>WNFK01240465.1_pt1 | contig 38415 bp, 24 predicted proteins | sample 5400281 | NCBI WGS metagenome assembly WNFK01 (sample SAMN13153350, study PRJNA577476) | soil metagenome | isolation source: 20 cm soil on Douglas fir-dominated hillslope | place: USA:California | collected 2013-09-17
ATCGCCGATCCGCTTCACGGCGCTCACGGCCTCGTCGATGGATCCCACAACGTAGCCGGTCACACCGTCTTCGATCACCTCCGGAACGGAGCCTCGTCGGTAAGCGATCACAGGAGTACCGCACGCCATGGCCTCGATCATGACAAGCCCGAACGGCTCCGGCCAATCGATGGGGAAGAGCAGGGCGCACGCGTCGCTCAGGAACGGGACCTTCTCTTGTTCCCCGATTTCGCCCAGGAATTCTATCCCTGGCCCCCCGAGCAGAGGCTGGATCACCTCGTCGAAATAGGCGCGGTCCGCCGCGTCGATCTTGGCGGCAATCCTGATCTCCATGCCCGCCAGTCGCGCGATCTCGATCGCGCGATCGACCCGTTTTTCGGGCGAGATGCGCCCCAGAAACGCGAGGTAGCCACCCGGCTCCAATCGAGGCGTGCCGAACGCCTGCGGAAGGCCGTGGTGGACCGTGGTCAGCCAGTTCGCCCACGGAAGCGGTGCGCGCTGAGCGTCCGAAATGGACACGAGCGGCATGTCGGAATACTCGCGGTAGATGGGGACCAGATCCGTGAGATCCAGGCGGCCGTGTAGCGTCGTAAGCGTGGGCACCTTCAGCCGGCGCGAGAGCGGGAAATGCATGTAGTCACAGTGAAAATGGATCACGTCGAACCGGTGCGACTCGCGCATGACCCGTTCGAGCATGAGGATGTGATGCGCGAGCGGATCCCTGCAATGCTCGTCGAGCCGAAGGGATCGGGGACAGGCGGGGATGAGCCGAGCCCGGGTGTCGGAATCGCCGCTTGCGAAGAGGGTGACGTCGTGGCCCTCCGACACCAGCTCATCCGTCAGATACGAAACGACTCGCTCCGTTCCTCCATAGAGCTTCGGTGGGACGGACTCGTAAAGAGGCGCCACCTGGGCGATCGACAGGCGTTCCGGAAGGGCGCGGCGCGTACCAGACTGGCCATCGTCGAATGGCTTCCATGCCGCACCGTTAGCCCCAAAATCGACAACGGTTTCTATGGACATCCGTCTCCTCCGACCTTCTCGGCGCGTGGGCAAAAAAGAGGTCCTGAACGTTGCAGCCTTCCTCATTATCTAGAGCAGCACACGGCATGCCGACACACGTGACGATGCGTAGGGCTGCGGAGGTGTGTGAGGTGGGTCGCTTCCTTGTAGCTTCTACAACGGACAGGTACCCATTACATGGTTTGTGGCTGAGCACCTCCTAGTCCAGCCCTACATGCGGAGGATCGCACGGGGCAGCCACCTCGAAACCGATTTTCTTTTGGGAGCACGAACATCCTTCACCGAGGCGTGGTTTAGCGATGCGCGCCCCCAGGAAAATCGACCCCTCGCCCTTCCACTGATGGGACCCCAGTGGAAGTGGCACGATTGGTGCGGAATGTGTGCGCGTGAGGTTTTAAGCGAGCGGGTGCTGGGGGTCCGGACGTCAAAGATCTGGCCCCAGACCGAACGGCAGAGTCTTCGGTCCGATCCTCCGGCTCTGCTCGCTTTGATCTGTACGACCCAGGGGCCCTCCACTGGCCTTCCGACCGGGACCGGGCGGTTCCCCACCCAACCCTCTCCCCTTAATGGAGGGCCCCTCTACTTATCGGATCGGTACCGGGGGAGCAAGTCATGTCGCTTCTACTTCAGATTTGCCTCGTGGTCGTGACGATTGCGGTGGTCGCCATCGCCGTCGCGAACATCAAGGTCGCGCGTGACTTTCGAAAGACCTCAAACGACTTCTCCAACCTCGCGGAAGAAATCCGACAGTGGGTAGATCAGCTCAGGAGTGTCACCCAGGAAGCCCACGGGGCCGTTGCTTCGATACGAGAAACCGTCCCACGCCTTCGACGCATGGTGGATCGCTTCGAATCCATTGGAGTACGCACGGCGGCGCTTTCCGATGCCATGCTCCATGAGGTGGAGGAGCCCGTTCGGGCCGTTCTCGCGGTGGCCCGAGGCGTGAGATACGGGACGCGGCGATTCATGGAGCGTATGACGCGACGGTTCACGGACCGCTCTGCGAACAACGGAGGCACGAACTATGAGTGATCCTTCGCGGATGCCGACCACCTCGGACGCCGCGAACTAACGCACAGCAGCAGCAATCCACAATCCCCCGGCGAGGCAGCGCTATATCAGGCGTAGTGTTCAGCCAGCTCGGAGCGGCTCTGGGACCCGAAGAGACATCTCGCGCGCCCGTTCCCGAGCGATAGACGCTCTCACAACAAGCGGTGCCCGCCGGGGTTCCCACCCCAGCATTGCCCCGACCCCCAGGCTCCCTTCGGGCCAGACCCCAGGCATTCAGGCAGCGATGTTGCGCCCGACACGTTTCTTCCATAGATTCCCGTGCCGCTACCGAAAACGTCCAACGGCAACGGACGAAATGGCGTTCGCCGGTTCAACCCTCGATCTCTGCCCGGAGAATTCTGCACCCTATGCCGACCCGCCGGTTCCTCACGAGCCTCATAGCCGGCCTCGGGGTCGCCGCGATCTACCTGCTCGCGGGAAAGATAGGGTTGAGCCTCGCGTTCGTGAACGCGAGCGCTTCTGCGGTTTGGCCCCCTACGGGAATCGCGCTCGCGGCGTTCCTTGTTCTCGGTTATCGCATCTGGCCGTTCGTGCTGCTCGGGGCGTTCCTCGTCAACATTACGACGGCGGGAAATGCGGCTACCTCGTTGGGCATCGCGGCAGGGAACACACTGGAAGGACTGCTCGGGAGCTACCTCGTCCGCCGATTCGCCGGTGGCCCCCGTGTTTTCGAGCAGCCGAACGATATTTTCAAGTTCACGGTCCTTGCAGGGATGTTGAGTACCGCGGTGAGCGCCACGATCGGCGTCACAACGCTTTCCCTGGGTGGGTTCGCGGCATGGCGCGATTTCTGGGCCATCTGGCTGACCTGGTGGCTCGGAGACGCCTCTGGCGCGCTCGTCGTGGCACCCGTCACCCTGCTCTGGTGGCTCGAGCCGAAGGTATTCTGGACCGGGAAGCAAGTCGCCGAGGCGGCCTTGCTCCTGCTCACGTTGGCCACGGTGGCCATGCTGGTGTTCCATGGCGTCCCCCCCTTCGCGGACAGGCGATACCCTCTGGAATACTTCTGTCTCCCTCCACTGGTATGGGCCGCGTTCCGCTTCAGTCAGCGGGAGGCCGCGACCGCCGCTGTGATGCTCTCGGCAATGGCCATCGTCGGGACGCTGGGAGGTTATGGGCCCTTTGCCGGCCGCCCACCGAACGTATCGCTCCTCCTGCTCCAAGGCTTCATGGCGGTGATATCGGTCATGATTCTCTCCGTGGCGGCGGCGGTCGCGGGCCGACGCCGGGTCGAGAGGGCCATGCGGGGGCTCAACGAGGAGCTGGAGCAAAGGGTCACGGAACGGACCGAGCAGCTCTGGATATCCAATCAGGAGCTTCGGAACCAGGTCGCCAAACGGGCACGGGCTCAAGAGAAGCTGGAGAAGAGCGAGGCCCGGCTTCGCGAAGCTCAGCGAGCGGCGCGGATGGGAAGCTGGGAATGGGACATGGAACGAGACGTCCTCTGGTGGTCGGACGAGCTCTACTCGATCTACGGGCTCGACCCCGCCGCGTTCGGGGGCAGCTACGAAGCATTCCTGGAACGGGTCCATCCCGACGATCGCGAGCATGCCAACACCGTGGTGTCCACCGCCGTTCGCGAGAAGCAGCCCTTCAGCTTCGAGCACCGGATCGTCCGGCCCGACGGGGGCGTCCGTGTTCTTCTCGGACAGGGAGTGACGCTGACGGACGCGCGCGGCAAGCCGGTGCGGGTGATCGGGACGGGCCAGGACATCACCGAGCATAAGAAGGCGGAGACGGCCCGTACCTCGCTGGCCCGCGAGCAGGCAGCGCGTATAGAGGCGGAGGCCGCCAATCGTCTCAAAGACGAGTTTCTCGCCACGCTCTCGCACGAGCTCCGCACGCCGCTCAATGCCATCATGGGTTGGGCCAACCTTCTTCGAGAAGGGCGGCTCGATCCGGAGACGGCCGCGCGGGCCGTGGAGACAATCAGTCGGAACGTCCGGATTCAGAGCCATCTGATCTCAGACATCCTGGATATCTCCCGGATGGCCGTCGGCCAGTTGGATATCAAGGTCCAGGCCCTGGACATCGCCGCGGTCGTCGAGAGCGCTCTCGATACGATGAGGCCGATGGCGCAGGCCAAGAGGGTCGTCCTGAGATCGAATCTGACCCACCCGACCAAGCCGGTCATGGGGGATCCGGATCGACTCCAGCAAGTTGCATGGAACCTGCTCTCGAACGCGATCAAGTTCAGCCCCGACGGCGGACGGGTGACGATTACCCTCAAACACGAGCGATCCCGCGCATCGATCCGCGTGGAGGACGACGGTCCCGGTATCCCCCCGGAGTTCCTACCCCACGTGTTCGAGCGCTTCCGCCAGAGGGACTCCTCCGGCACGCGCAAACATGGCGGCCTCGGATTGGGCCTCGCGATCGTGCGGCACATCGTGGAGCTTCATCGAGGGACCGTTTCGGCCTCGAACCGTGACGACGGGAAGGGGGCCGTTTTCTCGGTGACGTTGCCGCTGGTCGAAGTGCCCGCGCTGCGTGGAAACGAGAGGGAGGCGATCTCAGGGAGCTTGGCGCCCGTGGAAGAGGGCGGCCGCCCCGCTCAATCCCTCCAGGGGACGCGGATCCTCTTGGTGGAAGACGAGTCCGACTCGAGGGAGCTGATCGCGATGGTTCTGACGGGTCGCGGGGCCGACGTTGTCGCCGTGGGGTCGTGCCGCGAGGCGTTGTCCGCGTTCGCGAAGGAACGTCCCGACCTTCTGATCAGCGACATCGCGATGCCTGGGGAGAGCGGGTATGACCTTATCGGAAGGCTCCGTTCGCTTCCCGCCGAACAGGGTGGGGCGACGCCGGCCATCGCGCTCACCGCGTACGCGGGCGCCGAGGACGTGAGTAATGCCCTGCGGGCCGGTTTCGACGCCCACATCGCGAAGCCGGTCGAGATGAACGATCTGATCCGCGCCTTGAAGGATCTCATGGACGATCGGACCGGGAGCAGAGCGCCCCGGGACCGAACGCCGTCCAAGTAAGGAACGGCGCGGCAGCCCCGAATCGAGCGGGCAGCCTTATTCGTACCGCAGCGACTCGATCGCGTCCAACGAAGCCGCGCGCCTTGCCGGCCAGACCCCGAAGAGAATTCCCACCGCGGCCGCGAACACGAACGCGATCACGACCGATGAAGCGCCCACCGACGTATTCCACTGAAATGCGCTCCGCGCGAGGATCGCGGAACCAGCTCCCAGGATGATACCGATCGTGCCGCCCAGGAGGCAAAGGACCACCGCCTCGATCAGAAACTGAAGAAGAATCGTCTTCTGCGTCGCGCCGAGCGCCTTTCGGATCCCGATCTCGCGGGTCCGTTCGGTCACCGAGACGAGCATGATGTTCATGATTCCGATCCCGCCGACGAGCAGGCTCACCGCGGCGATCCCCGCGAGCAAGTAGGTGAACACGCGGGTGGTCTCGCCCAAGGTAGTCAGGAAATCGGCCTGGTTCCGGATGATGAAGTCGTCATCCTGCCCCGGCCTCAGCCGGTGCTCGCGGCGAAGGATCCGCTGAACCTCGGCCATCGTCACCGGGATGTCGTCCTCCGACGGAGCGAGCACGCTGATCGAGCGAATCCGGTCGCTGCCGATCAGGCGATAGCGCGCGGCCTGGATGGGCACCAGGACCTGGTCGTCGGGGTTCGCGAACCCTCCGCCCTGGCCCTTGGACGCGAGCACACCGATGACTTGGAATTGAATTCCGTTGATCCGGATTTCCGAGCCGACCACCGCCTCGCCCGATGCAATCCCCAGGTCGGTCACTACCTGGGCCCCGAGCACCGCGACCCGCCGGCGCGCGGCGTCTTCGGCATCCGAGAACATCCGCCCGGATTCGATCGCGAACTTTCTGACCTCGAGGTAGTTCGCGGTCGTCCCGACGATTGATGTGTTGTCGTTCTTGTTCTCGTACTGAACCTGGAGCGAGCGCGACATCTCCGGTTGGACCGCGGCCACGAACGTGGAGCGCTCCTCGAGGGCCTTGGCATCGTCCATCGTCAGCGGCGCGCGTTCGGTGGAGGAGGCAACGCCCCCCGCGCCCCTCGCCTGAGACGGGAAGACGGTCAGGAGCGTCGTGCCAAGGGAGGCGATGCGGTCACGGACCGATTGCTGCGCGCCTCGACCGAGCGCGACCATCGCGATGACCGCGCCCACCCCGATCACGATTCCGAGCATGGTCAAGAAGGAGCGCAGCTTGTTCGCTCGAAGCGCTTCGAGCGCGACGGAGACGGTTTCCCCAATCAGCATGCTACGGCCCTCCGCCGGGACCCCGCCCGCGCCAACGCGTCCGCATCGAGTCCGCCCCGGCGCCGCCGGCAAACCGGGATCTACGCCCGGAGCCTGAGTCCGAGGATCCAAGACGTGCCGCGGCACGCGCCTTCATTTGCACGTCGACTTGCGCCCGGACCTTGGCCGGGTCCAGGCCCAGGGCGACCGCTACGACCGGCATCTCTCGCGCGCTCCGCACGGCGTCTACCGGGATGGCCGGAACGCCCTCGCGTTGGTCAACGAGCATCGATACCTCGCCGTTCATCCCGGGCAGAAGAAGGTGACTCTCGTTCGCGATGGATATGAGGACCGGGAACATGGTGACCGATTGCTGCACGACCGCCTGGGGCTCGATCTTCTCCACCCGCCCGGTGAAGGTGCGCTGCGGGAAAGCGTCGACGGTCACCGTGGCCGTCTGTCCCGGCTGCACGTTCCCGATGTCGGTTTCACCGACCAGGGCGCGCAGACGGATCTTGGCCAGGTCCGCCATGTGGAGAAGCGTTGTCCCGCCGCTCGCGGAAGACGTGGCCGAGGAAATCACCTGTCCGGAGGAGACGGCCTGGTCCAGAACGGTCCCTTCGATGGGAGCGCGCACGGTGGCATCCTCGCGGCGCTGCCGCGCGAGATCGAGGTCCGTCCGCGCCTTGACGAGCGCGGCCTGAGCGTTGGCGTAATCGAGCGTGGCGCTCTCGTGCTCATCGGCGGTGATGACCTGGCCCACGAAGAGGTCGTCGGAGCGCTTCTTCTGGATGAGGGAAATATCCACCTTTGCTTGCGCCGCCTGGAGGGCGGCCAGCGCCTGGCTGTACTGGTTTTGAACGTCGCGGGGATCGATCTGCGCCAGCAGGTCGCCCCGACGCACGACCGAGCCAACCTGGACGGGCATCCTGACGATTTGCCCGGACGCCTTGGACTTCACTTCGACGAGGTCGATCGGCTCGACCGTTCCGGTCGCCTCGATCGTCAGCGCGATGTCGCGCCGCTCGACCGGGACGGCCATGATCTCCTGCGTGCCGGACCGGTGCCGCGATCCGCGCACGACCAGGACCGCGGCTACCGCGGCCAGACCGACAAGCACCAGGACCAGGGGACGCATTGCGGCTCGGCGGAGATTCACCAAGGATCTCCCTTCGACACGGGGCGCGGTCGCCATACCTAGAGCTCCCTTCCCACCAGAGCCTCGAGCTGCGCCTTCGCGACCCGCTGGTCGTAGCGCGCGCGGATCAGGTTGCTTCGCGCCTCGTTCAGCTGGGTTTGGGACGTGAGCACGTCAAGAATGGTGGATCCGCCCACCGCGTAGCGCTGCTGCTGCACGCGGAGATCCTCCTCGGCGGCCGCAACCGAGGCGGCCTGCGACACCACCCGTTCCTCGGCCGAACGGAACGCCCCGAGCTGCTGCGTCAAGGTCTCGACCGCGGCGAGGCGCGTGTCGCGCAAGCCGGCCTCGGCGTTTTCCTGCGCGACTTTGGCTTGCGTGATCCGCTCTTCGCGCTGCCATTGATTGAAGAGCGGGAGCGACGCCGAGAACCGGAGGGCGCCCGAGTATCCGAAATTATCGCCCGCGAGAACCGGCGCGTCTCCGGTGCCGCTCCCGGTCCGCGAATAGCTCGCGGCGAGGGAAGGGAGGTAGTCGGTCCATGCCCCCCGCTGCGCCGCCTTCGCGGCATCCAGCCCGGCCTTCGCCTGCCGCACCGCGGGGCCGTTCTCCGCCAATTGGCGAAGCGACGCGTCGTCGAGCGCCAGGCCGGGATGCTCGAGAGAGTCCACCGGCGTGGCGGTCACCGGTTCCTGAGAGGCCACCACCCGCGTCAACGACGCGTTCGCGGATTCGAGCGCGTTCCGCGCGTCGGTGACGGCAAGCTGGGCGGTCCTGTACTGGATCTCGGCGCGAAGCGAATCCGAGCGGGTCGCCACCCTGGCCCGGGTCCGTGCAATCGCGGTCTTCCGCTGCTGCTCCGCCTGCTCGAGCTGCGCTGCGGCAGCACCTTGGGACTCACGGGCCGCGAGAACGTTGAAGAACTCTTGCTTCGCCGCGAGCGCCGCGTCGTATTGCTGCGCGGTCTCGTTCACTTCGGCGGCCATTTGCGTCGCACGCGCCTGCCTCAAGGCAAAGAAGCGCTGCCCGCCAGTGAATATGTCCACGTTCGCCCCGAAGCCAGCGTCGGAGGACCAGGGGTCCGACGAGAGCGTGTCATTTGCGCTCCGAGTCCGTCCGCCGGAAACGAACCAGCGGGTTGCGCTCGCCGTGAGGGTCACGCTGGGGAGGAATGCGGCGTAGGCCGCGCGGACTCCGGCGGCGCTGGTGCGCGCCTGCCCCCGAGCCTGAATTACCTGCAACGCGTTCCGCTTCGCGAGCCCCACCGCCTCCTCGAGCGTGATCGGCCGAGGCTGGGCGGACGCCGCCGGCGCCAAGCCGAGCGCGATGGCGAGCAAGACTCCCGTGGTTCGCCGAAACATGTAAACCTCCATGCCACCAAAACAGTTAGGAGAGAAACCCGTCGATCGCAATGGCCCGGCAATTCCCGGCCGCTCGCCAGTGGTTCTTCCGAGAAGATACGCCGGGGTTGTGGCAGAGATGTGGCGCTCGATTGGCATTTCACGAGCGGTCGCGAAGGCCATAAATGGGCACGCCTGCGCCACATCTCTGCAAAACTTTGCGCGTACAGTTAGGATGTGCGGCGCCCCAGGCGTCGAGACAGATCTCTATCCCAGGAGCGAAGCAGTGACGACGCTGAAAGTCCTCGTGGTGGAAGACGACGCCCGAATCGCGGACCTGATCGCGAAGAATCTCGAAGCTGCGGGTTATGAGTGCCACCAGGCCGTGGACGGCGGCCGGGCGCTCGCGGAGTTCGCGCGCTTGAAGCCCGCGCTCGTCGTGCTGGATCTGGGCCTGGCCGGCATGGACGGGCTCGAGGTGACCCGGCGGATTCGCAAGGACAGCGATGTCCCGATCTTGATGGTCACCGCGCGCTCGAGCGAGGGGGACAAGCTCCTCGGGCTCGAGCTCGGAGCGGATGACTATGTAACGAAGCCCTTCAGCACGGCGGAGCTCACCGCCCGGGTCCGAGCACTCCTGCGGCGCTCCAGCGGCACCCTCACCGATCGGGTCCTCGAGCTCGGGGCGCTTCGAATCGATCCGGCCCGCCGATCCCTCGAACGGGAAGGGGAGCCGGTTCCGCTCACGACACTCGAGTTCGATCTGCTCTATTTCCTCGCGTCGCGGCCCGGGCGGGTGTTCAGCCGCGAGGCTTTGATGGAGCAGGTATGGGGCAGCGACCGTGTCGTCGACGATCGCTCGATCGACAGCCTGATCAGCCGGGTCCGTCGCAAGCTCGAGAGAGACCCCTCGAACCCGAGCTATCTCCAGACGGTGTGGGGCGCGGGGTATCGATTCGCGGAACCGTCGCCGTGACGCGATTCGGGCTCGGAAGGAGCCTTTTCTGGACCATCGCCGCGATCTTCCTCCTTACCACCGTGGTGGGAACCCTGCTTCAGGCCCTGGTCGCCTCCGCGGTGCTCCAGCCTCTCGAAGCGAGAGAAGCCAAAGCGCGCGCGGAGCTGGCCGCCTCGGCCGTCGCGGGCGCGATCGCCGCGGCCCCGAGTCCGCCCCGCGGAGCGGACCTTGATTCCTTGCTCGAGCGCCAGCGCGAAACCGTCCGGCCTGCATGGATCGTGTTCCGGGGAACCGATGGCACCATCGCCAGTGCCCCAGCGGGGCGATTCATCGCGCTCGAGGGCTCGCGTGGCGACTCGTCCTCGAGTACTACGGGCCGACAGGATGCGAGGGGTCGCTTCGAGATCATCGCGCGCCGGGCGGTGACACGCGGGCCCACCGTGATCGGGGAAGTGCAGGTGATGCGCCGGAACTGGTCGCGCGGGGCGATGGGAATCGTCGGGTCGCGAAATTCGATCCTGCTCTTTCCCATCGCGATCATAGCGTCCGCGTTCGCGGGCCTCGTGCTGGTCCGGCTGCTCGTCCGCCGCCTGCACGCCATGGAGATCCTTGCCGCGAGAGTTGCCGAGGGGGACCTCACCGTGCGGCTCACGGACAGAAGCGGCGACGAAATCGGGAGGCTCGCGGAGCAGCAGCTCTTCGCGGATATCACGCATGAGCTGGCCACCCCGCTCACCTCGATCCGAGGGTACGCCGAAACAATGCTCGACCCGGGCGTGTCGGTCTCTCAGGAAGAGCGCACGCAGTACGTCCGTGGCCTCCTGGACGAGTCACGGCGGATGGACCTTCTGATCCGCGACCTCTTCGAGCTGGCGCGACTGGAGGCCGGGGCTCCGCTCTCGCGAGTGCGGCTCGACTGGGCCGCCCTCTGCCGCAATACGATCGAACGATTCGAGCCGCGGTTTCGGAGGGCGGGGCTGAGCCTGTCATGGAATCAGTCCGCTCACGAGGCGTGGATCGAGGCGGACGGGCACCGGATGGAGCAGGTGCTCGAGAACCTGCTCGTGAACGCGCTGCGCTACGTGCCCGAGGGGGGCGCGGTCCAGGTCGAGCTCACGCCGGAGTCCGGGGAGCGATTCGGGCTCACGGTCCGGGACAACGGGCCGGGCATCCCCGCGGAGGAGCTTCCGCTCGTCTTCAAGCGGTTCTATCGCGGCGCGGGATCGAGCGGTGGGACGGCAACGGACCAGGGTGGGTCCGGGCTCGGGCTCGCGATCGTCAGGGAGATCGTCGAGCGGCACGGGGGCACGGTGCGCGCCCGGGCCAATACGCCCCGCGGCCTCGCGATCACGGTCGAGCTGCCCGGACGGGGTCCCGAAACGAAAGAGCGCGCCTCGTGAACCGGGTGTCGGGGCGCACTCTGTGGGTGGCACCCGGAGTCCGGACGCGGAGCCCAGGGAGGTTCCAGATGCGATTCATCCTCACGCTGTCTCTAGCGGTGGTCGTCGGGTGCGCCACGGCCCGCGAGATCATCGCGCTCCGCCAGGTCGAATTCCGTTTCGACCGGATCGCGGGCGCGCGTGTGGCCGGGATTCCGCTCGGGCGGATCCGTTCCTACTCGGACTTGACCCCGATCGATCTCGGGCGTCTCGGGGTCGCGATGGCCAGCCGGGACGTGCCGCTCGACCTCACCGTCCACCTCGAGGGCAGGAACCCGGAGACCAACAAAGTGACGGCCCGGCTCGTCTCCATGGATTGGTCTTACCTGGTGGATGATCGCGAGGCCGTTTCGGGTCATCTCCCGGACGCGCTCACGTTTCCCCCAGGAGAGCCGCGGGACGTGCCGCTCCTCGTGACGTTCAACCTCATGGACATGTTTGGCGAGAGGAGGCGCGACCTGATCGATGTCGCCCTGGCCCTGGCAGGTCAGCGCACAAGCACGCACCGGGTCGCCTTGCGAATCGAGCCGACCGTCGAGACCCGCTTCGGACACGTTCGGTATCCGACGCCGATCACGATCGACCTATCGAGGGCTCCCTCCCGATGACACGGGGCGAGCTCAGGTCCATCCTGGTTGCGTTTTCAGCGGATGCGCGGCGCTGGCTGCTTGTCCCTTGCGTCCTTCTCTTGCTTGTTTCGTCCGGCTGCCGCGAGAAGAGGGCGCCACGGAGCGCGCGGGTCGCCGTCAGCCTGGCCACCGCCATGGAGCGGGACATGCCCTTCGCGCTCGACGCGACGGGAAGCGTCGAGGCGCTTCAGACCGCGGCGGTCGGATCCCAGGTGGGCGGGGTCGTCACCCGCGTTGCCTTCCGCGAGGGGGACAATGTCCAAGTGGGGCAGCTCTTGGTTCAGCTAGACCCCCGTCCCTTCCAGGAGGCATGGGACCAGGCCATGGCCGCGCTCGCGCGCGATCGCGCCCAGGCGGAAACTGCGCGCAACGATGCCCAGCGGGCGAAGGTGCTCTACGAGCAGAACATCCTCGCCCAATCGGAATGGGACCAGACGCGGGGCACCGCCGAGGCGCTGGCCGCGACCGTGCGCGCCGACTCGGCCGCCGCGAATACCGCGCGCTTGAATCTCGAGTACGCCGCCATCCGGGCACCGATCTCCGGGCGTACGGGCCGGCTCATGATCCATGTCGGAGACTACGTGAAGCCCTCGACGAGCGACCCCTTGGTCACGATCATTCAGCCGTATCCCGTGCGGGTCACGTTCAAGGTCCCCGAGCGGGACGTGCCCTTGGTCCAGCGATATCGCCACACGAATCCCCGAGTCCAGGTCGAGGCAGACAGCGGCCGCGCGGCGCTCGAAGGGAAGCTGGTCTTCGTGGACAACGCCGTGGACCCGGCGAGCGGCACGCTTCTACTCAAGGGCGAATTCCCGAACCGGGACGGCCGCTTGGTCCCCGGTCAATTCGTGGATGTGAGGTTCGTGCTCTACGTCGCTCCGCGCGCCGTGGTGGTTCCGACTCAGGCCGTCGCGTCGGGGCAGCAGGGGACCTATGTCTACGTCCTCAACGCGGATTCCACGGTCTCGACGCGCCCCGTGGAAGTGGAGCGCACCGTCGATGAGCTGGCTATCGTCGCACGCGGGCTTCGCGCGGGGGAGCCGGTCGTGACGGAGGGACAAATGAGGCTCTCTCCCGGCGCGAAGGTGCTGGTTCGAAAGCCCGTCGGGGATCCAGGATGAACCTGTCGGAGATCTTCATCCGTCGTCCCGTCATGACCACGCTGGTCATGGCCGGCGTGCTCATCTTTGGAATCGTTGGATACAAGCTGCTGCCGGTGAGCGACCTGCCGAACGTGGACTATCCGACGATCTCCGTGAACGCGAGCCTGCCCGGAGCGAGCCCCGAAACCATGGCCTCGGCGGTCGCGACCCCGCTCGAGAAGCAGTTCTCGACCATCGCGGGCATCGACGCCATGACCTCATCGAGCACGCAGGGAAGCACCTCGATCACCCTCCAGTTCGCCCTCGACCGGAATATCGACGCAGCCGCCCAGGACGTTCAGGCCGCGATCGCGAAGACGCTCCGCTCGCTGCCGACTGGGATCACCCCGCCCTCGTACCAGAAGGTCAATCCCGCCGACCAGCCGATTCTTTTCCTGGTGCTGACCTCGAAGCTTCTCTCGCTCTCGAAGCTCGATGAGTACGCAGAGAACGTGCTCGCGCAGCGCATCTCGATGGTCGAGGGCGTAGCGCAGGTCTCGGTGTTCGGCTCGCAGAAATACGCTGTGCGCATCCGCTTGGACCCGCGGGCGCTTGCCTCGCGTGGGATCCCCATCGGCGCCGTGAGCGACGCGGTCCAGTCCGCGAACGTGAACCTGCCGACCGGCATCCTGTACGGCCCCACTCGGACCGCCACGGTGATGGCGAGCGGCCAGCTGCGGAACGCGGAGGAGTTCGGGAACCTGGTCGTGTCCTACAAGGACGGCGCGCCGGTCCGGCTGCGCGATCTCGGGGACGTGCTGGACGACGTGCAGAGCAACAAGGTCGCGAGCTGGTACAAGGATCAGCGAAACATCACGCTGGCCGTTCAGCGCCAGCCCGGGGTCAACACGGTGGAAGTGGCGAACGCGGTCCAAAGGCTGGTCGAGCGGGAGCGCCCCCAGCTTCCCGCGTCGGTGGAGGTTCATACCCTCTACGACAGGTCCGTTTCGATCCGTCGGTCCGTGCTGGACGTTCAGTTCACGCTGCTTCTCACGTTGGCCCTGGTTGTGTTGGTGATCTTCCTATTCCTGCGCAACATGCCCGCGACGATCATCCCCAGCCTCTCGTTACCGCTCTCCGTCGTAGGCACCTTCGCGGTGATGCATCTGATGGGGTACAGCCTCGACAATCTGTCGCTCATGGCGCTCACGCTCTCGGTCGGCTTCGTCGTGGACGATGCCATCGTCATGCTCGAGAACGTCCACCGCCACATGGAGCAGGGCAAAGGCCCCCTCCGCGCGGCTCTCGATGGCTCCCGGGAGATCGGCTTCACCATCGTGTCGATGGAAGGCTCTTCCACGAGTTCGCGGTGACGATCAGCGCCGCGATTCTGGTCTCGGGGCTTGTTTCCCTGACGCTCACGCCGATGCTTTGCAGCCGCTTCCTCAAGCTGGACCACGCCCGTGAGCACGGACACGCCTATCGCGTCGTGGAGGATTTCTACGAGCGTACACTGGCCCTCTACACCCGGACCCTGGCTTGGGTCATGGACCACCGCCAGACCACGATGGTTTTCTCGCTCGGGATCCTGGTCGGCACCGTCGTGCTCTACCGGGTGGTGCCCAAGGGATTCATTCCGAGCGAAGACACGGGGCGTTTGGTCGCGAGCACCGAGTCGGCGGAGGGAACGTCGTTCGAGTCCATGGTGCAGCATCAGAGGGTGGTCGCCGCCATCATCGGACGGGATCCCAATGTGGACTCATTCACCTCCTCGGTCGGCTCGGGCGGCGGGGTCTCCTCCGCGAACCAGGGGCGCATCATCATCCGGCTGAAACCGAGGACCACGCGGGAGCGCTCGGCGGACGAGATCATTCGGGAGCTTCAGCCCAAGCTCGCGCGGGTTCCAGGAATCCGCGTTTATCTTCAAAACCCCCCCGTGATCAATGTCGGCGGCAGGATTTCGAAGAGCCAATACCAGTTCACGCTCCAGAGCGCGGATCTAGCGACGCTTTACGGCGGAGTCAACGATCTCGTGAATCGCCTCAAAGATATGGACGGCTTGCAGGACGTCACCAGCGACCTACAGATCGCCAACCCCCAGGTGAGCGTCGAGATCGATCGCGATCGCGCCGCTGCGCTGGGTGTGAGCGCGGAGCAGATCGAAGAGACGCTCTACGACGCGTTCGGATCGCGGCAGGTCTCCACCATCTTCACTTCGACCGACCAGTACTGGGTGATCATGGAGCTTCGCCCCGAGTTCCAGCGAGACATCTCGGCCTTGCAGAGTCTGAGCATTGGTACGAGCAATGGATCCCTGGTGCCGCTTGGAGCGGTCGCCCGCCTCTCCCCGGGGGTGGGCCCGCTCAGCGTGGCCCACATGGGTCAAATCCCGGCCGTTACGATCTCGTTCAACCTGCGACCCGGCGTAGCGCTCGGCGACGCGGTGGACGAAGTGCAACGAGTCGCGCGCGCGACGCTCCCACCGAGCATCACGACGAGCTTCTTCGGGACGGCTCAGGTATTCCAGTCGAGTCAGAAGGGACTTCTCGTGCTGCTGGTCCTCGCGGTTCTCGTCATTTACCTCGTATTGGGCATCCTCTACGAAAGCTTCATCCACCCGCTCACGATCCTTTCGGGGCTTCCGTTCGCGGGCTTCGGCGCGCTCCTGACGCTGCTCCTGTTCCGCACCGAGTTGAGCATCTACGCGTTTGTCGGGATCATCATGCTCGTAGGGCTTGTGAAGAAAAACGCGATCATGATGATCGACTTCGCGCTGGACGCCGAGCGGAAGGAAGGGAAGCCGGCACGCGACGCAATCGTCGAGGCGTGCCTGATCCGATTCCGTCCCATCATGATGACCACGATGGCCGCGCTGATGGGGACGCTTCCGATCGCGATCGGTTTCGGCTCCGGGTCCGAGGCGCGCAGGCCACTCGGGCTCGCGGTGGTAGGGGGGTTGGCGTTCTCGCAGCTCGTGACGCTGTACGTGACTCCGGTGATCTACACCTATCTGGATGCCTTCCAGCGCCGGTTGGGCGGCCGGAAAGCGGGTCCGGCCGCTCCGCCCGAGCAGACCGGGGCCCGGGAGCACGTCGCGGCGGCGTCGTAATCCGGCTCCGGCCTCCACGCGCCGCGCCGCCGATCCATCGGCACCTTCGTCTGGAAAACCGGGTCCGTAACGGGTATACTGCGCGGCGTCGGCTCTAGAAACGCGTCCGCTCGTCGCGGTACCCGGTTGAGGGTTTGGACCGAATGGAGCCCCGCCCGCCGCACGTTTCGCATTACAAAATCGAATCCACGCTGGGGCAAGGTGGGATGGGAGTGGTCTACCTTGCCACCGACGATCTCCTTCAGCGCCCCGCGGCGCTCAAGTTCCTTCCCCCCGAGCTGTCCCAGGACCCCGAAGCGCGGCGGCGTTTCCTCAACGAAGGGCGCGCGGCGGCGACGCTCAACCATCCCAATGCCGCGATCCTCTACGAAGTCGGCACCGAGGGGAATGAGCTGTTCCTCGCGATGGAATACGTCCCCGGAGCGACCCTCCGCGAGCTGATCGCGAACGGACCGCTCTCATGGAACGAGGTCCTCGAGATGACCCTCGAGATCCTCGGGGCCCTCCGCGAGGCGCACGCCAAAGGAATCGTTCATCGCGACATCAAGGGCGCGAACATCAAGCGCACGCCCGAGGGGCGTGTCAAGGTGATGGATTTCGGGCTCGCGAAGATCCTTGGCGGGAGCACGGTCACCCGAAGCGATGCCGTCTTGGGGACCGCGTCCTACATGTCGCCGCAGCAGATCGTGGGGCAGGAAGTGGACGGACGGTCCGACCTCTTCTCCCTCGGCGTCGTCATGTACGAGCTTCTCACGGGACGCCTGCCGTTCGTTGGGGACCAGTCCGTCGCGGTCGCGCACGCGATCCTGCACGAGGACCCGATCACGATTCGGGAGCTTACACCGGAGGTCCCCGCCGACCTGGAACACATCGTCTTCAAGGCGATGATGAAGAATCCCCAGGAACGCTACCAGGGCGCCGCGGAGATGGCCGAGGATCTCGTCCGCTTCCGGGACCACGATCGCCGCAGGCGCGCGGGGATACACGAGGAGCTGGATCTTGTCGCGACCAGCGAGGTCATCTCCGCCCGGCGCGAGCGATTCCTGGCGCCCATGGTCGGGCGTGACCGGCCGATGGAGCGCCTCGTGACCCTGCATCAAGAGATGCGCCTCGGGGAGGGTGCCGCGGTTTGCGTTGCCGGTGAGGCGGGCATCGGGAAGAGCCGCCTCGTCGAGGAGTTCTGCCGGTCCTGCCGCCGCGAGGGGACCCGTGTTCTCGTCGCCTCCTCTCTCTTCGGCGGCAGCGCCAGCTCCTATCAGCTGTTCGCGGAGGCGCTCAAGCAGTACTTCGCGTTGCGCGGCGTGGATTCCGCGCAGGCCCTCCAGCGATTTCTATTCGACCGCGCGCCGAGACTCGCCGGCTCGATCCCCGTCCTGAGCCGGTTCCTGCGATTCGCGTTCGCCACGAACGGGCCGACCAGCGAGGAAGAGCTGTGGGAAGTGCTGGATCAGGTGCTCTGTTTCGTCTCCGAAGAGCGCCCGCTGGTGCTCGTGCTCGAGGATCTCCAGTGGGCGGACGAGGGCTCGGTGCGCCTGTTCCATTTTCTTACGCGCCGCGCCGCAGGGCGCCGGACGCTCCTCATCGGCACCTACCGTCCCGAGGAAGCGATTACCGAATCCGACGGCCGTCCGCATCCGCTTCAGACCGCGCTACGGCTCCTCGGCCGCGAGGATCGCTTCGAGCGGATCGAGCTCGCACGTCTGGACCGACGGGAAGTCATGGAGGTTCTCGCCCGGCTCTACCCCGGGCACGACTGGGGGGAGGAGTTCGGAACGCTCCTCTATCGCGAGGCGGAGGGAAACCCGTTCTTCATGGTGGAGATCCTGAAACTGCTCACGGCCGAGAAGATCCTCGGGAAGCGGGACGGGATCTGGACCCTGGCGACCACGGTGGACAAGATCTCCGTTCCCGAGAAGGTCTACGACGTCGTGATGCGTCGCCTGAGCCGCCTGGGTGAACGCGAGCGCGAAATCCTGGAATTGGGGGCCGTCGAAGGGGATGTCTTCCACTCCGGGACGATCCTGCGCGGGCTGGGCCTCGAGCGCATGCCGCTCCTCAAGACGCTCCAGTTTCTCGAGCAGATCCACCATCTGATCCATGCTGCGGGGCCTCAATACCACTTCGACCATTCCAAGATCCGCGAGATCCTGTACGCCAGCATTCCGCCGGAGCTCCGGATCGAGTACCACACCGTGGTCGGGCAATTCCTCGCGGAAAGCTTCGGCGAATCAGAGGAGCACGCCGGGGTCATCGCCCACAACTTGCTCGCGGCCGGGCTCAAATCGGAGGCGCTTCCGTATCTGATCCTGTCCGCGAACGCGGCGGCGCGTCTTTTCGCCCACGCGGACGCCATCCGATACTTGGAACGAGCCGAGAGCCTGCTCCACGACCTCCACCCGCACAACCCGCCCATCGAGCGCGTCCGCGATCTGGTTGAGATCCGCCAGCGCCGCGGCGACCAGGAATACGCGGCAGGACGATACCGGGCCGCCCTTGTGAGCTACGAGACCGCGCTGGAGCTTACCCGGTCCGCCCCGGAGGCGAGGCGCGAGGCCGATATCGTGCGGGCCATCGGGAGAATGCAGTATCTCCTCGGACATCCCGTTGAGTCCCAACGCACGTACGACGACGCGATCAAGCGTTACACGTCGCTCGTGGACGAGGCCAGGGCCGCCGGGGACGACGCGCGGCTGAACTCCGCGGTCCGGGAGCTGGGGAAAATGTACTTCTTCAAGGGCGACATGGAGGTGGCCGAGCGACACATGCGCGAATCCATCGAGCTCGCGGAGAGACGGGGAGACGATAAGATTCGCGCCGCGGCGCTGAACAATCTGAGCGGGATCCACTACCTCCGAGGCGATCTGGAAGAGGCGCTCTCATGCCATCGAACCTGCATCGACATCCGCGAGCGGCTGCGGGACGAGCTCGGGCTGGCCCAGTCGCACAAGAACATCGGGATCATCCATACGCGCCTGGGGGAGCCGCAGGAAGCCGAGAGTCACCTGAACGAGGGGCTCGCGCTCTACCGAAAGGGTGTGGACCGGCGGGGTGAGGCCGTGACGCTCCGGCACTTGGGCAACCTTCACCACTTGAACGGGGATCACGTCGGCGCCCAGCGCCACTGGGAGGCATCGCTCTCCCTCTGCCGGGAGCTGGGTAACACCGAAGACCTTTGCTCCTGCCTCAACAACCTCGGGCTGATCCATTTCGAGCAGGGGCATTATGCGAGCGCGGAGCGGCTTTATCGTGAGTCGCTCGAGATACGGTCCTCCCGGAGCCATAAGGACCACCAGATGGCCACGCTCCACGACAACCTCGCGGAACTCTACCTCGACTTGCATCAACTGGACCGGGCGGAGGAGGAGGTGCGTCTCTCGGAGCAGATCGCACTCGAGCTGGACGCGACGGCCGTCCTCGCGGAGCTTTTCGCGAAGCGTGCGCGGATTGCTTCGGCGCGTGGGGATCTCCAGACCGCCCGCGATCAGGTGCAGCAGGCGATTTCTCTGGGAGAGCCTACAGGGAATGCGGAGAGCTTGATCGAGGCTCTGATCGCCTCGGCCGAAGTGGAGCTCGACGCCGGCAACCACGGTGAAGCGAAGCGCTCGGCGCGGCAGGCGCGTGATATGGCGCGCTGGTCCAAGATGTCGCATTTCGAGCTGCGTGCCGCGCTGACGGCTGCGCGCGCCGCCTGCAAGGAGGGGACCGGATCGGATTCGCTCGAGGAGCTCGGAGAGCTTGTACGGCGGGCCAATGAGCGGGGGTATCGTCCGCTTGCGGCGAAGGCTTGCGATCTCATCGGCGAAATTCACGCCAAATCGGGCGACATACACGCGGCGGCCGCGGAATTCACCCGCGCGGCGGACCAGATGAAGGAGATCCTCGCGTCGCTAGGCGAGGAGGATCGGCGCTCCCTGGTGCATCACCCCGATTGGAAGGAGATGATCGGGAACCTCCTCGACACCCTCGTACGGATCGGGCGCCGCGAGGACGCGCTCGCTTATCTCGTGGCCTTCGGCGTCACGAGCTGCGACGTCGAGCCCGCCCACGATGCCTTCGCCACGGTGGAGACCGGCGCGTAACGCGGCGGCCGCGCTACTTCGACCGCCACGGGAAGACCGAGACTCCCACACCCGCGACCAGCCGGTTGGAGCTCGCCCCAAACTCTCCCTGAGCATTGCTCTCGTGCTGGTAGCCCATGTCGACGTTTACGGACGCCGAGGATCCTACGAGCATGCGGATCCCGCCGGTCAGCATGGGAGCCAGCACCGCCGCGTCGTTGAACGAGAAGCCGTCGTAGAAGAGGGTACCGAACCCGACGCTGGCGAAAGGAATGACGGCGCCCTGAGGCGAAAAATTGTAGGTAAGGCCCGCGTTCGCCCCTAGGGCCGTGTCGCTGACCCCGTTGGTCGATTCGTGCCTCGTCATGAATGCGCCCGTGACCTCGTAGTGGTTCGACATGCAGTAGCCGATCGTGGGCGTGATGTCGAGCCTGGTGAAGTTGTCGACGTTCCCGTAACCCTCGCGCTTCATGTTCCAGTGACTGAACGCTACCGTCGGCGAGAATTCGATGGAGCCTGTCGAGATTTGGTTGCCGTGCGCCGGGTCCGGCAGCGCCACCGTCGTCGTGGCCGCGATCACCGCTAGAGCGGATCCGAGCAGTCGAAGCTTCATGGGGTAACGCTCCTTCCCGGTCTCATTGCCTGTTTCCTGGATGGTTAGGCCCCGCGCTGCCCCGATGCCTCGCGGTCCCGTTTCCGTACAAAGCAAATTTCGAGCCCAGTCGCTGGCCCGACTCTTGCGATCATTATCTCCCACCCAACCCACATCTCGAAGACGGGGAGCTATTCCATGTCGCATCCGCAAGGGTGTTACCAGCATGAGGCCGGGCATCGCGCTCAAGGGCCGTGTCTCGACGGCGTGCAGGGCGCGCGGTGGCGCCGGGGCCGCCGATGGCGCGATGCCGCCATCATTGCGATTTGCGCGCTCTGCGTGCACGTGCTCGGCTGCTCCAAGCTGCTCACGACCAAGCCCGCCCCCGGGGAGCGGTTCGACGCTCCCCTCGACGGTCTCGATAATGGCGAGCTTGGAGACTTCCAAGCCGGCCACACGCAGTTTCGAAAGTCGTTCACGATCGCGGAAGGGCTCGGGCCGATCTTCAACAACGTCTCGTGCGCATCCTGCCATAGCGGCGACGGACGCGGCCGGCCGGAGAATATCCTGATCCGCTTCAGCCGAGGGACCGATCTGGCCCTCGACGTCGGGGGTCCGCAGATCCAGGATAAGTACATCCCGGGCGCCGAGCCCGAGCAGCTCCCGGCCGGGGTGGACGTGTCGGCGCGGATGCCGCCGCCGGTCTTTGGCGTGGGCTTGATCGAGGCGCTCTCGGATTCGGTCATCCTGTCTCACGAAGATCCCGGCGATGGCAACGGGGATGGGATCTCGGGCCGCGCGAACATGGTGACACCGGCCCCGTACGTTCCCGCGACCGAGCCTGGAGGCGGGACCGGTCCCAGGGTGGGGCGCTTCGGGAGAAAGGCGTCGGTGTCGTCGCTCCTTCAGCAGACCGTCGAGGCGTACCATCAGGATATCGGCATGACGTCGTCCTACCGGCCGATCGAGAACGTGAATCCGCTGGCTTCTCACGTCGTGCCGGGCCTGGATCCCGCCGCCGATCCCGAGCTGACCAATGGGGAAATAGAGGCGGTCATGCAGTACATGAGGATGCTCGCCCCTCCGGCTCCCGGCGAATGGACCGCCCAACGCCGCCGCGGCGAGACCTTGTTTGCGTCGGCGCAGTGCGCGAGCTGTCACGTGCCCACGATGCGGACCGGGGCGCATGAGATCGACGCCCTTGCCAACCGCGACGTCACGCTCTACTCCGATCTCCTGCTCCACGATCTGGGCGACGCGCTTGCCGACAATCGGCCCGACGGAAGCGCGGACGGTCACGAGTGGCGCACGGCTCCTCTGTGGGGCCTTCGGATCGCGCGAGAATTCCTGAACGGCCAGCTGTTTCTGCTACACGACGGCCGCGCGCGCTCGGTGGACGCGGCGATCCGGCTTCACGGCGGCGAGGCCGCGGGGGCGGTGAACGCGTACCTCGCGATGCCGCCGCAAGACCAGGCGGCGCTCGTCGATTTCGTGGGGTCCCGCTGATGGGCGCCATCGCCAGAATCGTATTCGGCGCGATCCTGGCAGCGCTCCTGGGCTCCGGCTCGGGTCCGGTCGTCTGGGCGGCGACAGCGGTCGGCCCCGGACCGGAGGCGTTCCACGCGCTCCCGCCCGAGACGTCGTACCACGGCAACCTGGACGGCTTCGCGTTTGGCGGTGACGGCGAGCTGCGCTTCGCGGAAGACGTCGAGGCCGGCGTTTCCGACCCCGAGTGGTTCTCGTTCGGCCGCGCGAACGCATTCTTTGTCGCGCGACCTTACCCCCGCGTCGGGATCGCGGGCCGGGCCGGCTGGGACCGCGGCGCCGATGATTTCGTACTGGAGCGCGCTGAGATGTACGTGCAGGTACGTAGGTCGGCCCAGGCGCACGCAGGGATCTTCCTCGCGCCCCTGGGGCGCACGAACATGGACCACGATGCGCCTGGGTACGATTTCGCGGAACGGTCGCTCGTCGCGACGCAGCTGATCGGGGTCCCGAACGCACAGTTTGGCGCCGGGGTCCGGAGCTACCGGCCGGCGGGAAGCGCATCCCGACTCTCCTACGAGGTGGACCTGGTCACTGGTTACAACGACGGGCTCATCACGAATTCTCCGGGAGGCACCCGCGTTCCGCGAGGACGCAGCAATTACGGCGACAACAACGGGGTGCCGGCGCTCGTCTGGCGGGTCGCGCGCCGCACGTCGCCCGAGGGTGAGATCGGGATCGCAGCGCAAAGCGGCCAGTACAACAGGACGGAGGTGGGCGGCGTGCGGGTGGACGGGGCCCGTTGGGTCCACGTCGTGGTGGCCGACGGGATCGGCAAGGTCGCGGGGTTTCGCGTGTCAAGCGAGGCGGCGGTCGCCTTGATCGATGTGCCGCCCGGCCTGGAAGCTTTATTCGCGGGGCGGCAGTGGGGCGCATCCGTCGAAATGGTCCGTACGCTGCTCGACCCGGTGCTACGCAGCTGGCGCGGCTCGTGCCTCACAGCCGGGATCCGAGCCGACGCGGTCGATTTCGACGCAGGGATTCTCGGAGACTCGAGGTCGCGGTTGTCGGCCAGCTTGAACATCCACTCACGGCCGCTGGCGGTGACCCGCTTCGGTTGGTATTACGAGATCCGTCGTGATCGCTTCAACAATCAAACGCCCCTCGCGGGTCTGACGCTGACCGCGGCGACGTATTTCTAGCAGCCCTCCCCGCCATTCCCTTCGACGGTATCGCATGATTTGCAGCTTTGCGTTGTTCGCGTCCGGTCTCATGATCGGAACGTGAGCTCAGAGCTCGACCATTACATGCAAGAGCACCTGGACGAGAGCTTGGCCGAGCTGTCCCGGTACGCCGCCCAGCCGAGCGTCGCGGCGCAGAACCTGGGCATGGAGGCCTGCGCCGACCTGGTCGCGCGGATGCTCAGGGCGCGCGGTTTCTCGGTGGAGACCGTCCCCACCGCCGGGTTTCCGGTTGTCCTGGCCGAACGGGCGGGCCGAAGCGACCGCACGCTGCTCATCTACAACCATTACGATGTGCAGCCCCCGGAGCCGCTCGAGCTCTGGACGGACCCACCGTTTACGCCCACCCTGCGGGATGGGCGCCTTTATGGGCGCGGCGTGAGCGACGACAAGGGCCACCTGACGGCACGCTTGCTTGCGATCGACGCGCTGCTTTCGCGCGCGGACCTCCCGTGCCGGATCAAGTTCGTCATCGAGGGGGAAGAGGAGATAGGCAGCGTCCACCTTCCCGAGTTCGTGCGGCAAAACCGTGAGCGGCTCGCCGGCGATGCCTGCCTCTGGGAATTCGGATACGTGGATCACCGGGAGGTACCGCTCCAATACGCGGGTTTGCGGGGCATCTGCTACGTCGAGCTATCGGTCGAGACCGCGACCCGTGACGTCCATTCCGGAATCGGCGGTTCGATCTTTCCCAACGCCGCGTGGCGGCTGACGTGGGCGCTCGGAACGCTCAAGGGCACGGACGAGCGGGTGCGGATCCCCGGATTCTACGCCCCGGTCCGCCCGCCTACGGCGCGCGATCGCGAGCTGATGGCACAGGCGCCGGACACGGCCGATGATTATCGCGCGCGATACGGCGTGAAGGAATTCCTTCGGGGCATGGCCGGCGGTGTCGAGCTCCGCATCGCGGAGGTTTTCGAGCCGACGTGCACCCTGTGCGGCCTCACCGCGGGGTATCAAGGCCCCGGCTCGAAGACGGTGCTCCCGGCACGCGCCTCGGCCAAGGTCGATTTCCGGCTCGTCCCCGACATGACCCCGGATCTCGTGTTGAAGCAGCTCCGGGCGCATCTCGACGCGGAGGGTTTCTCTGACGTCCGCGTTCAATTCCTCGGAGGAAACCCTGCCGGACGCACCGATCCGGACGATCCCTTCATTCGGCTCGTGTCGAAGACGGCCGAGGCGGTCTACGGCGTGCCGATGCAGGTGGTGCCGATGGTTGGCGGCTCGGGGCCGAACCACGCGTTCATCCATGACCTCGGCGTCGCGGTGGCGACCGCTGGGTTCGGCAATCCCGATACACGCGCCCACGCGCCCGACGAGAACCTGCGTGTCGACCTGTACTTGAAGCACGCCAAGCACGTGGCGCGGCTGATTCAGGCGTTCGCGGAAGAGACAGCGCCCAGCCCCTCGATTCACCCGCGGTCCAAACGAGGCAAGGCGTAACCGCCGTCCCGCCACGGAGCCTCTGATCTAGCAACGCCAGCTCTGCGAAAAGCGCCCCCCGGGTGGGCGTACCCTCCTTGACATCGCGCCTGTCGCCACGCACCTTCTCCGCCGTGCGACTTCCGGATCTGCTGGCTTCCCGCCGCGGCCGATTGGCCGCGTTCTTCCTCCTCTATCTCACGGAGGGAATCCCGGCGGGATTCACCGCGACCGCCGTCGCGACCCAAATGCGCCGCCAGGGGCTCCAGCCGGCGGCGATCGGAGCCTTCATCGGCGCGCTCTACGTTCCTTGGGCCATCAAGTGGGCCTTCGGTCCGTTCGTGGACGTCCTGTCGAGCGACCGCTGGGGAAGGAGGCGGATGTGGATCCTGTTCACGCAGACCATGATGGTGGTGACCCTTCTCGCCGCGATGCCCGTGAGCTTCACGACGCGCCTCTGGCTCTTTACGGCGATCATCCTGGTCCACAACGTATTCAGCGCCACCCAGGATGTGGCTATCGACGCGCTCGCGGTGAACGTTCTCCGCGGCGATGAGCGAGGATTGGCAAACGGCCTCATGTTCGGCGGGAACTACGTCGGCAACGCGATCGGTGGCTCGGGCGTACTGCTCCTCACGCCCCTGATCGGGTTCAAAGCGACCTTCCTCTTCGTCGCGGCCGCCATCGCCCTCGTCACGCTCCTCGTGCCGGCTCCGATGCGCGAGCTGCCCGGGCCGCCGCGTCTTGCCGCGAGCGGCCCTCGCCTGAGGGCTGTCGGAAAAGAGCTGGGCCGCTTCGTCCGCGACACCGGAAAGGCCTTCGTCGGAAGCCGTGCCGCGTTCATCGCCATTTTCCTCGCGTTGCTCCCCATGGGAGGCTACGCGCTTTCGCTCTCCCTTCAGTCCAACCTGGCGGTCGAGCTTGGCCTGGACGACCGGCGGATCGGCCTGCTGGGGCTCGGGAGCACGGCGCTCTCGGCCGGGTTCTGCGTCCTCGGCGGCTGGCTCTCCGACCGCCTGGGTCGCAGGCGCACGTTGGCCACATTCATCGTCGGCACGACGCTTCCGACGTTCGCGATGGCGATCGCGATGCACCGATTCGGTTGGATCATGCCGATCAGCCCGCAGGCCGCCGGTCGTCCGATTCCGCCCCACGAGCTCGTCACGATTTTCTGGGTCCTCACGCTTTCGTACGCGGTCTTCCAGGGGTTGATGTACGGAGTGGGGACGGCGATCTACATGGACGTCACGACGCCGGCGGTGGCGGCGACCCAGTTCACGGCGTACATGGCTCTGTGCAACGTGGTGTACTCCTACACCTCCACGTGGCAAGGGCGCGCCGTCGAACGGTGGGGATATCCCGTGACCCTGACGCTCGACGGGGCGTTCGGGCTCGTTTCGGTATTCCTGCTGCCCTTTATGGGACGGCTGGGACGCGGTGATCCGCGGTGATCGGACGCACCTTGCCGGCGCATAGCTTGGCCCGCCGACGGGCCTCCGCGATGTCGGGGCCGTGCGCCAGGGCCACCCCCATCCGACGCCTTACGAACGCTTCCGGCTTCCCGAACAGACGGAGATCGGTGCCCGGAACGTGAAGCGCCTCGTCGATTCCCTCAAAGGCGATGCCCTTCGCGTTCACCTCTCCGTAGATCACGGCGCTCGCGCCCGGCGACCTCATCTCCGTGCTCACGGGAAGACCGAGGATCGCCCTCGCGTGGAGCTCGAATTCGCTCTGCGCCTGGGTGATCATGGTCACCATGCCCGTGTCGTGCGGGCGCGGACTCACCTCGCTGAACCAGACCTGATCCCCCTTTACGAACAACTCCACGCCGAAAATGCCGCGCCCGCCCAAGCGGTCCGTCACGGTCTTGGCGATATGCCTCGCCCGCGAAAGAGCGGTGGGGGTCATCGGCTGCGGCTGCCAGCTCTCGACATAGTCTCCCTTCACCTGCACATGTCCGACCGGCTCGCAGAACGACGTGGCGTTCGCACCGCCGTCGTCGATGGATCGAACCGTGAGGAGCGTGATCTCGTAGTCGAAGTGGATCATTTCTTCCACGATGACCCGTCCGCTCTTCACGCGTCCGGCGCTCATCGCGTAGTCCCAAGCTTTCTCCACATCCTCGGGCCCGCCCAGCACCGACTGACCTTTGCCCGAGGAGGACATGACCGGTTTGACCAGGCAAGGGTACCCGAGACCGTCGGCGGCCCTGCGGACGTCGCGTGCGTTTTCGGCGAACGCGTACTTCGATGTGGGCAGCTTCAGCTCCTCGGCGACCAGGCGGCGAATGCCCTCTCGATTCATCGTGAGCTGCGTGGCGCGCGCGGTCGGGATCACGTGCGCGAGGCCTGCCTGCTCGATGCGGGCCAGTTCGTCCGTCGCGATCGCCTCGATTTCAGGAACGAGGAAGTCGGGCCGTTCCAATTCCACGACCGCGCGAAGGGCCGCGGGGTCGGTCATGTCGACGACGTGGGATCGGTGGGCGACCTGGTGGCCGGGCGCGTGGGCGTAGCGATCCACGGCGATGACCTCCACGCCAAGGCGCTGCAGCGCGATGACGACTTCTTTGCCAAGCTCCCCGGCCCCAAGGAGCATGATCTTGGTGGCGCCGGGGGAGAGCGGCGTGCCGATGCGCAACACTCCCTCCTGACTCGCTGGTAGGCCCCTAGATATCCGGTGCCGGAGGGTAGACGGGTTCCGGGCGGGACGCAAGCGGGGCAGCGGGTGCTCTCGCGAAACCTTGCGCCCGGCGCGTGCGTACGTAATTCTGTATCCCGGCGTATGGCCCATGAGGAGGTCTCGATGCTCAGCACGCGCGGTCTCGTGAAAGTCTACCCGGGCCCGGTCACGGCCCTGAACGGAATTGACCTCGACGTCCCGCCAGGGATGTTCGGACTCCTGGGTCCGAACGGCGCGGGGAAATCCACCTTCATGAAGATCCTCGCGGGTCTCCTGGAGCCTACCTCCGGGACGGTCACGCTGGACGGCGCGGACATCCTGAACGCCCCGGAGGCCCTCTGGCCCCGCCTCGGGTACCTCCCACAGGAGTTCGGGTTCTACCCGCACCTGAGCGGGGAGGCGATGCTCTCGCACCTCCTGGCGCTGAAGGGCGTCGACGCGCCGCAGGGACGTAAGCGGCTCGTCGCGGACCTCCTGGAGCGCGTGAACCTCTCCTTTGCCGCCAAACGGGCGGTGAAAGGCTACTCCGGAGGCATGAGGCAGCGCCTGGGTATCGCGCAGGCGCTCGCGGGGAATCCGCGCCTCATCATCGTGGATGAACCGACGGCCGGCCTCGATCCCGAAGAGCGCCTGCGGTTCTACCGTCTGTTATCCGAGCTGGCGGCCGACCGCATCGTGGTCCTCTCAACCCATATCGTGGAAGACGTCGCCGTTCTGTGCCCCCGCTTCGCGGTCATCCGGGACGGACGCCTCCTAGCCGTGACGTCGCCGGGCGAGGCCCGTGCTTCGATCGCCGGTCACATGTTCGAGGGGACGGTGAACGTGGAGGACCTGGCCGGGCTGCGCGCCGAGCGCACGGTGACCCAAGCGCTCCTCGTGGAGGGGTTGAACCGCGCGCGCATCTACGATCCCTCGGGAGCGCCTCCCGATGGATTCGTCCCCGCACCCGTCACTTTGGAGGACGCCTACCTGGTGCTCATGCGCTCGGGGTCCCTGCCCGAGCGTGGGAGTCGGAGCGAAGGGCTTCCTCCCCTCGGGAACGGCCTGCGCTCGCTGGGCTCGGCGCCCGCGGGGGTGGCCGGATGAGCGTGCGGCGCATCGCCGCGACGTTCGGCGTCGCGTTCGGGCACTCCTTCCGTCGCCCTCTTTTCATCTTCCTGGCGGCGATCCTTCTCTTGAGCGCCTTTGGACTGTCGAGCGGGAAAATGCAGATCTCGTCCGGAGACAGCGAAGTAGGTGGTACCAAGGCGTGGATCACGTCGGAGTTCGCCCAGACCCAGATGATGACGTTCATCACGCTCCTCTATTACGCGTTCTTCATCGCGATCGCGTCGGGGCTGTCCCTGCTGCGCGACCGTGAGACAAAGGTCGACGTGCTGTTGCATTCCACCCCGTTGACGCCGGGTGAATACGTCTGGGGGCGCTTTCTCGCCGTGACGGCCGGATTTGTCGTGCTGATGGCGTGGCAGATGGTCGCAAACGCCTTCTTCAACCACGTCGTGCCGAACGCGGGGGCCCATGAGATACGCGGTCCCTTCGCGGTGCGGAACTACCTCATGCCGGTGCTGACGATGGGGCTGCCCTTTCTCGTTTTCTTCGCGGGCCTGTCGATGTATGTCGGCGAGAAGACGAGGAACGCGGTGCTGGTCTTCGTGCTGCCGGTTGCGGCTCTCCTCCTGTGCGGATTCTTCCTGTGGACCTGGGCGCCGTCCTGGCTTGATCTGCGCGTGAACAGGATTCTGGAAGTTCTCGAGCCTTCCGGATACCGCTGGCTCAACGAGACCCACCTCAAGGTGGACCGCGGCGTCGAGTTCTACAACAAGCAGCCCGTGCCGTACGACGCGCTCTTCTGGCTGAACCGCGCGTGGCTCGTCGTGTTCGGGCTCGGTGCGGTTCTCCTGACTCAGCGGTCCGTGGCTCAGTCGCTGCGCGGCGTCGTAGCCGCGAAGGGCGCTCTCAAGGGCCGGGACTCCAGGCACGAGGCGACCGGCGTGGCCTGGGGCGAGGCACCGGAGGGCGCGGCGCTCGCCAACCTTGGAATGAAGAGCGGCGCGCCGTCCTTCTTGCATAGCGTCGGATCGGTTGCCGGCACGGAGCTGCGAGAGCTCCTGCGCCAGGGGGGACTCTATCTCTTCGTCCCGCTCATCCTGATTCAGGTCTTGGGAAGCTCCCTCCTGGCGGTAGGGGCGTTCGACACGCCCGTGCTCCTCACGCCGGGCACGAGCGCGGTCGCAATCGCGACGCAGGCCACGACGCTCATTCTTCTGTTGCTCCTCTTCTACACCGTGGAGTCGCTGGAACGCGAGCGCTCCACGGGTCTCTCCCAGATTCTCTACGCGACGCCCCTGCGCACCGGGGCATTGCTCTTCGGGAAAGCCGTCGCCAACAGCGCGGTGGGGGTGGTCATCCTCGCGGCGTCTTTGGTCGCGAGCGCCATCGCGATCGCGGTTCAGGGCACGGTTCCGTTCTCGTTCACGCCCTACGCCATCATATGGGGACTTCTTCTCATTCCCACCTTCCTGGCGTGGACGGCGTTCGTGACCGCCGTGTACGCCGCGGTAGGGGACCGGTACGCCACCTATTCGGTCGCCCTCGCGGCGCTGATCTATAGCGGCTTCCGTGCGCTTACGGGCCAGATCAGCTGGGCGGGCAACTGGGCTCTATGGAGATCCCTCCGGTGGAGTGACCTTGGATTCTTCGAGACCGACCGAGCGGCCCTGATTTGGAACCGTGTCATGGTTCTGGGCCTCGCGGTGCTGTTCACCGCGGTTGCCGTGCGGCTCTTCGGGCGTCGCGGCGCGGATGCCGTGCGCACCATGCACCGGATCGCCCCACGGCGGCTCGCGTCCTCGGCGTTCCGTCTCGCGCCGTTCGCGCTGGTTCCTGCGATCGCCTGGACGGTGCTCGTGTTCCAGGTAGACCAGGGAATGGAGGGGGGCGCGGCCAAGAAGGAGAACAAGGACTACTGGGCGAAGAATCTCAAGACCTGGCTCGACGCGCCTCTGCCGGACATCGCTCGCGCCGACGTGAGGTTGAAGTTGAATCCTTCCAAACATTGGCTGGCGAGCACCGGCTCATTCACGCTCGTGAACAGCTTGGATACGACCCTCGCCCAGATCCCCCTGACGGGAGGTCTGGATTGGAAGAACCTCACCTGGACGATGGACGGCCGAGCCTACACGCCCGAGGACCGCAAGCATCTCTACGTCTTCACCCCGCCCCGGCCCTTGGCGAAAGGGGACAGCGTGGCCATTGGGTGGACCTGGGAGGGTCACTTGCCCGACGGGGTCACCAAGAACGGCGGGAACACGGACGAGTTCGTGCTTCCGTCGGGGGTCGTGCTGACCGGATTCTCGCCGAGCTTCGTGCCCGTTCTCGGATTCATGGAGGACGTCGGGGAGACCAAGGAGAACAAGACCGAGCCACGACGATACCCGCGCGACTACTGGAAGGGCATCACGCGCGCCGGGTACGGCGCGACGGCATGGTACCCCGCCCGTGTCACCGTCACGGCTCCTGCGTCCTACACGCTCAACTCGGTCGGCGTCTGCACCAGCAATACCGTGAAGGACGGGTGGCGGACGCAGGTGTGGGAGACGGACCACCCGATCAAGATTCTCAATGTGGTGTGCGGCAAGTGGAAGGTGAAGCGGGGACAGGGCACGACCATCTTCTACGATCCCGCCCACCCCTACAATGTCGACGAGATGTCCTCGACGCTGGACGCCGCGCGCCGCTGGTATTCCGAGTGGTTTCTCCCGTATCCATGGCGAGAGCTAAAGCTCTCGGAATTCCCCGCGCTGGCGGGGTACGCGCAAGGGTTCGGAACGAACATCACATTCAGCGAGAACATCGGCTTCCTCACGAAGAACGACGCGAAGACCGATGCGACGTTTCTTGTCACCGCCCACGAGGCGGCGCATCAGTGGTGGGGGAACATTCTGACCCCAGCGAATGGCCCGAACGGCGATTTCCTGAGCGAGGGCATGGCGCATTTCTCCACCCTCCTGCTTTTCGAGAAGGTGAAGGGGCCTCGTGAGCGAATGGAATTCGCGAAGGGCCTCGAAACACGATACGGCGACCGGCGCCGCGTCGACGACGAGAGACCGATGTACGACATCGACGGAAAGCGGGAGTCGGACCAAACCGTGCTCTACGACCGCGGCGGCTGGGTGTTCTGGATGCTCTACGACTTCGTCGGCCATGACCGGGCCCTGGAAGGGCTCCGCCGTTTCATCCGGACGTGGAGCGAAGGCCGCGACCACCCCGCGTTACAAGACTTCGTGGCCTCGATGCGTCCGTACGCCAAGGATCCGATCTCCTACGACGCCTTCGTGAAGGAGTGGTTCGAGGACCGGGCGATGCCCGAATACCTGGTCGCGAAGGCGAAAAAGGTCAAACGAGGAGACGGGTACGACGTGACCGTGACCGTGCGGAATACGGGCACGGGGACCATGCCGGTGGAGGTCGCCGCGGCTGCCGGGGAGCGCTGGCCGAAGCCGGCGAGGAATGACTCCAAGGGGTCGGGGGCCATACCGTCCTCATCCGGGCAAAGCCCGTCCTACCGTGAAGCGCGCGAGACCGTGAGGCTGACGGCCGGTGAATCGAAGACCCTCACCATCCATTGCGCCTTTTCACCGGAGAAGGTCGTGGTGGATCCGGACGTCCGCGTGTTGCAGTTGAGGCGCAAGCAGGCTGTCGCGTCCCTCTAGCCGCCGGCGCGCCGTTCCCTCAGCGCCCGGCAAACAAATGCGGCCACCGGCGCGGAACCGGTGGCCGCTCTGGTCTCAGACCGAAGCGCCCGCGCGCTCCTTGCTCGGCTGCGGGACGATTCTCAGATACGGCTTTTTCGCCTGGAACCCCGGGAATCTCTTGTGGGCCTCCTCGTCCGTAACCGTTGAGGCGATGATCACGTCCTCGCCGTGCTTCCAGTCAACCGGGGTCGCGACCGAGTGATTGGCCGTGAGCTGAAGGGAATCGATGGAGCGCAGGAGCTCGTCGAAATTCCGTCCGGTGCTCGCGGGATACGTGAGCGTGAGCTTTACCTTGTTGTCTGGAGCCATCACGAAAACCGAACGAACCGTCAACGTGTCGTTCGCATTCGGATGGATCATGTCGTATAGATCGGAGACTTTCCGGTCGGAGTCCGCGATGAGCGGAAAGTTGAGCTTGTGCCCCGTCACGTCCTCGATGTCCTTCATCCAACCCTTGTGGCTATCGAGGGGGTCGACGCTCAGACCGATCACCTTGATGTTGCGCTTTTCGAACTCATTCTTCAACGCGGCCACCCGTCCCAGCTCGGTCGTGCACACCGGAGTAAAGTCTTTCGGATGGGAGAAGAGCACCGCCCAGCTATCCCCCTTCCAGCGGTAGAAATCGATCGGTCCCTCTGTGGTCTCGGCGGTAAAGTTCGGCGCCACGTCGCCCAGGCGAATCGGCATTTCAACCTCCTGCAACCCGTGAAGGAATGTGAGTGGAATCCATAGCGCCAGCGGCCACGATCGCCCTCGAGGGTCGCATGCCGTGCGCGGATTCGGTCCCGGGAAGGTACCAGACCCCAGGGACCGCGTCCATGCATGGACTCTCTTGGAGCCGGTGAGGATATTCGGGCGCTAGGGGCTCGCTAGGGGCTCAAGGTCTCGGGCCGCCATCCCAGCTTCTTCATTTTCTTGTACAGATGGCTTCGCTCGAGCCCCAAGCGGGATGCCGCCTTTGTCATGCTGCCGCCCGCGGCGAGAAGAGCGGCTTCGATTTCCTTCTTTTCGAATTCCCGCACCGAGTCGCTCAAGCGCGCCCCCGCGCCCGACTCGCCTGCCGAGGGTGGAAGCACGGCGTGAACCTGCTCGGGGCCGATGCTCGTGCCACGGCTCATGATGAGCAGACGCTCGACGATATTCCGAAGCTCGCGGACGTTTCCCGGGAATGAGTAGCGCCGAAGGTACTCGAGTGCGGCGGAGGTGAACTTCCTCGGCTTCCCGCCATCTTGCTTCTGAAGCTGCTCCGCGAAATGCTCGACGAGGATCGGAATGTCCTCGGGGCGCTCGCGCAGCGGAGGTACCGTGATCGGAATGACCGCGAGCCGAAAATAGAGGTCCTCTCGGAAGCGTTCGGACCGGACCCGTTCCGCCAGGTCGTGATTCGTGGCGGCGATCACGCGCACGTCGACCTTGATAGGGCGGTTCCCCCCGACGCGGGTAATCTCCCCTTCCTGGAGCACGCGTAACAGCTTGGTCTGGGCCCGCACGCTCATGTCGCCGATCTCGTCGAGGAACAGCGTTCCGTGATGCGCTTCTTCGAATCTGCCTCTACGCGACTGCGTGGCGCCGGTAAACGCCCCACGCTCGTGACCGAAGAGCTCCGACTCGATCAGCTCCTCGGGGACCGCCGAGCAGTTCATCGCGACGAACGGCATTTCCCCGCGCGGGCCGGAGGCATGGAGGGCGCGCGCGACGAGCTCCTTCCCGGTCCCGTTCTCCCCTTGGATCAGCACCCGGGCCGAGCTGGACCCGGCGAGCTGGATTTCGTGGAGCAGCTTCTGAATCGCGGGGGAGCGGCCGACGATCGGAAACGACCACGGCCGTGGAAGGCGACGGTTCTCGGCCTTGAGCGCGATCGTGTTCGAGGCGTTTCTCAGAAGAACGAGCAGACGCTCCAGCGAAATCGGTTTCTCGAGAAAGTCGAATGCGCCGAGGCGCGTCGCTCTCACGGCCGCGTCAACCGTCGCGTGCCCCGACATCATGATGACGATGGAGTCCGGGGTGTTGGTCATGATCTCCGCCAGGAGATCCAATCCGCTGCCCTCCTCAAACCATACGTCCAGAAGCACGATGTCGTATGCCTCGCGGAGCCTGGTCCTGCCCTCGGCGATCGACGCCGCGCAATCGACCTGATACCCCTCGCGGCCGAGGGCACCCTCCAGGCTGGATCGAATGTTGGCCTCGTCGTCCACGATGAGCACGGTCATGCGCCGACCCTCCGACTCAGCGGCAGCCGGATACGGAACGTGGTCCCGCTCTCCCGACCCGCGTCGACCGCGATCGTTCCCTGATGATCGTTCACGATCCGCTCGACGATGGTCAGTCCCAGGCCGCTCCCCTGGGATTTGGTCGTGAAGCCGGGCACGAACAGGTTCGCCTTTTGTTCGGCGTTCAAGCCGGGGCCCGTGTCGGAAACCGCGATCTCGAGCACCCCGCCGTCGGGACCGGCCGATACAACGACCCGGCCGTCACCGTTCAGCGCCTCGAGGCCGTTCTTGATCAGGTTGATGAGCGCCTGGCGCATCTGGCCTCGATCGCAGGGGAAGGTGATGTCCTGGCCGGGGCGCGAGAGAACCAGGCGGCCCGATGCGACATCGCGGCCGTAGAGCGTCTCCAACTCTTGCATCAGGCTCGACACGGCGCACGGGGCGAGCTCCGGTTTCGGAAGACGGGCGAAGTCGGAAAACTCCTGTAGAAGACGGCGAAGCGTTTCGACCTCGGCGGCGACGGTTCGGACCGCTTGATCCAGGATTTCCGGAAAATCGGGGCGCTTCTGGTCGTAGCTCCGCTTCAGATCGGCGACCGAGATCGCGATGGGGGTGAGCGGGTTCTTGACCTCGTGGGCGACCTTGCGGGCCATTTGGCTCCAGGCCGCTTGGCGCTCGCTCGTGACGAGCTTGTCACGATAGGTCTGCAGGTCCTTCCGCATCCGGTCGAGCGCCGCCACGAGCGTCTGGAGCTCCCGCACGCTGTGCACCGTCAAGGGCTCCTCCCATTCGCCCTGTGCCAGCCTGTCCGAGAAGGCGGCGAGCTGCTCGACGGGCCGGGAGATCTGCGAGGACCATAGGATCGCGAGCGGGATCGCGATCCCCAATCCCAGGAGCCCCAACAGCGCGGCCGCGAGCTGGAGCGAGGCAACGGTACGGTCGGCGGCGGTCGTCGAGGCAAGGCCGGTGATCGTCGCGTACGGCGGCAGACCGACGGTGAGAGGGACGCTTCGGCTCAGGTAGGCGTGCCCCGCGATCTCGGTTCTTCCCGTCCCCGTGGCCCGGAGCACAGCCCCCGGTGGCAGGTCGGGAAGGGTCGTCGCCGCGATTCGTCCGGCCGAGTCACGCAGGACCCACTCGACGCCGCTCGTCTTGCCAAGCCGCTCGAGCGCCGCGGCGTCGAACAGCAATCCTCCCTCAAGCGCGCCTGCGGCCGCACCCTGGTACGAGATGGGGGAGCGGACCACCATGGCCAAGGCGCCGAGCCCCTCTGCGAATACGATGGAGGGTGAATTGAGTGCGCCTCCCATCTGTGTCACGAGGGCCTCCCCGTTGCCGTGTGGAGTCTGGCCCGCCGCAACCACCCTTCCGCTCGAGTCGGCAACGGACAAAAGGTCGAGTCCGAGAAGGACCTGTCGCTCGGCGAGGTACTCGGAAAGATCGCGGCTCCCGGAGGGGCGAAGGAGGTAAAGCCGCTTGAGCTGGGGATCCCGAGAGAGGATTCCGGCTTTCGCGGCGATACGGCGGCCATCCTCCGTGGTCTGGGCTCCGATTCCTTCCAGCGCCGAAGCGAGCCGCTCTTCCGCTTGGCTCCGCACCATGGACTGGATGCGCGCGGTGAGGATCACCATCGCGAGCGCGAGGGGAATCACGGTGATGAGGGAGAAGGCGAGGATGAGCCTCGCCTTGAGCGATTTCACCGCCCGCCCCTCGCGATGGCGCAGTCCACGATGCCCGCCAGCGCGTCCGGTCCAAGCGAGCGCAAATAGGAGCGGAGATCCGGCGGGCTCACGACGGGACACCGGATCGCGAAGGTGAACCAGGCCGGGTCGGAGGGTGTGGCCGACGCCGGCAGGAGTGTCACCCGAACCGGGGCCGATCCGGACGAGGTGGCTGACCCACCGCGCAGCGCCCGCTCGAGCGTCTGCCATCCCGGAAGGGAGCGGTCGACCTCGAAGCGGTGTGGAGCTGGGGGCGGGTTCGTTGGCGGAGGCTGCAACGAGACGGCACTACCGGATACGCGATCCCACGGCGTGAGATCGCCCCGAAACACAGCCTCATTCAGCCAGAGGAGCGCGGTCGTATCTCCCGGGGCGAGACGGGCATCCGCGGCGTCACGGGAAAGCAAGGCCGTCAACACGACTCGGGAGCGTGCTCCGTACGAGCAGTCCCGCCACCGAGGGTTCTCACGCATCTGGGTGGAGAGCTCGCCGGGCCAGAAGACCGCCGCGTCCAGCTCGCCGCGCTCGAGCGCGATTTCCTGATCGGTCGCTTCGTCGAAGAGACGCACCAGGAGCGTATCGGGCCACTGCGCGGTCGATTCGTCCGTCTTGTCACGAGCCAGGATGAACGAGCGCACGGTGATCGCTTCGGCGCGGTAGGCAGCACGCGGCAGGGGGGATCGGACGCTCGGAGTCCCGCACGCGAAGAGGAGATTGGATCGCGAGGGAATTCCGATCCGTAGCACGTCGACAGGCCGGAGGCGCGGATGCTCCGCGGTCACACGCAAGCGGTCGAGCTTCTTGTTCTGATCGAGCGACCCCGACTTGATGCGGGCGATGGCGAGCGTTCCATCGAGGACGTTCAATACCGAGCCTTCGGCAGCGACCTTCTTGCCGTCGTAGAACGTGAGGAGGTCTCCCTGGATGATGGGGAGTGGATCGCTGGAGGCCAGGTACACGCGCCCCGCGTGCGCCCAGACGACCTTGGCGCGGAGCTCGGTGGGCTCCGCGCCAGATGAGCCTGTGACCAGAAGGAGAACGAAAAGCGCTGCCACCACCGCTCCACCCACCGGCTTTCCTGTGTCCCTCATGACGCGCCCCCCGTTGCTGGCCGAGTCCATTGCGTGCGAAGCCGTTACTCCCACATCCGTACACTGCTCTTCGGCGCAATCTGTGTCAAGCTTGACACACAATTACTCAGGCATCACGGCGGCAATCGAGTCAACCGATTTGATTGCAATGCATTGTGTGTGGGGCACGGGACTTGATTTAGGTGGTCCCCGAGCGGCGCAGATCGAGCGGGTCGCTCGCGGTTCTGGGACCGGGGCGTGTGCCCATAACCAGGCGATCGTGGCAGCGCCGGCGACCCGGCCACCGATCGAAAGGCAGAGCCGGATGGGAGAAGGGCAATGAAAACGAAGGACGCAGGAACCAGGGGACGCACGATCGTGATGGCATCGGCCACGCTGGCATTTCTCGCTCTAGGATGCAGCGAACACAAGGAGCAGGCGCAGGTCGCGGCCGACGCAGGACCGATTGCCGCTGTCCAGGAGACCCCGCAGACCGTCGTGGCATCGTCGACGGGCGGGAGCGCCGCGGAGGCGGGACTCACGACCCAGGGCGACGCGACGGCTTTGGGCGACTCCCTGCCGCCGGACGTCACGGCGTTCGCTCCGGACTCGCTGGTTGTCCCGGGAGGCGTTGTCGAGATCACGGCGCAGGCGTCTACCGACGTCACAGCGATGACGCTCACGGATCGGCTCGGGCAAAAGCACCCGTTAACCTATGACCCCGAGGCAAGAGCCTGGCGCGTCTACTATCGCGTTCCGATCCAAACCAACACCGAACAGCTGGGGTTGTCCATCACGGCTACGAACGGCGCCAGTCGGTGGAAGCGGGTGTGGGTGTTCCTGAAGACTCAGGGCGAGGAGCCGAAGGAATCGGACGGGATCTAGGGGAGCCCGCCGGCAGGTCGAGTCCTTGAGAGCCCTCGGGCGCAGGCCCGAGGGCTCTCGTCTGTTACCGCCCAAGGACCTCGAGGCTCACCCTTGCTGTCCCGTCACGCAGGAATCCAAGCTTGCGCGCGGCGCGGCGCGACACGTCGATGACCCGACCGCGGGTGAAGGGACCGCGATCCACGATCGTGACCACCACGCTGCGACCGTTGTCGAGGTTGGTCACCCTCACGCGTGTCCCGAAGGGAAGGGTGCGGTGGGCCGCCGTGAGCGTCGTCTCGTCATAGCG
>WNFK01260340.1_pt2 | contig 38141 bp, 37 predicted proteins | sample 5400281 | NCBI WGS metagenome assembly WNFK01 (sample SAMN13153350, study PRJNA577476) | soil metagenome | isolation source: 20 cm soil on Douglas fir-dominated hillslope | place: USA:California | collected 2013-09-17
GGTGCTCGCGAACAAATACTACGTGGACGAGGCGTACGACAAGGCGATCGTCGACCCGATCGTCGCCACATCGCGCGGCCTGCTGTGGCGCGGCGTGGACGTCGGGCTGATCGACGGCCTCACGCGGCTGTTCGTGCAGAGCAAGGACGACGACGCGGCGCCCGGCACGAGCGTGCCGATGGGCGGGCTGGTCACGCGGACGGTCGGCTGGATCGGGTCGCAGCTGCAGTCGGGGCAGGTCGGCACCTACGCCTGGGTGCTCGTCGTGGGTGTGCTGTTCGTGCTCGGCGCCTTCACCTTCCGCTAACGAGATGCGCGAGTTCTTGCTTTCGGTCGGCTACGACCGCTGGATCCTGCCGGCGCTTCTCGCGCTGCCGCTGCTCGGCGCGGCGCTCGTCCTGCTGGTTGGCGGCCGCGCGCCGGAGGGGGAGGACGAGGTCGCGACCGGTCGCGCCCGTCTCCCCGCCACGCTCGCGACGCTGGTGTTCGCCCTCGAGTTCGTGCTCTCGGTCGGTCTCTGGTGGGCGTTCGACCCAGGGAAGACTGGCTGGCAGCAGGTGTTCGACGTGAAGTGGATTCCGTCGTGGGGCGCGCGGTTCACGCTCGGCCTCGACGGCATCGCCCTGATGATGGTCCTGCTCACGACCTTCATCATGGTGCTGGCATCGTTCGGCAGCGCGACGTCCATCCGGCGCAGGACGGCGGCGTACTACTCGCTGCTCCTCGTGCTGACGACGGGAATGCTCGGCGTCTTCATGTCGCTCGACCTCTTCCTGTTCTACGCGATGTGGGAGGTCATGCTCGTCCCGATGTACTTCATCATCGGGATCTGGGGTGGCCAGCGCCGCATCTACGCGAGCCTGAAGTTCTTTATCTATACGATGATCGGCTCCCTGCTCATGCTGGTCGGCATCGTGTATCTAGGCCTCGCGGCGCAGGATCCCATGACGGGGATCCCGAACTTCTCGTACGACGCGATCATGGCCACGGCGCGCATCGCGCCATCCACCGCGTACTGGCTGTTTGGCGCCTTCTTCCTCGCCTTCGCCGTGAAGGTGCCGATGTTCCCCTTCCACACCTGGCTGCCGGACGCGCACGTCGAGGCGCCCACGGCCGGTTCGGTGGTGCTGGCGGCGATCATGCTCAAGCTGGGGACGTTCGGCTTCATTCGCCTGGCGGTGCCGCTTTTCCCCGGCGCCGCCATGGATCCCACGGTGCGCATGATCATCCTCGCGCTCGCGGTGATCGGCATTGTCTACGGGGCCCTCGTCTCGCTCGTTCAGCCCGACTTCAAGAAGCTTGTCGCGTACAGCTCGGTGAGCCACCTGGGCTTCGTGATGCTCGGCATCTTCGCCCTCACGGTGCAGAGCGTCCAGGGCGCGCTCATGGTCATGATCAGCCACGGCATCTCCACCGGCGCGCTCTTCTTCCTCATCGGCATGATCTACGAGCGGCGGCACACCCGCATCATCGAGGACTACGGCGGCATCGCGCGGGTCGTGCCGATGTTCGCCGCAGTGCTCACCCTCGTCTCGCTGAGCGCCATCGGCGTGCCGGGGACGAATGGCTTCGTCGGCGAGTTCCTCGTGCTGCTCGGCGCCTTCCGCACCTTCCCGGTGCTGGCCCTCGTCGCCTCGACGAGCGTCATCATCGCCGCGGCGTACCTGCTGTGGGCCATCCAGCGCATCCTCTTCAACTCGCTGGACAAGCCGGCGAACGAGCACGTGTCCGATCTGAACCGGCGTGAGCTCCTCCTGCTCGCGCCCCTCGTGGCGGGGATCATCTGGCTCGGCGTGTATCCGGCGCCGGTGCTGCGCCGGATGCAGCCGGCGGCCGAGCAGTTCGTCCGCATCGTCGAGGCCCGCGCCGCGCTCGCGACAGCCGCGGCGCCGGTGGAGGGAGTCCGCTGATGCGTTTCTACGATCTCTCCATCCCGTCGCACCTCACCGCGGCGCTGCTGCCCGACCTCGTGCTCATCGTGGGCGCGATGATCCTGCTGCTCGTCGCCGTCTGGCGACGCGAGTCGCCCGAGCAGCAGCGCACCGTCGGCGTGCTGTCGATCGGATTGGCGGTCGCTGTCGGCCAGCGACGGTCCCATCGCCGTGGACAACTTCCGCTGGATGGTGGACATCGTCATCCTGCTCGGCACCATCGGCGCGTTGGCGCTCGGCATCGACGACAACGACCGTGCCGGGACGACCACGGCCGAGACCCACGTGCTCATCCTGCTCGCCTCGTCGGGGATGATGCTGCTCGCTGCCGCGCGCGACCTGATGATCGTCTTCCTCGGCATCGAGCTGATGTCCGTCGCGGTCTACGCGCTCGCGGGGATCAACCGTCGCAGCGAGCGGTCCGCCGAGGGCGCGCTCAAGTATTTCCTGCTCGGAGCCTTCTCCACCGCCTTCCTCCTCTACGGCATCGCGCTGGTGTACGGTGCCACGGGGACGACGGGCCTGCACGAGATCGGCGTGCGGGTGCTGGAGCAGAACCTCGCCACGAGCCCGATCCTGCTGATCGGCATCGCGCTCCTGCTCGTCGGGTTCGGCTTCAAGGTGTCCACGGTGCCCTTCCATATGTGGGCGCCCGACGTGTACGACGGCTCGCCCAATCCGGTCACGGCGTACATGGCCGCCACGGTGAAGGCGGCGGCGTTCGCGGCATTCCTGCGCGTCTGGCTCGAGGCCTTCGGGGCCGAGTACGGCGCCTGGCATCGCGCCGTCGCCGGCCTGGCGATCGCCACCATGATCGTCGGCAATGCCATCGCGCTGCAGCAGCGCAACCTCAAGCGGCTCCTCGCGTACTCGTCCATCGCCCACGCCGGCTTCATCCTCGTCGCCATCGCCGTTCGGCGCCTTCGCCGTCATCATCGTCCTCTCGCGCGGCGATGCGCCGGTGACGACGGACGACATCAGCGGCCTGTGGACCGTCCGGCCCTGGCTGGCCGTGGCGATGACCGTCTTCATGCTCGCCCTGATGGGATTCCCGATCGCCGGCGGTGCCGGCTTCCTGGCGAAGTGGTACATCCTGAAGGCGGCGCTCCAGGCGCCGGTGCCGCAGATCACGCTCTCCGTGGTTCTCGTGCTGACCACCGTGATCTCGGCCGGGTATTACCTGTACGTGATCATGCTGATGTTCATGCGGCCGCCCCGCGCCGACGCGCCCGTCGTCGCGCGCACTCCGGGCTGGACGCGCTTCGTCATGGTCGCGTGCGCGGCGGCGATCCTCATCCTCGGCATCATGCCCGACTACGCCGTGCGGTACGCCGCGGTGGGGACACCGCGGCTGAGCGTGCCGCGCGACGCCACAACGACGCCCCCTCGACCGATGCCGACCGCGCTCGCTCGATGATCAACACGCGGGGCCGCTCCGGCGGCCCCGCGCTCTTTCACGACCCGCACTCGAACTCCTGATGGCCATCGCACCGGGCATCTTCCGTCAGAACGACATCCGCGGCATCGTGGGCCGCGATCTCACCGAGGAGGCCGCGCGCGCGCTCGGCGGCGCGTACGCGGCGCTCATGCGCGCGCGCGGTGTCGTGGGCGAGGTCGCGGTGGGGCGCGACAACCGGCCCAATGGCGTCGCCTTGCGGGACGCACTCGTCGACGGGCTCACGAGTGCCGGGGTGAGCGTCGTCGACATCGGCGTCGTCCCCACGCCGCTCCTCTACTGGAGCCTGCACCACCTCCCCGTCATCGGCGGCATCCAGATCACCGGGTCGCACAACCCATCCGAGTACAACGGCTTCAAGCTGTCGCTCGGCAAGGAATCGCTGCACGGACACGACATCCAGGAGCTCCTTCAGCTCATCCAGCGCGATGCAGCGCCGAAAGGCGTCGGCCGCGGGAGTGTCCGCGCGGAGCAGGTGATCGACGGCTACGTCGCCGACATCGCCGCGAGGATCGGCCGGATCTCGCGCCCGATGAAGGTGGTGTACGACTGCGGGAACGGCGCCGGCGCGCTCGTGGCACCGCAGATCATGCAGGCCCTCGGCGTCGACGCCGTCGGGCTGTTCACCGAGAGCGACGGCACCTTTCCGAACCATCATCCCGATCCGACGGTCCCGGAAAATCTCGAGGACCTCATCGCGGCGGTGAAGCGCGAGGGCGCCGAGATCGGCCTCGCGTTCGACGGCGACGCCGACCGTATCGGCATGGTCGATGGCGCCGGACGAATCGTCTGGGGCGACCACATCCTGATCCTCTACGCCCGCGACGTGCTGGCGCGCACCGGCCCGGGCCAGCCCATCATCTTCGACGTGAAGTGCAGTCAGGCGCTTCCCGACGAGATCCGCAAGGCGGGCGGCACGCCGGTGATGTGGAAGACCGGCCACTCCCTCATCAAGGACAAGATGAAGGAGATGGCGGCGCCCCTTGCCGGCGAGATGAGCGGGCACATGTTCTTCAGCGAGGGCTTCTACGGCCACGACGATGCCCTGTACGGCGCCGCACTACTGCTGCGCATCGTGGCCGATTCCGGCCGGCCGGTGCAGGCGCTGCTGGCCGACGTCCCCGAGTTCGTGAGCACGCCGGAGATCCGCGTGGACTGCGACGACACCCTCAAGTTCGACCTCGTGCAGCGAGCGGTGGATCACTTCCGCGCCCGCCACGACGTGATCGACGTCGACGGCGTCCGGGTGCTCTTCGGCGACGGATGGGGGTTGATTCGCGCGTCGAACACGCAACCGATCATCGTCACGCGCTTCGAGGCCCGTACGCCGCAGCGGCTGGCCGAGATCCGCGCGGAGATGGAAGGGTGGCTGCGGCAGCAGGGCGCCGCGGTCTGACGTGACACGGCGGCGAGTCGTCTTCGGTACGCTGGCCGCCGTCGCGCTCCTGCTGCTGCTGGGGCGATGGGGGGCGGCACTGTACACGGACTTCCTGTGGTACGATTCGCTCGGCGCCGCCGACGTGTGGCGCACGCGCGTGCTCACCACGCTGGCGCTCGCCGCCGGCTCGTTCGCCGTCTCGACGCTGTTCGCCTTCGTGAACCTGTACGCGGTGCGGCAGTCCGTCGTGTCGCTCGTGCTGCCGCGACGCATCGCGAACATCGAGATCGGCGAGGAGGTGCCCGGACGGTATCTCCTCCTCGCCGCGGCCGTGCTCGCGCTGGTCGTCGGAGCCACGCTGCTCCTGCCCGGCGACGCGTGGAGCCAGGCGCTTCTCGCGCGAGCGGGACACCCGTTCCTCGAGACCGATCCGTACTTCGGCGCCGACCTGGGCTTCTTCGTCTACTGGCTCCCGTTCGAGATGACGCTGCATCTCTGGGCGATCCTCGTCTTCACCGTCGTGACGGCGCTCGTGATCATCCTCTACGCGCTGACGCCCAGCCTGCGGTGGGAGCGCGGACGACTCTACGTCTCGGCGTACGTGCGCCGTCATTTCACGATGCTCGGTGGTGTGCTCCTCTTCATCCTGGCGTGGAGCTATCGGCTGGCGATGTACGAGCTGCTCACCGAGGGTGGCGGCACCGGTGGCGTGTTCACGCCAATCGACCACCGCGTGCTGGTGCCGGCCATGCTGCTCCTCGCCGTCGTCACGCTCTGCGCGGCGCTGGTCGTCCTCTGGGCCGGTTGGTCGGGCCAGATACGGGTCGCCTTTCTCGCCGTCACGGTGGTGCTCGGGCTCAGTGTCGTCGCGCGCTCCCTCGCTCCCCTGCTGGCACGCCGCTCGATCGATCCGGCCGACGCGGTCGCGCAGGAGGTCCCGTACGTCGCGACGCGTCTGAGCTACACGCGCCGCGCGTACGCCGTCGACCGTATGCGTCCCGACACGATCGGTGCGGGGTTCCGCACCGCCGAGGACGCCGCCGCACACGCCGCCATCTGGGACGGCGCCACGCTCGCCCTCGCGGCCGAACGGGTGCGACGCGTGCGCGTGGTGGGCGATGGCGCCGCGTGGCAGGAGCGCGGCGGCGCCCTCACCGCGCTGCTCGTGGAGCACAGCAGCGACGGCGCACTCGACTCGCGGGACGTGTGGGGCATCAGCCGCTTCGACCCCACGACCGCCGACGAGCACGGCATGCCCGTGCGCACCGGCTCCGGCGTGCGCTACGGCGACGAGACGCTCTTCGACGAACCGGCCGTCTTCGACTCGGCGCCCGACTACACCGTGCTCTCCGACTCGCTCGGCCGCATCGCCGGCGTCGAGATGGTCTCCACCAGCTCGCGCATCGCTCACGCCTGGGCGCTGCAGAACTTCCGTCTGCTCTTCGGCGCGCTGCCCCTCAATCGCCCCACGATCGTCCAGCGTCGCGACGTGCGCGAGCGCGTCCAGGCACTCGCGCCCTTCCTGCTCCAGGGCAGCGAAGTCGTGCCCGTCGTTGCCGGCGACTCGCTGTACTGGGTGATCGAGCTCTACGCGGCCTCCGACACCTATCCCCTGTCGCAGCGCCTCACCGTGCTGGGAGCCGAGCGCGGCTACTTCCAGCACGCGGCGTCGGCGCTCGTCCACGCCGCGAGCGGGCGGGTGCAACTGGTCCTCGTGCCGACGCCCGATCCCGTCGCGAAGAGCTGGGCCGAGCACTTTCCCACGCTCTTCGTGCAGGCCAGCGCGCTGCCGCGCGCCATCCAGGTGGCGCTGCCGCCCGCCACGGACGGCGCACGCACCCAGGCCCTCGCGTTCGCCCTCGCCGGCTTCCGCGGCGACAGTCTCGAAGTGCGGCATTTCGCGACGCCGGACGGCGCGGATTCCGCCGCCGCGCGCGAGCCGATCCACGTCGCGCTGCCCGACGCGGGGATCGCGACGCTCTGGCCACTCCTGGACGATCAGGATCGCGTGCGCGGCGTGATCGCGGCGGAGAGTGGCGCGCTGCGCGCGACGACGTGGATTCCGCTCGCCAGCGACGGCGTGCGCTGGGGTGGCGTGCTCGATCGCCTGCGCACCGCGGACACGACGAGCCACGAGAACGGCCTCGTCCGCGCACCGGTGCGCATCATTCCGGCGGCCGGCCGGCCGTTGTACTCGCAGACCATTTACCAGTGGCGCCCCGGCGGCAGTCCGCGGCTTGCGAGGGTCGCCGCGGTCGTCGAAGACTCCGTACGCGTGGACGCCACGCTCGTGGCTGCAGTAGGCGGCACCCGAACGCCGAGGCCCACGGAGGTCGCGCCACGCGAGCTTCGTGCGCACGCCGACAGCCTCTATCGCGTCATGCGCGATGCGCTGTCGCGCGGTGACTGGACCGCATTCGGCCGTGCATTCGACGCGCTCGGCGCGGCCCTGCGCCCGAGCGTCCCGTGAGCTTGCCCGAGTCATCAGCGGGGTCTAGCTTGCCCAGGCTATCCCCGGGATCGACCATCACAGCGGAGAAGGCGTGAACATCCACGAATTTCAGGCCAAGGAGCTTCTGCGCGCCGAAGGCGTGCCGATTCCTGCCGGCGAGGTCGCGACGACCGCCGAGCAGGCCGAGACGATCGCGAAGAAGATCGGCGGCATGGTCGTCGTGAAAGCGCAGGTCCACACCGGCGGCCGCGGCAAGGCAGGCGGCGTGAAGCTCGCCAAGACGCCTGAGGAGGCCAGACAGGTAGCAAATAAGATTCTCGGGATGCAGATCAACGGCCTGACCGTGCATCAGGTGCTGGTGACTGCGGCGGCCGACATCGCGACCGAGGCCTACGTCGGCATCATCCTCGACCGCGCGTCCAGGAAACCGGTCTTCATGGTGAGCCCCGCTGGCGGCATCGACATCGAGGAGGTCGCGGCGAAGACCCCCGAGAAGATCATGAAGCTGCCGATCGACACCCGCTACGGGCTCCAGCCCTATCAGGCGTCGGAGCTGGGATTCTTCCTGTTCGACGACGTGAAGAAGGTGCGCGCCGCATCGAAGATCATGATGGCGCTGTATCAGGCGTTCATGAAGTACGACGCCTCGCTCGCCGAGATCAACCCGCTCGTCGTCACGCCCACGGGCGAGGTGCTGGCCCTCGACGCTAAGATATCGATCGACGACAACGCCCTGGATCGGCACCCCGAGCTCGTGACGCTGCGTGACGAGACGGCCGAGGAGCCGAGCGAGGTCGATGCGCGCAACTCGAACCTCACCTTCATCAAGCTGGACGGCAACGTCGGCTGCGTGGTGAACGGCGCTGGCCTCGCCATGGCGACGATGGATCTGGTGAAGTACTACGGCGGCGAGCCGGCGAACTTCCTCGACATTGGCGGGTCGTCGAATCCGGAGAAGGTCGTCAACGCGCTCCGCATCATCACCGACGACCCGAGCGTGAAGGTCATCCTCTTCAACATCTTCGGCGGCATCACGCGCACCGATGACGTGGCGAACGGCATCGTGACGGCGACGAAGGCGAACCCGCTCAAGATCCCGATCGTCATCCGCCTCACCGGCACGAACGAAGAGATCGCCATGAAGATCCTGCAGGAGAACGGCTTCAGCGCGTCGTCCGATATGGACGACGCAGTGCAGAAGGCGGTCGCGCTCGCCACGAAGGGAGGAAAGGCCGCGTGAGCATCTTCATTGATAAGGGCACGACGGTCATCGTGCAGGGGATCACGGGCCGCGATGGCTCGTTCCACACGAAGCAGATGATCGAGTACGGCACGAAGATCGTCGGTGGTGTCACGCCCGGCAAAGGCGGGCAGACGTTCGAAGGCACGGTGCCCGTGTTCAACACGGTGCATGAGGCGGTGAAGGCCACCAACGCCAACACCTCCGTCATCTACGTGCCGCCCATGTACGCGGCCGACGCGATCATGGAAGCGGCCGACGCCGGCATCCGGTTCATCGTCGCCATCACCGAAGGTGTGCCGGTGAACGACATGACGAGGGTCTATCCCTTCGTGAAGGAGAAGGGCGCGCGCCTCCTCGGCCCCAACTGTCCGGGGCTCATCACGCCGGGCCAGAGCAAGGTCGGCATCATTCCGGGGCGGATCTGCATGCCGGGCAATATTGGAGTGGTGAGCCGCTCAGGCACGCTCACTTATGAAGTCGTCTACCAGCTGACGCGGGCCGGTATGGGGCAGAGCACCTGCGTGGGGATCGGCGGCGATCCGATCAATGGGACCAATTTCATTGATTGTTTGTCTGCCTTCGAGGCCGATCCGCAGACGAAGGCGATCGCGATGATGGGTGAGATCGGCGGCACGGATGAACAGGAAGCGGCGGAGTACGTGCGGACGCGCATGAAGAAGCCGGTCGTCGGGTTCATCGCTGGCCAGACCGCGCCGCCGGGCCGCCGCATGGGCCACGCCGGAGCGATCATCTCCGGGTCCGCCGGTACGGCGGCCGAGAAGCTCGAGGCGTTCGAGAAGGCAGGGATGGGGATCGCGCGCCGTCCGATCGAGTTCGTCGAGCAGCTTCGCGCCCGCATGTGATCGCGGTGACTCGCTCTCGTCGGCCATGAAGCTGCGGGATGTGCTCGCCCCGGAGCGGGTCGTCGTGCCGCTCGAGGCACAGACGCTCCAGGAAGCGGGAGACGTGCTCCTGGAGCGTCTGACCGCAGCGCACGGCGTGCTCGACGTCGCGAAGCTGCGACGCCGCGTCGCCGAGCGGCGGGCCGATGACGCGGTGGCGATGGGCGATCGCGCCTTCCTGCTCCACTACCGCACCGACGCCGTGGGGCAGCTGGTGGTGGCGCTCGGCGTCGCGCGCACGCCGATCTGCCGACAATCCGTCGACGAGGGCGAGCAGTGCGCGCGCATCGTCATCATGGTCGCCGCGCCGCCGCGCCACGCCGCCCGCTATCTCCAGGTGGTGGGCGGCTTCGCGCGGCTGCTGCGGAGGCCGGAGATCATGGAGGCGGTGCTGGCGGCCCCCGACGCCGCGGCCCTCGTGCAGCTTGAGCCCTTCTCCGCCTACAAGCTCCCCGAGCAGCTCGCGGTGCGCGACGTCATGAGCGACCACCCCCTCACGGTGGATGCCGACGCGCCACTCAAGGAGGTCGCGCGGACCCTCGTGCGCACCGGCCTGGGCGCGCTGCCGGTGGTGGACGCGGAGGAGCGGGTGATCGGGATGGTGAGCGAGCGGGAAGTCATCCGGTACCTGCTGCACGTGCAGGCGTTCACCGGTCCGGACGCGCGCGTAGCCTCGCCCGCCACCTCCGGCGCCAGGACGGTGCGCGACGTCATGACGCGGCAGGTGCTCTGTGTCGCGCCGGAGCAGCCCATCGCCGAGGTGGCGTCGCTGATGAGCAACAAGGACGTGGACCGGGTGCCCGTCGTGCGCGAGGGACGCCTGGTGGGCTTCCTGACGCGAGGAGACATCGTTCGGAAGTTGATCGGCACGTAGGCCCCAGGGCCCACTGGAACCCAACCGGGGCGGTCGCCCCGCGCACCTCACGAGGAAGAGACAGATGGCAGGCAACTACACGCTCACGATCGTCAAGCCGGACGCCTTCGGCGCCTCGAAGGCAGGGAAGATCATCGCCCTCCTCGAGGAGAAGGGGTTCCGGGTGAAGGCTGCCCGCGTCCTGCAGCTCACGAAGAAGCAGGCCGGCGAGTTCTACGCCGTGCACCGCGAGCGCCCCTTCTACGTCGAACTGGTGGAGTTCATGACGTCGGGCCCGTGCATGCCGCTCGTCCTCGAGAAGGCGGATGCGGTAGCGGCCCTGCGTGACGCGATCGGGGCCACCGACCCGGCCGAGGCCGCTCCCGGGACGGTCCGGAAGCTCTACGCCGAGTCGAAGGGGCGGAATGCGATCCACGCCTCGGACTCCGACGAGAACGCGGCCCGCGAGGCCCGGTTCTTCTTTGCGGAGACGGACCTGATCTACTAGCGCGCGTGAACCGTAACCCTGATCCGTGAACCGCTACTGCGTCAGAGGCAGTTGCGGTTCACCGTTCACGGTTCACGATTCCCCGGTTGGAGCGCCCGCTTGATAAGTCCTTCGGCCCCAAGTAGTTTTCGTGGCTATGCTGTCCTTTGACATTCGATCGCTCACCGAGCATGCGGTCACCGTCGACGACACCTTGTCGGCGGACGATCCGGTGTGGCTCGAGGGCGATACGAAGCCCTCGACTCCCATTCGCGTGACGGGACGGCTGTCGTCGGCGGGGCCGGGCCGGTTCTACTGGCACGGCACCATCGAGGGGGACGTGGTGCTGCCGTGCCGCCGCTGTCTGGGCGAGGCGTCCGGCCATGTCTCCGAAGACGCGCACCTCATCTTCGCGGAAGCGGGGGCGGAGGGCGTCGAGGACGACCCTGATGTGTTCGTGCTGGACGATCGCTCGCCAGATCTCGATCTGCGCCCCGCCGTGCGGGAGCAGTGGCTGTTGAACGTTCCAGGCTACGCGTTGTGCCGGGACGACTGTAAAGGGCTGTGCCTGACGTGTGGGGCCGAGTTGAACCTCGGTCCGTGTGAGTGCGGTTCGTCCGCGGCGGATCCTCGCTGGGCGACCCTGCACAAGCTGCGCGGCGGGCAGGGCTGAGTCTCCCGGTTCTTATCCTTATTCCGACCAGACCATGGCCGTCCCGAAGCGCAGAACATCCAAGCGGAAGAAGCGCGCCCGCAACACACACAAGACCGCTCCGGCGATCGTGATCCAGAAGTGTCCCCGCTGCCAGGCGATGAAGCGCCCGCACCACGTGTGCGCCGAGTGCGGATACTACGCGGGTGAGCAGCGAGTCCCGGCCAGGGAAGCCTGACCTTGGCGCGGATCGCGTTGGACGCCATGGGGGGAGACCATGCTCCCCAGGCGACCGTAGCAGGCGCGCTGCTCGCGCTCGCCGAGCTCGATCCCGCTCATAGCATTCAGCTCGTCGGCCAGACTGCCGTCGTGGAGGACGCCCTGCGCTCTCTCCTCGACGGAGAGCTTGGCGCGTACGGCAGGCACCGCGACCGCCTCAGCATCGTCGAGGCGCCCGAGATCATCGAGATGACGGACAAGCCCAGCGCCGCCGTGCGCGGGAAGCCGCACAGCTCCATGGCCGTCGGCCTGCGCCTCCAGACGGAGGGGCTCTCCGACGCGTTCGTCTCGGCCGGCAGCACCGGCGCGCAGATGGCCGCCTCCATGGTGCTGCTCCGCCTGCACGCGGGGCTCAAGCGACCCGCCATCGTCACGCTCTTCCCGTCGTCGCGGAAGACGGTGGCCGTGCTCGACTCCGGCGCCAATGTGGACTGCTCCGCTGAGGAGCTCGTCCAGTTCGCGCGACTCGGCGCCACCTATGCAGAGTGCGTGCTGGGCCGCAGCAACCCGGCGGTCGGTCTGCTCAGCATCGGCGAGGAGCCGGAGAAGGGGAACGCCGTCACGAAGGAGACCCACCAGCTCCTCCAGCAGTCGGGCCTCAACTTCATCGGCAACGTCGAGGGACGCGACCTGCCGGCCGGTGGCACCGAGCACCAGGCCGTGGACGTCGTCGTCTGCGACGGCTTCGTCGGCAACGTCATCCTCAAGTTCTACGAAGGGGTCGCGCCGCTCATCATGGACACCCTCCGCAAGGCCGGCGTAGACGCCGACCAGCTCGAGGAGTCGCTCAAGCACCTCGACTACTCCGAGCACGGCGGCGCGCCCCTCCTCGGCGTGCGGGGAGTGAGCATCATCGCGCATGGCAAGTCGTCGCCCCGGGCGATCAAGAACGCCCTCAAGGTCGCCGCGCAGGCCGTGACCAGCGGGATGAACGAGCAGATCGGGCAGCGGCTCGGCGTCGCCGCCGAGAACGCGGCGTGAAGCGCCCCGTCGCCTATGTCGCCGGGACGGGACGTGGGATCCCCGCGAAGGTCATGACCAACCACGATTTCGCCGCGATCGGCATCGAGACCGACCACGACTGGATCGTCGAGCGGACGGGCATCGTCGAGCGGCACATCGGCGCCCCGGACGAGACGACGACGTCGATGGCCGCCACGGCCGCGCGCGCCGCGATGCAGCGAGCCGGCGTGACCGCGGGTGAGATCGACGCGATCGTCCTCAGCACCGCGACGCCGGATCGGCTGCTTCCCGCCACGGCCGTCGACCTTCAGGCGGAGCTGGGCGCGACGCGCGCCGCGGCGTTCGACATCTCCGCCGCCTGCACCGGCTGGATCTACGCGATGACGATCGCCGAAGGGCTGATCTCGTCGGGTGTCATCGAGACCGCGCTGGTCGTGAGCGCCGAGAAGATGAGCGCGATCGTGGACTGGAAGGACCGCGCCACCTGCGTGCTGTTCGGCGACGGTGCCGGCGCCACGGTGCTCAAGCGAGCCAAGACCCACCAACGGGGGGTCCTCAGCGCCTACATGCGCAGCGACGGCACCCTGGCCGAGCTGTTGTGGCGCCCCAGCGGCGGCGCGAAGGTCCCCTACACCCAGGCCACCCTGGACGATCGGTCCACGTACGTGAAGATGGCCGGCCGCGAGGTGTTCAAGCACGCCGTGCGCTCGATGGCCGACGCCTGTGACCGCGCCCTCGACGCCGCCAGGCTGACCGGAAAGGACATCGACGTCCTCATCCCGCACCAGGCCAACGTCCGCATCATCGAGGCGACGGCGAAGCACGCCAACATCCCGATGGACAAGGTCTACGTGAACGTCGACCGCTTTGGCAACACCTCTTCCGCCTCGATTCCCATAGCGCTGGACGAGGCGGTCGAACGGGGCCGCGTGAAGGAAGGCACCACCGCGCTCTTCGTCGCGTTCGGCGCCGGCTTCACGTGGGGCTCGATGGTCGTCCGCTTCTAGGTCGTGATGCCGAACGTCGTACTGCTGTTCCCGGGACAGGGCTCCCAGTCGCCGGGAATGGGAAAGGATCTCGCGGCGCTCTTTCCCGCCGCCCACGAAGTGTTTCTCGCCGCCGACGCGGCCGTCGGCGCGCCCCTTTCGGTGCTGTGCTTCGACGGGCCGGCCGAGGAGCTCACACAAACGCACAATGCCCAGCCCGCGCTGCTCGCCCACGGTGCCGCCGCGTGGGCCGTCGTGCGCGACCTCGTGGGGCCGCACGTCGTGGCCGCCGCGGGGCACTCGCTGGGCGAGTTCACCGCCTATCACGCGGCCGATGCGCTCTCGCTCCCCGAGGCCGTGCGCCTCGTGCGGCGGCGCGGTGAGCTGATGCTCGAGGCGGGCCAGCGCCGACCGGGAACGATGGCCGCCATCCTCGGAAGCCCCTCCCGTCCGATCGAGGCGATCTGCGAGCAGGCCACGGCGGAGGCCGGGTTGGCTGTGCCGGCCAACTTCAACGCACCGGGCCAGGTCGTCATCAGCGGCGAGGTGGCCGGCGTGGAGCGCGCCATGGCCCTGGCCAAGGAGGCGGGCGCCAAGCCGATCCCGCTCAAGGTGAGCGGCGCCTTTCACTCTCCGCTGATGGCGGATGCCGCTGCCGGCCTGGAGCAGGCGCTCGACCTGGCGCATTTCGGCGATCCGCGCTTCCCGGTCTACGCGAACGTGAACGCGCAACCGGTTGAGAGCGCGGCGCTTGCGCGGCGTCTGCTCGTCGAGCAACTCACGGCGCCGGTACAGTGGGCTCGCGAGCTCGAGCATATCGCGGTACTTCATCCCGATGCGCTCTACGTGGAGATGGGGCCTGGCGCCGTGTTGAAAGGCCTGGCGAAGAAGATCGCGCCGAACCTCGAGGTCGTTTCCTGCGGCACCGCTGCCGACGTCGACGCGCTTCACACCCTGATGACCGCATGAAGATCGATCTCACCGGGCGTACCGCCCTCGTCACCGGCAGCACCCGCGGCATCGGCCGCGCCATCGCGGAGACCCTCGCCGCCGCCGGCGCCCGGGTCGCCGTCGTGGGACGCGACGCAACCAAGGCCGCCGAAGCGGCCGCCGCCATCGGGTCGGGCGCGCAGGGTTTTGCCGCCGACGTCGGGGACCCGGCGTCGATCACGGCGCTCGTGGAGGCGGTGGAGAGGGCGTTCGGCCAGATCGACATCCTGGTGAACAATGCCGGCCTGACCCGCGACAACATCCTCTTCCGGATCAAGGACGAGGACTGGGACACGGTGCTCGACGCCAACCTGCGCGGCGCCTTCATCGCGATCCGCATCGCGTCGCGCGGGATGATCAAGCGGCGGTGGGGGCGCATCATCAACATCGCCAGCATCGTCGGCATCACGGGCAATAAGGGCCAGGCGAACTACGCGGCCAGCAAGGCGGGGCTCATCGGGCTCACGAAGTCGGTCGCCAAGGAGCTCGGCTCTCGGAACGTGCTGGTCAACGCCGTCGCCCCGGGGTTCGTCGAAACGGACATGACGGCGGCGATGACCCCCGAGGCACGGGCCGCGCTGTCGGGGCAGATTCCCCTCGACCGGCTGGGCACTCCGCAAGACATCGCGGGTGTAGTCACCTTCCTTGCATCCGACTACGCTTCCTACATCACGGGGCAGACTCTGGTGGTGGACGGCGGCATGGTGATGTGACCGGGCCCTGAGGGGCCCGGGTGTGCGCATGGCGACGTGACATTTCGCACGAACTTTGGCTAACTTTCCCGCGTTCAAAAAACACTACAGGAGCCCGACACATGGCTGACAACGCCCAGAAGGTCCGTGACATCATCGAGAAGGAGCTTGGCGTCGAGCGCGACAAGATGACCGACGAAGCGAGCTTCATCGAGGATCTCGGCGCCGACAGCCTCGACATCGTCGAGCTGGTCATGGAGTTCGAGAAGGAGTTCAACATCGACATCCCGGACGAGGACGCGGAGAAGATGCGGACCGTCGGTGATGCCGTCGCTTATCTGAACACGAAGGTCGGCGCTTAATGCGACGTCGGGTCGTCGTCACTGGTCTCGGTGCCGTTACGCCACTCGGCAACGACGTGGCGACGACTTGGGACGCGATGCAGCGGGGGGTGTCCGGCGCGTCGATGATCAGCAAGTTCGACGCGTCGTCGTTCCCCGTGCGTTTCGCCTGCGAGGTCAAGGGGTTCGACCCGCTCCTCTCGATGGAGCGCAAGGAAGCCAAGCGGGCGGACCAGTACACCCAGTATGCGGTGGCCGCGTCGGTCGAGGCGATGAAGGACGCGGGACTCCTCGACGGCGGCTTCGACGTCGACCGCACCGGCGTGATCGTCGGCAGCGGGATCGGGGGCCTGAAGAGCTTCGAGGAGCAGCACGACATCTATCGGGAGCGCGGGGTGAGCAAGATCAGCCCCTTCTTCATCCCGATGTTCATCGCCGACATCGCGTCGGGCGTGGTCTCCATGCGCTTCAACGCGCGCGGCCCCAACTACGCGACCGTCTCGGCGTGCTCCACGAGCGCACATGCGATCGGAGATGCCTTCCGCACCATCCAGTACGGCGACGCCGACGTGATGATCTGCGGCGGCGCCGAGGCGACGGTGACTCCGATGGCGATCGGCGGCTTCGCGAACATGACCGCGCTCTCGCGCCGCAACGACAGCCCCGAGACCGCCTCGCGTCCCTTCGACGCGACCCGCGACGGGTTCGTGATGGGCGAAGGCGCCGGGATCGTCGTGCTCGAGGAGCTGGAGCAAGCCTTGAAGCGTGGCGCCCGCATCTACGGCGAGGTGGTCGGCTACCGGGCGACGGGCGATGCGTACCACCTGACCGGCCAGCTCCCCGACCACGAGGGGCTGCAGCGCGCGATGCACGGGGCGATGACCGATGCCAGCCTCACGCCGGCCGAGGTCGACTACGTCAACGCGCACGGCACCTCGACGCCCCTGAACGATTCGAACGAAGCGAAGGCGATCGCCACGGTGTTCGGCGATGCGGCGCACAAGCTGAGCGTTTCCTCGACGAAGTCGATGACCGGCCACATGCTCGGCGCGGCCGGCTCGGTGGAGTTCATCGCCTGCACCCTAGCGATCCGGGACCAGCTCGTGCCGCCGACGATCAACCACGCCAACCCCGATCCCGAATGCTGCGGCCTCGACTTCACGCCCAATACGGCGCGGACGCGTGAGGTGCGCGCGGCGGTCAGCAACAGCGCCGGATTCGGCGGGCACAACGTCTCGCTCGCCGTCAAGCGCTATCAGGGCTGACGGCATGCGCCGGCTCGTACGCCACGGAGCCCGGTACGATGGCTGAGCCACTCTCGATCCGCACCGGGATCGGCTACGACTCGCACCGCTTCGAGCCCGGCGGACCAATGGTGCTGGGAGGCGTGCGCGTGCCGAGCGACGTGCACCTGCACGGCCATTCCGACGGCGATGCGATCGCCCACGCCGTGACCGACGCCATCCTCGGCGCCGCGGCGCTCGGCGACATCGGCGCCATGTTCTCCGACCGCGACGCCGAGAACGCCGGCCGCGATTCGATCGAGATGCTCGGGCTCGCCGTCGCCCGGCTGCACGCGGCCGGGTGGCGCGTCGGCCAGCTCGACGTCGTCGTGATCGCCGAGACGCCGAAGATCGCCCCGCACCGCGACGCGATGCGCGCACGGCTCGCCGGTGCCGCGGGCATCGCCCCCGCCGACGTCAGCATCAAGGGCAAGACCAACGAGGGCATGGGGTTCGTGGGACGCGGCGAGGGCATCGCGTGCCTGGCGTCGGCGACGATCGTTCGGGCCTGACATGCTGCAGTCAATCCTGGCCTGGCTCGGCGGGCTCCCGTCGGTGGTGCTCTATCTCGCGCTCGCCCTCTTCGCCGCCGTGGAGAACATCTTTCCACCACTCCCTACCGACACCGTCGTGGCGTTCGGCACCTGGCTCGCCGCGCGCGGCGACGGGAGCGCGATCGCTGCCTTCCTGTGCACCTGGTTCGGCAACGTCGCCGGCGCCGCGGCCATGTACGCCGTGGGCCGGACCCACGGCACCCCCTGGATGCGCCGCAAGTTCCCACGGCTGGCTGACGAGGCGGGAGAGGCGCGCCTGCGCCTGTTGTACTCGCGCTACGGCGTCATCGCGCTCGTGGTGAGCCGCTTCATACCTGGCGTGCGTGCCCTCGTCCCGCCGTTTGCCGGCGCCCTGCGCGTGCCGGCGCTTCCCGCCATCGGGGCGATGGCGCTCGCGTCGGGCGTCTGGTACGGCTTCATCAGCTATCTGGCCTGGAAGGCCGGCTCCGACTGGGAGTCGGTCACGGCGCTCATCGGCCGCTCCGGTCGGATGGTGACCATCGCCGCCTGTGTGGTGGCGCTGATCGGCGGCCTGCTGTGGCTCCGGCACCAGCGCCGCGCGCGCGCCGAGCCGTGAGCGACGCCGACCGGCGAACTCGCACCTTCCTCCTCGCACGATTCACGGACTACATCGCCCTGGAGCAGGGGCTCTCGCCCCGCACCCAGGAGGCCTACCAGCGCGACCTCGCCCGCTTCGCGGAGTACGCGGAGTCGAAGGGCGTGGGCGCACCGTCCGACATCACGGCGCGGCTGCTGCGCGAGTACGTCTACCACCTCAAGGACCTCGGGCTGTCGCCTGCGTCGATCCGTCGCAATGTGTCGGCGATTCGCACCTACTTCCGGTTCCTCACGGGAGACGGCCTCGTGGTGCACGACCCGAGCGAGCGCCTCGAGACGCCGAAGCGCTGGCGCAGCCTTCCCGACGTGCTCACGGTGGAGGAGGTGCAGCAGCTCCTCGCCTCGCCCACGCTGGATGACGCGCTCGTGTTCCGCGACCGTGCCCTCCTGGAGCTGGCGTACGGCGCCGGACTGCGCGTCTCCGAATGGATCACCCTCGGCGTGCGCGATCTCCTGCTCGAGGAGGGCCTCGTCCGCGTCTTCGGGAAGGGCAGCAAGGAGCGGTTGGTGCCCATCGGACGTTCGGCCATCGGTGCAGCGGCGATCTACCTGCGCGAGCTGCGGCCCAGGCTCGAGAAAGGAGAAGGGAAGGGGGTGCTGTTCCTGAACGCCCGCGGCAAGCCGCTCACCCGCATGGGCGCCTGGAAGATCCTTCGCGGCCACGTCGAGCGGGCGGGGATCACGAAGCACGTGTCGCCGCACACGCTCAGGAGATGCTGGGACACGTGGACATCGCCACCACGCAGATCTACACCCACGTCGACCGGGAGTACCTGCGCCAGGTGCATCGGAGTTATCATCCGCGGGCATAGTTCCTGACAGTACGGGTTTGCTTCCCGGCCGTACTCTGTGCTCGGTACTAGTTACGAAGTACTTCGTACGGCCGATTCCGGCGCGCGAATCCAGCGTACGAAGTACCTGGTACTTTGTACCGAGTACGAAGTACTGCCATAAAAAAAAGACAACCATGCTTCTGGTCATCGACAACTACGACTCCTTCACCTACAATCTCGTCCAGTATCTGGGCGAGCTTGGGGCCGAGATCGTCGTGCGCCGCAACGACGCAGTGTCGGTGGAGGAGATCGGAGCGATGGCGCCCAGCGGGATCGTGCTGTCGCCCGGACCGTGCGCACCGGCGCAGGCGGGAGTCACCGTCGAGGGGATCAGGACCTCGGGCGCGCGGATCCCCATGCTGGGCGTCTGCCTGGGCCACCAGGCAATCGGCGAGGCGTACGGGGGGAAGGTGGTGCGGGCCGTCCGTGCGGTGCATGGCAAAACCTCCCGCATCACGCACGACGGCACGGGGCTGTTCGCCGGTCTGCCGACACCGTTGGAAGTCGGACGGTATCACTCGCTCGTCGTCGAGCGGGAGTCGCTGCCGGCAACACTCGAAGTCGTCGCGACTGCGGTCGATGACCCGCGCGAGATCCACGCGCTGCGTCACGTGACTCACCCCGTCTGGGGCGTTCAGTTCCACCCCGAGTCCGTGCTCACTCCCAACGGCAAGCAGCTCCTGCGAAACTTCCTCGATCGCCTGGCGGCGTGAGGCGCGCCCTCCTTCTCGCGCCGCTGCTGTTCGCCGCGGCGGCGCCGGCGCAGGACGTCGTCGTCCGCGACGCCGGCGCGGGCCAGGGAGCGGCGATCGTACGCCGCGTCGTCGCGGGGCCGCACGTGGTACGCGCGGGCACCGCACCGCTCGCGCTGCCGCGGGATAGCACCATCACCAGCAGCCTGCTCGTGCTGGGACGGCCGACGTATCTGGCGAGCCGCGTTCAGGGCGACGTCGTCGTCGTCGGGGCCAACCTCTTCCTGCAGCCTGGCGCGGACGTCAGCGGCCGTGCGGTGGCGATCGGCGGGACCGTCAGCGAGACGAGCCAGGGTCGCGTGGTGGGCGGCGTGCTGAGCCTGCGCGACGAGACCTATGCGGTGGACAGCAGCAAGGGTCAGTACCTGCTCGACTATCGCAACCTGCGCGGGGAGGACGAGGATCCGCGCTTCCGGCTCGCCGGGGTCTACGGAGTCAGGATCCCGGCATACGACCGGGTGGACGGCGTCTCCCTGCCGGTGGGCATCGTGCTCCAGTTCGGGAACCATGCGCTCGAGCTGGAGCCTTTCGCCACCTACCGTAGCCGGCTCGGCGTCGTGGACGGCGCGCTCGTGGTGCGCACGCGAGACACGGCGCCGTATCGGTTCGTGGGGCGCGCCGCGCGCGCCACGCGCACCAACGATGCCTGGATCTATCCGGATCTGATCAACTCGCTCTTCACGTTCTGGAACGGAGGTGATACACGCAACTACTTCCGCGCCGACCTCGGAGAGGGTCGAATCATCCGGACGTTCGCGCGCGACGCCTTCACGCTGGAACCGTACGTCGGCGGCCGCTTCGAGCGCGTCAAGCCGATCACGGCGGTCGGCAACGTGTGGAGCGTGTTCGGCCGGCACGACCTGGAGAGAATGGCGCGGCCCAACCCGCTCGTGGAGCCGGGTCACATCGGCTCGGCGCTCGTTGGCGTTGGATTCGAGGCGGTTGGTCTCGTCACGTCGCTCGCCAACGTGGATGTCGAGCATGGCTTCAGCGCGCCAGCCGGGACCTCCACCTTCACGCAGCTCACCGTGGACGGTGGGGTAGAATTGCCCACCTTCCATACACAGCTGCTCAAGATGTATCTGCACGGCGTGGCGACGCGCGGCCGGGCCGTGCCCTCCGCGCGCTTCGCGTACCTGGGCGGCAGCGGCACCCTGAGGACCCTGCCATTGCTCGAGCAGGGGGGCGATGCGCTGCTGTATTTCGAGAGTCGCTATCTCATCCCGATCGAGTGGATCGTGCTGCCGGTGGTCGGTTTGCCCGTGGTCACGCTGCGCGACGCTTTCGGAGCGGCCGGCGTGGGCAGCCTCCCGGATTTCCAGCACGAGGTGGGCATCGGCATCGGGGCCAGCGTGCTGCGCCTGGAGTACACGCGCGCCGTGGCGGGGACGAAGGGCGACGAGTTCGGCATCGGAATCTCACTGTCGCGGTTCTAGCGCGCGCCAGATTTGCATAACGTTCGCCCGCGGCCTATCTTAGCTGGCGTGAAAGTTGCATCCGGCGCCCGCCTCGCGCGCGCATCCGATTGTCCCGGCCCCGGCCTCTGCTCGTGAGGACGCTCGCCGTCATCCCGGCGCGACTCGGCGCCACCCGCCTGCCTCGCAAGCCCCTGCGCCTGCTCGCCGGCGTCCCCATCATCGTCCGCGTGCTCGAGCGCGTGCGCGCGCTCCGCGTCGCCGATCTGGTCGTCGTCGCCACCGACAGCGATGAGATCGCCGAGCAGGTCCACGAGGCCGGGGGCGAGGCCATTCCCACCGCCGTCACCCATCCCTCCGGCACCGACCGGATCGCCGAAGTCGTCCGCGCCGTCTTCCCCGACCAGTTCGACGTCATCCTCAACGTGCAGGGCGACGAGCCCTTCGTGTCGGGAGCCGCCGTCCGCGGCGCACTGGCCCAGGTCACCGAGCACGGGTTCCCGCTCGGCACCGCCGCCGCGCGCGCCTCGCGCGACGTGCTGGCCAATCCGGACGCCGTCAAGGTCGTCGCTGCCGACGACGGTGCCGCGATGTACTTTTCCCGCGCGGCCATCCCGTTCCTGCGCGACCGGATGGACGCGGCCGAGCTCGACGCGCGCGTGCTGCACCACGTCGGTGTGTACGCCTACACGCCCGACGCGCTCGCCCGCTGGGTCGTCCTGCCACCCCATCCGCTCGAGCGCCTCGAGCGCCTCGAGCAGCTCCGACCGCTCGCGGCGGGCATGCGCATGGGCGTGGCGGTCGTGGACGGGCCGCTGCGTGGCGGGATCGATACCGAAGCGGACCTGCACCGGGCACACCAAGAGTGGATGACCTTTTCCCCGAGCGAGAGCTGATGCAGACGAGCACGCGACAGCACACGACGAAATACATCTTCGTGACCGGCGGAGTGGTCTCCTCGCTCGGCAAGGGCATCGCTGCCGCCTCCCTCGGCCGCCTGCTCGTCGAGCGTGGCCTGCGCGTCACCATGATGAAGTTCGATCCGTACCTGAACGTCGATCCGGGCACGATGTCGCCGTTCCAGCACGGCGAAGTGTTCGTCACCGATGACGGCGCGGAGACCGATCTGGACCTCGGCCACTATGAGCGGTTCATCGACCGCTCGCTGTCGCAGGCGAACAACGTGACCACGGGGCGGATCTACCTGAACGTGATCACCAAGGAGCGTCGCGGCGAGTATCTCGGCTCCACGGTGCAGGTCATCCCCCACATCACCGACGAGATCAAGGCGGCCATCCGCCGCATCGCGCCGGAGAACGACGTCGTGCTGGTCGAGATCGGTGGCACGGTCGGCGACATAGAGTCGCAACCCTTCCTCGAGGCGATCCGCCAGTTCCGCCACGACGTCGGCCGCGACAACGCGATCTTCGTCCACCTCACGCTCATCCCCTACATCGCCGCCGCGGGCGAGCTCAAGACCAAGCCGACGCAGCATTCCGTGCGGGAGTTGATGGAGATCGGTATTCAACCCGACTTCCTCATCGTGCGCACCGAGCGTCCCGTCCCCGACGACGTCAAGCGCAAGATCGCCCTCTTCTGCAACGTCGACTACGGCGCCGTCATCGAGTCGCCGGATGTGACGTCGATCTACCAGATCCCGCTCGCCTTCCGCGAGCAGGGCTTCGACGAGAAGGTGATCCAGCGGTTCGGGCTCGAGCGGCCGGCCACCGACCTCGCGCCCTGGCGCGAGATGGTGCAGCGGGTCGTCGCGCCGCACGAGCGGGTGCGCATCGCGATCGTCGGGAAATACACCGACTACGCCGACAGCTACAAGAGCGTGCAGGAAGCGCTCATCCACGGCGGCATCGCGAACGACGTCGGCGTGGACATCAGCTGGGTCTCCAGCGACAGCTTCACCGACGGCGCCACGGCGCGCACGATCCTCTCCCAGCACGACGGCCTGCTCGTGCCCGGCGGCTTCGGCGTGCGCGGCGTGGAGGGGATGGTCGAGGCCATCCGCTGCGCGCGCGAGACCGGCGTGCCCTTCTTCGGCATCTGCCTCGGCATGCAGACGGCGATCATCGAGTTCGCGCGCAACGTGTGCGGGCTGGACGACAGCCACTCGTCCGAGTTCGCCCCCGAGTGCAGCGACCCCGTCATCTCGCTCATGGAGTCGCAGCAGCACGTCACCGACATGGGCGGTACGATGCGCCTCGGCGCCTATCCATGCCGCCTCGCGCGCGGGTCGCGTGCCGCCGAGGTGTACGGCGTCGCTGAAGTGAGCGAACGGCACCGGCATCGGTACGAGGTGTCGAACGCCTACCGTGACCTCTTCGTCCAGCACGGACTGCGCCTCAGCGGCCTCTCGCCGGACGGCCAGCTGGTTGAGGTAGTGGAACTGCCAGCGCATCCGTGGTTCATCGGCTGCCAGTTCCACCCCGAGCTTCAGTCGCGGCCCACGCGCCCGCATCCGTTGTTCGCCGGCTTCATCGCCGCGGCGACCGCGGCGAAGCACCGCAAGGGGACCGAGAAGGCCGCCGGGTCACTCGCCGCCACGCGGGCCTGATGTCGTTCCACTTCCGCCGGGACGCACTCTTCCTCATCGCGGGCCCCTGTCAGCTCGAGGATGATGCCCTCAACCTTCGCGTCGCCGAGCACCTCGCGCGGCTCGCGCCAAGGGTGCCCGGCGGCATCGTCTACAAGGCGAGCTTCGACAAGGCCAACCGATCCAATCCCGGCGCCGTGCGCGGCCTCGGCCTCGAGCGCGGCCTTGCCGCCCTCGACCGGGTACGGCGCGCTTCGGGACTGCCCGTCCTGACCGACGTGCACCTGCCCGAGCAATGCGCCGCGGCCGGCGAGGTCGTGGACGTGATCCAGATCCCCGCCTTCCTGTCCCGCCAGACCGATCTGCTGATGGCCGCCGGCGCGACCGGGAAGCCGGTGAACGTGAAGAAGGGGCAGTGGATGCATCCGGAGGGGATGCGCGGCGCCATGGAGAAGGTGCGCGCCGGCTACGCCGACGCCGGCCACGCCGGCCGCGCCGACGTGGCCGCGACCGAGCGCGGCACCTTCTTCGGCTACGGCGACCTCGTCGTCGACTTTCGGGCCCTCCCGCGGATGCGCACCGCCTGCGATGCACCGGTCGTGTTCGACGCGACGCACAGCGTCCAGCAACCGGGACGGGGCGAGGGCGGGGCGAGTGGTGGGGCGCGCGAGTACATCCCCCCGCTCACCATGGCCGCGTGCGCCGTGGGTGTGGACGGACTGTTCCTGGAGACGCACCCCGATCCGGCACACGCGCCGAGCGACGGACCGAACATGATCCCGCTCGCGCAGCTCGACGACCTGATCCTGCGCGCGATCGACATATGGCACCGGGCCCGCGCATGATCGATCCGACCCTGGCGCGCTCCATCCGGCTCGTCGGTCTCGACGTGGACGGTGTGCTCACCGACGGCGGCATCTACCTCGGCGCCGCCGATGGAAAGCAGCTCGAGCTCAAGCGCTACGACATCCAGGACGGGCTCGGCATTCACCTCCTGCAGCGTGCAGGTCTCCGCGTCGTGATCATCACCGGTCGCGTGTCGGAGAGCGTCCGCTTGCGCGCCGCCGAGCTCGCGATCGAGGACGTGGCGCAGGACGCCCAGGCCCAGAAGCTCCCTGCCTTCCTCAGCATGCTCGATCGCCACGGCATCGCCCCGTCCGAGGCCGCCTTCATCGGCGACGACTTCCCCGACATGGCGGTGCTGAGACTCGTCGGCCTGCCCGTGGCTGTGGCGAACGCGGTGCGCGAGGTGAAGGACGCGTGCTCGCTCACGCTCACGCACCGCGGCGGCCAGGGCGCAGTGCGCGAGTTCGCCGAGCTGCTCATGAAGGCGCGCGGCGAGTGGGGCACCGTCACGGATCGCTACGTCGCCGAGCGGTCGCTCCCGCTCGCGGAGCTCGACCGGTGACACCGGAACAGATCGTCGAGCGCGGCCGCCGCGTCGTGCGGCTCGAGCGCGAGGCCCTCGCCACGGTCGAGGAGCGGCTCGGCGGCTCGTTCGCGAGCGCGGTGACGATGATCGCCGAGTCGAAGGGGCGCGTCATCGTGGCCGGTGTCGGCAAGTCGGGGCTGATTGGTCGCAAGATCGCGGCGACACTCACCTCCACCGGTACGCCGGCCCTCTTCCTCCACCCGGTGGAGAGCACCCATGGCGACCTCGGCATCGTCGGTGCCCAGGACGTCGCGATCCTCCTCTCGAAGTCCGGCGAATCGGACGAGCTGCTCGTGCTGCTCGAACATCTGCAGGGGCTGGGGGTACGGACTATCGCGATCACGGGCGACGGCGGCTCCGGGCTGGCCCGGCTGTGCGACGTGTCGCTCGACGCATGGGTGCGCGAAGAGGCGTGCCCGCACGATCTCGCCCCCACGACGAGCACGACGGCGGCCCTCGCGCTCGGTGACGCCCTCGCCGTGGCCCTGCTGGAGCACAAGGGATTCCGTCGCGAGGATTTCGCGCGGTTGCATCCGGGCGGCGCGCTCGGCCGGCGACTCGTCACGCGCGTGGACGAGGTCATGCTGTCCGATCCGCTGCCCGTCCTGCCGCCGGGCTCGCGGCTGCGGGAGGCAGTCGTGGTGCTGGCGGAGCAGCGCGGCATCGTCCTCATTGTGGATGCGGAACGCCGGCTGCACGGAGTCCTCACAGCGGGAGATCTGACACGACTGATGGAGCGCGAGATCGACGTCCTCGCCCAGCCCGTGGAGCGCATCATGACGCGCTCTCCGCGCAGCGCGCGCCTCGGCGAGCTCGCTAGCGCGGTCGCCTACCGCATGGAGACCAACGGCATCATGGCCATGCCGGTGCTGGACGAGGCCGACCGGCTCGCCGGCGTCGTGCACCTGCACGACCTGCTGCGCGCGAGGGTCGCCTGATGCGTCGCGTCCTCGTCGTCGTCGCCATCGTCGCACTTGGCGTGGCCGGTTGCTCGCGGCAGGGCACCGCCCCGCCCGTGAAGAGCGGCGCATCGATGGCCGACAGCGCCGAGCAGGTGATGCTCAACGTGCGCTCGCTGCTCACCGACAAGGGCGTCCAGCGCGGCGAGATGTTCGCCGATTCGGCGTACATCTTCGACGACAACACGCGCTTCGAGCTGCGCAAGGTGCGCGCGACCTTCAATACCAGCACGGGCGTGAAGGACGGTACGATGACCGGCGACCGCGGGCGCTACAATCTGCGCCAGCAGATACTCGAGGGATTCGGGCATGTCGTGATCACCACCAACGACGGCAAGCGCCTCACGTCGCCGCACGTCCGGTACAGCCAGGCGATCAACGAGGTGTCGAGCGACAGCACCTTCACCATGGTCGAGGCCGACGGCAAGCAGATCTCCGGCGTTGGCTTTCGCGCCGATCCGCAGCTCAATCGCTTCGTCGTGTTGAAGGGCGCCCGCGGACGGGGCAGCTTCACCTTGCCCGGGCAGTGAGGATGAAACGTTCAGTGGCGCTCGTGCTGCTCGCGCTGGTCCCCAGCCTGCTCGGCGCCCAGGAGCCGGCCGCGCCGACGGGACGCTGTATCCTGCAGTTCGCATCGGACCGTGCGCTCAATTCGTACAAGTTGCCGAGCGGCCAGCGCAACGCCTTCACCGGCGGCAACGTCGTGGCACGGTGCCCGGCGCAGAACCTCGTGCTGCGGTCGGATAGCCTCGAATCCTACGGCGACGAGGGACGCATCGTCTTCATCGGGCACGCGGACTACGCCGAGCCTCGCCCAGCAGAACGTCGTCGCGAGCCTTCCCACGGGCTCCACACTTCGCGGCCCGTGGGTCGAGTTCCTGCGCGCCGTTCCGCGCGTGCGTCCGCAACAGTACGCCACGGCGACCGGCCGGCCGACCGTCAGCCTGGTCGAGCGCGACGCGCAGGGACGCCCGCAGCCTCCCGTCCAGGTGACCGGCGCCAACATCTACCTGCAGGGCGACACCATCGTCTCCGCCGTCGGAGACGTCGTCGTCGTCCGGCCCGAGCTCACCGCCACCGGCGACTCGCTCTACGCGAACAGCAGCAGCGGGCTGCTCCGCATCATGCGCAACCCCAAGATCACCGGCACCAAGGGGCGCCCGTTCACTCTCGTCGGCGAGACCGTCGACCTGCTCTCGCGCCGTCGCAAGCTCGAGCGCGTCCTCGCGAAGAACGCCGCCGTGGCGAACAGCGAGGATCTCAACCTGCAGTCCGACACGATCGATCTTCGCGTCACCGATGACCTCCTCCAGCGCGCCGTCGCGTGGGGAAAGAGTCGCGCCCGTGCGACCTCGCTCACCCAGAGCATGCTGGCCGACTCGATCGACGTGCTGATGCCGGCGCAGCGCATCCGCGAGCTGTACGCCGTCCGCAACGCGAGCGCGGACGCCGCGCCGGACACGACGAAATTCCGCACCACCGAGAAGGACCGTCTCACCGGCGACACGATCATCGCGCGGTTCGACACCGTGCCGGCCAAGGACACCGCGGCCAAGCCGCGCATCCGTCAACTCGTGGCCATCGGAGGCAAGGGCTCGCTCGCCACGTCGCTGCAGCATCTTCCACCGCGCGACACCTCGCTCTGCATCCCCGCCGTCAACTACGTCCGCGGACGGCTCATCACCGTCAGCTTCGACTCGGCCAAGGTCTCTACCGTCGACGTGAAGGACCAGGACCAGGCGGGCGGCATCTACATCGAGCCGAACCCCGACTCGACGGCCCGCTGCCACCCCATCGTCACGACGCGCGCGCCGGCTGCAGGTCGCCCGCCCGTTGTCAGCGCCTCCACGACTCCGGGTGCACCGTCCACCCCGGCCCAGCCTCCGGCGACGACGCCAATTGCGCCGCCGCCGGCCGCGCCCGCCGCCAAACGCCCATGACCGCTCCGGCCATCTCGCCGCGCCTCCAGGCGCTCGTCGAGCGGATTGCCAACGGCGACCGCTCCACCGCGCTGGCGCTGCACGCGCTCATCTGCGCGGCGGACGAGCGGGGGATCGCGACCTTCGACGACGTGGCGGTCTGCTACCGGAACGACCATCTCGCGGCCCAGCGGGTCGCCGGGCGCGACGCCGAACGGGAAGCGGGCGAGTTGAGCATGGATCAGGTGCGCGAGCACCTGACCAAGTCGGTGCTGCCACGGCTCGTCTCGGAGGAGGCGATCAGTCTACGGAAGGACGAGCCGCTGGAGCCCGGCACGCGCATCCGGATCACCGGACCGCTCTGGAACGACATCGCCCAGATGCGCTCGGAGGTGGCGGACGTTCTGAAGCACACCGGTGAGCACGCCACGCCGGCGAAGGGACTCGTGAAGACCTATCGGCGCCGCCGCGTCGTCAACGACGTGGCCCTGCGATTGCAACAGGGGGAGATCGTCGGACTGCTGGGCCCGAACGGGGCGGGGAAGACGACCACCTTCTACATGATCGTCGGTCTCATCCAGCCGCAGTCGGGTCAGATCATGCTGGACGGGGTGGACATCACCTCGATGCCCATGTACAAGCGGTCGCGGATGGGGCTCGGCTACCTCTCCCAGGAGCCCTCCATCTTCCGGAAGTTGTCCGTCGAGGACAACATCGTAGCGATCCTCGAGACGTTGCCGCTCTCCAAGGAGCAGCGTGCCCAGCGCCTCGAGACCGTTTTGCGGGAGTTGCACATCGAGCACCTGCGGCACAGCAAGGCATTTCAGCTGTCCGGCGGAGAGCGTCGGCGCCTGGAGATTACGCGGGCCCTCGTGACCGATCCGAAGTTCATGATGCTGGTCGAGCCGTTCGCGGGAGTGGATCCCATCGCCGTGCACGACATCCAGACCATCGTCGCCGGTCTCCGGCATCGCGGCATCGGCGTCTTGATCAGCGATCACAACGTGGAGCAGACCCTGGATATCGTGGACCGCGCTTACATCATGTTCGACGGCCAGGTGAAGGTGTCGGGCACCGTGCGCGAGCTCGTGTTCGACGATACCGTGGCCAACATCTACCTCGGCCCGACCCTCTCGGCGCGCCTGCGTGCCCGGTTCGCCTCCGAGACTCAGGGAGACGGCGCATGAGACCGGGCCTCGGCCAGCATACCCAGCTCAAGCAGGAGCTGAAGATCAATCCTCGCCTCTACCAGGCGATGGATCTGCTGTACATGCCGCTCCTCGACCTCCAGCAGCACCTGAAGCAGGAGCTCCTCAACAACCCGTTCCTCGACATGATCGAGCCGGACGAGGAGGACGAGGAGGAGGGGGAGACGCCGCAAGAGGAGGTCACCCAGGAGACCGAGGCCGAGAAGGAGGAGAAGGGCGAGATCGACTGGGAGGAGATCCTCCTTGACGGCTTCGACGCGGGGGGACGCCGCGAGGAACACGAGGAGCGGGAGTACTACGAGCCCGTTACCGTCGATTCGCGCGACCTCTCCGACCATCTGCGCGATCAGGTGACCCTCCTGGATCTCAACGGCCGGCAGATGTTCCTGGCCGAGGAGTTCATCGGTAACATCAACGAGGATGGCTACCTCGCCTGTGGCCTCGAGAAGATCGTCGAGGGCGCGAACGAGGAGGTCCGCAAGGCCGCCGAGGAGACCGAGCGCGAGGTCACCGACCTGCCCGTCTACACGCTGGCGGAAGCGGAAGAGATGCTCGGCGTCGTCCAGAGCCTCGACCCGCCGGGGGTCGGCGCGCGCGACCTGCGCGAGTGTCTCATGCTCCAGCTCCGCGAAGCGGGCCTCGAGCACTCGGTCCCCTTCCGCCTGGTCCGCGACTGCTTCGACGAGCTGATCGCCCACCGCTGGAGCGAGATCTCCAAGCGGTTCGGCATCAGCCCGGTGGACGTGCAGAAGGCCGCGGACGAGATCGCGAAGCTCGATCCCAAGCCGGGCCTCGTCTACAGCGACGCGAGCGACAACTACATCATCCCCGATCTCATCGTCGACAAGATCGACGGCAAGTACCACGTCTTCCTCAACGACGCCAACCTGCCGCGCCTGAAGCTGAGCAAGGCGTATCAGGAGATCGCGCGCGACAAGAAGAAGTTCGACGGCGAGAACAAGGAGTTCATCTCGAACAAGCTCAACTCGGCCAACTGGATGATCCAGGCGATCGAGCAGCGCCGGCAGACGATGCTGAAGGTGATGAACTACATCGTCGAGCGGCAGCGCGAGTTCTTCGAGAAGGGAGTGCAGTACCTCAAGCCGCTCACGCTGCGCGAGGTGGCCGAAGTCATCAGCATGCACGAGAGCACGGTGAGTCGCGTGACGAACGAGAAGTTCGTCCAGACGCCGCGCGGCGTGCTGCCGCTCAAGTTCTTCTTCTCCTCGGGTCTCTCCACCACCGCCGGCGAGGACGTGTCCGCGCGCGGCATCAAGGCGCAGATCCAGAAGCTCGTCGCCGACGAGAACCCCAAGCATCCCCTCACCGATCAGGCGATCGTCAACATCCTCAAGGAGACGGGCGTGCAGATCGCCCGGCGCACAGTGGCGAAGTACCGCGACCAGCTCGGGGTTCTCTCCGCCCGGATGCGCAAGCGAGTATGACGATCAGCCACCGCGCCGAGTCGAGTGCCGCGCTCGTCGCGCGCCGGGCGTCTGACGTGGACGTCTCCGTCCTCGTCCCGGCGAAGGACGAAGCGGAGAACCTGCCGCTGTTCATGCAACTCGCCGCGGAAGCGTTCGCGAAGTCACCCGCCGTGCGGTACGAGGTCGTCGTCATCGACGATGGCTCCGTGGACGACAGCTGGAGCGTGCTCCAGCGCCTCGCGCGCGAGTATCCCTTCCTCCGCATCGTTCGGCATCGCGCCAGACGCGGCATCGCCGACGCGCTGCGCACCGGATACCTCAACTCGTCGGGCAAGGTGCTCGTGTTCTATCCGGCCGATCTCCAGTTCAAGCCGGAGGACATCCCGCGCCTCGTCGCCCCCATCCTGGACGATGCGGCCGACATGGTCACGGGATTCAAGGAAGGGAAGTACGAGAAGGCGTTCGTATCGGGGATCTACAACGGCTTGAGCCGCACGCTGTTCGACGTGCCGGTGAAGGATCTGAATTCGGTGAAGGCCTATCGCCGCGAGATCATGGATGCCCTGCCGGTACGCCCCGACTGGCATCGCTACATGATCGTGATCGCCGCGGCGCAGGGCTACACCGTCACCGAGATCCCCATCCCGCTGTATCCGCGGCACGCGGGAAAGTCGAAGTTCGGCCTGTCGCGCATCCCCGTGGGCGTGCTCGACATGCTCTCGGTGTGGTTCGAGCTCAAGTTCGGCAAGAAGCCCTTGCTGCTGTTCGGTATGCTCGGTGCGGGGCTGTTCGCCATCGGTCTCCTCGCCGGCATCGTGGCGCTGATCGCGCTCGCCGTCGACAATGTCGGCTACCGATGGGTATGGACGCTGGTGCAGACCTGCCTCATCCTCGGCAGCATCCTGTTCGCGACCGGCTTGCTGGGCGAGCAGATCGCCGGACAGCGGGCCGAGGTGCGGGAGCTCCGGCGGCAACTCGACGAGGTTCGCGCGACGCGCCAACCCGACGCGTAGAGATGCGCGTCCTCTTCCTCACGCATTCGTTCCCCCGTCACCCGGGGGACGCGGCGGGCTCGTTCGTGCTGCGGCTCGCGACCGCCCTCGTCGACGAAGGGGTCAGCGTCCGCGTCGTCACCCCCTCGGCGTCCGGTCTCGCGGCCGTCGAGCAGATGGGACCCGTGGAGGTGCATCGCTTCCGGTACGCGCCGCGGGTCCTCGAAACGCTGGCCTATACCGGTAACATGGCCTCGCAGGTCCGCGACTCCTGGGGCGCACGGCTCGCGCTGGCGGGCCTGCTCGGTGCCGAGCTCACGGCCACGCTGTGGGCGTCGCGCCGCTTCAAGCCGGACCTCCTGCACGCGCATTGGTGGTTTCCCAGCGCGCTGGTCGGCGGCTGGGCGAGCGTCCTCACCCGTGCACCGATGGTCACGACCTTTCACGGCACGGACATCCGAATGGCCCGGGCGTATCCCGCGTCGCGGCCGATCTTCCGTCAGGTGCTGCGTCGCTCGGCCGCCGTCACCGCCGTGTCGCGCTGGCTGGCGGCGGAGGCCCAGGAGATGTCGGGGTTGATGCCGAAGGTGGCCCCGATGCCCGTGGAGACGGCCATCTTCACGCCGGACGGCGGCCGGCCGCGCGGCGAGCGCCTGCTCTTCGTCGGACGCCTGACGCGGCAGAAGGGGGTGGATCTGCTCCTGCACACCATGGCGCTGCTGCCCCCGTCGGTCAGCCTCGACATCGTGGGCGATGGCGAGGAGCGGAGCGCGCTCGAGGCCCTCGCTCAGTCGCTGGGCATCGCGCATCGCCTCACCTGGCACGGCGCGCAGCCCGGGCCGGCGCTGCCCGCCTTCTATCGCGCCGCGACGGCGCTCGTCGTGCCGTCGGTGGACGAAGGGCTCGGTCTGGTGGCGGTCGAAGCGCAGCTGTGCGAGACTCCCGTGGTGGCGTTCGCCTCGGGAGGGCTCATCGACGTGGTGGAGCATGGCGTGACCGGAATGCTCGTGGAGCAGCGCGATCCGGCCGCGCTGGCGGCCGCCGTGACTCTCGTGCTCGCGAGCCCCGACCGTGGCGCCGCCCTGGGACGCGCGGGTCGCGAGCGCGCGCTGTCGCAGTTCGATCCCGGCGTCGCCGCGCGCCGGTACGTCGACATCTATCGGACCGCTCTTGGCCGCGCCGCGCGGTAGCCGGGCCTTCCGCGTGGCGGGCTGGGTGCTCGCCGCCGTCGTCATCATCCTCGTCGGCCGGGTACTGCTCCACGACCTACGCGCGCTGCGGACGCATCCCCTCCCCACCAGTCCCGACTGGGCCATGATCGCGCTTTCCGGCGTGGTTTTCCTGGGCGCGCACGCGGTGCTGGTGCAGACCTGGCGCAGCGTGCTTGGCTGCTGGGGAGCGCGGCTCCCATTCTGGACGGCGGCCCGCATCTGGAGCGTCTCCAACCTGGGCCGCTATGTGCCGGGCAAGATCTGGCAGATCGGCGCCATGGGGGCCATGGCGCGCGACGTCGGGGTCTCGCCCCTCGCCGCGTCGGGCTCGGCGATCCTCGGCACACTCGTGAACGTCGTGGCCGGATTCGTCGTCGCGCTGCTGGGCGGGCGAGCGCTGCTCGATCGCTCGTCCGCTGGCCACGGCGATCTCGCCATCGCCTTCGTCGTCATCGCCGCCGTTGCGCTGCTGGCGGCGCCCGCGCTTCTGCCACGCCTCGCGCCCTGGCTCGGCCGCGTGGCGAGGCGCCCCGTGGATCCAACGCTACCCACTCGTGCCGTCGTATACGCATTGCTGGGCAACATCGTGGCCTGGCTGCTCTACGGCGCCGCTTTCCGCCTGTTCATGGTCGGGCTGCTGGGTGGCGCCGCTGGCGGCTATGCGGAGTATCTGGCAGCCTACACGATCTCGTACCTCGTCGGTTATCTTGCCCTGTTCGCGCCCGCCGGTCTGGGCGTGCGCGAGGGAGCGATGGTGACCGTTCTGATCTACGCCGGCTTGGCGACGCGGCCGCAAGCCGCGCTCGTTGCGCTTGCGTCGCGGGTCTGGCTGACGCTGCTCGAAGTCGTCCCTGGATTCCTTTTCTGGGCGCACGCCGCTGTGCGCCGTCGCCCGCCGACTACCGACCCTTCGGATGTCCCGACCTGAGAAGTCCCCCGCGGCGCCCACCGACTCGGCGCCGCGCTTCGCGATGGGCTGGGCCGCTCTGGTGTACGTGATCGCGACGCTCGCGCTCGCGTATCCCGTGCTGTCCGGGCAGTTCCTCGTCAACCCGAGCAGCGACCAGTACATCGCCGGCTTCGCCTTCCGGGACTTCGCCGCGCAGGCGCTGCGCGCGGGGCAGGGTATCCCCCAGTGGAATCCCTATCTCTACGGTGGCCTGCCGTACGTCGCCGCCATGCACGGCGACATCTTCTATCCCACGGCGCTGCTGCGGATGGTCCTGCCTACCGACGTCGCGATGACGCTCGGCTTCGTGATCCACCTGTTCGCCGCGGGATTGTTCACGTATGGCTTCCTGCGCGCCTGGGGGCTCGGATTCTACCCGTCGCTGGTCGGCGGGCTGGCCTACATGCTCAGCGGCCCGATCGCCTCGTACGCCTCCCCGGGTCACGACGGCAAGCTGTTCGTGAGCGCCCTCCTGCCTCTGGCGCTCTGGGTCCTCATTCGCGGCATCCGAGACGGCCGTGACTGGGCATGGGGTGCTTTCGCGCTCGTGGTGGGACTGGCCGTGATCGCCCCGCACCCGCAGATCCTTCAATACCTGCTGCTTACCTCCGGATCGTTCGCGCTGTACCTGGCACTCGGGACGGACGCGGCAGGGGTCAAGCTCGATCGTCGAGTCGCGATGCGGCGTCTCGCGCTCGCGCTCGGCGCCGTCCTCATCGGCATGGCGATCGGCGCCATCCAGTTCGCGCCGGTGCGCGAGTACGTCCCGTGGTCGCCGCGCTCCGGCGGCCGAGACTACGCCTACGCGACCAGCTTCTCGTTCCCGATCGTCGAGCTGGTCAACCTGTACCTCCCGCAGTTCACGGGCATCCTTGACCGGTACTGGGGACCGAACGGGATTCACCTGCACAGCGAGTATATCGGCGGCACCGTCCTGATGCTCGCCGGCGCCGCATTCGGTGGGGAGTCGCGTCGTTCCTTTCGCCGCTTCTGGGTCGGCGTCGGTGTAATCGCATTCCTGTGGATGCTCGGCGGCAACACGCCCTTTTTCCGCCTGGTCTACGAGCTCGTGCCGGGCACGAAGTTCTTCCGCGCCCCCAGCACGATCATCTACGTCTTCGCCCTTGCCGTGAGCGTGCTCGCGGCCCTGGGGACAGAGCGCATCCTGGCGCGCCAGGTCCCGCGCCGCTACGCCTTCGCCTGGCTCGGTTTCGGCCTCGTGGTCGCCCTGCTGGCCACGAGCGGTGTGGTCACCTCGATCGCCGAGAGTACGGCCCGCTCCACGGGCGAATCGCTCGTGGGCGCCCGGGGGATCGATCCGCAGTACGCGTCGCAGGTCGGCGACCAGTATGCACAACGCGCCAACGCCAACGCCGCCGACGTCATCCTCGGCGCGTGGCGAAGCTTCCTCTTCGTTGCGCTCGCGGCGGGCGCGCTGCTGGCATATCTGCGCGGCGCGGTCACGACTCGCGTGTTCGGGCTGGCGTTGGTGGCCATCGTGGCGACCGACCTGTGGACCATTGCGCGTCAGTACTGGCTCTTCTCCCCCCCGGCCAGAGCGCTGTACGCGTCCGATCCGGCCATCGAGCTGCTGAAACGGGAGAGTCAGCCCGGCCGTGTGCTTGTGGCGGCGCGGAGCGACTCCGGCCTGGCGCACCCCGATCCCTACTTCGGCACGGACGGCCAGGGGCGCGGCACCGGATTGATGGTGCACGGCATCCGCTCGCTCACGGGATATCACGGTAACGAACTGGGTCGGTATCAGACTATCGAGGAGGCACGGCTGCCGAGCGGCGCCCCGGCGCTCGTCACCCCCATGTTCTGGCGGCAGGAGAACGCTCGATACCTGTACACGAACCAGCCGGTCGGCGACACCGCGCTCAAGCTGATGATCGGTCCGGTGAAGAACTCCGCCGGCTCGACGGTCTACCTCTACCGCCTGCCGGGCGACAATCCGTACGCCTGGGTTGCGACTGCCATGACGAAAGCGCCCGACCAGGACGTCCAGGCTGCCGTGCTCGATCCCCGCTTCGACCCACGACGCATCGCCGTGCTGGACACGGCGGCGCCGATTCAGCTTCCGCCCGTGGCGGCGCTGCCGGAGCCACTGCCACTCACCACCACGACCTCGAACTACGCTCCCGGACACGCGACCATGACGCTCAGCGGCCCGGCGCCGGCCGGCTCGGCGCTGGTGGTATCCGAGAACTACTTCCCGGGCTGGCGGGCGACGGTCGACGGCAAGGACACGCCGACATATCGGGCAGACTACAATCTGATCGGCGTGCCGCTCGCGGCCGGCGCTCGCACCATCGAGCTCACGTTCCGAGACGCGGCCATCGCGACGGGTAAGACGATCACCATGGTCGCGCTGTTCCTGGCGCTGGCGGCGCTGGCGGCGGGGCTGGTCCTGGATCGGAGGAGGGCGCGCCTTGCCTGAGCGTGCCCTCGTCATCGTCCCGACGTACAATGAACGGGAGAACATTCGGCGGCTGATCGATACGGTGCTCGTCCAGGACGCCCGGATCGACATGCTGATCGTCGACGACGGGTCGCCGGACGGAACGGGCGCCCTCGTCGATGAGATCAGGGCGACGAACGACCGCGTGCACGTGCTGCACCGACCCCGGAAGATGGGGCTCGGCACAGCCTACATCGCGGGCTTCCGGTGGGCGCTCGCGCGCGACTACGAGTACGTGCTGGAGATGGACGCCGACTTCTCGCACGACCCCATCCACCTGCCGCAGTTTCTGCGGGCCGCCGAGGACGCCGACCTCGTGCTCGGCTCGCGCTATCAGCAGGGTCGCGTGACGGTGGTGAACTGGCCGATCGCCCGGCTCATCCTCAGCTACTGCGCGAACATCTACGCGCGGGCGGTAACCGGCCTGCCCGTGTGGGATGCGACCGGCGGGTTCAAGTGCTTTCGCAGGTCCGTGCTGGAAGCGATCGACCTGGATCGCGTCCGCTCGAACGGCTATGCCTTCCAGATCGAGATGAGCTTCCGCGCCTGGAAACGCAACTTCAAGATCACCGAGATCCCCATCGTCTTCGTCGACCGGTCGGAAGGGACGAGCAAGATGTCGAAGTCCATCGTCCGGGAGGCGGTGTGGATGGTCTGGCGCCTGCGGTGGTGGGCGATGCGGGGCACGATCTAACCACGCCGCCGGCGGCGGTTCCGACCTACGAGGCAGCGATGCTCCCGACCGGGCGCACCTTCTACAAGATGAGCGGCTCGGGCAACGACTTCGTCATGGTCGACGCCATGCGGGAGGGGCCGGGCGCCCTGGCGGAGGCCGGGGTCGTTCAGGCCGTATGCGCGCGCGCCACGGGGATCGGGGCGGATGGCATCGTCTTTCTCGAGCCATCCGACTCGGCCGACTACCGGATGACGTACCTCAACAGCGACGGCTCGCGCGCCGACCTCTGCGGCAACGCGTCGCTGTGCTCGGCGCGCCTCGCGGCGGAGCTGGAGATCGTCCGCGGTCCGGAGTTCAGGGTCGAGACGGATGCCGGTGTTCTGGCGGCTCGGCTCCTCGATCAGGGACCTGAGGTGGACCTCCAGCCGGTCACCGACATCCGTCCCAACCTGCCATTTCGGCTCGAGGCCGGGGAGCGTTGGATCGGCTTCGCGCTTGCCGGCGTGCCGCATCTCGTGGTGCGGGTGGACGACGTCGCCACCGTGGACGTGGTGGGTCGAGGTCGTCCACTGCGTCACGACCGGTCGCTTGCTCAGGGCGCGAACGTCAACTTCGTCAGTCCCGACGGGTCGGGTGGATGGCGAATTCGCACCTTCGAGCGCGGCGTGGAGGGGGAGACGTTGGCTTGTGGAACAGGCTCGGTGGCGTCGGCCATTCTCCTCGTCGAGGCGGGTGAGGCAGCGGACCGGATCCCGTTGACGACTCGATCCGGCAAGCTGCTCGTCGTCCGCCTTCGCCCGAGTCCGAACGGCTGGCGACCATCGCTTTCCGGCGAGGCGCGGGTGGTGTTCCAAGGTCGATTCGGCGAGCTCTGAGGCCGCTTTTCGGCCGCGCAGGTCCGCCGAAGATGACAGCCGACCGCGACAGTGAGGGCCCGTGACAGGGCCTGTCGCGTCCGTCCAGCAGGGGCTTGGTCAGGCAATCTCATGCACAGGATGAGCTCATATACGGAAGTTATTGTCCGCGCAGCGTTTGGCCGGCCGTGGAGTCCGCGGCGAGAGCAGTTCTCCACAATTCTCCCCAGTCTTTAGTTTACATAATACATCTTATACGTACCTATTATGCAAGACACCGCTAGGTCGTGACGCTGTTGTGTCGGCTTGTCCGGCCCTTTCTAATGGCCGGCTGCGGTCGCGTTGCGAAGCGCTCCCGTGGCCGATGACGGGCGCATCGCGATGCGCTGCCAGCGGCCCTCGGATGGCCGGACACCACAGTCGCGCGCTACGAAAAAGAGCGGACGGC
>WNFK01109814.1_pt1 | contig 37986 bp, 36 predicted proteins | sample 5400281 | NCBI WGS metagenome assembly WNFK01 (sample SAMN13153350, study PRJNA577476) | soil metagenome | isolation source: 20 cm soil on Douglas fir-dominated hillslope | place: USA:California | collected 2013-09-17
GAATCCCTCATCGAGATCCAGAACGGGCTCGCTTCCGGGACCGAGCTGACCGCTTCGGCGATCTGCTGCATGGTCCGCCCGACCTCCTGCCGGATGTCCTCCGGCAGCACCTCGAGGTTGGCCGCGAACTGCACCGAGTAGGTCACCCTTTCGACCCTTTGTCCGAAGAGATACGGAACCCCCTCAAGGGTGGCCATCCCGCTCGCTTTCGGCAAGCGGCGCCGAGCGCTCACTTCCGGACTTCTTCGACGCGCAGCGTGTCGCCCTCGAACGTGTAAAAGAACGACCAGCCGTGGACGACCAGGCACAGGCGGCTGACCTTGACCGACGCCCAGAACGCGCTCTCCGCAGGGATGTTCTCCACCCCTTCGGCGATCTCCTCGAAGCGGAGCCGCGCTTCTTGTCGGATGTAGACCGGCGTCGCTTCCAGGACCGGCTCCAGTATGACGACGCGATGGATCATTACACACCCCCGGCTGTACTTTTCCTCCAGAACCTCAGGAGGGTCGGACCCGACCCGCAAGCCTTGACAGGCGTTCCACGCGACCCTCGATCGGGCCGCGGCCCATCGTCGGGTCCAGCGCTTCGTTGCCTCGAATGGAAACCGCCCGGCGAGCGCCCCCCGCCGCCGACCAGGCGATCTTGCCCTCAGTACGCAGCCTTCAAGATTGCCAGCAGATCTTGCTCGGAGGCTTCGGGCCCCGCAACAGGCTTTACCGCCTCCACCAGATCCTCCTGCGTCAAGCCATAGCTCGCGATGTGCTGGGGCAGCCCCAGCTCGGCGATCAGCGCGGACACCGCTGCGGGGGCGGACTCGGCCACGGGCTTCGTCGCTCCCAACGCCGCCGCGATCCGCTGGAGCGGCTCGGGCCGGCGCGCGAGGAAGAAGCGCATCACGTGCGGCAGGAGCAGGCAGGAGGTGACCCCGTGCGGGATCCCGTGCCGCGATCCGATCCGCTTGCCCAGCGTGTGGCTGAGGCCCTTCGCGGCCGGCCCAGGCAACAGGTACGACAGCCAGGCTCCAACCTGACAGTCCGTCCGTGCGGCGCGGTCCGCAGGGTCGCGCTTCACCGCGCGCAAGCCCTTGGCCAGCGAGCGCAGCCCTTCGAGAGCCGCTGCATCCGGCAGCGGGTGCTCCCCGGGCGCAAGGAGCGTCTCGACCGCGTGGTCGACCGCGCGGATCCCGGTCGAGAGCCAGAGCTCGAGCGGCGTATGGACGGCCAGCGCCGCGTCGTAGAAGACCGCCTTGGGCAAGAGCTCCAGCGCGGCCACGCCGACCTTCTCGCGCGATCCTTCGGCGGAAAAGCCGGCGGAGCCCGACAGCTCCGCGACCGAGAGCGTGGTGGGAACCGCGAAGTGGGGCAGGACCGGCTTGCCGGCGAGGCGGATGCCGCGCGACTTCGCCAGCGCATCCGGCTCGTCCAGCTCGATCCCGGAGGCCAGCGACCAGGCCACCGCCTTGGCCGCGTCGATCGGCGATCCACCGCCCACCGACACCAGCGCGTCCGCCCTCGCCTCGCGCGATTCTCGCGCCGCCTGCGCCACGTCCCGCACGGGCGCATGCTGCCCGATCTTCGCGATCTTGCCGGCCAGCCGCGCGCCGATCGACGACTCCAGCGCGGGCAGCAGCGCGGGGTTCCGCTCGATGCTTCCGGTGGTGATCAAGAAGACGCGCCGGGCTCCGGAGCGGGACAGCTCGCCGTCGAGCGCGGAGGCGGAGCCTTCCCCCCAGTGGATGGTGCCCGGATTCAGGTACTGGAACGTGCCGCCCATGGCGCCGCATATTACCTCGGCCAGAGGCTGGCGCCGCGACCTTGCCGCCGCGGGCGGAATGCGGCAGCTTCGCTGGAGTCCGTCTCGGAGGGGGAGATGGGGACCACGACCAAGCCTTACGACAAGACCCTGCCGTTCAGCCGCATCAACTCTCCGTCCGAGAACCTCGCGCCCACCCGATTGAGCGGCGACGGGCACACGCGAGGCACGCGGCGCGAGAGCGACTTCCTCGAGCAAGCGCTGATCGACAAGATCGTGAAGAAGCTGATCCTGCTCACGCCGTCCTGGACGACCACGCGCGGGACCACCGAGCGCGACGTGGAGCAGGAGATCCAGGGCAAGCTCGCGCGCAGCTTCCAGACCTGGACGGACGCCCCGCCCTTTCAATGGCACCGCTGGTACGACTGGAACTTCCATCTCGAGCCGGACGCCGGGTACGACTGGCTGCGCGGCCTGGCCAACGAGACGACCTCCTCGGCCGAGCTGCCTCCGATCGTGATCCACAACCCGTTCAACAGCGATCCCCGGGGGCGGAACCAGCACGTCGTGTTCGGCTCGGTGATGGAGTGCGAGTGGGACACGGGATCGTTCGCGCCCCACGAAGAAGAGAATACCGGAACCTCCAGGCCCGACCCCAGGACGCGCCCCGGGCCGATGTTCGACGCCGACTGGGCCTGGCCGATGGCGAACCAGCGGGTCTGGCTGGTGGGGCGCTCGATCTACGACGGCGGCCACGAGACCAGCCACGGCCTCTGCCGCTCCGAGTTGCACCCCTGCAAGGCGGTCGCGACCGCGCGCTGGGAGGCGTTCAACTTCAAGGAGAACAACGGCGGCCAGGCCAACGGAGCCGTCTTCACGCCCGCCATCCAGTTCATGTTCTACACCTCGCGCTTCGGCGGATATGTCGACTATCCCGACGTACGGCCCGCGGACGGCCAGCCCTACCAATTCATCGTCGACCTGCCCGAAGCTCCCGCCGGATCGGCCGCGCACGTGGCCGTGGGCGGGACGCCCGATACCCCGATGAACACGGTGGTGCTGCGCAGCAACCAGCTCCTCAAGGACTTCGACCGCGCCCGCTTCGCCAACACGCGCGGCCGGGCCGCTCCCAACGTCGATCCCGTGGTCGAGCTCCTGCCCGAGGATCCGGCGCATCCCCGCCTGCGCCAGGCCAAGGTGACCATTCCGCTCGCCGCCCTGGCCGGCGACCACTACGGGGTGCTCATCTCCCTGGGCTGGCTCGACACCGGCGGGGAGCAGGCCGCCAAGGTGAAGAAGTGCACGATCAAGCTGAAGAACCTCTTCAAGGGGGCGATCGATCACGACACGTTCTCGGAGGAGTGGCGCCTCAAGGCCGGGGTGAACGGGCGCTGGTTCCAATGGGAGTTCAACAGCGTCCACAACAACAGCAACCATTCGCTGGAGCGCGACCAGAAGAACCGCACCACCGCGCTGGTGATCCACCTGCACGAGGACGACGCTGTGCAGCTCGCCGCACACGGCGCGGAGCTGGACCTGGTCGACGACGTCTATGGCGGGGCCCGCTCGATCCCGGTCTGGAAGACCCAGATCGACGTCCGCCCAACCGCCACCGGCTCCCCGGCCAGCTACCCGGTGCAGCGCGCGATCGCGCGTCGGATCTTCAGCTTGATGTAGACGACGTTCAACGACCAGAACGATCCGCTCGGCCTGATCGACGCAGTGAGCACCGCCCCCTTGCGCGAGCGGCCCCACAATCCGCTCAAGGTGGGTCCCGAGACGGGCCGCGGGGAACGCTCCTTCTCGATCACGGGCTACGAGACGTGGGAGGAAGGAACCAGCGCCGAGCTGCTCGAGCGGCCGCACCTGAGCAACGTGGACGCCGCGAGGAGCGCCTGGATAGACTACCGGATCGACTTCACTTTGAAGGTCGAGAACCAATGAGGCCGGCTTGCTGGCGATCCTGAGCGGGCCGCGCGACCGCCTGCTCCGCGCCGATCTCGGGGAACCCCTCGGATTGCCCGACGACCGCAAGGCGCTGCTGCGCTGGGTGCTCGAGGACTATCCGCGCCGGCGCGACGAGCAATGGCGCTGCGCGCCGCCGGAGGGCGCGCCGGTCGCGACCGACCTCTTGCACGAGTCCAAGGACCCTGCTCTGGTCGCCGGGGCGCTGCTCGCGCTCGGCTGGTACGGCCTGCCGGAGTCCGGCCCCGAGCTGCTCCGGTTCCTCGACGATCCCGATCCCCTGGTGCGCCGCGCGGCCATCCGCGGCCTGGGACAGATCGGCTGGATGCCCGCGCTGCCCGACCTGGAACGAAAGCTCGGCGATCCCGATACCCGATTGCGCCGCGAGGCGCTGATCGCGGTCGGGAAGTACGGCCGCGACGAGACGCTCCAGCGCGTGATCGCGGCCGCGCCCAAGGATCCCGACGGCATCGCGATCGTCGAGCAGGCGACCCGGCGGACGCACGCCCTGGTCAAGGACGACATCCCCGCGTTCGTCGAAGCCCTGATAAAGGGTCCGGACTTCGAGGACCTCTGCGTGTGGATGCCGTTCATCTGGCAGCAGCTGTCCGAGATGCCGCCGGATCAGGGCCGGAGCCTGGACGTGCGGATCCGCGCCGCGCGGCTGCTCGGCCTCGGACGGGCGCGCAAGGGCGCCCGCAACCTGCTCACCACGCTGGGCGACCCGCGGACGCCCCTCCCACTCCGGGTCCAGTGCGTGATCGCGCTCGGACGGTTCGGGTTGCCCGGGCTCCTGGACCCCCTCGTCCCGCTGCTCGGGGCGGAGGAGCCGGAGCTGCAGCTCGCGGCGATCGAGGCGGTGGGCGGGACCGGCTCGCCGCGCGCCCTCTCGCCCTTGCTCGGGCTCTGGGACGCGCGGGAGGAATCGTTGCGCGAGCCCGTGCGCCTCGCCATCCGCGCCCTCGGGAGGTCGACGGTCGCGGACGCGCTGCTCGCGGGTTGGGAGCGCCCGGCGGAGGGTGAACCGGCGCTCACCGCGGCCGCGCTGGACCAGGATCGCTGGACCACGCAGGAGGCGGCGGCCTGGGTCCGGCCGAAGCTGCGGCTGCCGGAGCCGGCCGCCCGCTTCGACGCGGCCGCGGTGCTCGCGCTGATCGGCGATGGCGGCGACCTCGCCGCGCTCCGGCAGATCGCCAGCCAGGATCCGGAGGAAGACGTGCGCTGGCTGGCGGCTTTGGCGGCCCGATCGATCGCCGGGGGCGACGTCACTCCGTGAGGAACAGCTCGTAGCCGGAGTCCCGCTTGTAGAGGGCGGCGTAGCGGCCGTCGGGCGAGAGCAGCGCGGAGTAGCTGGGCTCCCAGCTCGCGCCGTCCTGGAGCCAGTTGCGGGTGTACTGCCCCGGGCGGCCGAACGAGGCCCGGCGGGAGACCGACCGCGCCGCCAGATCCACGTCCACCAGCTCCCCCGTCGCCAGCAGCGCGCGGATCTTCCCGCGGAGGAAGGCCACCGCCCAGACCGCCGGCGTGTGGTTGGCGTCCACCTCGCGCGCCACCACCGTGGCTCCCGAGGCGGTCTCGCGCACGCTGTAGCCACCCTGGTCCCAGAGGATGCAATGCGTCCCCCCTGGAGAGACGCGAAACCACGCCTCGTTGGCGTCCGGCCGCGGATCGACCTGGGCGTCCTTGGGAACCAGCAGGCGCGTCCGGATCCCGTCCCACATCTCGATCCCCCGGCTCGACGCGAACGCCAGGCCTTTCTCCGTCCAGGCAGGGTGGAAGGCGCCGTCCAGCGTGGCCGAGGAAGCCCACTTGCCGCCGGTGAGCGCCACCACCATCACCGTGTGCTGGGGGCCGGCCTCGCTGCTGACGAAGAGCTGGTCGCCCTTGGGGTTGAACGCGAGGCTCCGGAAATAGCCCTCGAGCACCGTGCGCAGGGCGGCGCGGCCGTCGGGCACAGAGGCGATCTCCAGCTCCCGGCTGTCGAGGCGGAAGGCGGCCAACCAGCGCCCGTCGTCGGTCGCCCCGAGGATGTCCTGGGTCCGCCGCGTGTACCAGTGGTCTCCCGCCGCCTCCGCCTCGAGCAGCTCGCGGGTGAGGACCGTCTGGCCGTCGCTTGCGCGGATCAGCGAGACGGAAGCCTTCCGGTCCTCCTTGTTCTGCGCCGCCAGCGCGACGAAAGCGCCCCCGGGCGAGAACGCGATTCCCGCCTCGTCCTGCTCGATGCGGCGGTCGCGCGCGATGCGCTTGCCGGCCAGGTCCCAGGCGTACATGCGATGGGGCTGGAGCAGGTAGATCTCGCGGCCGTCCGGCGAGAACGCCGCGGTCGCGTTGGCGGAGTCCGGCAGCTTGCCGAGGCCCGTCCTGCAGCCGCCCCAGAGCGTCCCCAGACCTACCGCGACGAGCATCGAGCGCAAGCCCATCACCGCACCTCGCGATCAGCCTCCGTATACCTCGACGATTTTCGCACGGGTCGCGGGTCCCAGCGTACCCGCCTCCCCGGCGTCCACGCCTTGATCGGTCTGGAACCGGCGCAGAACGCGCGTGAGCTCGGCCTGGTCCCAACTCGTCGGCTCGCCGCTGCCATACCCGAGGTTGAACAGGCGCTGGGCCGCGCCGGGCCGAGCATCTCCCGTCTCCGGCAAAGGCTGCAAGGCCCCCGCGTCGAACACCAGCTCGTTTCCCGCGATCTTGATCGTGAGCTGCGTGGCGGGCTCCTTCAGGCGCACGCGCAGCACGCCAGCCGCGTCGGTGCAGCCGACCGTGCGGCGCGTGCCGTCCGTGCCGGCGATGGCGATGAACGGCTCGTTCGCCAGCGGGGCGCCCGCGGTCAGCGGCTTTCCTCCGGGATTGAGCAGCCGGATCACCCAGTGCCGCAGCTTCTGTCCGCCTTCGCAAGGCGACCAGCCGGCGTTGCGCTGGTAGAACCGGCAAGCGAAGGTGTCGTACGTCTCCTTGAACAGGCGCCGCTTGTCGGGGTCAGGCTTGCGCCGCGCTTCGCCGTCGGACCAGAAGCGCCCCTTGCAGGTATTGATCGCCCCGTTGGTATCCCCCTGCTTCAAAGGAGGAGCCGGACACGGCCACTGTGCGGGATCGATCTTGAGACCCGGCTGGTAGAAGAATATGACCACCCGCCGGTTCACCGAGTTCTCCACGTCGCGCTTCGCCTGCGGCAGCGTCTTGCTCTCGCTCTCCGAGAGCAAGAGCGCGGGGTTGAGCTCGCCACAGGATTGGAAGTCGGCGCGGTTCTTCGCGTCGGCGCCGCGCCCGAGAAAGGCCTGGGGCTTGAGCTGCGGCGGAAAGAGCGCCGCCGTGTAGGCGAGGAACAGCGCCTGGCGCGTGTCGTGCCCCACCGTCCCGTCCTCGGAGAGATGCTGATCGTGCTGGAAGCGCTTCACGTCGGCCTTCGCGGCCGAGTAGCCGAGCATCCCCAGCATGGTCGCGGTCACGTGCCGCGCGGACCAGTCGTCGCCCCCGAAGGCGGGAGTGAACAGGGATTCCCAGATGTCGGCGTCGTGCAAGAGCAGGCCGTAGATCGCCTTCGCCCGCCGCGCCCCGAGCACCAGGTTGTAGTCGTCCTTCCCCACCGGGTCGGCGTGTCCGAAGATCGAGAGCGGCGCGTCCGGCTGCAGCGTGGCCATGCGCGCCAGCACCGCCAGCTCGCGGGCGGCGTCCGGCAGCACGAACGAGGAGTCGAACTCGAACCGCGCGTCGTTCATGCGCCAGCAGGCGATCGGGTTGATCGAGACGCGCACCTTGTTGCTGGTCTTGAACTCGTCCCGCGTCGAGGGAGCGGCGTAGATGGGCAGCGCGGCGAGCGGGCGGGCGGAAGCGAACCCCTGCTCCATCTCGGTCTCCGGAAACATGCCCAACAGGCTTCCGCCCACGTTTCCCCCCTGCGCTCAGCAGCCGTGCACGTCCTTCAGCTTGCCTTGCATGGTCGCGCTGGTCGGATCGCCGGCCGGCGTCAGCCCGTTCTCCTTCTCGAACTCCTCGATCGCGCAGCGCAGCGCCAGCGCGTCCTCGTCCGCGTAGCCGATCTCGCCCGCGTAATACCCGAGGTTGCTCAGGCGCGCCTGGATTCCCGAAGGCGTGTCGAGCGGGTCGAGGTGCCCGACCGCGACGGCGAACGCCAGCCTCACGGTCTCGCTGCCCTTGAAGACGTCGGCCGGCGCGGCGCCGCGCTGCGAGAGGTCCTCGCTGCGGAAGTCGAAGCGCAGCACCCCGAGCTCGAAGCGGGGCGAAAGCTCCAGCCGCTCGAGGACGCCGTTGCCGTCGGAGGTCGCTTCCCGGCCTTCCTCCAGGAACTGGCACTTGAGGTCCTTCATCGGCTGGTTGTTCTCGTCCAGGAGCGCCACCCGGAAGTCGAGCTGGTCCTTCGACGCCGCCACGAATCTGGAGACCTTCTCCGTCGGCGCGCTGGCGGTCTTCGGCGCAGGATTGGGGATGTTCACCACGTCGCCGGGCAGGAGGATGTTGGGGTTCTTCCGCTTGTCCGCCAGGTCCTTGTTGGACGCGTGGTCCCAGAGCGAACGGTAGGACGCGACCTTCTCGTCCGCCGCGATCCGGACCATGTGCTCGCCGGGCTTGACCGGATGGCTTCCCATGGTTCAGTCGACGCGCAGGATCGCCAGCGCCCCCATCACCAGGTAGACGCAGACCGACAGCACGCGCAAGGCGCCGTCCGGCACCCAGCGGCGCAGGCCGACGCCGACGGTGGCGGAGGCCACCGACTTCGTCACCACCGCGAGCGTGGCGCCGGTCCAGACCACGAGCGGCAGCTTGAGCCGGGCCGCGAGCACCGCGGCCGTGATCTGCCCCACGTCGGCCCACTCGGAGAAGAAGCTGGACCCGAACCCGACCAGCGCTCCATGCCAAAAGTGCTGCCCGCCGGCGGCGGCTTCCACCTCCGTGCCCGGCTTGCGCCGATAGAGGAGGATCGCCATCCAGAAGAACGTGATCGCGCTGGTGGCGGCGATGAACCAGGCGGGAAGACGCCCCAGCAGATCGCCGAGCAGCACCGCGGCCGCCATCTTGCCCATGCAGGCCACCGTGGCCCCGCAGAGCACGGGGGAGAAGCCGTAGCGGGAAGAGAGCGGACCGAGCGTGTACAACGTCTTGTCGCCCACCAGCTCGGCGGGCAGGACGGCGGCGTAGACGGCGAGCATCGTCACGAGCAAGACTTGCTCCTACGCCGGCCTCCAGCTGTCGTTGTAGCCCGGGAACTTCACCACGCAGCTGCCCGGATCGATCCCGTCGATCCGCGCCCGCCCGCCCTCGTCGAGGTTGCCGAACAGCTCCTCGCCGCTGCCCGTCTTCACCACGTAGGCAGCTCCCGGCACCGGAGCTCCCTGCTCGTCCACCAACTCGATCTGCAGCCAATGCCGCGGAGGCGGCTTCTCCGCGGGCCCGGCCGCTTGCTGCTTGGCCGGGGCCGGCACGGGCTTCGCTCCCGTGCGCACGCCGCGGAAGCGGACCAGGTAGCCGTGCTTGTTGAACTCGTGGCGCGCATGCTCGATCCGGTAGGTCCCGTCCTCGCCGGCCCCGATGTCTTCCAGGCTCAGGACCGCGCCGGGCACCGCCTCGGGATCCCCGATCATCGTGCCCTCGACCGTGACCGTCCCTTCGGACAGCTTGCGGATCCGTCCGCGCGCCATGGCCTCGGCCGTCGCGACATCGGGGGGCGACGCGTCATGCCCGCTGAGCGAGAGCGTCCCGGTGCCCTTCGGAACCCGGGAATCGGCCGGCTGATGCTTGACCGTCCCGACGATCTCGCGCTTGTTCTGCGCATCCCAGCCATGGACCGAGACCTCGCCGAGGTTCTTCTCGGTGCGGAGCTTCACCCGCAGCGACTTCAGCCCGACCCCCGGACTGAGGGTGATCCTGGAAGCGTTCGGCGGCGGACCGATCACTAGCTTCGTGCCCTCCACGCGGACGTGGTTGCCTTCCATCTGCGCGATCCGGCGCAGGAAGGTGGCATCGGTCACGTTGTTCTGCAGCGCGTGCGCCTTGGTCCCCTTGGGCGCCTCGGCGGAGAGTCCATGCTCCTGGGCGATCTTCGTGGTGACGTCGCTCGCATCGGCGTTGTTGTACGTCCGCGTCTCGTGCGCCAGCCCGAGTCGATGCAGCCGGTCGAAGCAGATCACCCGCAGGGCAGCCGGCCGATCGCGCCGGAACTGTGGCTCGAGCGCCACCACCTCGCCCTCGAACACCTGGCCCTTCTTCGCCCCGAACCCGAGCGCGACCCGCACCGCCTTCCCAGCCTCGAAGACGTTGCCGCAGATCAGCCGGAGATCCGGATCGCTGAAGAGGAGCGCGCACTCGGCGAAAAGGTCGACATCGAGATCCACGATGGCACGGCTCAGCGCCGCCCGATCCTCGGGCTTCAGCTCCGCTCCGTCGACCGTGACCTTGCAGTCCGGAACGTACCGGACCGCCTCGGCGCTGCTCATGGCCCCCCCAAGGGCAGAGCTCCATGCTAGCAAGCAAGCCGGGGAGCCGTAAACGCCGGCCAGCCGCGCCTCGCATCGGTCATCTGACCGATGGACCGATCGAGGAGTCAGGCCGCGTCAGTCGTCGTCGTCCTCTCCTCCGCCCGTCCCCAGAATCCTCTTCGGAATCCGCGCCACCGTATGCCGCGTCACCTGCGCCGCCCAGGCCGAATCCACCGCGTCGAACGCCGGATTGAACAACCTCAGATCGAGCGCGAGATTCGAGATGTAGACCCACTCCCCATGAAACGCGATGCTCGCCGGAAACAGCAACCCGACCGGCGCCCCATTCTTCAGCCCATTGAAGTCCCCGAGCTTCGCGATCGCCCTCCCCTCCGTCGGCTCCACCACCACGATCTCGTCCGCCTGGTTCGCCACCACCCACAGATTGTCCTGATCGTCGATCGCCAGCCCGTCCGCCCCATTGATGCTGTTCACGAACACCTCGGCCACCTTCGTCGCCACGGGAATCCTCACCACCGTATCGTTCCCCGTATTCGCCACGAACATCGCGGTCCCCCTCTTGTTGAACGCGATCCCGTTCGCGCCGAACGGCGGCACGCCGGTCGTGGTCAGAAGCGGGCTCGACGCCCACGCGGTCGCCGCTCCGCCTGTCGGCCCCGTCTGCCAGATCACGCCCTGGAACGAGTCCGAGATGTAGACGTTCCCCGCGCCGTCGAAGTCGACGCTCCGGTGCCCGGATCGACGCGCAGCACCTTCTGGCCGCCGAAGTCGATGACCAGCAATTCGACCGTGGAGCCCACGCGGTGGAAATCGAGGCCGAGGAGCAGGTTGCTCGATCCGGCGACGTTCACCACGCGCGCGTTCTTCCCCGAGGGATCGAAGACGACGAGCTGCCCCGGGCCGGCGGACTTGCTGACGTCGAAGTCCGCGACGTAGACGTTGCCTATCGAGTCGACCGCGATCCCCTCCGGGTGCGCGGTTCCCGCGGGAAGCGTCGCGAACCGCTTTGCCTCTCCCCGATTCCAGGCGGAGGCGGACGAGGTCAGAAGCCAGGAGCAGGCGAGTGCGACCATTCCAGCGGTACGCGGCATGGAAAACCCCCGGGAAAGAAAGACCCGGGACCATACCGCTTTGAAAGGCCGCCGTCTGCGGACGGTCAGCGGAGGTGGAGCCGAGGCTGGTCCAGGTCGACCATCACCTCCGCCGGGGCGCCGGGGAGCAGGACATCGGCCGGATTCAACTCGTCGTCCTCGAACTCCAGCAGGGCCGACCCGTTCGCATCGATCCACTCGATTCGCGCAGTGAATTCAAGGCCCGAGGCCATGACCGCCGCGCGCTGTCCGGGCCGCAGGCCTTCCAGGTCGTCCGGGTGGAACTCCGCGACGATCCAGACGTCGTCCCCTTGGAGGATCGCGGCGACCGGCTGGGACCGTCCCACGACCTCGTGCGTCCCCACGTCCACCTGGACCACGCGCCCCTCTACCGGGGAGCGCACTTCCGGGGCCTTCAAGGAGGCCGTCCACGACGCCTCGAGGGTCCTCGGCAGCGCAGCGTTCTGGCGGGCGGCGCACATCTCGATCAGCACGTCGCCCTCGCGCACGGCCTGGTTCTCCGCGACCACGACCCGCTGAACGGTTCCCCGGCACCCCGCGGCAACGGACACAATCTGACCCTGGATTTCGGCGTTTCGGGCAATCACTTGATCGGGCAGCGATCGGATGCTTCGGGCGGCGTTCATGGCGTTTCTCCGGGCTCGTTCCTGGATTCCCCTTCACGTCCCGTGCCGATCCCTCTCCCCTCTGGAGCGCCCACCGGAGTGGCGGGGTTCCTGGACAGATCTGTGCCGCCGCTGCTGTCGGATCCGACACCCGCGATGCCCGGGGCCAACGCTCCAAGCCCACATCCGCCCCTGTTTACAGCCGGTTGCTTTCTTGTCCGGCCTCGCCGCTCGGATATCGTCCACGCGGGAGGTCCACGATGTCGATGCGGCTCTTCTTCGTCCTCATCACCCTCGCGGGCTCGGTGTACCTCGTCGTCCGGGAACGCAGCGACCGACGCCTCGCCATCGGAGCGCTGGTCGCGTCCCAGTACGCCCGGAGCATCGTCTGGGCCGCGATCGCCATCTGCGCCGGGCTGATCTGGGCGCGCGAGAGCTCGAAGAACGGCGCCACCGTCGCGGCCGCGATGGCCGTCGTGTCCACGCTGACGGTGGCGCTTTCGCTGCGCTTGCTACACTGACCCCGATCCCCCGGCTTCGGCGGCTGGGGCTACTGGAACTTCCCCGACACCACCACGCCGGTGGGGGCCACGCCAAACCCCACGCTGGGCTTCTCCGGCTCCTTCGGCTTCGAGAACAGCGCCGCCAGGCCCGCCGTCGTGGAGATCACCGCCGCACTGCCCATCAGAACGGTGAGCACGGTCCGACCCGGGGGCGACGAGCTCGGCGCCTGGTAGGTGAGGTTCCGCGGCCCCGGCCCGGAGCGGAACGTGACCTTCGTGGTGTCGCCGTCGTCGAGGGCCAGCATCAGCGCCCCGGCTCCCGCCAACGCGCCGAACACGATCATTCCCGCGGCCGCCTTCCCGTTGGAGGACCCGCTCTCCTCCGTCCGCGGCGGAGGGGGAGGAGGCGGCGGCTTGGTGGCCGGCACCGTCGTGGCGGCGGGCGTGGCCGCCGGCGCCGAGGCCTTCTTCGCCGCCGCGGAGGCTTCCTGCAGTTGCCGCTGGACCAAGGCTGGCTCCCTCGCTGCCAGAGCGCAGGAGAGGCTGTCCCCGCCGTCGCAGCCCCTGCGGAGCAGGTCCGCGATCCGCCCCGCCTCGTCGGTGATCCCAGCCAGGCGCCGGCAGCTCTTGCCGTCGCCGGCGGTGCATGCCTTCTCCCGGGCGTCCGCGGCGAGCTTCGGGTTCGGGGCCGCGCTCTCGCCCTCCTCGTACAGGCGCGCCAGACGCACGCAGGCGGGCCCGTTGCCGGCGTCGCAGCCGTGCTGCAGCGCCGCCGTGGCGCGGACCGCGTCGAGCGTATCGGGCTGCAGCCAGCGGTCCCCGGCTTCCGCGCACGCCTCGGGAGCGCCCGCCGCGCAAGCGCGGTCCAGGAATTCGACCGCCGCCTTCGCGTCCTTCGCGTCGTCCGCCGCGCGGGCCAGCTGCACGCAGGCCTGCGCCTCCTTGACCTCGCAGTCCAGCGACAGCTCCGCCCGCGCGCGCGCGCCCGCCGACGGGAGCAGCGCGACCAGCGGCGACACCTTGTCGAACCCGTAGGCGTTCGCGAACCGGACCAGGAGATCGATCTTCGTCGCCTCCGCGACCGAGGCCAGCGGCAGCACCTTGCGCAGCTGCGCCGCGTCGCGCGCCTGCTGCGCCTCGGCCGCGCGCCTGGCGCTGGCGTACGCATCCCACTGCTGCGCGCGCGAAAGCGCGATCTCGCGGAACGGATTCGGCCCGGGCATCGACGCCAGCCGCCGCCAGGCGTACGCGGCGTCATCGGGGTGCTCCTTGCCGCGCGCCTCGACCCGGCGGGCCCGGTCCCAGGCGACGAGCACGTTCGCGTCCGCGTCCAGATTCAGCACGCTGTCCTCCGCCGGCTCCGTCAGCGTGGGCACGTCGGGAAGCTGCACGGGGGCGATGGCGAGCGGTCCGGCCGCCAGGGCCTCGGGGCGGGCCCGGAGGAGATCGCCGGCCGCACCTTCGATCGCCTCCATCAGCTCGCGGCGGGTGCCGGCGGTGGCCGCCGCGGGAGAGCTTGCCGGAGAGGACGTAGTCCGCCTCGCCGGTCCGATCGACGATCCGGGCATCCGGCGCGCTCCGGCGGACGGCCTCGCGAAGATGATCGCTCGCTTCGGCGGCGGAAATTGGATTGGCGCGCGAGTGCAGCTCGAGAATCGCGATGGTCTCGTCCTGCGCGGCTGCTGCACCCAGGGCGACGCTGGCGACAAGGAACGAAAGGACGAACGGCTTCATACGGCACCTCCGGGTTACGCGTTCATTCACATCGCACGGGTCCTGCCGGCTCGGCGAAGCAGGTGAGCTCGTAGCCGCTCTCCGCCGCGCGCCGGCCCATCTCCTCGTCACCGATCGCGCCGAAGCGCGCCCGCAGCGCGGCCTGCGCGGTCTGGTGCAGGCTCGGGCTGAGGATGACCTGGAAGACGATCTCGTCGCCCGGCGACTGCGCCTGGGCGCGCCCCAGCGGATCGCCGAGCGCCGCGTTCAGGACGGGGTCCCGCAACAGGCGCGGCACGCCGGAGCAAGGCGGGCCGGGCAGCTCCACCGCGCGCTGGCCGTCGAGGCCGAGCACCGAGAGCACCTCGGCGCCGTCGCCGGACAGGCGCGAGATCACCAGGCACGCCCCCGAGTTGCGCAGGTGCGCGGCCAGATCGCCGGGGCTGCGCGGCACCAACACGCGCATCCGCACTCCGCTCACCGCCGTGGAATCGGCGGCGATGCGCGCCAGCGGCGGAGGCGCCGCCGTCGGCTGCGGCGCAGGCCTCGGGGGAGCGGGCTCTTGGGGCGCGGGAGGCGCTGGCGACGGTCGGACGGGCGCAGCCTCCGTCTTCGGAGGAGGCGGCGGCTTGGGAAGCTGGACGATGCGGATGCGCCGTTCCTGCTTCTTCGGCTCCGGCTCGGGCAAGGGAAGCGGCGGCTTCCGCGACTGCGGGATCGCGGACAAAAGCGCCAGGCCGGTCAGCGCCAGCATCTGCAGGCAGACGGCCCGGAAGAGCCGCGGCGGCGACGCGCCGTCAATTGCCGGTAGGCTTTGCATCCGCGCTCATCCCCACCACGAGCTCCGCGGCGCCGGAGGAGGTGACCTGCGCCAGGCAGGATTCCTCTGCTGCGCCGAGGTGCATGACCACGACCTTGCCTCTCGCCGCCTCCCGGCTGATCGCCTCTCCCGAGAGGGTCCGCGCGGCGCCGGCCTCGCAGCGGACGTCCAGCCGCTGCGAGCTGGACGGCGCCGCGCGGGACTGCTGCGAGGGAGGGGTGAGGCGAAGCAGGAGGAACTGCGCTGACAAGAGCTGGGCGACCATCACCAGCGCCAGGAGCGCCAGCGCGAACTGCTTCTCCGCGAAGAGGCGGTAGATGAGCGCTTCCATCTCGTCGAATCCCGATGAGCGCGCGCTGCGCGAGATCATGGCCTGGCCTCCACGGAGAGCTCGGCCGCCGCATCCGCCCAGGGCGGCAGGAGCGCCGAGGTCGGGGTGCGCTGCAGCCTCGCCAGCTCCTTGAGATACGCGTCGATCCCGCGCAGCAGCACCGAGCCCTGCAGCCCGTCCGGCAGGGGAGCCTGCAGCGGCCGCAGCGCGGCGACCAGGACCACCGGCCGCGCGTCCAGGCAGAGCCCGACCGCCGCCACCGCCGAGTCGTCATGCGGGGAGGAGCCGGTCTTTCCGCTCAGGACGATCTTCGGCCAGCGCTGCGCCAGCCAACGCAGCGTCCCTTCCTTGCGGTGCAGCGCGAGGAGCGCGCCGGTGTCGCTCAGCATGCAGGTCCCGTCGTTCGCGAACAGCTTGCGGTGCAGGTAGGAGCCGACCTGCTCCGCGGTGGCGCGCGAGGAGTTGCCGAGGAGCGAGGTGGGATCCTCGGGCAGGCGATCCGCTGGAAGCCCGGCCTGCTCGCGGCGATCCTTCAGGTAGCGGAAGAGCGCCACGCCCGCCGCGCTGTACGACAGCTCCGCCGGGATCGCGTCGGGCGGCAGCGGCTCGCCGAGCTGCGCGAGCAGGTCGCCGGCCAGCGCGCGATCGGCGGGCGAGTCGAGCGCGGCCCGCTCCTGCGAGGTCACTTCAGCGGCCACCTCTCGCAGCAGGTCGGGCCTGCGCCGGAGAAGGAGCGCGGGCAGCAGCATCGCGTGCCGGGTGGTCATCGAGTTCACCGAGCGCGCCACCGCCTCGTCGAGCGCCATCGGGCGCGTCGCCGGGGCCACGTCGGTGGGGCAGTACCGCGACGGGTGCGATCGGCGCAGGTCCTTGGTCGACCAGATCCAGCGCACGCAGCCGCCCGGCGGCAGCAAGAGCTCCCGCACGGCCTCCGGCCCGAAGGCCTCCACCGCCAGATCCAGCGCCTCGAGCTTCGCCACCGAGCCGTAGTTGACGGCCATCAGCGCGGATTCCGCGCCCGAGCGCGCCAGCACCGCGCCGCCGCCGCCCACCGCGGCGAAGGCGGCGCGCACGTCGGTCCCCGGGAACCCAGCCACCAGCGTGGCCTGCAGGCCGTCGCGGAACTTGTCGATGGCGGCGACCAGGTCGAGGTCGGCGGTGGGCAGGTCCCCGCTCGCGACCCGCTCGGTCCAGCCTTCCACGAACCGGAACGCGCCCTCGGGATCGATCCCGGCGCCGTCCAGGTAGGACTGGATCGAGGGATCCCAGAGCTTCTCGGACTCCAGCCAGGCGCGGGTCGCGGCGATCCGGTGCGCCGAGAGCACCGGGTGGGCGCGCAGCCACTGCACGCCCCGCGGCGACGCGCCCAGCACCAGCTGGTCTTCCCGCGAGAGCCGGCGCAGCGGCAGCCCGAACAGGGCCAGCGAGAGCCGGTGCAGGCCGTCGGCCGGCCTGCGCGCCGTCCCCATCGAGGTAGCCGCGCTCAGGTTCAGGTAGAGGCCCGCGATCTCGTCCGGCGCCGCCTGGCGCACGAGCCAGGTGGCGAACAGCGCCTCCCGCCCCTTGTCGAGCAGGCCCGCGCGCGAGCCTTCCCGCAAGTAGAGCTTGGCGAGCTGCTGGGGAATGGTCGAGCCGCCTTGCGGGATCCCGCGCAGGTTCCGCACCACCGCCCGCGCGATCCCCGGCGGGCTGAGCGGCGGAGCCCAGCGCGGCCGGTGGAAGAACGCGCGGTCCTCGTATCCCGCCGCCGCGGCCGAAACGAGTGGCGCCGCGCGCAGCTCGGGGGGCGCGGCGCGGTACTGGGCCAGGTCCGCGGCGAACAGCGCAGCCGCCTGCTGCACCTGCGCGCCACCCGCCAGCGAGAGCGGCGAGGCCAGGGCGATCGCGACGCACGCCGCCAGCGCTCCAAGGCAGCCGGCAGCGATCCCGCGCCAGGAGACGCGCGCGCGATCGATGGCGGAGCGGAGGACGAGACCGATCATTTCGCCAACCCCATGCGTTTGAGGACGCGCAGCGTCTCCGCCGGCGTGTAGAGGGCGAGCAGCGGGTCCTGCGCGCGCCCGGCCCGGTCGAGGAGCGAGAAGTGCAGGTGCGGCCCGGTGGAATGTCCGGTGTTCCCCACCTCGCCCACCACGCCCATCGCGGGCACCCGCACGCCTTCGGTGATCCCCATGCGGCGCGGGTCGGAGCGCAGGTGGCAGTAGACCGTGCGCCACCCGTTCTCGTGCGCCACGGTCACGAACCAGCCGCAGGCGCGCGTCCGCCCGGCGTCGGCGACGGTACCTTCGCGCGCCGCGACCACCCACGATCCGGGAGGCGCAACCAGGTCCACGCCGCGGTGGAGGCTCCGGTGTCCCTGCAGCTTGCGGATCCCGAACGGCGAGGAGAGATGTTCGAAGCGTCGCACGTCGATGGGGAAGAGGAGCCAGGGCACCCGGCGCGGCGCCGCGTCCGCCGGCGAGACGAGGATCAGCACGGCGGCGAGCAGGGCGATGCGCATGCCGCGACAGCAAAAAAGCCGGCCCGCGGCGGCCGCGGGGAGATTTTTTTGCTTGCGGCCCGTGAAGGAGGTGGCGATGGGGCTCTTCGCCAAGTTCTGGCATTACTCGATCGACACCTACGGCGGCGCGCCGATGCTGCTCCTGATCAACCTGATCCAGGTCGCGGTGCTGGGTTGGGTGATCTCGCAAGCCTGGCGCGCGCGCGTCGAGATCGCCTCGCCCGACGCCCAGCGCGTCCGCGCCGCGCGGCGCGCGGAGATCTGGCAGAAGCAGGTCCGCCCGATCGCCTTGACCATGATGCTGCTCGGGCCCGGGCTCGGCCTCGGGATGAGCACGCTGCTGGGCGCCCTCGGCATGGGGGCCCTGGGCGACGCGATGGGAACCCAGGTGGGAGCCGAGGCGCTCGCCGCGACGATGGCGCGCGCCTACCGCGAGATCAGCTACGCCTATTTCCTGATGGTCGGCGGCACCTTCCCGATGCTGCTCGGGCCGGTGATCGTGCTGGCCGCCCGCCGCCTCGACGAGGACGCCAGCGCCGCCCGGGGCGGGGAGCCCGAGGAAGTGCTGCTGCATACCCTCAAGTCTTTGCTCGCCGTCACCGAGGCGCAGGCCAGGAGGGCCCAGGCCGACGCGACCCGCATGCACACGCTCCTGGCCGAGACGGCCGCGGCCATCCAGCGTGGAGTCGCCGCATGAGCGCCGACGAGCTGCTCGCCGCCTCGCGCGACCCGGGGAGATCGGCCGGCGACGATCCCGCCGCGCCGGCGGTCTCGCTCCCGTTGCGCATCCAACCCGCCCGCGCCTCCGCGCTGGGATGGTCACCCGACCTTTTCGTGCTCACCCTGCTGGTGGGCAACGCCTCGTTCCGGCAGGAGGACGGCGCCCTGGTCCCGCGAGGCGCTGGGCCCGTGGTCGCGGTCTGCGCCGAGTACGAGCGGCCGCTGGTCTCGCTCGCCCCGCCCGCGCTGGCGGCGTACTCGCTGGTGCGCGCGCGCCTCTCGGGCATGCCGACGCTGCGCCTTCCTGGAAGTTTCTGGCGCGCGCCGCTGCGCCTCGAGAGCACCCGCCGCGCGGCCCGGACCAGCGCCCGGCGCGACGAGGCCATCGCGCGCTCGGGGCGGTTCCTCGAGGAGCTGAACCAGGCCTGGCACCGGAAGCTGGGCGCGATCCTGGAGATCGCCTGGCCCGTGTACGGGCCCGAGCACTCCGGCCCGCTGCTCGACGCGGTCGCGGGCACCACCTTGCCGGAGCTCGCGCTGCCATGACGGATTTTTTTGCTTTCGCGAAGCAGGAGGACTCCCCATGCCGAAGTCCATTGTGATCCTCTCACTGGCCGCGCTCCTGGCCTGCGCGCACGAAGAAGCGACGCAGCTGCCGACGGAGCACGATTGGGACAAGGGCCTCGACGCCACGCGCGGACCGCAGATCGCGCCGCTCGGACCGATCGACACCGACCAGGGCGCCTACAACTACATCAGGCGCCGGGAGCAGGAGCGGGACCTCGGCAGCCGGATGACCGCCGCCGGCCTCGACGAGATCATCACCTCCTCCAGCCAGGTGCTGGCAGCGGCGATGGCGATGCCGCTCTTCCGCGCCGGCGTCTACTACGGCGCACCCCGGCTGATCGAGCGCGCCTGCACCTCGGCGAGGCGCGTGACGCACGCGGCGTTGCGCCAGACCGGCAACGTGGACGCGGTCCTGCAGGGCTGCGGGGCGGTGGCCGGCCCGAAGCAGGCCGCCTCGGACCCCTGCGCGGACGGGAAGCAGAAGCTGCGGGACGCCTACGCGCAGCTGGCGGCCGACAAGCCGCAGGACGCGGGCCGCACCGCGGCGGACGCCGTGCGGATCCTGCGCGACCGCTGCCCGAAGATGACGGCGCCGCTGCGCACGCCGGTCGATCCCAGCTCTCGCGGCTTCCTGATCGTCTGGGTGCTGCACGCCAACGACGCGCCGCCCGCGACTTTCCTGGCCGGTGACCCGGCGCCAAACACCGCCGAGGCGATCAACGACGCGTTCCTCCGTGGCGTGCAGGCCGTCAAGCCCATCGCCCACAACCCCTGATGAGAGGAGACCTCCATGTCCACTGAACGCCCGGAGTTCCAGCCGATCGACACTGTTCCCCCGCGGCGCACCTGGCCTTGGGCCGTGGTGGGCGCCGCGCTGGTGGGCGCGCTGATCTGGTTCGTGCGCCGACCTGCTCCGCCTCCCGAGGTCCGTCCCGCCGCGGCCGCCGCCGTGGCCGCCGCCACTCCCGAGGTGAAGGCGCCGACTCCGCCCGCTGCGATGGAGCCGATCAAGGCCGCCCTGGTCCCCGCGAAGGCGCAAGAAGGTCCCAACGTCCTGGGAAGCACCGTGACCGCCGTGAAGAACATGGCGATGGTCGCAAAGGCGGAGCTCGACCGCGAGCTGCAGCGCACCAAGAGCGCGCAGGCGCAGGCCGCCTCCTACAAGAAGCAGGTCGAGGAGCTGCAGAAGCAGCTCGGCGCGGCCCGCGCGCAGATCGCCGCCATGCAGACCGTTCCGAAGCAGCCGCCGCCCACCGACCAGGAGCAGATCCTGCAGACCCTCGCCCCCGTCCTGCGCGCCGGCAACAGCGGCGGCGGACAGTAACAACTCTCTGGGGACACCCAATCGGGTGTCTCCAACCCACTGGGGACACCCAATAGGGTGTCCCCTACACGGAGATGCCCATGAACCGCACCTTCCTGCTCCTCGCGCTCGCGGCGGCCGTGCCCGCCCGCGCGGCCGACGAGTTCAAGCCCATCAAGGCGAGCGAGTCCGTCACCTATCCGCTGCCGCCCATCCCGTTGCCCGCGGTGCAGCCGGACAGCGGCAAGTGGTCGGAGACCGAAGACAGCCCCGCGCTGCGCGTCAGCCGCGCCTGGGTGAAGCTGGGCCAGGCCGCGGGCCTGGAGCGCAGCGACGCCACCAAGCGGCTGTACCAGGCATGGAAGAGCGAGGTCACGAAGGACGGGACCCACGGCCGCGCCGCGCAGGCCGCGCACGCGAAGTTCCTCGCCGCGTACAAGAAGGACCTGGACCAGGCGCGCGCGATCTACGAGGGCGTGCTGCGCGACGTCGACGCCCTCGACGCCGACGGCGCGGACACCGGGCAGCAGGGCGACGGCGTGCAGGGCGGCCTCGCCAAGGAGGCGGAGGAGCAGATCAAGTCCGCCGAGCGCGACGACCGCCTGACCAACTCGGCCTGCTTCCTCTCTCCGGAGACCTGCCAGCAGGGCGACCCGGCCGACAAGGCGCTGCAGGAGGAGATCTCCTCCTTGGTCAAGGGCACCCTCGAGTCGGGCGGCCCCGACGGCGGCCTGAGCCTCTACTCGCTGCGGCGCAAGGCTGGCCTCCTCGCGCTCCGCGCCCGGGTGATGGCCACGGTGACCCAGCGCGCCGCCGCGCGGCTGGCGACGGAAGTGGCCACCCAGCAGGACGGAGCCGGAACGCCCCGGTCGCTGCCCTCGCCGGTGGCGCCGGTGTCCACGTTCGCGCGCAGGAGCGCCGCTCCGGCCGCGGATCCGTACCGGTGACCCGCGCACTCTGGATCGCCACAGCGCTGGCCCTCGCCTCGGGGACCGGCGCCGCCGGCGTTTCCGAGCCGTGCGCCGGGCGCCACGGACCCCTGGCCCCCGACGACCCGCGCCAGCGCGAGTGGTTCCGTGTGCTGGTGCACCAGGTCGCTCGCGAGGAGGGCGTCGATCCCTACGCGCTCGAGGCGCTGGGCATGACCGAGACGACCCTGCGCCCGTGGCTGGGCCGCTCTTGCGAGGTGGGCGCGTTCCAGGTGATGCCCTGGTGGGCGGGCATCTTCCGCCTCGATCCGCCCGAGCTGCTCTGGGATCCTCGCATCAACGCGATCGCGGCCGCGCGCATCTACAAGGACGCCTGGCGGCGCTGGGACGAGCGGTACGCGCACGCGGGGAACAATCGCGCGCTGCGCGCCGCGGGCTGGCGCGGGAAGCTCGATCGCGCCACCTTCGCCGCCCTCACCTACAACTGGGGCAAGGCTCCCGCCGTCTTCGCGCAGGCATCCGACCTGCGCAAGGTCTCGATCCCGGCCTCGGTCGCCGCCTACGCCCGGCGGTTCAGCCAGGCGCTTCGCGACGCCCGCGGGCGGGCGCGCGCGGATAATGACACTCCTCCAGGCCGATCGCCGCGATCGAGAGCAGGTGCGACACGGGAGTCGTGAGCCGCCCGTCGCGCGTCGCCTCGTCCACCATCCGCGGGAGATCCGCGAGGACCGTCGGCCTGGGGCCGGCCCGCCACGGCTCCTCGCGGTAGCGCGGATCCACCGGAGGCGGGAGATCCGGCAGTCGCTCCCAGGCGGCGCCGCCGCCGAGATCTCCCCGGAACAGCGCGCCCCGGACCGGCACGCGCGCGGCGAGGTCGCGGGCCGCGGCCAGCGAGTCCGCCGACGGGAGACCGGCGTGGACGATCAAGAGAGACGCCGCCGGCCGGCGCGAGCGCGCGACGGTGGCGACCGGCTCCGGAGGCAACACGCGCGGGACCCAGCCGCCCCTCTCGCCCAGCATCGCGCGCAGCGCCTCCGCCGCGTCGCTCCATTCGGCGAACGCGTCGGCGTCGATCGCGCGAAGATCCGGGGCCAGAGCGCGCGCGCCTCGAAGGCCTCCGCGCCGCGCGCCGCCTCTTCCAGCAGAAGGGTCGCCCGCCCGGCGTCGATCGCCCGGAGCACCGAGCGGAAGCCGTGCAGCGGAGGAGGCCTGGCCCCCGCCTCGGACGCGACCAGGGGCAGCCGCACCCGCCCGCGGTTCTTCCAGACCACCGCATCGTGCGGAATCGATCCGGGGGAGAAGAAGCAGTGATCGTCGCGCTGCAGCGCCTGGGCGGCGACCGACAGCCGCACCACGGGGTCGCGGCTCCACCCGGCCTCCGGGATGCGCCAGAGGTGGCCCGCGGCCTCCGGCGGATTGGAGATGCCGCGCGCGTACTGCTCGTAGTCGATCAGCCAGTCGTCCAGCAGGATGGGCCGGAGCATCTCCGCGTCCTCCGCCCAGAGCCTTCCCGCGGCCTCGAGGTAGTGCGTGCCCAGCGCGGCTTCCACCAGCCAGAGCTGCTTGCGCTCCGCGGTTCCCGGATCCTCGGTCGCGGCGATGCGCCGCAAGGCAGCGAGCAGCTGCTCTCCGAAGTACCGCCGGCCCGCCGCCGGGTCGTCCACGGCGGCGGCCAGCCGACGCTGCACCTCCAGCCTCGAGGACGGCACCGGATCGAGCAGCCCCGGCAGACGAGCGCGGAAGCGCGGGATGGTCGGAGCGAACCGCCCCTCGATCCCGCGGACCACCCAGTCCGTGAACGCCAGCTCCGGGTCGCACCATTTCTCCCCGCCCCGCAGCGTGGACGCGAGCAGAAGGTGCAGCGCCTCGTGCTGGGCGATCCCGGCCGCGACCTCGGCGCTGGCTTCCTGACCGATGGCCAGCCGGATGCAGCCCGAGCCGAGGGAGACCGCCTCGCCTTCGGCCCCGCCTCCCGGGCCGATGGAGACCTCGACCCGGTCCCAGGCCTGCTGCGGAGCGCGCAGCCGCAGGGCCTCGCCGAGGACGTCCGGGGCTTCCGCCAGCGCATCGACCACTGCCTGCGAGAGCCCGGGCACAAGGTGCCGGTCTCCGGGGACCAGCCGCACCGAAGCCCTGCCGTCGAGCCAAGGGGCCTGGTGCACCCTCCATGCGCATGATGAATTCTCCGCCCGTCCCGACCGTATGTCCTATCGGGCCTTTGGCGTGACCGCAATCGGGGGGGGGCGCGGTCACGTCAGAGAACGGAGGCGGGTCAGCGAGGCGATGGAGCCACTTCCGCAGCTCGAATCCTGCCTGCGCCTCGCCTTCGACGCCGGGGACGCGCAGCACCCGTCGGGCGTCTCGCTCGCATCCTGGTTCGTGCGCGCCCCCACCCGGGGCCGCCGCCGCAGCGAGATCGATGCCAGTCTGCTCTTCCCCCCGGAGCTGCGCGCCCGGCTCGGCGCCGAAGCGGACCGTGCCGTCGACCTGGCGATGGATCCGGCCTCCTGGCGTTCCTGCCCGTCGCCGCGACCCGCCGTGCCGCTGGCCACCCGGGAATGGCTGGCGTCGGCTGCCCTGGCTCTCGGCAAGGCCGAAGGCTTCGCCGTCACCTGGGCGCTCTTGCGCGCCGTCGCCGAGCTGGAGTCGGTGGCACAGCGGTTGCTCGGATCGCGGACCTCGCGGGCCACCGTGCGTCAGGTATTGCACGGGGTGGGGCAGCGCGCGTTGCGCGTGGAGCCCTTCGCGGCGTTCGTGGTTCGTGTGCTCAAGATCGCCCAGGCGGCCTACGCGGCCTTCCGGCATGCCGGAAATCTCCACGGCGCGGCGTGGAGGGCGGTGGAGGATCGCCTCTGGCTCCCGCACCCCACCGGCCGCTCCACGCGCTCCGGCGTGGAGGTGCGCGGGGCCTACCTGCCCAGCCTCCTGCAAGCCGCGGCGGGAAATGCCCGCAAGCGCCTGCGGCGCCGCGCCGACGAGCACCGGACGCAGGAGCACGCGCGCGCGCTCCTGGCGCGCTTCGCGGCGGGACCCGGCCGCCGGAGATGGCCGGCGCGTGCTTCTTCGCGCTGCTCGCGCAAACCGCGAACGAGCGGCGCACCCGGGGCGGCCCTTCCGGCGGGCTCTCCCCTCCCCTGGCCGATGCGGGATTCGGGTCCGCCGAATGGCTGCCCGACCGGACCGACGATCTCGCCATCCGGCTCTTGACCGCCCCCCCTTTGGTGGGCGTGCCCCGCGGCGAGGTTCTCGAGGTCGCTTCGGTGCTGGTGCGGGGAACCCTTTCAAACACCGAGGCCGCCGACGTATCCTTGGCGCTGAAGAGGCTGGGCATCGACCTGGGGGTGGAGGACGCAGGGGCGATGCTCGGACGTGCCCGCGTCCGGTTGCCGGCGCTGGCGCGCTGGTTGGAAGAGAACGCCCGCGAGCTCTTGGAGAGGACCTGACGTGCGCCGGATGCGCGCCGAATCGATCTGGCCCGAGGCCACCGCCAGCAGCTCCGGAGTGGAGCTGGTGCGGCGCTGGGAAGCGCTGCTCGACAAGGCGCCGCTCCTGCGCCCCTGGGTGGACCAGATGCTCGGCCGCGAGCGGACGCGCCTGCAAGAGAGCGGGATCGCGCAGGTAGAGGTCGAGCGGATTCTCTGGCAGGACCTGTCGAGGTGGCTGTTCGACTTCGAGGCCTTGCCGGCGTTCGCGGTGTCCGCGATCGCGGTGACGCTGGAGGACGAGACCCTGCACCAGGTGCAAGCCGATGCCGGTTCCGACGGGCCCGCGCCGCCGGAGTCGCCGGAGCGCACCGTCGCGGAGCTGGAGACGCTCGTCGCCGATCCGGCCTTCGCGCTCGCCTTCCACTGCGTGGACGTCCGGCTCCGGCCGCGGCTGCCCGCCGAGCCGGAGCTCGCGCGCGTGGCCGAGAGCGACTGGTTCGCGCTGCTGCACGCCAGCGCGCGGCCCCAGCCCGCGCTCAGCGCCCAGGTCGCAGTCACGCTGGTGCTCCGCGTGCTCAGCTCGAGCTGGGCGCGGCACCCCGCCGCCGCCCGCCACGCCGCACTGAGGCTGTTCCTTGCGGGTCCCGCCGACCTCCGCGGGGATCTCCAGCGCTTGTGCAGCTCCCTTCCCTCCGGCTGGGCGCTCCTGCCCGGGCAGCTGCCCGGCTTCGTGGCCGCCGCCCGGACCTTCCGGACCGCGCTCGCGGACGCCTCCAGCCTCTGCTCGCGGTTCGTGGCGGCGGCAAAGGATCGTCCGGGAGGCCTCTCGTTGCTGGCGGATGGTTCCTCCGGCGCCCCGTCGCCGGAGGAGGTCGCCGAGCTGTTCAGAAATGCCAGGAAGTACGCGCACATGAGGGGGTTCCGCCAGCTGCTCTCGCTCCTCTAGCCGCCTCGCCTGGATTTTTTTGCTTCTTGGAAACGTACGACATCGCACGAGGTTCTGATGGTCTCCCTGAACGTGGCAGCGACCTGGACCCGGATGCTCTCGGCGACTGCGGGCGCCTGCGTGGCGGCGGGCGCGCCTGGACCGGGAACGCGGATCCGCGGCCGGCCGGCACAGGACTTCCTCGAGGGCCCCTGGCTCGGGCTGATCGACTTCGACGGCCTGCAGCGGGGGGAACGCGAGGCGCTCGAGTCGTGGCTCTATGGCCGGGCCGAGCCCCTCCTCCTGGTGCGCCATCTCCTGCTGGCGAAGCCCCTCGGCGAGGACATCTTCATCGAGCTCACCGCCCAGGCGATGGAGGCGATGCCGCAGGGCTGGCGCGACGCCGCTCGCCCCATCCTCATCCTGGTCCCGGCCGGCCGGGGCCGGCCCGAGCGGCGCCGGGAGTACCTCGACGCGCTCTCCCGGCTGAGGATCCCGCTCGTCTCCAGGGGCAGCGAGCTGTGGGCGGTGCGCGAGTTCGACGCCTCGTTCCTGGTGGCGATCGCCCAGCTCCAGCAGCCGGCCGACCGCGCTGCGTTCCGCGCGGCCATGGAGCCGGCGCAGACGTATCTCTTCGACCAGCAACTCGCGGTGGCGGAGGCCGCGGTGCTCGACGACCTGGTCGGGGGCCGGGACGAGGAGAGCGCGCTGGCGCTGGACCTCGACGCCTTGTCCTCGCTGCATCCCCAGGTCCATCCCCTCGCGCTCTACGCGGCGGTGGAGCGCGCCCACAACCGGCGCCGCGACCCGCAAGAGCGGACGCAGTTCTCCGGACGCACCACCGAGGCCCGGCTCTCGGCCCGCGCCTTCCCCGAGGCGCAGCGGTCCTGCACGGACGAGTTCGCGCGCCGCGCGGCCGCCCTCGAGCCGCTCCTCCCGGGCGACCTGCAGCGCATCTTCGAGGCCTCCGAGCTGCTCGCCCAGCCATGAGCGCCCGCGCCCCAAGCGCGACCAACGAAGCGGCGGGTGCCGGCCGCGGCAGCGTCGTGGTCGCCAAGGCCCTCCCGGCGCCCGACGACGGGCTGATTCGCGTCTCCTGGACGCGCACCGCGCTGCGGCTCGCTCTCGAGCCCGGCGTCCATCCCTGGGCCGCGCATTGGAGGCTGCGGCGCCGCGCGCCGCTGGCTGCGGTGCTCGTGGCCCTCTTCCTGCTCCTCCTCTTCGCAACCGGAGCATCCTGGTCTCGCAGGAAGTGCAGGTCCCAGTCGAGGGAGAGCTGGGCGATCTGCGCGTCACCATCGACGATCTGCCGCAGGCCATGGGCAAGCTCCGGGTCCTGGTCCGGCGGCCGCGCTTCGGCGCCCGGCTGGAGCTGGACGCCGACCAGCCCGCGGAGTTCGACCGGATCCTCGACGTCACGCCCGGCGCGGGGCAGCGCTCGCTCACCATCGTGCTCTCGCGGCCGCGGCGGGCGCGCGACGACTGGCCGCGGCGCGAGTGCAAGGTGTGCCGGGTGGACGTGGAGCTGACGGGCCTGTTTGGCGCTCGGGAAGCGCTGGACAGCTTCTTCCGCCGCGCGGTGCAGGAGCTGAACGGAGTGGAGAGCGCTTTCGCCACCCAGCCGCAGGACGCGCCCCTGCGGCCGTCGCCGCAGCTTCGCGAGCTGGCGGACGGCCTCACCGGCGAGGCCCGCCGCTGCGGCGTCGGCCTGGATGGACCGCTCAAGGCGGTGCAGGCGGCCATTTCGCAGCTCGATGCCAGCCGCGCCCAGCTCTACGGCCCCGAGCCCGACCTTCCCGACGCGGCCGCGGTGTTCCGCGCCTGGGACGCGGCGGGAGCGGCGCTGGAAGGCCTGGCCGCGTCGGCGGCGCGCTCCAACGGATGGCCGCTCTCGCTGCGCTCGGGCGCCGGCGCCAGGCTCCGCGCGAGCGCCCACCTCGACGCGGCCGCGCAGCTCTCCTCGATCCCGGCGGAGGACAAGCCCACCGCCGCGCGCTGGATCACGGTGGCCCTCGCCCCCGATGCCGCGGCTTTGCAGAAGCGGCTGGCCGGGCTCCCGAGCATCCGGAGCCTCGACGACGCGCAGGCGCGCCTCGACTGGGTCAACGCCCGTTCCGGAAGCGCGCTCCCGGTGCCGGGGATCTCGCGTCCGGCCGGCTTCCGCGTCCGCGACCAGGCGGTGCCGATCCGCGGCAAGCGTTGCATCGGGAGCGCCGGAGCCGCGCCGGTCCGCAACCCGGACGAAGATGCGGTGATCGTGGCGCGCCTGTTGGGCAGCGATCCGCAGCGCCTGCGCATCGAGCGGGTCGCGGACATCCCGTCCGCGCGGGCCGCGCTGCGCCGCTCGTCCGACCTGCTCTGCGAGCCGCCGGCGCCCGATCTGACCGAGCTGTTCAAGGGCGTGGAGGACAAGGACCTCGGGCCCATGTCCGAGCGGCTGGAGGAGATCTTCGCCGCGGCCGATCCTCGCCGCGATCACGACGAGCTGGCGCGCGGCGTCCTGGCGCGCACCTCGCAAATCCTCTGCAGGGCCTTCGACGCCGAGGCCGTCGCGCAGCGGGTGAGCACCGTCGCCGCGTACAAGATCTTCGTGGAAGGGGGCACGCGCATCCTCGAGCTGCTGCCCCAGCCGCTGATCTGCGGCAAGACGGTCCTCACCGCGCGGGAGATCCGCAGGCGCCTGCGCGCCACGTACCGCGAGGCGCTCGACCGGCACGCCGTGAAGGACCGCCTCTGCCCGGTGCGCTCGGGCAAGTGCCCCGACGAGGTGGCTGCCTCCGTCCGGAGGATCTTCGGGCTGCACCGCCCCGACCTGGCCGCGCCCGCTCCGTCCGAGAGCCGCAGGCTCGACTTCCCGCCGCCGTTCGGCTTCAGCGACGAGTGGGTGCAGAAGCTCGATCGCTGCGCGCAGGAGGCGTGCGAGGCGCTCTCGCGGCTGCGCAGCGAGGCGCCCGGAGGGCAGTTCGACGGCCCGATCTGCCCGCCGCGCCCGGAAGGCGTGGAGCGCCCGCAGGAAGTGACCCTGTCCAGCCCCGAATCGCCCAGCAGCCTCACCCTGGGTTGCGACGCCCACGCCGGAGTCCGGCTCACGCTGCGGCGCCTCGGGGGCGCTGGCACGCTGGTCGCCATCGCCAGCGCCTATCCCTTCCGCTACGGCAGCGAGAACGTGACCCGGCAGGGGCGGCACCCGCAGCTCGGCCGCATCTACGAGCGGGTCGCCGACCTCACCGATCCCGACGACGTGCCCCGCCGGGCCGACTCGCTCTACGAGATGGCGCTGACCCCGACGGTAGCCAACCAGGTCTTCTATTTCTTCAGCCTTCGGCGGAGGGACTACTGACGGCCGAGAAGGGTCCTGCCTGAGGACGTTGTTCGCCATCGCGATGGCCTTTGCGGGGGCCGCCGCTTCCGGCACCGCGTACGTGCGCAGCAATGCGCCCGTGCGGCCGGCTTCGCCCTGGTCTTTGTCCGAGCGCATGGGAGCGCTGCGCATCGACCGTGCACTGCCCCCGGCCGTGCGCAAGCAGGCCACCTACTCGGTCCGCGGCCGCCACGCGGTGCTCAAGGTGCGCGAGCCCACCGGCCCGGTATTGCTGAAGTGCCCGATGCAGTCGGACCTGCCGGACCAGTTCCTCCGCTTCGCGACCGCGGGATCCGCGCACCAGTGCGAAGCGCAGGCGGTGGACGAGGTCGGCGACGTGCTGGTCTACGAGGTCAGCGGCCGGGTCGCGCCGCTGTGCCCCGGCCAGTACGCCACGCTCACCGAGCAACAGCTCCACGACGCGCTCTTCCTCCCCGCCCTGCAGCTCTCGCGCCGGCAGACGGACGATGCGCCCGGCTCGATCCTGGAGGTCGGCCGGCTCGAGACCTGCGCGCCCGGAGGGGCGAACTGCGCGGTGAGCAAGGCGGCGAGCGCGCTGCTCTACTGCGGCGTGGTCCGCACCTGCGCGCAGGGAGCCTGCTTCCAGGGGAGCAACGCCGATCTCGCCCCCGACGACGTCGCGGCCAGCCTCTACTACTACCAGGCGCTGGCGCAGGCGGCCGCGCCGTCCTCCGTGGCGCCGGCTGCCTGCGGGCCCGTCCCCATGAGCGTCCACCTGAGCTCGCTGGTGTCGGAGGCCGTGACCGCAACCAACGCTTCCCGCTTCATCGAGGCGCAGCCCTGGAACGCCGCGACGCTCGGCACGCCGGGCAGCTCGGAGACGGCGGCGGACCTGCGCGCGTTCTTCGAGCGGCAGCCCCGCGGGCTCTGCCTGCTGATCCGCGGCATCGACGTCGAGCGGCCCCACGAGGCGGAGATGGCGGCGCAGACGCTGGCCTTCCCGGTGTTCGCGCCGTTCGATCCGCGCCTGCCCTCGCGCGCCACCCCGCTCTTGCGCAGCCTGCAGCGCGCCGCCTTCGACGACGAGGCGATGGTGGACTTGTTCAGGTGCGAGGCAGGCGGCGAGCGCGCCTGCAAGCTCAAGCGGGAGCGCATGGCCGCCCAGCTCCGCGCATCGGTGGGCAAGCTCCAGCCGCCGCTCACCAACCTCGCGGCCGACGAGATCCCCTACCACATCGGCGCGAGCGGCCCGTTCCACCTGACCGACTACGACGCCTTGCACGTCACGCTGGAGAGCTCGGCGGAGGTGCCGAAAGCGAAGGGCGCGCGATCGCGCCTGCTGGTCCGGTACCAGCCGCTCTGGCCCGAGTCGGTGGCCGAGAGGCGACTGCAGTGCCGGCAGCAGCCGGGCATCTGCCTCTTCCGCGCCCTCTGGAACCTGGACGCACCCCGCCGGGCGATCGAGCCCGCCGAGGACGGCTTCGAGTCCCTGGTCGCGCTCTTCGCGCGCCGCGACGGCAACACGCGCTGCGTGCGGCGGCTCTTCAATGCGCTGGGCGCGGCCAGCGAGGACCGCTTGCTCGAGCTGCAACGGGACCTGCGCGAGCCGCTCGGCGCGGGCGAGAACCGCGCCCCCTGCGACGCGCGGGCGCGGCCGGTGGCCGGCCTGGTCCCGAAGGGCGGCGACGGCGCCGCGGACGCCTGCGTCGGGCGCCAGGCCAAGCCGTTCGGCGAGATCGCCGAGGAAGGCTGCCGTCCGCTCAGCCTCGTCTACGTCCAGGAGGAGCCCTGGGCCGCCGCCGCCGCGCGCATCGCGGCCGTCGCCGCGGCCCAGGGCGTCTCCGTCTCCGTCTCGGGCGTGAAGGCGAGCGAGGTGCACCGCGGCGCGCTGGGGAGCTGGGACGTGCTGCTCACGGTTGCGAGCAACTACTACAACCGCAAGTACCCGACGCTGGTCCCGCTGCTGCATCCCGCCGGCAACCAGAACCTGAGCGGCGGACAGGCGGTGAGCGAGAGCCTGGGTCGCACGCTGCTCGCCAGCTACGAGTCCTCCATCGTCTATCCGCCTCCGGCCTGGCTCGGCGCCCAAGGCGGACCGCCGCCGACGCGCGCGGACAGCCTGCGGCTCCTGGAGGACGACGTCGCGCGCAACGGACCGGCGCCGATCTATCCCCTGGCCTTCCTCCAGCCTGCGACGCTCACCATTCCCGAGTCGCAGGGCGACGCCGCGCGCAGCCCCTGGTACTTCACCCGGCTGCTGCAGGCCTGGAGCGCGCAGCCGTGACCGCCGCGCTGGCGATCGCCCTGCTCACCGCGTCCGAGGCGCCGGACTGGTTCCGCGTCTACCAGTACGCCGCGAAGCCCGCGTCCCTGCGTGGCTGCTCCGATTGCCAGGGAGAACCGGACGACGTCTGCGAGGTCCGGCCGGGCGCGCAGACCCGCGCGCTCGCCGAGTACGCGCAGCAGCGGTCCAGGTCGCCCGACCGCGTGAAGCTGTTGCGCTCGAAGGCCGATCCGGATTGCGCCGTGCCCGCCGCGGCCTTCTTCGGCCCCCGCGGCACGGTCGAGCTCGCCGCCATCCGGCTCTCGCGCACGCCGCCCTCGGCGGCGCTGATCGATCGATTCGCCGTCCGGTCGGCGATCGACGGCTGGCCCCAGGCGCCACAGCGCCGCAAAGGCCAGCACCTGGTCGCGGCGCAGCCGGACCGCAGCGCGCTCCGCGCCGCTCTCGTCTGCTGGGGCGCCGAACGCGGCTGGCCCTCGTCCGATCCCCTGGGCGCGACCACCTGTGAATGGTGGCTCTTGCCGGTGAAGGCCGACGGCGATCCGGACCTGGCAAGGTCCTCGTTCCCGCTGGTCGCGGGGCGCGAGCGCTGGGCCGAGCCGTTCCGTTACGGCGACGCGCGCTGGGCGCGCGCCTTCGATCCCGGCGCCGCGTTCGACGAGTCGATCCTGCTCGGCGGAGAGCCGCCCAGGCCGGAAGCGGCCGCCGCGGCCCCCGCGCCGCCACCTCCGGCACCCGCCGCCGTGCCGCCGCCGCCGGCCGCGAGCGCGCGCTGCGGCGGCGAAGCGCGCGTCCGGACCGCGCTGCTCGACCGCTTCGATCAGTGGGAAGCGCAGATCGTCGGCGCGCGGCGCTCGCTCGATCGGGCGAGCTGGACGCTGGACGCCGGCGCCTGGTCGGGCCATTGCCAGGAGATGGATGTGCTGCGCGGCGCTCTCGAGCAGCAGCTCGGCTGCGCGCTGGGCCACGAGGGCCGCTGCATCGGCGCCGGAACGGAGCGCGCGCGATGAGCGGCCCCACGGAGCTGCGGATCGCGGCGCCGACAGACGGGCTGGATGCCCTGGCCGGCGCCGCTCGCGCGGCGCAGATCGCGGCCGCCGCGACCCGATGGCTGGCCGCCGCCTCCGTCGCCTGCGCCTGCCTGCTCGCGCTCGCCGTCGCGCTGGCGCTGGTGGACCGCAGCGGCGCCCCCGAGCGGACCCAGCCCTCCGCCTCCGCCTATCTCGACTTCGATCTCGCCGTCCTGCGCGCGCTCGCGGAACGGAGCTTGGGAGCGGACGCGCCCGACGGACCGCTGCGATCGCTCTGGGCGCGCCGGCCACCGTGGGCGCTGACGCCGGCCGGGGACGACGGAGCGCGCCTGGTTTCGCTCCGCGACGCGTGGGCGGCCTCGGTGGCCGATCGCAGCCGCTTCCGCAGCGCCGCCCGCGGCGTGTCCGACGCTCTCGGGCTTTTGCTCGGCGGCCTCGGACTCGCGGTCCTGGCCGCGGCCGCGGGTGGAATCGCCGCCGAGCTGATCCGCTGGAGGCGGAGCCTGCGGCCCGCCGCGCGGCATGCGCTGCTCTCCGGCGCCACCGCGGTCCTGGTCGTCCTACCGCTGTGGCCGCTGCTCGATCCGGCCCTGTTCTACGACCGCACGCGCTCCCTCGGCGTCGGCCCGGCCGCGGTGCTCTTCGTCGCCGGGTTCGCGGGCGCGCTGTCCGGCGCGGCGGCGCGCGGGCTCTTCGGCTCCGCGCCCCAGGCGGCCTGCTTGAGCGCGCTGGGCGGCAGGCCCGCGGTGTCGGCGGCCGCACGGCTGTCCGCGCTCGATGCCGTCCAGTGGCTCATTCCCCTGGTGCCCGCGCTCGCCGCCGCCGCCGTGTTCGCCTGCGCGAAGGCGGACCAGGACCCCTCGGTGGTCGCCGCCGCCAGCGGGCTCGGCTCGCTGATCCGCTCGGCCATGCGCGAGGCCTCGGTCGGGGAGCGGCTGTCGTCGGCGGCGCTGGTCGGCGGCGCGCTGGTGGTGCTCTGGGTGCTCGGCCACCGTTTCGTGGTGGAGATCCGCTCCTCGCTCAGCGCGATCGGGAGCGTCCGATGACGGGGCGCCCACGGATCGACGCCCTTCTCCCGCCCGGCTTCCGCGCCCTCTCCGCGCTCGGAGCCGTGCTGCTTGCGGTCGGCGCGGGGCAGCTTCTGGTCCTGCCCGCCCGCGACGAGCCTTACCCGGCGGCCGCCGCGCTCCTCGGGCTCCTGCTCGCCGGCGGGGGCGCGATCGTGCTCGCCTTCATCCGGGTGAACCGCCCTGTCCGCCGGCGCGCTCGTACTGATCGCCGCCGCCACCGCCGAGGCGTGGCGCTCGAGCGGCGTGCTCTTTCCGCCGCGCCTTCTGCTCGCCTGGCATGGAGCGCTTCCGTTCCCTCGCCTCTCGGAGCCGCCGCTGGCGATGATGCTCGCCGGCACCACGCTGGTCGCGCTGGGCGCGCTGGCCACCGCGGCGGTGATCGGCGCCCTCTGGCTCTTGCTCTACGCGCAGCGCATGGACGGGTGGGCGCGCGCCATCGGCGGCGTGCTCTCGTTCGCCGGCGCCGTCCCTTATGTCGCGTTCGCCCTGGTGGTCCGCGCGCTGATCTGCGCGGAGGTGGCCTTCCTCGCCGCCGGACAATGGCTGGCGCTGCGGCCCGACGAGCAGCTCGCCTATCGATCGCTTCTCGGCATCGCGCCCGGCCTGCTCGCGGCCTCGGTGGGGCTGGGCCTCGGGATCGGCCGGGGGCTGTGGAGCTGGCTGGACGACGTCCGCGCCGCGGAGGAGAGCAGCGATTCGTTCCTGGCCGCCCGGGTCCGCGGCGAGCGGCCCTGGTCGATCCTGGTCCGGCAGGGCCTGTGGCTGCGCCGGCGGCGCGAGCTGGGCGCGCTGCTGCTGGCGGGAATGGCGGCCGCCGCGCTGATCGACATCCTCTCCAACACGCTGATCGACAGCTTCCGCCCCTATCCCTCGCTCGGAGCCGCGCTGTTCCTGCGCGGCGCCGGCGGAGACGGCCTGCCGCTGCCGTTCCCCGCCGCCTGGGGGACGACGCACCTTGCGGTGGTCGCGGCCGCCCTCCTGCTCCTGTTGGCGCAGACGCTGCCCCGCGGGACCGGACGCGTCACCCTCGAGGGCGGCGTGCTCCGCGTCGGCCGCGGCGTCCTCGCGCGAGGGGTGGCCAGCGCGCACGGCATCGCCACGCGCCCTGCGCTGCAGTGGGTGCTGGGTCCTTCGGGCGCCGGCAAGAGCACGCTGCTGCGCGCCTGGACGGCGCAGCTTCCCCGCGCGGTGCTGGTCCCGCAGGATCCGGACGAGGCGCTGCCGCGCTCCTTCTCCGCACCCGACGTCGCCCGGCTGGCGCGGCCCCGCGACGGGCACGCCGATCGGGTGCTCTGGGACCTGCTCGGCCGGCTCGGCGACGCTCCGCTCCGCAGGCGCCTCTTCGATCCCTTCACGCCCGTCTCCGCGCTCTCGCGCGGCGAGCGGCAGCGCCTCTTGCTCTCGCTCGCCCTGTCGCGGGCGCGCGCGGATCCGGCCTGCACGCTGCTCCTGGACGAGCCCACCTCGGCGCAGGACGGGCCGCGCACGCACGCGCTGCTCGACTGCGTGCGCGAGCTGTTACCGGCGCAGTTCAGCGGAACCGGAGCGGTGGTGCTCACCTCGCACGATCCCGAGCCCATCGACGCGCTCCTCGGCGATCGGGCCGCGGACGCCGTCGCCGACCACGTCCTCTGGATCGAGGAGCGCAAGGCGCGGGCGCTCTCCGTACTCGCCGGTCCGGTCCGCCGCTGGGAGGGAGCCGAGCCGCAGGGGCTGCAGCAGTACTTCGCGGCGGTCGACGCCCTGTTCGCGGCCCGGGAGCGCGCGCCGGGCGAGTCCGCGGCCGCGAAGGACGGCGAGGGCGTCCGGGTCCTCCGCGACCGCACCACCATCTCCGGTCGCCCCTATTCCGTCTCCGCTTCCGCCCGGATCCGCGGCGGCGAGCTGGTCGTCCTCTCCGGCCCTTCGGGCTGCGGCAAGTCCACCTTGCTCCGCGAGATCGCTGCGCGGCCGCCGCTCTCGCTACAAATAGGCTTCGTCATGCAGGACGCGGCCCGGGCCTTTCCCGCCGAGATGCCCGTCCGCGAGGTCCTGGGCAAGGTCTCCGCCGCGCAGGGGCACGGGCTCGCCCAGCGCTGGTACGGCGGCGCGCTCGACAGGGAACTGCTGGCGCGATCGATCGGCGCCCTCTCCGAGGGCGAGCGGCAGCGCATCCTCCTCGCCGCGGAGGTGATGCGGCTGGAGTCGGCCCGCCGGACGCGGCTGCTCCTGCTCGACGAGCCCTTCGGCGCCGCCGATCCCGCGGCCCCGATCCTGGTCTCGCACAGTCCACTGGTGGACCTCGGGCTGGCGCGCTCTTCCGGCATCCCGGCCCGGGAGTGGACCATCGACGGCGGGGAGCCATGAGCAGGATGGGACGCAGACTCTTGCGCCTCGAGCGCAGGCCGTGGATCCTGGCGCTCCTCGCCGGCGCCGGGGTCAGCCTGCTCGTGCCCAGTGCCCTGGCGCTGTACGGCCCCCCGGAGTGGCTCGACGCCGCGGCCGCCCTGGGCGACGCCAACCTCGTCGCCGCCCTGGCCGGGCTATTCGCGGTCAGCACCGGGGTTTTCCGGGTGCTCTTGCGCCGGCGCCGCCTCGTCGAGGAAGAATTGGACGAGGAGCCCGCCTTGCCGAAGAGCTCTCCACCCCCGGAAGTCCAGGATGCCCCCGCGGCCGCGGCCCGGGCGCACCTGCGCTGAGGCGTCATGGCGGACGGCGATTCCCTCTCCATCCGGCGCGCGGCGGGCGCGGTCCTGCGCGTCCTCAAGCGCCGCGGCGCTCCTCCGCAGCGGCCCGGAGGATGGGGACAGTCCGAGCCGCTGCGGCCGGCGCTCGCCATCGACGCGCTGCTCACGGGCATGGGCGCGCGCTTCGGATTGGCCGAGTCGGCGGTGAACGGCCTTTTGCGGCCCGCGCTCGCCGACTGGCGCGACGCGGTGGGCTGCGCGGATCCGCTGCTGGTGCCGGCCAACGCCCAGGGTCCCACGGCGGAGAAGGCCCTGCTGCCCCTTCCGATGCCGTCCTGGTGCGCCTGGCTGATCGACGCCGGCGTGCTGCTGCTGGAGGGACCGCCGCACCTCGACGGGCCTCGCGTGGTGCAGCGGGCCTGGCTCGCGGTCGTGCGCGAGACGGAGCTTGCGGCGGTGGAGTGCTTCCCGCTGGTCTTCGCGGGCCGGTACGGCTCGGTCGCCGCCTCGCTGCGCCTCCATCTGGCGCTGTCGCCGCCGTTCCCCGCCGCCGACTGGCGCGGCGAGGTCTGGCTGCGCGCAGCCGCCCGACGCGCATCGGAGCCCCGCGCTCCCGTGCGGATCTGGCTGGGCGCCCCGGCCTCGCCCGTCGCGCCTGCCCCCGGAGCGCGGGGGCAGACCACCGTCACCTGGGTGATGCCGCGGAGCGATTCGCCGCCCACCGCCGACTGGCCCGCGGGCTGGCCCCGCTGGGCGGTCCTGCGCGTCCTGGAGGGCCGGGAGCCGCAGGCGCTCTGGGACCTGCCGGCGATCTGGCAGGCGTGCACCAAGGACGCGCCGGAGGCCGGGGTCAGCGCAGCCGCTTCGCCGGTGCCCGGCACGCTGCGCCTCGCGGTGGACATCGGAAGCACGTCCACGGTGGCGGTCGAGGAAGACAACGCGGCCGGCGGATCCATCGGCGCGAAGCTCTTGCCGCAGGGAGCGCCGCGCCCCTCCCCCTCCGGATTCCGCCGCATCGCCGGCGACGCGGCGAGCGCGCACGAGGTGGGCTGCGCCGACCATCTGTTGGCGCCGGGCGAGCAGCTCCCGACCGCGCTGTCCGCCGCTTCGCCGGAGGCGCTGGTGGATCTGCTGACCGGCGCGCCCGACGCCGCCGCGCAGCTCTGGCTGCCGCAGGCATCGGAAAGCGGAGGCAACCACGCGCCGCTCCTGATCGATCGGTTCAAGTCCCCCGAGCTCCTGTTGCTCTCGGACTGGCTGGCGGACGTGCCGCAGCCGCTCGCCGACCGGACCGAGGTGAGCCGCAGGCTCCTGGAAGCGTACGCCTTTCACCTGGGCCGCACCCTGGCGGCCGCCCACGGCACTCCGCTGGTCACGCCCGAAGGAGGCCGCTGGACGCTGCGCCGGCCGAATCTGTCCTCTGCGGAGGCGGTGCTCACCTATCCGGAGTGCGCCTTCGACAGCGGCGGCCAGCAACCGTTCCGGACGATCTTCGACGGCGTCGGCCGGCAGCTCTGCGCCGGGCTGTCCGCAGCCTGGGCTACCGCTTCGCACCGGCTGGTGACCGACCCGCTCGCGGCGCGCTCCGGCCGGGCGCGCGCGCGCGACGATCGCCATCCGCTGGAGACCTTCGTGGACTTCGGCGGGCTCACGCTACAAGTCACCGTCCGCCTGCCCCAGGCTCCGGGCCGTCCGCTTCCCTTCGTTCCGGGTTCCTCGATGAGCTATCTGCTGGGCGGCGAGCGCCTGATCGACGCGGCGGCCTTCGCCAGCGCGGATCGCGATGCGCCCACCTCCGTGCGCAGCGCCTATCGCGCGACGGCGCGGCGCTGGCGGGCGCTGATCGCGGGCGGCGGCGCGCTCCGCGATGCCGAAGGCGCGCGGCACGGGCAGCTCGGCGAGGCTTTGCTGGAGACCGTCATCGCCCTGGTCCGCCGGCAGCTCGAGGGGACCCTGCGGCGGGCCGCGCCGGACCTCACCACCTTGCGCGG
>WNFK01253567.1_pt2 | contig 37833 bp, 39 predicted proteins | sample 5400281 | NCBI WGS metagenome assembly WNFK01 (sample SAMN13153350, study PRJNA577476) | soil metagenome | isolation source: 20 cm soil on Douglas fir-dominated hillslope | place: USA:California | collected 2013-09-17
GAGCAGTTCCTCCGCCAGCAGCGTCCGGAGTGACCTGGGTCGGGCTCCTCCTCGCCACGCTCGGCCTCCTGTTCACGGCAGAAGCTTCCGCCGCGGCCGAAAAGGCGATCGTCGCCTGGCATCCTTCGAAACCACGGGTGGGTGACGTCGCCTGGATCCTCGTGCAGGACGTGACCGACACTGGACTCGTCGAGGGCTCGGTCGACGGCAAGCCCCTGACGTTTTTTCCGTACGCGGGCGGTTACGCGGCGCTGTTCGGCATCGATCTGGACACGAAGCCCGGCAACCATGTCTGGCGGGTCGGCGTCGTCGAGCCCGGGCGCGAGCCCCGAAGCGCCCAGGGAATCGTGAGAATCCTCCGCCGTGACTTCCACGTGGAGCGGCTGACCGTGCCGAATACAATGGTCGACCTCGATCCCGAGACCGAGCGCCGCGCCGTCGCCGAGGGCAAGCAGCTCGCGACGCTCTACCGCACCATCACCCCCGAGCGAATCTGGCGGGGAAAATTCACGGCGCCCGTGGGCACGACGAAGGTGGGCACCGGATTCGGTGCGCGCCGGATCATCAACGGCCAGCCGCGCTCACCCCACTCGGGCAACGACTACTCGGCGCCGAAGGGAACTCCCGTGATCGCGGTGAACGCCGGCAAGGTCGCTCTGGTCGGCGAGTTCTTCTTCCCAGGGCGGCTCGTCATCCTCGACCACGGCCTCGGACTCTACACCGCCTACTTCCATCTCGACACGATCGCGGTCGTCGAAGGTGAGCGCGTCGAGCGCGGACAGACCTTGGGGGCGGTGGGAGCGACGGGTCGGGCCACAGGCCCGCACCTGCACTTCGGGGCCCAGGTGGCCGGGGCGAGAATCGATCCCACGACCCTCCTGGGCCTCTCGCTGATCGACTAACGGCGCCGGCGCGCCTTCGCCTTCTTCTTGCCCTTGCGCTTGGCGGACGCCTTGGCTTTGGCCTTCGCCTTTTTCTTCGGGCGGGCCTTGGCCTTCTTGGGCGCTTTTGCCTTCGCCTTGGGCTTCGGCTTCGCCGCCATCGGGGCGGCGGGTGCCGGTGGCGCCGGCCGTGGCGGTGCCGGCCGCGGGGGCGCGGGAGCCATCGGGGTCGGCGGCGTCATCGGGGCTGGTGGTGGACTCCAGGGCTCGGGCTGACCAAACGGGCGTTCCATCGTCTCCTCCATGTTTGTCATCACGTGGGGACGTTCACTCGCGTAAGTTCTACCCTGCGGTCGACGGCCTCACGAGCGCAAGAAAGAAATTAAACCGCGATGCGCGCACGCAGCCGCGCGGCGTGCGCGGCGAGCGCCCGATTGGACCAGACCGTGACCGCCGACTGCGCCAGCAAGGCGCGCACGGCGCCCCGCGAGATCTTGATCGGTGTCTTCACGCTCAAGGGATTCGGATGGGCGGCGAGCTCGGCCAAGGTACCCAATCCGATCATGAGAGGCCACGCGCAGGCCAGCCGCATGCGCCACTCGAGCCGCGGGATCGCGAGCGTGTAGTCCCAGGCGACGTTGTAGTGCTCGAGCGCCAGCCCGACCAGCCGGCGATACAGCGGCAGCGCGCGGGCCGCGCCCGCGGGCTCGAGCAGGTCGCGCGGTCCCAGCCCCAGGGCGGCCAGCTCGCGCGCCGGCAGGTAGCACCGGCCATGGGCGAGATCGCCCGGCACGTCGCGCAGGACGTTGGTGAGCTGCAGCGCCTTGCCGAAGCTGACGCCCTCCTCGCTCATCTCACGAAGGGCCCAGTCGCCGAGCCGTTTGCGATGCGTCACGTGGAGCACCGTCCAGAACGGTCCGACGCAGCCGGCCACCATGTAGATGTAATGATCGAGCTCCTCGAGGGTCTCGATCGCGGCCAGCCCGTTTTCGTCTTCGCCGGGGAAGCGCGTCAGGTCGAAGATCATCCCCGACGTCAACGTGGCCAGCACCGCCCGGACCTCGTGACGGTCGGTCGGCGTCAGGGCCTCGAGTCGAGCGAGCGCCTCGGGCAGCCGCTCGAGCAGCCGCCGCTCGGCCGCGTGGGTCTGGTGGGGCGCGCACGCGCGAGCGACCCCGGCGACGTCGGCCGGCTCCCCACCGTACGCCCGGCGCACCGTTTCCAGGTGGGTCAGGCGGTCCTTGCGCGCGACGAGCTTGGTGTCGGTGATGGTGTCGGCCGCGCGAGCCAGCAGATAGGCCAGGCCGATCGGCTCGCGCAGGGCGCTCGGAAGGACGGCAAGAGAAAGGTAGAAGCTTCGGCTGACCTGCCGCAGGAGCTTGCCCAGCAGGTCGCCGCTCATGCTACTCGTGATCGAACGGTCGCTTGGGTGGGCTCGGATCGTCCTTGGCCTTCTTCAGGCCCTCCTGGAACTTGCGGTCGAGCAGCTTGCCTTTCTCGCCCTCGGCGCGGAGCTGCTCCTTGAAGCGCTCCTCACGCTCGGCGGACTTGCTGCGAAGCTTGTCGAACGCGGCACCCAGGTCGTCGACGGACCGCGTCGGGGGCGGGGCCTCGTGCGAGATGATGGCGCGCAGCTCGGCGTCGAGCGTGAGCTTGGCCTTGCAGCACGGGCACTCGACGGTGAACGACGCGTCCGCCATGGCGTCAAGCTAGCAGCGCGGCCCCAAAGGCGTCAAGCCGTGCGACAATGCCGCCGATGGCCGATCTCGCCAACGAGTTTTCCTGGTCCCGAAGCCGGGACAACAGCTTTCAGGAATGTCGGCGGCGCTACTTCTACCACTACTACGGCGCGTGGGGCGGATGGGACGTGTCCGCGCCCGAGGACATCCGCCGTCTCTACATTCTCAAGCAGCTCGCGTCGCGCCAGATGTGGGCCGGGCGAGCCGTTCACGACGCGATCGAGATGGCGTTGCACGCGTTCGCCGACGGCCACGAGCTGCCGATCGAGCCGTTCATCGCCGACGTGGTCGAGCGGATGCGCGGCGAGTGGCGCTCGTCGAAGGCCGCGCGCTACCGTGACAATCCCAAGACGCTCGCGCTGTTCGAGCACGAGTACGCCATCGACCTGAAGCCCGAGGCGTGGCAGGCGCTCTCGCGCAACGTCGGCCTCTGCCTGCGTAACTTCTTCCGCCTGCCGCTGGTCGCGTCGATCCGCAAGACCTCGCCCGAGCACTGGTCGATCGAGCACTGGTCGAAGGTCTTTCAGTTCGAGGGGACGGCGGTGTGGATGGCGCCGGACTTCGGATTCTGGAACGACGACGGACGGCTGGCCCTCGTCGACTGGAAGACGGGCGGCTCGACGCCGGACGGCGCCGCCTTCCAGCTCGGCTGCTATGCGCTCTATGCCGCCGAGGTGCTCGGCGTGCCGCCGGCGAAGGTCGACCTGTTCGAGGCGAACCTGCGCGAGCCCGAGGTGACGCAGCTCACGTGGAGCGACGAGCGGCTCCAGGCCATCAAGGAGCAGCTGCGCCTCTCGGTGCGCTCGATGAAAGCGTATCTGGTCGATCCGGCCGCGAACGTCGCCGCGATCGCCGACTTCGAGAAGGCCGAAGACTTGAGAATCTGCAAATGGTGCAACTTCCGCGCGGTGTGCCGCCCCGAGCTCGGCTCGTAGTCTCCGCCCTCATTCGCACGAAGAGGAGAGCATCGTGAGAGAGAACACGCTGAGGAAGATCTGGGCGCGTGGTGAAGCGGTCGTGAACGGCTGGCTGTCGATTCCGAGCTCGTTCTCGGCCGAGGTGATGGCCCACCAGGGATTCGACTCGCTCACCGTGGACATGCAGCACGGGGTGGTGGACTACCAGACCGCGGTAACGATGCTCCAGGCGATCTCGACCACGCCGGTGATTCCGCTGGCGCGCGTGCCCTGGAATGACCCGGCGCTCCTGATGAAGATCCTCGACGCCGGCGCGTACGGGGTGATCTGTCCGATGATCAACACGCGGGCTCAGGCCGAGGCGCTGGTGGCCGCGTGCAAGTACGCGCCGCGCGGCTATCGCAGCTGGGGGCCGGTGCGCGCCTCGATCTACGCGGGCGCGGACTACGGGGATCACGCCAACGACGATCTGATCGTGATGCCGATGATCGAGACCGCCGAGGCGGTGAAGAACATCGACGACATCCTGCGCGTGCCCGGCATCGACGCGGTCTACGTCGGCCCGTCGGATCTCTCGCTCACGATGGGCTGCAAGCCCCGGCTCGATCAGACCGACGCGCCGGTCGTGGAGGCGCAGCTGAAGATCGTCGAGGCGTGCAAGCGTCACGGTGTGGCGGCCGGGATCCACAACGGCACCGCCGCCTACGCGCTCAAGATGATCGCCAAGGGTTATCAGTTCGTGACCCTCGCGAGCGACAGCCGCTACATGGCGGTCAAGTCCGCCGAAGAGGTCGCGGCCGTGCGCAAGACCGGCGTCAGCGCGGGCAAGGTGCCCGCCTACTAGAGGTGCCCGTACTCATGGGACTCGACGACACGAGCGTCCAGGGCTTTCTGGCGACGAAAGAGGTCGCGGTGCTGGCCACCTTGCAGGCGGATGGCTCGCCCCTGGCGATGCCGATGTGGTTCCTGCATGCGCCGGCGACGTTGACCATGATCAGCGTCGCCGAGACGCAGAAAGTTCGGAATCTGCGCCGCGACCCGCGAGTCTCCGTGGTGGCGGAGGCGGTCACGGGCAGTGGCGAGATACGCGGGGTGATCGTCCAGGGGGGCGTCGAGTTCCTGTCGGATGGTCCGGAGCGCCGCGCGTTGATCGAGCGGTTCCACGAGAAGTATCGGCGCCTGGAAAAGCTCTGGGGCGGCAAGGACATGCCGCCCAACCGCGTCATGTTCCGGATCGTCCCCTCGCGCGTGCGGAGCTGGGGGCTTGGATGATCTTGCCCGGCCGACGCCTGCGGCCGGAGACGTGCGGGAGCTGAACGGTCGATTCGACGCCGCGCTCAGGGCGCGGGTTCACCAGAACCTCGCCGGCTTCGCACGGCAGCCGATCGCGCCTGACGGACGCCGTCCGGCTGCGGTCGCGGTCGTCCTGCTCCCCGATGAAGAAGGGCGCGCCTGCTTTCTCCTGACCCGGCGCACCGCCACCTTGCGCGCCCACGCGCGGCAATGGGCGCTGCCGGGCGGGCGGATCGACGCCGGAGAGTCCGCCGAAGGCGCGGCGCTACGCGAGCTCAGAGAGGAGGTCGGGCTCGGGCTCGACCCGAGCTCGATCCTCGGCGTCCTGGACGACTACGGCACGCGTTCGGGCTTCATCATCACTCCCGTCGTGACGTGGGCCGATGAGCACGTCGAGCTGACGCCGAATCCGGCGGAAGTCGCCCACGTGTACCGGGTCCCGCTGACCGAGCTCGACAAGCCCGATGTGCCGCGACTGATCACGATCCCGGAGAGCGACCGGCCGGTGATCCAGGTTCCGCTCCTGTCATCGCTCATCCACGCACCGACGGCCGCCGTGCTGTATCAGATCCGCGAGGTCGTCGTCCACGGCCGACCCACGCGAGTCGCCCACTTCGAGCAGCCGACCTGGGCCTGGCAGTAGGGCCACAACAGTGTATTCTCGGGTGGCTTAGGAGGGACCTGGATGGGTGTGCTCGATGGACAGGTTGCGATCGTGACCGGCGCCGGCACGGGAATCGGCCGGGAGACGGCGAAGCTCTTGGCGGCGGAGGGCGCGCAGGTCGTCGTGACCGGGCGGCGCAAGGAGCCCCTGGATGCCGTCGTCGCCGAGATCGGCGCGGCTCGCGGCCGGGCGGCGTCGCGTCCGGTCGACATCGAGAACCGCGCCGCCGCGCTGGAGCTCGTGCGGTGGACGGTCGCGACGTTCGGCCGGGTCGACGTGCTGGTGAACAACGCCGGCTACTCGAGCCGTGCACGGTCCATTCGCTGGGTCACGAAGGACGAGTGGGACGGCGTGATCAATGTGAACTTGAACGCGGTCTACACGCTCACCCAGGCGGTGTTGCCGGACATGATCGAGCGCGGCGGCGGCACGATCGTCACGGTGTCGTCCGGGGCGGCGCTGCGGCCGGGGCTGATCGGCGGGGCGCCGTACGGCGCGGCCAAGGCCGGCGTGCGGAACCTGATGGGGCACGTCCACAACGTCCTGCGCGCCAAGGGCATCCGGGCGACCACGATCCTGCCGGGCGAAGTGGACACGCCCATCCTGTCCCGGCGTCCCCTGGTGCCGGATGACAAGGCCCGGTCGACGATGATGCAGCCGGAAGACGTCGCGCGCGCCGTGCTGCTCTGCGCGACCTTGCCGCCGCGAACCGTCATCGAGGAGATCGTCATGAGTCCGACGATCGCGCGGGACTGGAGCGTCGACGTCGCGGTGGCGGCGCGCGAAGGCGGACCCGAATGACGGTCTTCACGGTCATCGATGGCGGGCGCGTGGCCGCGGTCGGCGAGGCCGAGGGCGCCGCGCTCGCGAAGCAGGCCGAGACGTCGGGCCGCCCCGTGGCGGTCGACCCCGACGAGCGCGCCGCCTATCTCGGTATCAGCGCCGCCGAGCGGGCGAAGGCGCTGGCCTCGCTCGAGGCCCCGGACTTCACCTTGCCCGATCTCGACGGTCGCCCGAATTCGCTGTCAGCACAGCGTGGCAAGAAAGTTCTGCTGGTCGCCTATGCGTCCTGGTGAGGGTGCCGTCTCGACCTGCCGGTCTGGCAGGGTGTCTACGAGGAGCTGCGGGGGCTCGGTTTCACGGTGATCACGGTGGCGATCGACAAGAGCGCCGATGACGCGCGGCCGTGGATCGAGGCGGCGAACCCGACCCATCCGTCGCTCATCGACACGACGCACGTGATCGCGGATCTCTACAACATCGTCAACGTGCCGACGATCCTGTGGATCGACGAGCGCGGCCGTATCGTTCGCCCGAACGACGTCGCGTTCGGCACCGACACGTTCACGCATATCACCGGTCTCCGGGCCGCCACGCACCTCGCGGCGCTCCGCGCCTGGGTGCGCGGTGAGACGACGGTCTTGCCGGAGGCGCGTATTCGCGCGCTGCAGTCGTTGCCGACCGACGACGACCAGCGGGCGCGCGCCGAGTTCGGGCTCGGCGAGTGGCTCCACAATCGGGGACGAACCGAGGCGGCCGCACGCCATTTCGCGAAGGCCGGCGAGCTGGCGCCTCACGACTTCACGATCCGACGCGGGACGATGCCCATGCGCGGGATCGATCCGATGGGTCCGCAGTTCCGCGAGATGCTCGGCGCGTGGGTCAAGGCAGGGAACCCTTACTATCGACCGTTGGCGGAGTGACCATGGGAATGCTCGACGGAAAGACAGCGCTGGTGACGGGGGCCGGACGTGGGATCGGGCGCGGGATCGCGCTCGCGCTGGCCGCGGCGGGGGCGAAGGTGGTCGTCAACGACCTCGGCGCGTCCTTGAGCGGTGAGGGCAAGGAGAACACGCCCGCGCAGACGGTGGTCGACGAGATCGTGAAGTACGGCGGGACCGCGAAGGCCAACTACGGCTCGGTGGCCGACTTCGGCCAGGCCGCGGCGATGGTCCAGCAGGCCATCGACGCGTGGGGCCGCATCGACATCGTCGTGCACGTCGCCGGCATCCTGCGCGATCGGATGATCTTCAACATGACCGAGGACGAGTGGGACGCGGTGATGAACGTGCACCTCAAGGGCATGTTCAACGTCCTCCGCGCCGCCTCCGTCTCGATGCGCGAGCAGAAGAGCGGCCGCATCATCAGCATGTCGTCGGTGTCCGCGCTCGGCGCGCCCGGGCAGCCCAACTACGCCGCCGCGAAGGCCGGGATCATCGGGCTCACCTGGTCCACCGCCAACGCGATGGCGAAATACGGCGTCACCGTGAACGCGATCATGCCGAGCGGCGCCACCCGCATGATCGACTCGACGCCGCGCGGCCGGGCCGTCTTCGAGCAGACCGGCAAATGGCCGAGCGAGCAGGCCGTGGGGACCGATCGTGATCCCGACAACGTCGCGCCGATCGTGGTCTACCTGTCGAGCGATGCCGCCGCCAACGTCAACGGGCAGGTCTTCCACGCACGCGGCTTCGGCTACACCTTGCTTGCCCAGCCCCACGCGGTGCGCCACATCAAGCACCAGCGCCGCTGGGATCCCGAAGAGCTGACCAAGCTCTTCCCGGAGACTCTCGGCGGCAATCTCAAGCAGCCGCCGAGCATCGAGTTCGGTCAGAAGATCGACGAGCGCCCGGCCGACGAGTGGCGCGATCTCGGCGGCGGCCGGCGCTTCTGGAAGTCCCGGTACGAGGAGCCGTGAAAACAGTCCTGATGGTGTGCCACGCCAACACCGCTCGAAGCGTCATGGCCCATCTGCTGCTGGAGCGGATGTTGGCGCGGCACGGCGCCGACGGCGCCATTCGTGTTCGGTCGGGAGGGATCGCGAACTACGCCCGTGACGGCATGATCGCCTCGCTCGACGCGCGCATCGCGCTCCGGGACGAGGGCATCCTGCTCGGCGAGAACGACTTCGTCTCGACCGACCTCCGCCGCCACCGCGATCATCTCGCGGGGGCGGATCTCATCCTGACGATGACCGTGCTCCAGAAGCAGATGCTGGCGTCCTTCGACGAGGTCCGCGATCGGCCGGTGTTCACCTTGCGAGAGTTCGTCGGCGAGGAGGGCGACATCGACGACCCCGCCACCCAGGGCGAGGACGTCTTCCGCGCCTGCCGCGACGAGATCAAGCGCTGCCTGGAAAAGTCGGTCCCGCGCTTGCTGATGCTATTGTCGGGGTGAAGCGGGGGACCCCGATGATTGACGGCAGGGCCCGCGGGTGACGCCGCGCGGCCGTCTCTTCCGGAAGTACGTGATCGTCTTCGCCGGTCTGGTCAGCGGAGCGCTGCTGGCCTCCGGCGCCATCGAGCTCTACTTCTCCTACTACGAGAACCGCGAGGCGCTGGTCTCGCTGCAGCGCGAGAAGGCGCTCGGCGTGGCCGAACGCATCGACGCGTACATCAAGGAGATCGAGCGGCAGATCAGCTGGACGACCCAGCCGCAGCTCGGCGCGCCATCGGCCGCGATGTACCAGCGCCGCGTCGACTATCTGCGGCTCTTGCGCCAGGTGCTGCCGATCACCGAGATCAGCCACCTCGACGCCGAGGGCAAGGAGCAGCTGCGCGTCTCGCGGCTGGCGATGGACGTGGCCGGCAGCGGCATCGACTACTCGCGCGAGCCGAAGTTTCTCGAGGCCAAGGCCGGCAAGATTTATCACGGGCCCGTGTACTTCCGAAAAGAATCCGAGCCGTACATGACCATCGCGATGGCCGGCAGCGGCAAGGAGGCGGGGGTCACGGTGGCCGAGGTGAATCTGAAGTTCATCTGGGATGTCGTCTCCCAGATCAAGATCGGCAAGGCCGGCCACGCCTTCGTCGTGGACGGCCAGGGTGTCTTGATCGCGCATCCGGATATCAGCCTGGTGCTGCAGAAGACGACGTTCGCCGCGCTCGACCAGGTCCAGGCGGCGCTGGCCGCGGCGCCCGGCTCCGGCGAGCCCCGATCGCAGGCCGCGATCGCGCGCGACCTCAAGGGCAAGCGCGTCATGACCGCCTACGCGACGATCGCGCCGCTGCGCTGGGCGGTGTTCGTGGAGCAGCCGCTCGAGGAGGCGTTCGCGAGCCTGAACGCGTCGATCCAGCGCACGATCATCCTGCTGGTCGCGGGCGTGATCCTGTCGGTCGCGGCGAGCCTGGTGCTCGCCCGGCGAATGGTGACGCCGATCCAGGCGCTCCAGGCCGGCGCCGCGCGAATCGGCGCGGGCGAGCTCGAGCAGCGGATCGAGGTCCGGACGGGTGACGAGCTGGAGGCGCTCGGCGATCAGTTCAACAGCATGGCCGCCCAGCTCAAGGAGTCGTACGCTGGCCTCGAGCGCAAGGTCGAGGAGCGCACCCACGAGCTGACGGAGTCCCTCGAGCAGCAGACGGCGACCGCGGAGATCTTGCGAGTCATCTCGAGCTCCCCGACGGACCTCCGGCCCGTGATGGACGCGGTCGCCGAGAACGCCGCCCGCGTCTGTGGTGCGACCGACGCGACCATCCGCCTGATCGAGGGCGAGACGGCGCGCGTGGCGGCGCGCTTCGGCCCGATCCCGCTCGGTACGGAAGACGTCATCCCGGTGGATCGTGATTCCTACACCGGACGGGCGATCGTCGAGCGTCGCACGATTCACGTCGAGGACATGGATCGCCTGCCCGCCACCGAATTCCCGAGGGTTCGTCGCTCGGTGCGCACCGTCGTGGCCGCGCCGCTGCTGCGCAAGGGCGAACCGATCGGGGCCATCCTGATCCGCCGGGTCGAGGCGGATCCGTTCACCGACAAGCAGATCGAGCTCCTGAAGACCTTTGCCGACCAGGCGGTGATCGCGATCGAGAACGTCCGCCTGTTCCAGGAGCTGCAGACACGGACGCGCGACCTGGCGCGGTCCGTCGACGAGCTGCAGGCGCTCGGCGAGGTCGGGCGCGCGGTGAGCTCGACGCTCGACCTCGAGACCGTTCTGGCGACCATCGTCTCGCGCGCTAATCAGCTGTCAGGCAGCGATGGCGGCGCCATCTACGAGTACGACGAGGACACCGACACCTTCCACCTGCGCGCGACCCAGAACATCGACGCGGAGCTCATCGAGCTGCTGCGCTCGACGTCGATCCGCAAGGGGGAAGGCGCGATGGGCCGGATGGCCGAGACGCGCGAGCCGACGCAGATCCCCGACATCCTTCAGGACCCCATGTATCAGACGAGGGTGCGCGAGGTATACCGCAAGGCGCCGGGGGAGTTCTCGCCCGACGTCATCGAGCTCTTGAGGACCTTCGCCGCCCAGTCGGCTCTGGCCATCCAGAACGCGCAGCTCTTCCAGGAGCTCGAGGAGAAGAGCCGGCAGCTCGAGGTGGCGGACCGCCACAAGTCCGAGTTTCTGGCCAGCATGTCGCACGAGCTGCGCACGCCGCTCAACGCGGTGATCGGCTTCTCGGAAGTGCTGCTCGACCGGATGTTCGGTGAGCTCAACCCCAAGCAGGACGAGTATCTGCAAGACATCCTCGCGTCAGGCCGCCATCTGCTGTCGCTGATCAACGACATCCTCGATCTCGCCAAGATCGAGGCCGGGCGTATGGAGCTGGAGGTGACCGACTTCCACCTCCCGCAGGCGATCGACAACGCGATCACCCTGATTCGCGAGCGCGCCGCGCGCCGCGCGATCACGCTCGAGGTCGACGTCGATCCGCGCCTCGGCGAGATCAAAGGCGACGAGCGCAAGGTCAAGCAGGTGCTGCTGAACCTCTTGTCCAACGCGATCAAGTTCACGCCCGAGGGTGGCCGGGTCAAGGTCCAGGCCGCGCTCGCGGATGGCTTCACCGAGATCTCGGTGATCGACACCGGGGTCGGCATCGCGCCCGAGGACCACGAGGCGGTCTTCGAGGAGTTCCGCCAGGTCGGGTCCGACTACGCCAAGAAGCACGAGGGCACCGGGCTCGGACTCACGTTGTCCCGCCGGTTCGTCGAGCTGCACGGCGGCAAGATCTGGGTGAAGAGCCAGCTCGGTCAGGGCGCGACGTTCACGTTCACACTCCCGGTGACCATATGGCCAACGAGCTGATCCTGATCGTCGAGGACAACGAGAAGAACCTGAAGCTGGTGCGCGACGTGCTCCAGTACAAGGGCTACCAGACGATCGAAGCCGGGACCGGCGAGGACGGGGTGCGCCTGGCCAAGGCGCGAATCCCGGATCTGGTGCTGATGGACATCCAGCTCCCGGGCATGGACGGCATCACGGCGCTCGGACAGCTCCGCGCCGACCCGGCGACCCGGGCGATCCCGGTGATCGCCGTGACCGCCTCGGCCATGACCCACGACCGCAAGAAGATCATGGCCGCCGGCTTCGACGGCTATCAGAGCAAGCCGATCAAGGTGAAGGAGTTCGTGGACGCGGTGCGCGAGATGCTCGATCGGCGGAGCGGAACGTAGCGCGCGATGCCCGAGAAGATTCTCGTCGTCGACGATGTGGCCGTCAACGTCAAGCTGCTGGCCGATCTGCTGGGGGTCAAGGGGTACGCGGTCGTCACGGCGGCCAGCGGCGCCGAGGCGCTCGAGAAGATCGACAAGGAGCAGCCCGGCCTCGTCCTGCTCGACGTGATGATGCCCGGGATGAGCGGCTACGACGTGTGCCGGAAGCTCAGACAGAACACGGCGACGGCCATGCTGCCGGTCATCATGGTGACGGCGCTCGATCCCGCCCAGGAGCGGGTGAAGGGCATCGAGGCCGGCGCCGACGACTTCCTGACCAAGCCCATCAACCAGCCCGAGCTGCTCGCCCGGGTGAAGTCCCTGCTCCGGATCAAGCTGCTCCACGACGAGCTCGCCGACTGGAACCGCACGCTCGAGCAGCGGGTCGAGCAGCAGCTCGCCCAGCTCGATCGCCTCGAGCGGCTCAAGCGCTTCTTCTCGCCGCAGCTCGCCGAGCTGATCGTGAGCGGCGACACCGAGGATCCGCTGAAGAGCCACCGGCGCGAGATCACGGTGGTCTTCCTGGATCTGCGCGGCTTCACCGCCTTCGCCGAGACCTCCGAGCCCGAGGAGGTCATGGGCGTGCTGCGCGAGTACCACGTCGCGATGGGGCGGCTGATCGTCGAGCACGAAGGTACGCTCGAGCGGTTCACCGGCGACGGGATGATGATCTTTTTCAACGACCCGGTGCCGGTGCCGGACGGGCCGGAGCGCGCGGTGCGGATGGCGGTGGCGATGCGCGAGCGGGTCGACGAGCTGCTCGTGAAGTGGCACAAGCGCGGCTACGAGCTCGACCTCGGCATCGGGATCGCGCAGGGCTATGCGACGATCGGCGCGATCGGGTTCGAGGGTCGCATGGACTACGGCGCGATCGGTACCGTGACCAACCTGGCCGCGCGGCTCTGCGGCGAGGCCAAGCCGCGGCAGATCCTCGTCTCGCAGCGGGTGATGGGCGCGGTCGACGCGCTGGTCGAGGTGGAAGAGCTCGGCGGGCTCGCCTTGAAGGGCTTCTCGAAGCCCGTGCCCGCCTTCAACGTGCTCAGATTTTCCGGTTCCGCCCTGCCCAGTAGGGATCGCGCAGCAGGCGCTTGATGAGCTTGCCGGCGGTGTCGCGCGGAAAATCAGCGGGGAACGACACCTCCCGCGGCACCTTGTAGTCCGCCAGGTGCCGCCGCGCGAAGGCGCGGAGCTCGTCGGCCGTGAGCGCCTGATCCGGCTGGAGCTGCACTGCGGCGTGGACCCGCTCGCCCCAGTCGTCGTCGGGCACGCCGAAGACGGCCACGTCCTCGACGGCAGGGTGCCGGTGCAGAGCGTCCTCGATCTCGGCGGGGTAGATGTTGACGCCGCCCGAGATGATCATGTCGCGCTTGCGGTCGCAGAGCGTGTAGAAGCCTTCCGCGTCGACGTACGCCACGTCCCCGACCGAGTGCCAGCCGTCGCGCTCGGTTTGCCGTGTCGCCTCGGAGTTCTTGTAGTACGCGTCGAACATGCCGCCGAAGCGGCGCACGTAGACCTCGCCCGGCTCGCCCGTGGGAACGGGCCGGCCGTCGTCGTCGAGCAGCGCGATCTCGATGTTCGGCGCCGCCCGGCCGCACGAACCGGGCTTCCGCAAGACGTCCTCCGGTCTCAGGATGGTGTTGATCCCGAGCTCCGTCGAGCCGTAGAACTCGTAGAGGCTCGGCCCGAAGTAAGCGAGCGCCGCCTCCTTGACCCGCATCGGGCACGGCGCCGCTGCCACGACCAGCGAGCGCATCGACGAGACGTCGTAACGCGCCCGCACCGAATCCGGCAGGTCGACGATGCGCTTGATCAAGGTGGGCGCCATGAACGTGCTGGTGACCCGGTGCCGGTCGATCAGGTGGAGCGCCTGCTCGGGATCGAACTTCGGCATGACCACGACGGTCCCGCCGATCACCGCGGAGAAGAGCGCGAAGGATCCCGGAGCCGAGTGATAGAGCGGGCCCGCCACTAAATGCACGTGACCCTCGTGGATCATGCCGAGTGCCTGCATGAAGGCGAGCGTGATCTGAGCGTCCGATCCTGCGCGCAGCGCGCCCTTGGGCTTCCCGGTGGTCCCGCCGGTGTAGATCATGGAGCCGCCGAGCCCCTGCGCTGGATCGACCGCCGGCGACTCGGTGCCGCCACCGTTCAATAGCTCGTCGAGACTCGTCGCCCACGGCCGGCGCTCGGCACCCAGAGTGATCCAGAGACGTACCCGCGGGGCGTGGCTCCGGACCTCTCCCGCCATCGCCAGATACGGCCCTCCGACGAACGCCGCCACGGCGTCGGAGTGCTCGAGGATGTAGCGCACTTCTTCGGCCACCAGGCGGTGATTCATCGGGATCGGCACGGCGTTGGCGGCGCGGGTCGCGGCGGAAGCCAGGAGGTACTCGAGCGAGTTCGGCGCGTAGATGATCACGTGCTCGCCCCGACCGACGCCCTGCTTGACGAGCGAGCTGGCGAGGCGGTTGCGCCGCTCCAGGAGCTCGCGCCAGGTCAGCCGACGATCGCCCTCGACCTGGGCGAGCGCGTCGGGCTTTGCCTGCGCGTGAATCGCGACGAAGTCCAACCCGCCTCCCGTTCTAGGCTCGCCTCGAACGGCGGGGCCAAAGCCCCGCGACACCCTGCGGCTCGCTAGGCCTCACTTCGGGTAGAGGTGGCAGGCGACCAGGCGACCGGATTCCGGGAGCAGCGTCGGCTCCTCGCTCGAACAGCGCGGGAGCGCGTAGGGGCAGCGCGGGTGGAAGCGGCAGCCGGCCGGCGGCGCCAGGGGGCTCGGCACCTCGCCCGTCAGGATGATCTCGTCGTCGCGCCGCTCGTCCGGATGCGACGGCAGCGCCGCCGAGAAGAGCGCCTGGGTGTACGGATGCTTGGGCGACTTCGAGACCGTGTCGGCGTCTCCGACCTCCACGATCTTTCCGAGGTACATCACCGCGATCGCGTGGCTCATGTGCGCGACCGCGGCGAGGTCGTGGGCGATGAAGAGGTACGACACGCCGAGCTGGGCCTGCAGGTCGCGCAGCAGGTTCAGAATCTGCGCGCGGATGGACACGTCGAGCGCCGAGACCGGCTCATCGAGGACGACGACCTTGGGCGAGAGCGAGAGCGCTCGGGCGATCGCGATCCGCTGGCGCTGGCCGCCAGAGAACTCGTGGGGGAACAGATCAGCCGCGCGCTCCGGCAGGCCCACCAGCTCGAGCAGACGCAGGATGCGCTTCTTCACCTCGGCTGACGGCAGCGACTCGTTGGTGACGAGCGGCTCGATGATGATCGAGCCCACGCGCATTCTTGGATTCAGCGACGCGAAGGGATCCTGGAAGACGGCCTGGACCGAGCGCCGGTATGCGCGCAGACTGCCGCCGTCGAGATCCTGGAGGTCCTGTCCCTCGAAGCGCATGATCCCGCCCGTCGGCCGTTCGAGCAGCAGCACCATCTTCCCCGTCGTGGTCTTGCCGCAGCCTGACTCGCCGACGAGCCCGAGAGTCTTGCCGGGGTCGATCGCGAACGAGATGTCGTCCACCGCACGGACGACCGCGACCTGGCGCGAGAAAATGCCGCGCTTCACCGGGAAGTGCTTGACGAGATTCTTGGCTTCCAGGACGGGTCCGGCCATCGGCCTCAGCCCCTCACGGCGTTCGCGGGAGCCGACAGCCAGCAGCGGCTCGTCTGGGCGTCCGCGACGCGGAACTCGGGAGGCGCCTCCGTGCGGCAGCGGTCCATGATCTTGGGGCAGCGCGGGTGGAACGCGCAGCCCGGCGGCGGCGCCGACGGATCCGGCGGCTGGCCGTCGATCGCGGTGAGCCGCTTGCGATTGTCGCCGACCCGTGGAATCGACTCGAGCAACGCCTGCGTGTACGGGTGCGCCGGCGAGTTGTAGATCTGCTTGACCAGCCCGGCCTCGACCAGGCGTCCCGCGTACATCACCGCCACCTGGTCGCACATCTTGGCGACGATGCCGAGGTTGTGGGTGATGAAGATCAGCGCCAGGTTGTGGGCGCGCTGGAGATCACGGAGGAGCTTCAGATACTGGGCCTGGATCGTGAGATCGAGGCTCGTCGTGGGCTCGTCGGCGATGAGTACCCGGGGCTCGCACGAGATCGCGATTGCCCCGACGATGCGCTGGCGCATCCCGCCGGACAGCTGGTGGGGATATTCGCGCACACGTCGCTCCGGCGCCGCGATGCGCACGGCCTTCAGGAGGTCGGTCGCGCGGGTCCATGCTTTGCTCCGGCCGACGCCTTCGTGCACCCGGATCGGCTCGGCGACCTGATCGCCGACGGTGAAGAGCGGGTTCAGCGACGCCATCGGATCCTGCAGGATCATCGCGATCCGCTTGCCGCGGATTCGTCGCATCTCGGACGCGGACTTCTTCAAGAGGTCGGCGCCCTCGAACATGATCTCGCCCGAGACGATCTTGGCCGCCGGCGGCAGCATCCGGAGCAACGTGAGCGCCAGGGTCGTCTTGCCCGAGCCCGATTCACCCACGATGCCGAGCGTCTGGCCCTGGTCGAGCGACAGGGAGACGTCGTCCACCGCCCGCGTCACACGGGTGCCGCGGGCGCTGACGTAGTGCGTCGACAGGCGCCGTATTTCGAGGAGCGGGCCGGTCACAACTGGCGGAGCTGCGGGTCGAACTTCACGCGAAGCCAGTCGCCCAGAAGATTTGCCGAGAGGACCATTAGCATGATGCAGGAGCCTGGCAGCACCGTCAGCCACCAGTAGCCTGCCATCAGACCCTTTTTACCATCCGCCAGCATCAGCCCCCACGCGGGCTGAGGCGGCGGTACGCCGACGCCGAGGAACGACAATGCGGCCTCGGCGATGATCACCTGACCGAGCTGCAAGGTAGCCAGGACGATTGCCGAGTTGATCACGTTCGGCAGGATATGCTTGCGCATGATCTTCCACTTCGAGCAGCCGGCGACGACGGCGAGGCGTACGAAGTCTCGTTCCCGGACGGAGAGCACCTCGCCGCGGATGACACGCGCGTAGCGCGTCCAGTAGACCAGGGCGAGGATGATGACGATGTTGGTCGCGCTGGGGCCGATGATGGCCGCCAGGAAGATCGCGAACGTGAGCGCGGGCAGCGCGAGCCAGGCGTCGGTGAGACGCATGATGACCTGGTCGACCCAGCGGCCCATGTAGCCCGAGATGATCCCGAGCCCGGTGCCGACGACGCCGGCCACGATGATGACCATCAGCCCGACGATGACGGAGATCCGCGCGCCGAAGATCAGCCGCGAGAGCACGTCTCGGCCGAGATGATCGGTGCCGAGGAGGTGATCGATGGTGCCGTTCGTTTGCCACGCGGGTGGCCGGAACCGGTCACCGAGCACGCCGACCTCGGGATTGTGCGGCGCGATCACGTTCGCGAAGATCGCCGTCAGCAGCACGCCGAGGAGGATCGCGATCGGGATGGTCGGAAAGCCCTGCGCCCGCATGAAGGCCAGGCGCGACGGGAGCGTCAGGATCACGGACGCGGAGCGGCTATTCGCTGCGCTGCTACCGTTCATGTGAGTCTCCAGTTCCCAGGGGCGCTAGCCCTCATATCTGATCCTGGGGTCGATAACTGCGTAGAGAATATCGACCAGCAGATTCACGACGACGATCATCACACCGCCGAGCAGCACGGTCGCCTGCACGACCGGGAAATCGCGGAACGCGATACCCTCGTAGAGCAGGCGACCCACGCCCGGCCACGCGAACACGGTCTCGACGACAACCGCCACGTTGACCATGATGACGAGATTGATCCCCGCCAACGTGAGCACCGGGATCAGCGCGTTCTTGAAGGCGTGCTTGGAGATAACCAGCGCTTCCGGCAGCCCCTTGAGCCGCGCGAGCTTCACGTATTCAGAGCCCAGGACCTCGAGCATCGAGGAGCGCGTGAGGCGCATGTGGGAGGCCGCGAAGACCCAACCGAGAGCGATGGACGGCATCACCAGGTGGAGCACCGTCCCGGATCCGGACGATGGAAGCCAGCCGAGGTAGACCGAGAAGAAGAGGATCATGACCAGCCCGACCCAGAACGACGGCATCGAGAGTCCGAGCAGCGCGAAGATCTTTCCGATGCTGTCCCACCACTGATTGACGCGCACCGCCGCGATGATCCCCGTCGGGATACCGACGAGCAGCGAGAACGCCATCGCCGCGGACGCGAGCAGCAGCGAGGCCGGCAGCCGCGAGAGATAGAGCTCGAAGACATCCGTGCGGTAGTAGAACGACTGGCCGAAGTCGCCGCGGACGAGGTGCGATACGAAGCTCACGTACTGGATCCACAGAGGCCGGTCGAGGCCGAACTGATGGCGGATTGCGTCGAGGTCGGCCTGGCTAGCGCCGGGCTCAGCGAGGAGTACGGCAGGATCGCCGGTGACCCGCATCAAGAAGAAGATCGTCAGCGACAGCAGGAAGAGCGAGATGAGTGCCAACCCGGTGCGCTTGACGATGAACTTCTTCATAGTGTCCTGCCCCTCACGACCTGATCCTCAATGATAAGCCTCCTCGCTACCGGCTGCGGACCCGCTACGAGCTGGAGAGGTACGAGCGCCGAAAAGCGAAGGGATTATGCCCGATTCTACTTCGGTGTCAATGTCCTAGCGCGTCAACCCCGGGGTAGATCCCGGCCCGCCGGCGGGTGAAAGACCGTGACACTTTCCGGAAGCCTGGACAGAGGAACTAGGCTCGCCGGTGGCGTGTTATCTATGACCAGTGCCGCCGCCCGGAAGGCGGCGGCACCGGTCGTGAAGACGAGCCTGCTAGAGCAGGTCCTGCAGCTCCGGAATCACCCAGAGCGGTTTCCGCCCGGCTGCCACTCGCTCGACGTTGTCGAACGCGTTCCGAAACGCCTTGGCCCAGTTCTCCCACGTCGGTCCGGCCGAATGCGGCGTGATGGTGATGTTCTCGAGGCCGAACAGGGGATGGTTCGCCGCCGGAGGCTCCTCGACCATGACGTCGAGCCCAGCCGCGGCGATCTGACCCGACGCCAGCGCGACCTGGAGGGCCGCCTCGTCGACGACCGGACCCCGGCAGGTGTTGATCAGGATCGCACTCCGCTTCATGGTCGCGAACTCGCGGGCGCCCATCATGCCGCGGGTCGCGTTGCTCAGTGGCACGTGAAGGCTGACCACATCCGAGGTGCGCAGGAGCTCGGGGAAGAGCACGAAGCGGACGTCGAGGGCGTCCTCGGCGTGCTCGGTGAGGCGGACGATGTCGTAGTACTGAACGTGCATGTCGAAGGCCTGAGCCCGCTTCGCGACCTTCTTGCCGATGGTCCCGAGGCCGACGATCCCCAGGGTCTTTCCGGCCAGCTCATAGGTCCGGGTCTGGGCGAAGTCGCCCACGCGCCACTTGCCGGTGATGACGTTGTGATGGTGCCAGGCGAGCTTCTTGTAGACGGCCAGGATCAGCATCAAGGTGTGCTCGGCGACCGCGACCGAGTTCGCGCCGCCGTTGTTGGCGACCGGCACCTTCGCCTGTCGCGCCGCCGCGATGTCCAGGCGGTCGTACCCGGCGCTGATCAGCTGGATCAGCTTGAGCTTGGGCGCGCCCCGATAGAACTCCGGGCCGAGGCTCTCGCGGGCAAAGCCCACCAGGTACTCGGCGTCCTTCATCGCCGCGGGAAACTCCGGCGTGCCCTGGTCGGCCACCTGCATCTCGTACTCGGCCGGTAGCATGGAGCGGGCGACGTCCACGAGCGCGGCCGGGAGCTTCGGGGAGAGAACGATCTTGGTCGGCACAGCGGTCTCCTTTCTACTATCTATCTAGAGGCGCGCCTCGGCCGGCGGGGCCCCAGCCCCGCGACGGCCTGCAGCGCGCATGACGGCTCTGTTCTTAGGCCAGCGCGACGACGCCGGCGGCGGCGAGACGCTCGATCTCGCTCTTCGGCAAACCGAGCTCCGGGCGCCGGATCGTTCCGGGCGTTGCCGACGCCCTGACCGGGAAGTCGAGCATACGCGCAGTCCCATAGCCCGGCTGCTCGACCGACGCCACCAGGCCGAGATGCTTGACCTGAGGATCCTCGAAGACCTCGTCGAACTCGTAGATGGGGCCGGCGGCCACCTGCTCGGTCTCGAACCGCGAGACCCACACGGCCGTGGTCTCCCGTGACAGCGTACGCTCGACGCGCGCCTTGAACTCGTCGTGGTTCGCCACGCGCGTGTCGTTGGTCGCGAACTTCGGATCGCTCGCCAGCGTCGGCTCGCCGAGCGCGCGGCTGAAGCGTGTGTACTGGTCGGGGTTCATGATGACGACCTGGATCCAGCCGTCCTTGGTCCGGAACGCCTCGGCCGGCGAGAGATACGGGTTGCGGTTGCCGACGCGGGTCGGCCGCTGACCCGAGTCGAAATAGTGAGCGACCGGATCGGGGAGCAGGGCCAGGGTCGAGGCCAGCAGGCTGACGTCGAGGTGCTGGCCCCGACCGGTGCGCAGTCGATGGGCGAACGCGGCGTTCGCGACCCCGAACGCGAGGAAGGCCGCGGCGAGATCGGAGACCGAGCCGCCGACCTTCGTCGGGGGATGCCCCGGCATTCCGGTGAGCGCCATGATCCCGCTCATGCCCTGGGCGATCGTGTTGTAGCCGGCGCGGCGGGCATGCGGCCCGTTCTGCCCGAAGCCCGTCACCGAGACGTAGACCGCGGGCGGGTTCACCGCGCTCACGGCGTCGTACCCGAGCCCGAGCTTGTCGGCGACACCCGGGAGGAAGTTCTCGACGACCACGTCGGCGCGCCGGGCCAGCTCGAAGACGAGCTTGGATCCCTCGGGCTGCTGGAGATCCACGGCGATGCCGCGCTTGTTACGGTTGATCGCCGCGAAGGTCGCGCTCATCCCGTTGCCTCGCCACGCCCGCAGGTCGTCGCCGCGGCCGGGCCGCTCGACCTTGACCACGTCGGCGCCGAGGTCGGCCATCAGGGTGGCGCAGTACGGGCCCGCGATCACGCGGGAGAGGTCGAGCACGCGGACGCCCTCGAGCATCATCGGGCGGTCAGCCACGATCGAGGAATCCCTCCGTCATCGCGTTGACCTCCGGGATCCCGGTGCGCGCGATGGCGTTGATGCGAGCCTTGACCTCCGCCATCGCCTTGAACGGTTTCTTGGTCAGCGCTTCGGCGTACGCGCGCACTTCCTTGGCGAGCGACGCCCCGGGCACGACACGATGGACGAGCCCCCACGTCTGAGCCTCGGCGGCGGAGTACCGCCGACACTCCATGATGATCTCCTTCGCGCGCGCGGGGCCGACGAGGCGCACGAAGCGGGTCGTGGAGGCGACGCCGAGCGGTACGCCGAGGTCGACCTCGGGAATCCAGAGCTGCGCTTCGGCGGCGGCCCACCGGAAGTCGCAGGCGAGCGTCAGACCCCAGCCGCCGCCGACCGCGTGGCCGTTGATCATCGCGATCGTCGCCTGCTCGAGGCCTTCCAGCATCGTGTTGGCGCGCTCGAACAGCCGCCGGAACTGGCTCTTGCGCTGGCCGAACGCCTGGCGGCGCTCGTCCTCCGACATCGTCGACTTGAGCCCGGCGTCGGCGCCGGCCGAGAACACCGGCGGCGCGCCGGTGACGATGACGACGCGCGTGGCGGTGTCGTCACGCAGCTCCACGAACGCCGCGGCCAGCTCGCTCAGCATCGGATCGCTCAGCGAGTTACGGCGATCGGGACGGTTCAAGGTGACGGTCGCGATCGCGCCTTCACGAGCCAGGGTGACGTTTTCGCCCATGCGCGCGGACGGTATCACAGGCCGTCCCGCGTCGCATCTGGACCTTTTGTCGGAGAGTCTAGGCGAGGATGCCGAGCGGTGCTTGCGGCCGAAAGCCCGGGAAGATCGGGGCCGCGGGGACGCCGAGATGGCGCGTCGCGATCTCGGAGAAGAGGTTGCGGAAGTCGGTGGTGACCGCGAGGTCGCGGCCCTCGAAGAGCTGGTGCCGGTCGAGGCCCGGCCAGCGGCCGTAGACGCGGCCGCCGCGAACGCCGCCGCCGAGGACGAGCATCGCCGTCGCGTGACCGTGGTCGGTGCCGCGGTTGCCGTTCTCCGCGACGGTGCGGCCGAACTCCGACATCGTCAGCACGACGACGTCCGACATCCTGTCGCCGAGATCCTGAGAGAACGCCGCGAGCGCCGCGCCGAAGTCCCGGAAGCGGAGCGCGAGCTGGCCGCGCTCGGCGCCCTGGCCGACATGCGTGTCCCAGCCCTGCATGTCGGCGAAGGCGACCTCGAGGCCGACGTTGGCCTTGATGAGCTGCGCGATCTGACGCAACGCCTCGCCGAGCGGCACGCGCGGATACTCGGCGCCGTTCGCCGGCGGAATCCGCGAGGCCCTGGCGCTGCGGAGCATCTTCACGGCGTCGAAGGTCTCACGCCCGGTCCCGTGCAGGAGATCGTGGACCCCCTGCTCGTAGAGCGATTCGAAGCCTGCGCGCGCGGTTCCGTCGGAGCCGCCGCGGACGTCGAACCGGTCGAGGGACTGCATCGAGATCGCGCCGACGTCGCCCTGGAGCGTTCGCGGGAGCGCGGGGCCGATCGCGACCGCCCGAAACGGCGTCGACTTCACCGGACGCGTACCGACCGCGCGCGCGAGCCAGCCGTCCGGCGTGCTCTTCACGCCGGGTGTCCCGGACTCCATGTAGTCCTGGGCATCGAAGTGCGAGCGCGTCGTGTCGGGAGAGCCGCAGGCGTGGACCACCGCGAGCGAGCGGTTCGCCCAGAGCGGCACGAGCGGCGCCAGGCTCGGGTGAAACGCGAAGAAGCCGTCGAGATCGGCGGCGCGCTCGCTCTCGCCCCGCCGCGGCGGCTGGAGCCCGATCGAGGGCCGCACACCGGTGTAGCCCGGGTCGCCGTACGGCGTCACCATACTGAGGCCGTCGACGGCGCCCCGCTGGAAGATCGCCACCAGCACCTTGCCGCTCGCGTCCGCGGCGTGCGCCGCGCGAAGCAGGAATCGAGGGGCTCCGGCGTAGGCGACCAGCGCGCACCCGCCGGCCTTCACGAACGTTCGCCGCGTGATCATACCCGGCTCTCCGCTCACCGCCGCTGAAACTCGGGAGACCCGATCACGAGCGCGGCGAGCTTCGCGACGTCGGTATTCGCCGGACCTCGGTCGTCCGGTGACAGGCGCGTGATCTGCGGCTCGCTCAGCTGGGCGGTCAGGACCGCGCGCGTCTCCGGCGCGGGCTGTTCGGCCACGATCGAGGCCAGGAGACGGTCGAGCACGGCCGAAGGCGAGCTCGGGTCGGCCCCGGCGACCAGAGCCGGCAGCGGACCGTGCCGCGGTCGGCGTAGCCCGTCGGCGGCTGCGCCTGGTAGAGCGGCTCGCCGATCTCGGCGCTGGCACGGGCGAGCGCCATGCCGCCCGTGGCGTCGGTGGTGCCGCCGAGCGCGCGGACCGCGCTCGCCACGAATTCGAACGGCTTCTTGATCTTGGCCCGGTACGCGTCCTCGCTGAAGAACTCCGGTGACTCGACGATGGTCCGCAGCATGGCGGAGATATCACCGCCGGTGCTCGTGTAGGTGCCGGCCACTCTCGCGACCAGCGCGGGCGGGGGCGTGTCCGAGACGAAGCGCCGCACCAGCTTCGTCGCGATGAAGCGCGCGGTCGCCGGGTGGCGGGTGAGGATCTCGATCACGCGCTCGCCGTCGTCACGCCCGCCGCCGGCCGGGATCCGCTGGCCGAGCACGATCTTCTCGCCGCCGTCGTGCATGCCCCGCCGGAAGATGAAATGCCCATCGGTCTGCGGCCGGTCGATCGTCCAGCCGGTGAACGCGCGCGCGACCTCGGCGACGTCCTTCTGCGTGTAGCCGCCGTCCACGCCGAGCGTGTGCAGCTCCATCAGCTCGCGCGCGTAGTTCTCGTTGAGTCCGCCCTTGCGTCCGCGATTCGGTCCCACCGGCACGACGAAGTCCGGCCGGGCGCTGAGCCAGTTGTCGAGGTAGAAGAGCATCGCGGGATGGTACGCGGTGGCGCGCACGAGGTCGGGGAACTTGCCCATCGCGTACGGCCGGATCGCTTCGCGCTCGTAAGCCGAGACGTACCACCGCACGTCGCCCTTGCCGGCGAACACGTTGAAGTGGTTGAACCAGAAATCGACCATGAGCTCTTCGAGCTGGCGCTCGCTCGTCACGGCGCGCACGACCTTCGCGGCCTGGAGCTCGGTGGCGATCCGCGCCGGGCGCTTGTCCATCGGGTACAGCGCCTGCATCTCCTGACGCGACATCTCGCCGTTCGCGATCTTCGCCCGCAGCTTGGGATCGGGGCGCGGGAACTCGCGGAGCGCCTCGGAGATGGGCATCTGGAGCGTGGTCAGCTCGACCAGGGCCCGGTCGGTGGCGGAGTCGTCGATGGTCCGAGGGCGCAGCTGGCGGTCGATCCAGGCGGAGACACCCATCGCCCGGACGCGCTCGACATCGCCAGGCCGCGCGCCGTACGTGAGCCGACTCAGCGCGTGAATGATCTGGCGCTCACCGCTGACACTCGGCGCCGTCGCGGTCGCGACCGGCCGCGCGGGCGCGGCGGCCGGGACGGCCGGCGCCCCTTGAGCGACTGGCGCGGCGATGTGGCTGTCGCCGGCCCTGGCTGACGTGCACCCGCTCAGGAGGCCGAGCCCGAGCGCGGCGCAGACCAGAGGCTTCATCGTGGCGTTCACTGTGGGCCTCGCCGCTGCTGCTGACGCTGCTGGCGCAGCCGCTCGCGCTCCTCGGGTGGCATCTGCTGCCAGCGCTCGCGGAGCCGCTCGCGCTCATCAGGGCTCATCTGGCGCCAGCGCTCCTGGTTGCGGAGCACCCGCTCGCGCTCCTCCGGGCTCATCGATTCCCACTGGCCGAGCCGCTGCTGGATGCGGTCTCGCCGGTCTTGTGGCAGCCGCTGCCAGCGCTCGTACGCCTGCTGCAGCTCCTGCTGACGCTCCTTGGGCAGCTCGTTCCAGTGCTGAAAGTCCTTGAGAATCTGCGCGCGCTGGTCGGGCGTGAGCTGGCGGAAGCGCCGATAGTTCTGGCGCGCCGTCTCCCGCTCCTCCGGCGTCATCGACTTCCAATGACGATAGTTCTCGAGGGCGCGCTGCCGTTCCTCGGGCGTGAGCCGCTGCCAGCGCTCGAGGTTGCGCTCGGCGATCGCCCGCTCCTCCGGCGTCAGCTTGTCGAGCCCCTGGATCGCCGGCGGCGGCGTTTGCCCCCAGGCAACGTCCAGGTCGCCAAGGGTCAGCATGGCGCCCAGCAAGAGCAGCACCGGCAGGCCGCGGCGGGTCATCGTTCCTTTGCCTCGTTTGGAGCCGGGGTTTGGCGCGGCGTGGTCTCCGAGCTCGGCATCGACTCGAGGATCCTCATGCGCTCCAGAATCGGCATGCGCGTGTAGATCTCGGACGGCGGGTGGCGGCTGCGCGGCGCCGTCGGCGGCATCCGACGAGGACGCCGCCGTCCCGCTTGCGACCGCCCCGAGCAGCCCCAGCGCGAGCCATAGGCGCGTCCGGCGCACGGCTAGCCTTGGCGGTCCGAGGCAAGGCCGTCGAGGTTGCGAATGACCTCGAGATCTTCGAGGAGATCGAGCCGCTCGACGGTGCGCAAATCTTGTAAGAGGCCGAGCTCCTGAGCCATGACCACTTCGTCCGGGCCGATCGGATCCGAGGGTCGGGACATCTCGCGACTGCCCCAGACCGCGACGAACAACAGGATCCCGGCGAGGCTCGCCGACAGCGCGACCGGCATGGGACGCCGCCACCAGCCCACGTGAGCGCGCCGCGCCTCGAGCTTCTCGCGAAGCTCGGCCCGATAGCGCGCCCAGTTCACCGTGGGCGGCTGCCCGATCGCGTGCGCGAGATTGCCGAGAAGATCCCGGAGCAGCTCGGTGTCCTGCTTGCAGTCCGGGCACTCCTCGAGATGTCGAGCGACGCGCTCGCGCTCGGCCGGGGGGAGCTCGCCCCTGAGATAGGGCACGAGATCAGTATCGGGATGCCTTGCCATGTCAGCGCTTCTCCACCGTCTTCTTCAGTGTCGCGAGCGCACGGTGCAGATGGACGCGCACGGTCGCCTCGGAGCATTTGAGCACCCGAGCGATATCGTACGTCGCCATGTCCTCCTGCACTCGGAGCAGCACCGCCGCCCGCTGGCGCGGGGCCAGCCGATCCACCGCCGATCCCAATGCCTTCAACATTTCCTCCCGGCTGAGCTTGTCGACCGGATCGTTGACCGGCGCCGGCTGCCGGTCGAGAATCGTCTCGGCTCGGTCGTCATCGTCATCGCGCACCCAGAGCTTCCACCACTTGTGCTTGCGCTTGTGGTCCAGGCACAAGTTGACCAGGATCCGGTAGAACCACGTCGAGAATTTCGACCGCCCGCGAAAGCTCCCGGCGGTCTCGTACAGCCGGATGAAGGCCTCCTGCGAGACGTCACGCGCGTCCTCGGCGTTCCGGAGGATCGACCAGGCGAGACGATACGCTCGCTCCTGATACCGCGACACGAGGAGGTCGAACGCCGCCTCGTCTCGCCTGGCCACGCGCTCACAGAGCGCTTCGTCCGCTGGCTCCACTCGCCTGTTGTCCCTTCGTCCTTCACCTTGTCACTCCCGACCATCGTGCGGCAAGTGTTCCCGGCCGCTATCGGCTCCGCTCGTCACGCGCCAGCTCGCGCCGATCCTGGCGAAGGTCGCCGCGGTCGTCACGCCGATCCCGCACGTCCGCCCGCAGCTCCCGCCGGTCGCCCACGAGCTCGCGCCGGTCCTGACGGACCTCGTTGGGACGTCCAGCCCTGATGTCCTGGTTCAGCTCCCGGCGGTCACCCGCCAGCTCGCGCCGATCCTGACGGACCTCGCGGTTGTCCCGCCCGAGCTCCCGCCTGTCCTGGCGAACGTCCTGGCGGTCGCGCTTGACGGTCTGATCGTTTCGGAGGTCACGCTGCTTCGCCTCGCCGGTCCGTCCGGCCTTCACGTCCTGATTGAGCTCCCGGCGGTCACCCGCCAGCTCCCGGCGATCCTGGCGGATATCGCGGTTGTCCCCGTGTAGCTCCCGGCGGTCCTGGCGCACATCCTGCCGGTCCTGTCTGACCCGCCCGTTCTGGGCGTCGGCGGCGCCGTAACCCAGCGCCAGCACTACCGCTCCTACGGCCATCGTCGTCAGAGGCTTCATCGGTCCCTCCGTCGCTCGGAATCTGACCGCTTAAACCACTGATTGATTGGACGCAAGGCGTATCCGATCGTTTACGGCGGAGGCCCCCCAAAGGGTCCGTTTCCGGATGCCTGCGGACCCTTTGGTTGGTGGTGTCTCAGATGGCGAGCAGGGTGCCGGTGATGTGTCCGGAGGTCTCGCGGGCGAGCACGGCGATCGCGTCGGCAACCGCCTCGACCGGCACCCAGCCCTTCCGGTCGCTGTCAGGCATGGCGGCGCGGTTTGCAGGGGTATCCATGGTGCTGGGCAGCACGGCGTTCACGGTGATCCCGTGGGGATGCGTCTCCTGGGAGAGCGCCTGGGTGAATGCGATCGACCCGGCCTTGGCGACCGTGTAGGCGATGAAGCCCCCGGCCGGAGGCACCACCGCGCGGGAGGCGACCACGACGACCCGGCCGTAGCGGGCACGGATCATCGCGGGAACCACGGCCCTGGTGACGCTGAAAACGCTCGTCAGGTTGAGATCGAGCATGCGCTGCCACGTCTCGAGCTCCGTCTCGACGAGCGAGCCCCCGGCGAAGCCGCCGACGCCGGCCACGAGGATGTCGATCTTGCCGCGCGCCGCGACGACACTCTCGGCGAAGGCGGTCATGGCCTTGACGTCGATCACGTCGACGGACTGCGCGATCAGGCGCTGGCGGTCCGCGGCGGCCACCCGCTGGGTCAGCCGCTCACGCTCCGCTTCGACCGCGTACGGTACGGCAACGATCGCGCCGTCGGCGAGGAGCCGCAAGGTGACCGCCTGTCCCAGCGCCCCGGTCCCGCCGGTGACGACGGCGACGCGCCCCGCGAGCGCGGTCATTGTAGCGGGGACCGTGAGGCCGGCTTTGACCCGGGGTGGCCTGAGACAGGTGCGACCCGGCTCCGTCTCGGCGGACAACCCTGAGGAACGAGCCGGGTCCGCACGCCCGATCCCTTCGGATGTCTTGTTCGGCTCTGGTTCACGGCGCGGTGCGCACGATCACTCGGCGGAGGAGGACATGATCGCGGAGCGCTGGATCTCGTCGTAGCGGACCTTGCCGACGTCGAACTCTTCGAGGTTCTCGCGCAGCTTCTTGAAGGTCTGCTCGAACGAGGGCAGGGTCTTGCGCGCGCGCGTGAGCGGTGTCGTGCGCGCGAGCAGATAGTTCTTCACATAGGGGTGGTTGATCCCGCGCTTCTTGATCTTCGCGACGGCGACGCCGAGCGCCGCGTCGGCGGCGCGCACCATGTCGGCGCGCTCCGTCCTCGAGTCGAGGCCCTTGGGCAAGGTCTGCTTCAGGAACTTGTCGACCCGGCGGAGGATCGGCGCGAAGGCGCCGCCGGCGAACCGCTTGTTCTCTTCGTAGAGCAGGCCGAGCGTGATGAAGTGCGGCGCCTCGAACTGCGCGGCCCACTTCTCCTCGGTGGTGTCGGGATCGTCCGTGACGAGCGCCCGGTACATCCGGATGACCTCGAGCGACTTTTCCTTGAGGTTGTGGGCCTTCTCGACGTTGAGGGGCAGCACCTCGAAGAGCATCTCCGGCTCGACGACCAGAATCACCGGGATGAAGTCGGCCTTGAGCTTGTCGAGGACGGCGCGGCGATGATTCCCGTTCGGCGTCCAGTAGACGCCCGGCCGCGGCGAGATCGCCACGATCGGATCCACGAACCGGTCGAGACGCTTGATCGACTCGGTGAGCCGCTTGACGTGCGTCGGCGAGAGATCGCGCTGATACGGGCTCGCCTCGCACTTGGCGCGCGGCAGGAGGCCGAAGATCTGCCAGTGATCGCCGATGGGCTCCTGATAGACCGCGAGGACCCGCCCGCCGTCTCGCTCGATCTGCGAGGCGAGCGCTTGCGCCGCTTTCGAGGGTTCCTGGTCAGCCATGGCTCTCGCTCCTGCGTCGGGCGTACGTTAGCAAACCTTGCGGAGGAGAACCATCCACTCCTGCCCCTGCCGCGGTCTCACCGAGCGCGGCGCGTAGGCGCGCTCGATGCGAAACCCCGGAGCGAACAGGCGGCGCACTTCGCGCTCGGAGACCGGAAAGGGCGGGCCGGCGGCGCGCCGCCGCATCGGAAAGAAGCACGCCAGGAGCCAGCCGCCCGGCTTCAGGATCGCGCTCATCGTGCGGACGTACTCTGCGCGCCGCCGGGGTTCGATGGCGCAGAAGCACGTGTACTCCCAGATGCCGTCGAAGGCGTGCCCGTAGTCGAGGCCGAGCGTGAAGAGGTCGCGCTCGACGAACTCGGCGGTCACGTTGTCGGTCTTGGCGAGCGCGCGCGCCTCGGCGAGCGCGGTCGTGGAGAAGTCGAAGCCGACCGCGGCGTAGCCGCGCCGGGCCAGGAAGCGCACGTCGTGGCCGCGCCCGCAGCCGGGCACCGCGACACGGCCGGGCGCCGGCGGCGTGTGATCCATGAACTCGACGAGCGGCGGCGTCGGCTGGCGGATGTCCCAGCCGTCCGCTCCGCGCGCGTACAGATCGGTCCAGAAATCCGACGTGCTCACGCTGGCCATGAGACTCCTTCGAAATCCTCGACGGCGCGCTCGGCGCCGGCCGCGCGAAAAGACCAGACACTGCTCGGGCGCGACACCGAGCCGGCCGGCGGCGAGCAGGTAGACCTCGGGATCGGGCTTGCCGTGCCGGACGTCCTCGGCGGCCACGACGACCTCGAATCGGTCGCGCAGGCGCGCGCGAGTCAGGAGGGTGTCGACGTCGTGCCGCGAGGCGGAGGAGGCCACGGCGCGCGGCACGCTCCGCGCCGCGAGATCGGTGACGAACTCGGCGACGCCGCGAACCAGCACCGGCCCGCCGCCGGCGAGCCGCCGGTAGTGCTCCTGCTTTCGCGCCGCGAGCCGCTGCGCCTCGGCCCACGACGTCTCGCGCCCGAGGAGCAACGGCACCGCCTCGACGCTCGGGCGGCCGATGGTCAGACGCCAGTAGTCGGGCTCGGCGGGCACCACGCCCAGCTCGTCGAGGAGCGCGCGCCAGGCCGCTCGATGGTGCGCTCCGGAGTCGATCAGCACGCCGTCCATGTCGAAGATGACAGCGCGCGTCGCCACGTCTAGCGCAGCCGGTAAAGGGGAGCCAGGGTGCGGAACGTCTCGAGCGCCGCCGAGCGGTACTGCGCCTCTGTCCAGCGCGCCGCCTCGTCCGCCGACACCGCCCGCCCGAGGACGAGCTGACCGTCGCGGGTCCGCGTGAGCTCGTCGGCCAGCTCCTCGAGGTTCTCCGGCGTGAAGTCGGCCAGCGGCGACGCCGGCTCCTCGTCGTGCTCGTTCTTGAACCACGCGAGATGCTTCACCCGCCGGAGCACCGGGCCGACCTTGGGCGCGTGCTTCTTCCACGTGCTGGCCCAGCGTCCCTTGTCAGCGTGCTCGGGGCCGATCTCGAAGAGAAAGCGCACGCAGTGACGCGAGACGGCGACCTTGAAGTGGCTGTGCTTCTTGTAGCCGCGAGCATCGGGCCCGAAGGCGACCCACGTATCGTCCGGCGGATTCACCGTGCGGCGCGCGTGCTGGGCGACGTGCGCGAACACTTTGCCGCCGACCGAGCGACCGACCGACGACGCCAGGCTCTCGCCGAACGCACCCAGCTTTGGACGCACGCGCGCGCGGATCTCGGTCATGCGCGGCTTGAAGCCCTTCACGTCGAAGATCCTGAAATCGCCTGCGACGAACGCTGGGGACGGCATCGGTGCTCTCCTCGGGCTCAGAGGTCGACGGATTCGTCGAGAGTGGAGTCGGTCGGGTTCATCGCGAAACGAAGGGTACTATAACGCATGATCCGTGTCCTCGAGCTGCTCACCACGACCACGCTCGGGGGCGGGCCGCAGCAGGTCCGTCATCTCGTCCGCCATTTGCCGGCCGGAGAGTTCGAGGTTCTCGTCGCGGGGCCATGGGATCGCGGGCTCGCCGAACAACTCCGCGCGCTTCACATCGAGCCGGTCGCGCTCGCGCTCGGGACGCTTCGCGGACTTCCGCTGACCTTGCGCCGAACGATTCGGCTGATTCGCAGCACGAAGGCCGACGTCGTCCACACGCACGGCAAGGGCGCGGGATTCTACGGCCGCCTGGCCGCCTGGCTGGCCGGCGTCCCGGCGGTTCATACGTTCCATGGCATCCACTATGAGAGCTATTCACAGACCGGACAGCGCGCCTATCTGGCGCTCGAGCGGCGGCTGGCGGCCATCACGCACACGGTGATCAACGTGTCCGCCTCGCAGGAGGTGGAGGCGCTCGCCCTCGGCGTCGCTCGAGCCGAGCGGAGCGCGGTCGTCGTCAACGGCATCGACATCGACGAGCTGGCGGCGCGCTCGCCGGTGGCGCGCGCGCAGCTCGGACTCTCCGACACGGCGCAGGTGGTGGGCTGTGTGGCGCGCTTCGATCCGGTCAAGCGGCACGACGCCCTCGTCCGCGCGTTCGCGCTGGTCGCTCCTCGCCGGGCCAACCTGTCGCTGCTGCTGGTCGGCGACGGACCGGAACGGGCTCGGATCGCCGCGCTGGCCGCCGATCTGGGCATCGCGCGCGATCGGACGGTCGCGCCCGGCGAGCTCGCGTGGACCGCGAGCCCGTATGCGAGCATCGATCTTTACGTGGCCACGTCGCGCAAGGAAGGACTTCCGCTGGCGCCGCTCGAGGCCATGGCGTCGGAGCTCGCGGTCGTCGCCACCGACGTGCCGGGGCACCGAGACGTCGTCGAGCACGGCGTGACCGGACTGCTGGTGCCCCACGACAACGACACGGCGCTGGCCACCGCGATCGAGTCTCTCCTGGACGATCAGGCCCGGCGGCGGCGAATGGGGCAGGCGGGACGCGCCCGGGTGCTGCGCGACTTCACGACTCGGACGATGGTGGCGAAGACCGCCGACGTCTACCGCGCCGCGGCCGGCTCGCGATAGCGCCCGGGTCGATCAACGAAGCATCCGCTGGACGATTCGTGTGAGACAGCTGTCGCGGGCGTGCATGCCGTCGAGGAACTCCGCTTCGGTGCACGGCACCGAGGCCGGATCGGCAAAGTTCTCGAAGCGGACCCCCAGCTTGCCCGCGAGGGAGGCGAGGAACGCGGCGGTCTCTTCGAGTGCCGATCTGATGCGCGGGTCGCGGTTGAGGTCCTCCCAGACGACGGGGTGAAAGGGCGGCACGTACGCGATCAACCGAACATGCCGGGCGCGCATGTCGCTCCACAGGAGCTCGAGCCGCGTGGCCCGCTCGGCATCCCACACGAAGTTCTCTAGATTGCCCCGGTGCACCCTGGCGAAACGCTGCGCCTCGGCGCGAACCTGCATGAGGGGCTGCTCGACGTAGGCGCGCTCGTACGCGAGGCTACCGTCCGCCCGCAGCGCCCGCACCCCGACGGAGTCGCGCTCGGGCACGAGGTCGCGCGCGAGCGCGTCGGCGATCTCCTGGCCCCGCCGGCTCCGTCCGATGCGGAGCCGGTTGAACTCCTGGAGTGACGTCTTGAAGACCGTGTACGAGAGAAGCTCCTTGCCCTGGTACCACCCGTACATCGCCCAGTCCACCGCCGCGCCGAACGACGCGCGCCGCCCGCGGCTCGTATCGACGAAGCGATTCACCTCGCTCTGCCACTCCAGCCAGCGAACCTGAGGATGCGAGCGGTTGAACGCCCAGCTGTCGATCGAGAACAGCGCCGTCTCGGGCAGGCGCTCCCGCCGCTCCAGCACGGACCACAGGACGATGAAGTCCTCCACGCTGGCGGCAGACAGCCCCGTATTGTAGAACGCGCCGGGCGGCACCCCCACCAGCGCCGTGGAGACGGGCATCACGCGGCTCGAGCCGAACGCGACGAGACGGGGCGGTGGGATGACCTCCAGGCGAGCCTGCTGGAAGCGCCGCTCGTCTCGATCGCGATAGCCGAGCAGCACCTGGCCCGGCACGAATGTGGCCGCGGCCGCGCGGACACGCTTCTGGTGGGCGCGCGTCTCCAGCGCGGCGAGCCCGTTGACGGCGACCACCACCGCCAGCAAGAGCGCCACCGTCACGAGGAAGGCGCGCACTGGCTAGAACTGGAAGTAGAGGAACTTCGAGCCAGGCGATCGAGCGGGAGCTCGAGGCTGTTCGGGCAGGCGCGGACGATCACGAGACACGCCACGACGAGCCCGGCGAGCGCGAGCGTCTCGGAGGTCCACGGCGCCGCGAGCCCATGGACGGCCGCCAGGCACGCGAACCACTGTCCCGCGTGCGTGAAGCTCTCAGCGCGGAAGAACACCCAGCCGAGCGTCACCAGCAGGAAGGTGAGATTCCGTTGCCACACCCCCGGCAGGCGTTCCCATGACGGCAGCGACTGGTGGAGCACGAGCAACGCGCCGTGCCACGTCCCCCACGCCGCGAAGGTCCAGTTGGCGCCGTGCCAGAGGCCGCCCAGCACCATCGTGGCCATGAGGTTGAGGCGCCGGCGGGCGGGTGAGCAGCGGTTGCCGCCGAGCGTGATGTAGAGATAGTCGCGCAGCCAGAACGAGAGCGTCATGTGCCAGCGGCGCCAGAAATCGCTGGGCGAGGCGGCCTTGTAGGGGCTGTTGAAGTTCTGCGGCAGCTCGATCCCGAACAGACGGCCCAGACCGATGGCCATGTCGGAGTAGCCGCTGAAGTCGAAGTAGATCTGGAAGGCATACCCGAGGAGCGCCAGCCACGCGCGCGCGGCATCGAGCTCGAGCGGGCCGCCGAGGAGCGGGTCGATCAGGTTGCCGAGCCGATCGGCGATCAGCACCTTCTTCGCGAGACCGACCGAGAAAAGGAGGATGCCGGCCCGCCACCGCGGATCGATGCCGAGCTCGGCGATGCGGCCGAGCTGGGGAACGAGCTGGTGATGACGGGTCAGCGGCCCGGCCACCAGGTGAGGAAAGAAGCTCACGAAGCCGGCGAACTGGACGAAGTTCCGCACGGCGGGCGAGTGGCCCCGCCAGACGTCGATGATGTAGGAGAGCGTCTGGAACGTGTAGAAGCTGATGCCGGCCGGCAGCACGACCTCGAACCATTTGACGGATCCCGCCGGCACGTCGATCCCCAGGAGCGCCAGCCCTTGCTCGGCCGTCCGCACGAACAACCCGGAGTACTTGAAGTAGGCGAGCATGCCCAGATTGCCGGCCAGCGAGAGCCCGAGCAGCCACGCGCGCGGCCCCGGCCGGCGCTCGCGCTCGATGAAAATCGCGACCCAGTAATCGACGACCGTGGTCACCAGCATGGGGATGATGAACCACCAGTGGCCGGCGAAGGCGTAGAACACGACGCTCGTGAACGCGATCCAGCGAAGCAACGGCTGGCCGCGCAGACGCAGGGCCACGACGAGGACCGGGGGCATGAAGAGGAGGAGGAACTCGAGCGAGCTGAAGAGCACGGCACTTATTAGGTAGCACACGTCGGTCGGGTCGACCGACCTGTATCCGGGTGATGTTACAATCACCGAGTGACTGATCTTTCGCTCGTGACGGGTGGCGCCGGCTTCATCGGCTCCCATCTCGTCGAGCGGCTTCTGGCCGACGGTGGTCGCGTCCGCATCCTCGACAACTTCTCGAGCGGCGCCCGGACCAACCTCGCCTTCGCGTCCAAGTACCGCCGCGAGCTCGAGGTCGTCCGCGGGGACATCCGGAATCTTTCGGTGGTGCTCCGCGCGGCGCGCGGCGCGCGCGTGATCTACCACCAGGCGGCGATGCGCTCGGTGCCCCGCTCGGTCAAGGACCCGCTCGGCGCCAACGACAATAACGTCAACGGCACGCTCAACGTGCTCGAGGCCGCGCGGCGCTGCAAGGTGCCGCGGGTCGTCTACGCATCGTCGTCGTCGGTCTACGGCGATCGGCCGGAGCTCCCCAAGCGCGAGGATCAGCCGCCGGCGCCGCTGTCGCCCTACGCGGTGTCGAAAGCGGCCGGCGAGCAGTACGCTGCGGCGTGGACCCGTCTCTACAAGGTCGAGACGGTCGGGCTCCGCTACTTCAACGTGTTCGGTCCGCGCCAGGACCCGAAATCCCAGTACGCGGCGGTCATCGCGCGCTTCATCCAGTGGGGCCTTCGGGGCCAGCCGCTCGAGGTGCACGGGGACGGCTCGCAGTCCCGGGACTTCACCTACATCGACAACGTCGTCGAGGCCAACCTGCTCGCCGCCAAGGCGCCGGCCGCGGCCGGCGAAGCGTTCAACGTCGGCTGCGGAGAGCGCGTGAGCCTGCTGGACATCATCACGAGGCTCGAGGCGCTCCTGGGCAAGAGGCTCGAGCGGCGTCATACGCCCACGCGCGCCGGCGACGTGCCGCACACACTCGCCGATGTCGGGAAGGCCAAGCGGCTCATGGGGTACTCGCCGCTGGTCAATTTCGACGAAGGGTTCCGGCGGACGGTCGAGTACTTCAGGTCGTCGTCCAAGCGCTAGGAGGATCGTCCGATGCGGCACCTCGCCAAGCTCCTGCTCGTCGCCCTCGCCCTGCTCGTCGTGATGTCGCCCGGCGCGGTACCCGCGCAGCAGAACCTCGTGGTGCAGGCCGCGACCGAGCCACCCGGCCTCGATCTGACGGCGACGCCGGCGTCCGCCACCGCGGGCATCGTCTTCTACAACGTGCAGGAGGCGCTCGTGAAGGTCGACCGCCACGGTAAGCTCGTGCCGTGGCTCGCGGACAAATGGCACACCTCGGACAACAAGAACTACACGTTCTTCCTGAAGAAGGGTGTCCGCTTCCAGAACGGACGCGAGATGAAGGCCGCCGACGTGAAGTTCGTCTTCGATCGGGCGATGAACCCCGAGACCAAGCACCCGGCGGTCAAGCAGTACGAGGTGATCGCCGACATCATCGTCAAGGACGACTACACGCTCACGTTCGCGCTCAAGACCACCAACGCCAATTTTCTTCTGACCATGGCGCGACAGGGCTCCGTCATCTATCCGCGCGAGGCCGTCGACACGCTCAAGAGCGAGCCCATCGGTACCGGACCCTACAAGGTCGCCGAGTGGGTCCGCGGCGATCGGATCGTGCTCGCGAAGAACACTGACTATCACGTGAAGGGGCTGCCGAAGCTCGACCGGGTCACCTACCGGTTCATCCCGGATCCGAACGCCGCGCTCGCCGCGCCGCGTTTCCAGGTGATCGTCGGCGAGACGACGAACGACGTCATCATGTCGATGAACAACTCGCGCAAGCCCTTCAGCGACGTGCGCGTGCGCCGCGCCGTCACCTACGGGATCAACAAGCCCGACGTGGTGAAAGGCGCGATGTTCGGCTTCGGTCGCGTGCTCGGGACCAACGTCGACCCGCTCAATCCGTATTTCGTCGACATGTCCGGTGCCATGCCATACGACCCGGCGAAGGCCAAGAAGCTCCTGGCCGAGGCCGGCTACCCGAATGGGTTCGAGGCCGTGCTGAAGGTTGCGCCCCAGTACTACTACACCGTGCGCACGGGCGAGGTGCTGGCCGACCAGCTCCAGAAGGTCGGCGTGAAGATCAAGATCGAGCAGATCGAGTGGGGCCAGTGGCTCTCGCGCGTGTGGAAGGATGCCGACTACGATCTGACGATCATCGGGCACGCCGAAGCGTGGGATGTCGGAAACTACGCCAACCCGAAATACTATTTTCGCTACGACAGCGCCGACTTCCAGAAGCTCTTCCAGGAGTCGGAAGTCACCGTCGACGACAAGGCGCGCCGCGAGCTCTACGTGAAGATCCAGAAGAAGCTCGTCGAGGACGCGCCGGTCGTATGGCTGTACATCCACCCCCGGCTGGTCGTGACCAAGAAGGGTCTGCAGGGCCTCTGGAAAGATCTACCGGCCGGTGCCGGCGTCAACGATCTCTCCGAGGTCTCGTGGGTGAAGTAGCCAGGACTCCAAGGTAGGCGTGCGGCGGTACATCGCCAGGAGGGTCGCGGCGTTCGTCGCGACCCTCTTCTTCGTCTCGGCCCTCGTGTTCGTCGTCGTCCGCGTCCTGCCCGGCGATCCCGCGCTCGTGATCATCGGCCCCGAGGGAAGCCCCGAGGCGGCGGCGCGCCTGCGCGAGGCGCTCGGATTGAACCGGCCCATCCTCGTCCAGTACACCGAGTGGCTCACGCGCGCCGTCCGCGGCGATCTCGGCGTCTCGCTCCAGTACGACGTGCCGGTGGGGCGCCTGATCGTGAGCCGGCTCCCGGTGACCTTGCCGCTCACCTTGATGGCGGCTGCGCTCATGGCCTCGACGGCGATCCCGCTGGGCCTCTACGCCGCGCGCCGTCACCGACGCGCCGGCGACTACGTGGCGATGGTCGTCTCGCAGATCGGGATCGCGATTCCGGGGTTCTGGGCCGGTCTGCTCCTGATCTTGTTGTTCTCGGTGCATCTGGGCTGGGTGCAGTCGGGCGGTTTCGCCGGCTGGTCGAGCGGAGTCTGGCCGGGGGTGCGCTCGCTGCTGCTCCCGGCGATCGCGCTCGGATTCTTCCAGATGGCCGTCCTGGTGCGCGCCACGCGCTCCTCGGTGCTCGACGTGCTGCGCGAGGACTACGTGCGCACCGCGCGCGCCAAGGGGGTGAGCGAGCTCTCGGTCCTGGCCAAGCACACCCTGCGCAACGCCTTGATCCCGATCGTGACGGTGGCCGGTCTGCAGCTCGGCCAGCTGATGGCGGGCGCGATCATCCTCGAGTCGGTGTTCGCGCTGCCGGGGCTCGGACGCCTGGCCCTCGGCGCGATCACCGCGCGCGATCTGCCGGTCGTGCAGGGCGTGACGCTCTTCGTCGCGTCCTCCATCGTCGCCATCAACTTCGCCGTCGACCTCACCTACGCCTTGCTCGATCCGCGCATCCGGTACGACTGAGTGCGCCGGCGCCCGCTCCGTCACGCCACCTTCGC
>WNFK01194922.1_pt1 | contig 37751 bp, 27 predicted proteins | sample 5400281 | NCBI WGS metagenome assembly WNFK01 (sample SAMN13153350, study PRJNA577476) | soil metagenome | isolation source: 20 cm soil on Douglas fir-dominated hillslope | place: USA:California | collected 2013-09-17
CGTGATGAACCGCGCCACGTTCTGCTTCAGCTCGGCGAGCGCCGGCTCGTACAGATACATCATGTGCCCGGCGTCGTAGTACTTGAGCGTGATGTTGTCCCGCAGATCCGGTGACAGCCCCTCGAGATGGTTGACGGTGTACTCCGTCGCGAAGAACGGCGTCGCCAGATCGTAGTAGCCGTTCTCGACCTCAATCCGCAGGTGCGGGTTAGTCACGAGCGCCTGCGTCAAGTCAGAGCCGACATACGTCGTCGCAGCCCAGCCACGCTGGCCGTCACGCGCCCAGTTCCACTGCCCCTGATTGCCGCCTCCCATCAGGTAGCGGTCCTGCGTATCGAACTTCAGCTCGCCACGGAGGTACGCATTGGCCGCCGCCGTGAATGCGCCCGTCACGGCATTCGACTGCGGATCGCCCGGCGCGTTCTCGGTCAAGAGATCGGGCAGCGGGCCGGAGAAGCGTGAATCGAGCCGCCCCGTCACGAGCCCGCGGCTGCGCTGCAGCTCGGCCATGAACTGCCGCAGGTTCACGCGCAGGCTGGCCCGCATGACATAGTCCTCGGAGAGCCCGGTGTACGCCGCCACCTGCTTGGCCACCGCGGCCTTGCGGTCCGCCGGCAGTGTCGCGCCGGCGGCGAGCGCGGTGGCGTAGTCACCCATCGCGTAGCGGCGAACTTCCGTCAAGAATGCGCTCATGTTGGCCGGCGCCGGAATCACTTTGTGATAGGCCGCGGTCGCGGCATAGCTCGGCAAGTACAGCTCGTAGGACAGATCGTGCCCGGGCGAGAACAGCAGCGTTTCAAAATCGAGTACCGACGAGATGAGCACGATGCCGTTGAGCGAGATCCCGTCGCGCTCCAGCCGGCTGCCGAGGACTGCCGAGCGGGTCGTGCCGTAGCTCTCGCCGATCAGGTATTTGGGCGAGGCCCAGCGGCCGGTGCGACTCACGTACTGCGAGATGAACTGCGCGAGCGCCTTCGCATCCTCGTCCACGCCCCAGAAATCCTTCCCCGTGCCCTTGCCCACCGGCTTGGAAAAGCCGGTGCCGATGGGATCGATGAACACCATGTCGGTGACATCGATCAGGCTGCTCTGATTGTCCACCACCTGGTAGGGCGGCGGCGGGGTGGGCCCAGCGTCGGTCGTCACGATGCGACGCGGACCGAACGCGCCCATGTGCAACCACGCCGAGGCGGAGCCGGGCCCGCCATTATAGATGAAGGAGAGGGGTCGCTGGCTCGGGTCCCCCCCCGGGGCGGTGCGCGTGTAGGCCGTGTAGTAGAGCGACCCGATCGCCTCGTCCTTGTCGTTCTTGAGCAGCAGTGTCGCCGCCGTCGCCCGATAGGCAACGAGCTGGCTGCCGATGCGGATGGTGTGATCGGTGACCGACGACGCTTCCTTCGGGATCGGTGCAGCCGCTGCTTTCGCCGCTGTGTCACGCTCCGACGCCGTCGCGGCCGGGTTCTGCGCCGTAAGCGGAACGGCGAGTACGCACGCCGTCAAAACGATGGTGCCGACTCTCATGATGCCTCTCCTCCCCGCATTTGCGTCAGTGACTGATTGCGAAGAACCAGGCTCCGATGACGGGACCGCGCGCCGGACGCTGGCCGGGCTGGGGCGGCGGCGTTCCCGGGGGCAGCGGACCGTACTCGGGCTGAAAGAGATACGCGATGTGCTTCTGCGTGTCCACTGAGATGGTCTTGGCCCCACGCATCGTCGGAACCGTCGCGACCACCGTGTATTTGTCGGGCCCATCCTGACGCACGACGGTGACGTTGCTGTCACGCCCGGCGGGGATATAGATCAACTTCTGCACGGGATCCCACCCCAGGGCGTCGACGCCGTCGCCATTGGCGATCGTGGCGACGATCTTGCCTGTCCGGGCGTCCAGCACCACCGACGTCTTGCCGCACCCCGAGAAAATGCGATCGGTGGCGCGGTCGTAGGCGATGCCGGCCGGACCCTCGCACGGCGCGAGCGGCCACGACGCGATGGCCGTCATCGTCTTCTCGTCGATCACCTGGATCGTGCTCGTGCCCTCGTTGTTGACGAAGATCTTGCCCTTGCCGTCGCTGGCCGCGCCTTCCGGCCCGTTGTCCTCGAGCTGGACCGTACCGACGATGGCACCGCTCTTCGGGTCGATGGCAACCACGGTACCGATCGGACGACTGTGGTTGGTGAGAATGATGCGGTCGGAGAAATCGTCGTACATGATGCCGTCGAGACCACCGGTCGTCACCGGGATCCTCTTGATGACGGCCAGGGTCGCCATATCGAACATCTCGACGGTCGAATCGCCGGCGCTCGTAATGAATCCATGGCCCGACTTGGGCGCCAGCGCGATGCCGTGATTGCGCGGCGTGTCGGCGATGTCCCCGAGCACCTTCCCGGAGGCCCCGTCGATCACCATCACGTGCGTGCTGCGCGACACGAAGACGCGTCCCGTGCCGGGCTCGGCGGTCAAATAGTCGGTGCCACCGTCGCCGCCGATGCTGTACTTCGCGACTTTGAACGTTTGCGCCGAGCCTCGGGCGGGCCACGCCAGCACCGCGGCGACGAGCAGGATCTCGATTGACGGTTTGTGCATACGGTCCTCGGTAGGGGTTCGGAAAAGTGACGCTCGTATTTTACGCGCTTGTACGCCAGTCCGTTTGTTTCTTTTCTTGACGGCTGTAAGGTTGCTGTAAGGTTGGGTCCGGTAGAATTGGTCTCTGCCAAAATCAATGAGAATAGTCCGCTTCCTCACGCTCGCCGCTCTCACGGCCGGCACTCGGGCCGCAGCTCAGAATCCCGCTCTGCCCACGGCAACCGGCGGCGAGATCCACGGCCTGGTAGTGGACGGAGCGAGCAAGGCGCCGATCAGCACTGCGATCGTGGACGTCACCGGGACCGCAGCGGCAACGGTGGCCCACGCGGCCACCGGCACCGACGGCAGCTTCCGTGTCGCGAACCTCCAGCCGGGGCGCTACCGCGTCCGCATCCACGCGATCGGATACACGCCGCGGCCGCTGCCGCCCATTGAGATAGGTCCGTCCACGCCGAGCGTCGATGTGGGCACGGTGACGCTCGCGGCTGCAGTTGTCGTGTTGCAGCCGCTCCAGGTCACCGGACAGAAGCAGGACGTTGAGCTGGCGCCGGACCGCAACATCTACGTCGTTCGGGACATGCCGACGACCCGCGGTGGCACGGCGCTCGACGTGCTGCGCAATGTGCCGGCCGTCGACGTGGATATCGACAATATCGTGAGCCTGCGGGGCAACACCGGCGTCGTGCTCCAGATCAACGGCCGACCCAGCCCGCTGAAGCCGGCGCAGCTCGGCAACTTCCTCGCGCAGGTGCCGGCCGATATGGTCGACAAGGTGGAAGTCATCCCCAATCCCTCGGCACGCGAGAACCCGGAGGGTGACGCGGGCATCATCAACATCGTGCTCAAGCAGAAGCCCGACGAAGGGCGGAGCGGCGGGCTTACCGCTGGGGGCGGGACTACCGGCCACGTCGACGTCGGCGGCAACCTCGGCTACGAGCGCGGACCACTCTCGCTGTTCGGCAGCTACGGTTTCCTGCGGGACAACCGCCCGCGGCGCGACACCATCTTTCGCGAGAATGACTACCAGAGTCCCCTGACGTACCTGGAAGAGGCAGGACTCCGTACGCAGATCCCGCTCGCGCACACGCTGACTGGCAGCGCGGGCTACCAGCTCGGCGAGCACGACGAGCTCTCCGCCGACGCCGACTACAGCACGCGCCATGAGGCGGAAACCTACGGCCTGCTGTACCGCGACCTCGACTCGGCACGCACGCTGTCCGCCCTGAGCGACCGGTTCACGCGCGGGACGAACCATGAGTTCAACTTCGAAGCGACGCTCGCCTACAAGCACGGCTTCGCCGCCAAAGGCCACAAGCTGTCCAGCGAGCTGCGCGTCGTGCGGGCGCAGGAAGGCGGGCCCAGCGGGATCATCGCACGCGACCTGGCGCTCGACGGGACGCCGAGCGATACGTCGGCACTCGAGCGGCAGACCAGTTGGGAGCACCCCGACGAGAACTCGCTCCGGCTGGATTACGTCCGGCCGCTCTCGAGCGTGTTGCGGCTGGAAGCGGGCTACCGCGGATCGCTGCAACGCTTTCACACGACGCTGGACACGCAGGTGTTCGACACGGCGCAGGCCGCGTGGGGGCCCGACTCCACACGCATCAGCGATTTCACCTACCGCCAGGTCGTCCACGCCGCGTACGGCGTCCTCGACGCGCAGCGCGGCAAGTTCCTGCTCCAGGCTGGCATCCGCGTCGAGCGCGCCACGACGCAGTTTCACCTGCTCACGACCGGCGCCACCTACGCAAACCCGTACAACAGCGTTTTTCCAAGCGGCCTCATCGCCTACAACATCGACGACACGCATCAGGTGAAGCTGAGCTATTCGACGCGCATCCGCCGCCCCGACGACACCGATCTGCTCGATCCGACCGCGCACTATCTCGACCCGCTCAACATCTCGCGCGGCAATCCCTACCTGAAGCCGGAGTACATCCGGGCCCTCGAGCTGGGATGGCAACGGACCGCTGACCGCCTGACGCTCCAGCTCACGCCCTTCTTTCGGCACACGGTCGATGCCGTCCGCACGATCCGGACGCTCGACACCGCCGGCGTGATGACGCGGACGTTTGCCAACGTCTCCACCAGTGACGCGTATGGCGCCGACGTCACGATCGCCAGAAGTGGTGGGCGGCTCAGCGGATTCGCCGGCGCGAGCGCGTTCCGGCAGGTCAGCAACGCGTCGAATCTGGGGCCGGGTCTCTCTGCCAAGACTTTCGGCTGGACGGCCCGGACCAACGCGACGTTCCGGGCCACCAGCACGCTCGATGTCCAGGCGCTGCTGTCGTACCAGGCACCGATGACGGTCGAACAGGGCCGGACCGCCAGTCGCACCCGCTTCACGCTCGCTGCCCGGAAGAAACTGATGGAAGACCGGATGAGCGTGACGCTCCGGGTGATCGACCCCTTCAACACGTCGCGCGAGAGCTCGACGACGATCGATCCACGGTTCTACCAGGTGTCGGACCGCCGGCGCACGATCCGGGGGCTCTTGCTCAGCGTCAACTGGACATTCGGCAAGCCCAAGGAAGACCATGAGCGGGACACCGTTGACCAGGGTGGCGACGTCAGCCCGCCATGATCGCTCGCCGTCGCCGGCCGTTCATCAGCGAGTCCGGCGTGGCGCGGCCATCAATCGATTCCACCGCGCCATCACCGCATTGACCTGCGCGCGCGCCCGGGCGCACGCCGCGACCTGCGCCGCGGTGGGCGTTACGTCCGCGTCCTGCATCGCCATCGCCGCCGCCAGCGCCGTGGTGCTGGCGGACTCCAATGTTGGCGCTCGCGGCCGGGTCCTCACCCCCTGACCCCCTCTCCTGGCGGAGAGGGGGGACGACGCCGCGGCCGGAGCCAGCGTGTCGAGCTGCGCACGGCGCGTGCCGGTCGCCGCGTCGGCGAGCGCGCGGGCCTGCAAATGTGCCGCGTGCGCCGCGGCGGCCAGGTCATTCATCTCGCGCGTCAGTGCCGCGAGCTGACGGAGCCCGTTAGCCGGCGTCTTCACGCGCGGGTCGAGCTGCAGCACCAGGGGCTTCGTGTACGTCCTTCCTCCTTCCATGAGCCGCACGGTGTAGCGGCCCGGCGGCGCCCAGGGCGCTACCGCCGTGTGCTCGCTGCGGTGCGGCACCGCGCCGGTCGCTTCAACTTCGCCCGACCGCGGGTTGTCGCCGATCGGTTGGTAGCGCATGTCCCACATGAAGCGATGCAGCCCCGCGCGCGTCGACAGGCGCTGCTGCGGCGCGGGCCAGTACAGCGGCAAGCCGCAATCGGGGGCCGACGGATTCTTCTGGCAGACCAGAGTGTAGGCCGCGGGATCGGCCGCGGGATCGGGTTCGATCACAGAGTCAGCGCTCGAGTACGACCGAATGACCCGCCCCGATGCCTCGACGATCTCGAGCTTCACGGGCGTCTCCGCGTCTCGCCCTAAGGCGTAGTCAATGATCGCACCGTTCGGCGGATTCTCGGCGGCGGGGAGCTCGGGCGGCCAGGGCGTCGGCTCGTTCGTCCCGGAGCGTACTCGCAGGGCAGTGTTTGGGCTCACGAGGTACGTGGCTGCCGCGAGATTCGCCCCCGCGTTTCGCCCCCGCGCCAGGTGACGTAACAGAGTCAGGTCGTCGAGAATCCAGAAGCCGCGCCCATGCGTCCCCGCGATCAGATCGGCGCAGCGGCAGGTGCTGTCGTCTTTGACCTGAATGTCACGCACCGAGATCGCCGGCATGTTGAGCCGCAGCGACTGCCAGTTGGCGCCATCATCGAACGACACCCAGACCTGCGCGTCGGTCGCCGCATACAGGAGCCCCGGCACGCGGGGGTCCTCGCGAATCGAGTTGGCGACGGCGTTCGGTGCGATACCGTTATCGATCTCTTTCCAGGTCCGGCCGCCGTCGTGGGTGCGCCAGAAGTGCGGCTGCGCGTCGTCGATGCGCAGCGTGTTCGCGGCGGCGTACGCGGTCCGTGGGTCGAAGTGCCCCGCCTCGATATTGAAGATGCGCGTCCACGGCTTGATGGCCGCCGGTGTCACGTTCCGCCAGGTCGTCCCGCCGTTCGTGGTCGCCTGGATGGTGCCGTCGTCGGTACCGGCCCAGAGCACCGCGAGGCTGCGCGGCGAGGGCGACAAGGCGGTGATCGCGCCGCGGGGCGTCGGCGTCACGCCACTCGTGTAGCGGCCGGCGCTCGCCGGAGCGGCCCACGTCTGCCGCGCAAGGTCGGGACTGATGCGCGTCCACGTGCGCGCGTGATCGATCGACTTCCACACGACGTTCGACGTGTAAAACAGGACGCCCGGATTCACCGGCGACCAGATGAGCGGCATGGTCCGCACGTTGCGGCCATACTTGTCGCCCCGCGCCGCCGAGTCGGGCCCGACCTGCGCGGTCTGGCCGGTGCGCCGGTCGTAACGCGACACGCCGCGCCGCGCGCTGCCGAACACGACCTCCGGATCGCGCGGATCGGGCGCGCCGATGCCGTACTCCTGAATGTTGGCGGGATGCCAGTCGTGGAACGTGATCTCGCCGTCGTCCGAGCGGCTCGACACGCACAGCGAGCCTGAATCCTGCTGCCCGCTGCAGACGCGATAGGGGAACGCGTTGTCGGCCGTCACGTGATACACCGCGGCCGTCGGCTGCGTGTACCAGTTGCTCCACGACTCGCCGCGATTGGAAGAAATCACTCCGCCCTGGTCGGAGACGGCAAGAATCAGGTTGGCATCGTCGGGACTGATCCAGATGCGCTGATAGTCGTCCCCGCCCGGCGAGCCGCGGACCGCCGACCAGCTCGTGCCGCCGTCTTCAGTGCGCCACATGACGATCGACGCGCTGTAGACGACGTTCTCGTTTTTGGGATCGACGACGATGGGTGGCAAGTCACCGCCGCCGATGCGGCCGAGGGGACGGTCATCCGCCGTCGCCGTGGTCGTGTCGCCGCTGACGGCGGCACCCGGGATCCGCGTCCGCAGCGTCCAGTGCGCGCCGCCATCGCTCGACTTGTAGAAGCTGACCGGCCCAGACCCTCCCGCCGGATTCACCGACGCGATCATGGTGTACATCACCTGCGGATTACTCGGCGCGATCGCGATGTTCGCTTCGAGGACCGGAGGCAGCCCCCCTGCGAGTTGTGTCCACGTCGTGCCGCCGTCCGTCGACTTGTAGATCCCGCCCGCGCCCGGCCACGTCGAATCCGGGCCGAACGACGCCGCCTCATAAAACGTTTGCTGCTGCTGCCACAGCGTCGCGTACACGGTGTTGGGATTGCTCGGGTCGATCCGCACCTCGTTCCCGCTCGTGTACTCGTCCTTGTACAGCACCTTTTCGAACGTGCGGCCGCCGTCGCTCGAGCGGTAAATCCCGCGCTCGGCGTTCGGCCCGTACGGGTGCCCGAGTGCCGCCACGAAGAGGCGGTCGGGGTTGGTGGGGTCGACGTCGACGTAGGCGATCATCTGCGTCGTTTCGAGACCGAGCTGGGTCCAGGTGCGGCCGGTGTCGTTGGAGCGATACATCCCGTTGCCCGTCGCCAGGTCGGGGCGGATGATGCCGGCTCCCGTGCCGACGTAGATCACGTTCGGCGCCGATGGGGCGAGCGCGATCGCACCGATCGAGCCTGTGGCTTCGCGGTCGAAGACCGGCGTCCAATTGCTGCCGTAGTCGCTCGAGCGCCACAGGCCGCCATTGTCGAACCCGATGTAGAAGACGGTGGGTTTTCCCGGAGTGCCGGCGACGGCGCGCGCCCGTCCGGCGCGGAACGGACCGATCGTCCGCCAGCGGAGGGCCTGCGAGAGATCGGGAGTCTGCGACTGGGCGCGCGGCGTGCACACCGCGGCGAGAGCGAGCACGAGTAAGGATGGGCGCATGTTCGGATTATGCAGCGAGATCCCCGCGTCAGCTACAGTCTTATTTTGAACACCTTGCGGCCCACCAGCGCCGAGATCGCCACGATCAGCAGCTGCACCGATACCTCTCCCGGAATCTCTTCGAAGTCCGGGGTCCTCCAGCGGTCCGGCGGATCCTCGATGCGCCGGACATGGGCAACCCCGGCCACCAGCACAAAGGAAACGGCACACACGGCGACCGTTGCCGCCGTCAGCCGCGCCAGGCGTCCAAGCACGCGTCCCGCGCCCTCCAGATCAAGACGCTCGAGCCATGATCGGTGGGATGTGGTGCGATGCCGTGCGCGCCAGTGGCGAACGGCGCTCACAGTCCAGTCCCAATTCAGCGCCACATGCAGGCCGACGATCACCAGCGTCACACTGGCAACGATCGTATGGAGTTGGGCCCAGGCGCGCAGCGTACTGGGGACCATGCCGAGGGTGGGGAGGACGAACCGCGAGACGACCAGCCCTGAGAAAATTGTGAACACCATCGTCACATAGAGCGCGCCGTTGAGCCAGGTGTTGGCTCGGGCGCGGCGGGCGGCGAGGCGATAGCGCCCCAATGCGGCCGCGATCCAGCGCCAGTTGACGAGGAGATGCAGAAACAGGAGCCCGGCGAAGCCGATGCTGATCCACTCATGCCCCCAGAGCCCGGTCGTCACGGGCTCCTCGAGGAACGCGAAGATCAGCAGCAGCGTGACGTCCAACCAGAGCAGAAACCGCGCGCGACGCATGCGATCTCCGCTTAAACCGGGCTACGCAACTCGAACTACTCGCTGAGACGTTTCGGCGCGCCCGAGTTGGGTACCGACTTCGGCTGCTGCGGAGGGGGGGGCTCTTCAATCGCGTTGCCGGCGTCCTGCAGGCCGCGCTTGAATGCCTGAATCCCCTTCCCGATCGACGCCCCCATCTCAGGGATCCGTTTCGATCCGAACATGAGGGTTATGACCGCGATCAGGATCAGGATGTGCCAAATGCTGAGATCAGCTAACACGCGCGCTCCACGAGGCGTGATGGGATCTCAAAATGTAGCCCCTTCCGCAAGACGGCGCTGAGCAAGTGTCGCATTCGGCAACCGCTCGATGCGGACGGTCGGACGCTCGAACCCTCGGACCACGACGGTGGCGTCGAACGGCTGGGCGCGCTGTACGCGCACCCGGACGGTATCGCCTATCTGCAGGCTTTGCAGCTTCGCACGCAATTCGGGCCATGTCCTGAGCGGTGCCCCGTTGATGCTGACAAGGCGATCGCGACTGTGCAGCCCTGCTCTACCCCAAATACTCGCGGGGTTGTTGATCACGAGTCGCAGCGTCGTGTCCCGCTCGTATCCCCAGACCCGCAGATCGCGCTCCGGCTCACCGTTGTAGACCGCGGGTCCCCAGCTCAGACGCGGCTGTAGCCCGATCAAGCCGAGGTAGCGGTCGAAATCGAGCGCGGCACCGTGGCGAACGTAGCCGTCGAAGAAGGGCGTCATGTCGCAGCCGCAGACTGCCTCGACCCCGTGCTCGATTACTCTGCCATCGATCCTTTGCGCCTGATTGAACAAGAGTCGCATCACGTCGTCCATCGATTTCTGACCGCCGGTGCTGTTGCGAATCGTGATGTCGAGCATGGTGCCGATGATCTCGCCCTGGAGATGGGTGCTGGCACTGTAATCGCCCAGCTCCCCGGGCTCGGCGTTGTACGCGACCCGGCTGATCGACTCGGCGGAGAACCGCGCGTAGGCGGGATTGGCGGCGTAGCTGCCGATCAGCCGCTCGAGATGCGCCTGGCGCGTCGAATCGCGCACCGCAATGCCGGCCCGCCGCAGCAACAGGTCGGCGTAGAACATGGTGAGGCCTTCGCTGAACCAGAGACTCGAGACGGGCGGCTGCGTGCGGTAGTCGATATCATGGTACTCGACCGGCCGGATCGCCATCAGGTTCCAGGTGTGGAAGAACTCGTGTGCCGTCTCCTGGATGACGGCGTTCGGATCCTTCGCCAGGTCGGCGCTCTGTGCGCCGAGCGTCACCGAGTTACGGTGCTCGAGTCCCCCACCCCACGCGCCGTCCTCGAACATGAAGGTGTACGCGCGATAGGGTGCGCGGCCGAACAACGCGATCGCCTGGTGCACCGTCCGCTGGATGCCGGCGACGAATGCGGTCGTGTCGAAGGACGTCGCATTCGGCAGCGGCCAATACACGACGCGATGCGGCATACCACCCTCGACGAACCGCCACTCGCGCAACTGCCCCGCGAGAATCGGGGAATCGACGAGCGCCGCCGCGTTCGGCGCGGTGAATGCGCGAGGCGAGTTGGTGCGATTGAGCCCGGTTGCGATGCGCCAGCTCGGCGGCAGCTCCAACGTGACGCCCACCAGGCTGTCCTCGGCGCCCAGCATGTACATGAAGGAATGCGGTCCGCCCACGAGGCCACCGGTTGGTGTGAGGAACGGCTTCCACGAGCTGCGTAGCCCCGGCTCGACGGCGGGCAGCGCGATCCGGTAGCGCACGGTCACGAACCCGCGCGGTGCCGTGACCTGCCAGACGGCGCTATCGACGCGGGTCACGGTTCCCATCGGCTCGACGACGACATCGCGCACGTAGCGCCAGTAGCGATCGTCGTATTCGGGATGCGCCGCCATCACGAGACGGAAGATGTCAGAGGCCGTGCGGAGCCGGATCTCGACAGTCCATCCCGAGAGATCGGTGCTGTCGACCCGGAGCGTGTATTGGATGCTTGGCTTCAGCGCCGGATGCGCAGGCGCGAAGAGGGCGAGGAGGAGGGCCAGTGCGTTCATGGTGGTAGGATGGCGGTCGGCGCCACGGGGTTTGAAACGATAAGTTCAAGGGAATGCTCTCCGTCCTTCTGTCTGTTTGCGTCCTCCAAAGCGCAGGCCGCGACTCCGTCGTGTACGATCTCGCGCCTGCCCCGCTGACCCGGTTCGAAGTGCGTACGGGCAAGGCGGGGCTGTTGGGCTTCGCCGGCCACGAGCATCTGATTCAGGCAACGAGTTTCTCTGGGCGCATCGTCTGGTATCCGGATCAGCCGGCGGCCTCGCACGTGACTGTGTCGGTGGCGACCGAAAGCCTCGAGGTGGTGACGCCACCCGACACGGCCGAAATCCGCAAGGTGACCGCCGCCATGCGCGAGGATGTGTTGGACGTGGCGCACTATCGAGAGATTACGCTTGCCGCTCCCGTGGTGGCGCGCGCGGGTGACACGCTGCGCATCCACGCTGCGCTCACGATCACGGGCAAGACGCTGGTGATCCCCCTCACGGTGCACGTCAACATCGGACCCGACACGCTGCGCGCGAGCGCCACGTTCACGGTCAAGCAGACCGATTTCGGAATCCGGCCCTATCGCGGCGGACCCGGTGGCACGGTGCGCGTGGCGGATCGCGTGACGTTCACAATCGAGGCGGTCGCGCTGCGACGCAGATGAGCGTCGTCTGGTCGCCGACCGCTCGCTATCTCGAGCGCAGCCGGCTGCGCCGGTTCGCCGAGGCCCACGGACATCACGATCTTCCGTCGCTGCATCGCTGGTCGGTCGAAGACCAGGATGGCTTCTGGCGGGCCGTCGAACGCGACATCGGCCTGATCTGGCGTACGCCCTACCAGCGCGTGTTCGACTCCTCGCGGGGACTCCCGTGGACCACCTGGTGGCTCGGCGGCCGGATGAACTTCGTCGCCTCGGTACTCCGCCACGATCCCTCGCGCCCGGCAGTCATCTTTGAAGGCGAAGAAGGCAACACTCGACACCTGACCTATGGTGAGTTGACCGCGGCGGTGCGGCGCTGCACCGCAGGTCTGCGGGCCCTCGGCGTGAAACCAGGCGACCGCGTCGGGATCTTCCTGCCCCTCACCCCTGAGTGCGTCATCGCCACCCTCGCCGTCGCGGCGATTGGTGCGATTTACACACCCATCTTCTCAGGGTATGCCAGCGACGCGATTGCTGGCCGGCTGCGCGATTGCGAGACAAGCGTGCTCATCACGGCCGACGGATTCTTGCGGCGCGGGCAGGTGATACAAATGAAGGAGACAGCGGACGCCGCGGTGGACGCCGCGCCCAGCGTCCGCACCGTGATCGTGGTGCCGCGGCTGGGCCGGCAGATACGACTCCGCGATCGCGAAGTCACGTGGGACTTCATGATGGCGCAGGGCAAGGACGAAAGTCTCGCCGATACCTCGCCCGAAGATCCGTACATGCTCATTTACACTTCGGGTACGACGGGGCGGCCGAAAGGTGCCGTGCACGTGCACGGCGGGTTCCCCGTCAAAGCGGCGCAGGACCTCGCGCACGTGTTCGACCTCCAGGCGGGGGACATCCTGTGGTGGTTCACCGACATCGGGTGGATGATGGGTCCCTGGCTCATCGCCGGCGGGCTCATCCACGGCGCCACGATTCTGCTGTACGACGGCGCCCCCGACTATCCGGACGCGGGCCGCGTGTGGTCGATCGTCGAGCGCCATCGGGTCACGCACCTCGGCATTTCACCGACCGCGATTCGCGGCCTGATGCGGGCGGGTGAAGAGCCGGTGCGCCGCCACGATCGCTCCTCGCTCGTCGTCCTCGGCTCGACCGGCGAGCCGTGGAATCCGGAGCCGTGGTGGTGGTACTTCGGCGTCGGTGAGAAGCGAGTGCCGCTCATCAATTACTCCGGCGGTACCGAATGCTCCGGCGGCATCCTCGGCTGCACGACGTGGACGCCGCTCAAACCGGCGGCGTTCGCCTGCCCGGTGCCCGGCATCGCCGCCGACGTGGCGGACCCACAGGGCCGCACGCTGCGCGGCGCGGTCGGCGAGCTCGTCATTCGGAAGCCCTGGCCGGGCATGACGCGCGGCTTCTGGCGCGACCCCGACAAGTATCTCGCGACCTATTGGCACCGGTTTCCGGGTGTCTGGGTGCACGGTGACTGGGCACGCATCGACGACGATGGATTCTGGTTCATCGAGGGTCGCAGCGACGACACGCTCAAGGTCGCGGGCAAGCGGGTCGGCCCCGCCGAGGTCGAGTCAGCCGCGACGGCGCACGCGGCGGTGCTCGAGGCGGCGGCGATCGGCGTGCCGCACGAGATCAAAGGCGAAGCGATTGTCGTGTTCGTCGTACTGCGCAGTGGTCACGACGGCTCCGACGGTCTGGCGCGCGAGATCGGAGAGACGATCGCCGAGCGGCTGGGGCGGCCGCTCCGGCCTGAGGCGGTGCGGTTTGTCGCCGATCTTCCAAAGACACGCAATGCCAAGATTCTCCGTCGCGTGATCCGCGGTGCCTACCTGGGCTTGTCCGACCTTGGCGATCTCTCGGCGCTGGAGAACCCCGCGGCGGTCGAGACGATTCGTAGCACTCGCATGTGAATGTCGGTCAGCAGGTCGTTGGCCGCCGCTTCCTCAGGCCGCTCGGGCAATGGCGATCCCGCCCGCGCGGCTTCAATCCGCCCGAACAGCATCTCGGCCTCCGCCTTGACCTGCTCCAACGTCCAGCCGCCGCGCTTGATCTGCTTCAGCTCCTCGCCATCCATTGCGCGAAACACGCGCAGCTCTCCTGTCTCCAGAAACTCGATGCCCATTCTGAGCAGTCGAATGAGATGCGCGGCGTTCTTCACGTCGTACTGGTACTTGCGCACGATGGCCTTGCGCTTTTCGCCCATGTAACCACTGAAGTGCTCGTGATGCAGTTTGCGGAAGCGCACCAGGCGCTCGAGCGCGATGCCCCAGTTCTGTGCGATATGGAGCAGCTTCGGATTGTCCGCCTCCAGCACCTCGCGCAGCGGCCCGCGCGCACGAATCTCATTGGTGAGAGCTTCGTACTCGGCCATGCGTTCGAGGTCGAACGCTTCCATCCGCTTCAATTGATCGTGCGCGTAGCCGGCAAACGACTCAGCCGCGGCCTGAGACGAAAAAATCGCGCGGCGGCTTCGCATGACCGCGAACGTCTCGTGCCGGTGGACGTACTCGTTCTCCCGCAGCCACAGCAATCCGACGATGTTGGGATTGCTCTTGAGCAGCAGCCGCACCGCTTTTTCGAGACTGTAGATCACCACGTCCAGCTCGTCCTGCTGCATGCGCCAGTGCTCCCAGCGCGGTAAGCCGAGATGAAACCGCAGCGGCGGCACGACGAACCCCATCAGGTCGACATCGTCGATCGCATCCGGCTCTTCCGGCGGCATATACGTGCCGTGGCTGTGCGACCCCATCAACGCGAGCACGATGAGGTGTGGCTCGAGTGGGAAGCCGTTGTCGGCTTCAAAGGCGTGGCTGATGCGTGGGTCGATGCTCATTCGGATCGAGTAATAGAATAAGCTTTGTTGTTGGTGGCGCTTGACGGTTTGGCGCCCGGGGATACCTTCGGCCTTTCCTCCTGAGTTGAGTTCGTCGTCGTGAAGAGCCTGATCGAAAACCTGAATGGTCCGTGGCACAAGCGCGCGCTGCAAATCTTCATGGTCATCGTCCTCGCGCATTGGGCCGAGCACTTGGTGCAGGCGTACCAGGTGTATGCGCTCAAGTGGCCGATGCACGAGGCGCGCGGCGTCGTCGGGCAGGTGTTTCCGTGGCTGGTCCATTCCGAGGTGCTCCACTACAGCTACGCGTTGATCATGCTGGCCGGTATCTGGGCATTCCTGCCCGGCTTCGTCGGCCGTGCGCGAGCCTGGTGGCTGGCGGCGCTCGTGATCCAGTTCTGGCATCACATCGAGCATGCACTGCTGCAGGGCCAGGTCATCGCCGGGCACACGCTGTTCGGAGCAACCGCCCCGACCAGCATCCTGCAGCTCTGGTTCCCGCGCCTCGAGCTCCATCTGTTCTACAACACCGTGGTGTTCGTGCCGATGATGATCGCCATGTACTATCACCTGCTCCCCAGCGCGGCCGAGGCCGCGCATATGCATTGCACCTGTTCACTGCGACTCCATTCAGCGACCAGCTGATCTTCCACGGAGGGTCACGGCTGAAATGAAACGATCACTATTGACGTTGGTGGGGACTCGTCCGGTGAAACGGATCGGTGTCGCGCTGCTCTGGGTAGCTCTCGTGACGGTGGGGTCGGCATGCGCTGGTAGCGCCCGTCCACGCACTGCGTCGAGCGTGGATCACAACACGCTCAAGCCCGAGGAATTCGGCCAGCGGCCGTTCAACTCGGCGTTCGAGGCAATCGAGTCATTGCGGCCCAACTGGCTGTATCGCCGGGGATCGGAGTCCGACGTTCAGGTCTATGTTGACGACACTCACCTCGGGGGCCAGGGCGAGCTTCGCACGATCCGGTTGTCGAGCGTGGCGGTGATCCGGCATCTCGACGGCATCCAAGCAACCGCCCGCTACGGACTGGGCCACGATAATGGCGCAATTCTGGTCACGACGCGCGCTGCAGGACGGTGAGCTCGGACGCTTGACTTTCGGTGTCCGTGTAGGGATTATTGAGCCGAGCGAACAAGCCAGACCGATCGAGGACCTGGGACAGCGTCTCAGGTCCTTCTTCTTTTAGGCCTCGCTCACCGGCGCCGGAATCACAGGTCGCGGCGCACCGAGTGGTGACGTCGCGCGACGCCGGGAACAGTTCTTAGCACAGGAGTTTCATCAGATGGCACGTATCACCGGTACCGTGAAGTGGTTCAACGACGCGAAGGGGTTTGGTTTCATCACGCCCGAAAACGGCGAGAAGGACTGCTTCGTGCATCACACCGCTATCCAGGCGCAGGGCTTCAAGTCTCTCGCCGAAGGCGAGCGCGTCGAGTTCGACGTCGTGCAGGGCCAAAAGGGCCCGGCGGCGCAGAACGTCGTCAAGCTCTCGTAACCATCGCGGTACGGTAGCACAAACGGCGCTCTCTTCGGAGAGCGCCGTTTTCACGTCTCGTACCTCCCTAGAGCGCGGGCCGCGACGCGGCCTCGAGACCCAGCGCCACGTTCAGCCAACGCACGAGCGGGAGCATCAGCCGGAAGTCCCGCTCGAGACCTTCGGCGAGCCGCGGCGACAGCACGTCGCGGTCGCTCAGCTGCCGGCCGATCGTGAACGATTGATACCGCAGCCACTCCCCGGCGGGATGACCATCGCTGAAGCCTCGCGGCATCCGCTTCAGCATCGCTTCGTCATCGAGACCGCCGTAGCGCCGCCGGGCGGCGGGACGCTTGATGATCCGGCCGAATCCCCCGGGATCGTCTGCAATCGCGTCGCGGATCTTGTCCAGTGCCGGCCGCGGCGGCATCCAGATCCCCGCCCCGACGAAGGATTGCCTGGGCTGGAGATGGAAATACAATCCGGCGCTGCCCGCCTCGGCGTCGCCGCCCACCCGATGGTCGGCCGCGCTGTGCCGGAACCAGCACGCCGCGTGCGTCTTGTACGGCGACTTGTCCTTGGAAAAACGAATGTCGCGATTGATCCGGAACATCGAGCGCTTCGGATCCCCGGTCAGCTCGGGGGCAAACCGGGCGAAGCGGACGTCCATCTCCTCGATCAGCGCCCGCATCGGCACGCGGATGTGGGTCTCGTAATCGTCCCGATGCGCCTCGAACCATGGCTTCTTGTTGTTGCGGGCGAGGCCACGCAGAAAGCGCAGCGACGCGGCGGTAAATGACATCGTGAGCCGGAACCCTCAGCGCGCCCGCGCCACTTCGTATAGGTAATCGACGTACGATCGCACCGCGCCGTCGATCCCCTGCACCTTCGGATTCGTGGACTCGATGACGTAGTACTCGTCCGGGGCGTGCGCCCCGTTGCCGTGCCCAAGCCCGAAGTGCCCCGCCGCCAGCTTCAACGGTTCACCGGTGAATACGTAGCCGGGCCAGGAGCCCGCGTTGCGCGGCAGCAGAATCGGCTCGATGCGCGAGCGACGGTACACGGCCTCCTGCGCCCGGATCACCATCGCGTCGCGCGCCGTGCTGGTGGGATCGTAGCCGCCCGTCATGTTGACCTCGATGTCCCCAAACCCGCGCTGGGCGAGATGCGCCTTGAGCGCGGCGAGCGCGTCGGCCGCGGTCATGTCCGGCACCAAGCGGAGGTCGAGCTTCGCGACCGCGCGATGCGGCAAAATCGTCTTGCCACCCGGCCCCGTGTAGCCACCGACCAGTCCCTCGATGTTGACCGTGGGACGGGACATCAGCATCTCGAGTGCCTCCGTCCAGCTCGCGTCGTGCGCCCACCGCTGCACGCCGAGCTGCTGCTTCGCCGCGGTTTCATCGAGCCGCGCGGCCGCGGCCGCGATCATCGCCTTGTCGTCCGGGGAGAGGGGCCGAGCCTTGGCGGCGAAATTGTCGATCGCGGGATCGTTGCCGTCGGGGGAAACCAGTGTCGCGAGCGCCTGCACCAGGTGCCAGGCGGGGCTGTCGACTCTGGCCTTGTTGCTCGAATGAATGTCGGCGCGCGGCCCGCGTCCCCACCGCTCGCCGCTCGACACCAGCTCGCACTCGATGACGCCCTTGGCGCCCAGCGTGATGGTGACCTGGCCGTCGAGCCCCTGCGCGGCCGTCGGCATGAAGATGCCGGCGCAGCGCTGCAATGCGGCGAGCACCTCGGGCCGGCGGACGATCTGCGGGAAATGGGGCGAGCCAATCTCCTCTTCGCCCTCGGCGACCAGCACCAGGTTCACCGGCACCTTGCGGTTCGCGCCGCGGATCGCGTGCAGCGCGGCGAGGAACGTCGCCTCCGGGCCCTTCTGGTTCACCGCCCCGCGCCCCATCACGACCTTACCCAGGCCGGCTTTGTCCACGAGTGCGGCGTCCCAGGGCGGCGAGGACCATTCGGCGGGATCGACCTGTTTGACGTCGTACATGAAGTACAGGCCGAGCGTCTTCGGCGCGCCCGCGTCCAGGGTTGCGAAGATGCCCGGCTGGCCGTCGCTCGAGACCTTCGTGACATGCTGGAATCCTGCGTCGCGCAGCATCCCCATCGTCAGGTCGCACCCCTCGTTCATGCCGCGGTGCTCGGCGGCGATCGACGGCTGACGCATCCACGTCTGGAGTCGTTGCACCGCCTCGTCGTGGCGCTGGGCGATCTGGGCATAGATGGGGGCAAGATCCGACTGTTGCGTCCGGACGGAGCGTGGCAATGCGAGTGCTGCGGCCGTAGCCGTCGCGTTCTGGAGAAAAGCGCGGCGATCGATCATGGGCAACCTCTGGCGCGGGTGAGTCATTATTCTGCGCCGGAACCTCGGGGACTCGCTAGCCCCCGGCCGAGCGGGAAGGGACCTGACTAGCGCCACACCCGCAATTGGGACAAAATCCACGCCGTGAACTTTCTGCCGCTGCTGCTCCTCGCCGTCCAAGCGCCGGTGCTTCAGCTCGATGGGCTGCAATTCAAAGACCTGAACAAGAACGGCGTCCTCGATCCGTACGAAGATTGGCGGCTCCCCGCCGAGCAACGCGCGCGCGATCTCGCCGGGCGCATGACGCTGGAAGAAAAAGCCGGGACCATGATGCATGCCACGGTGCGGAGCGCCGGGCCGAACAGCGGCGTCGGCATGGGTGCCCAATACGACACCGCCAAGAATCGCGCGCTCATCGATAGCGTCAAAATCACCAACGCCATTACGCGGCTCAGCGGCGAGCCCGCGTCGATCGCCACCCAGAACAACGCGCTGCAACGCATCGCGGAAAACACGCGGCTCGGCATCCCCCTCACGATCAGCACCGACCCGCGCAACCACTTCCAGTACGTCGTCGGCGCAAGCGTGCAATCGAACCGCTTCTCCCAATGGCCTGAGCCCCTCGGCTTTGCCGCCATCGGCGACTCTGCGCTCGTGCGACGGTTTGGCGACATCGCGCGCCAGGAATACCGCGCCGTGGGCATTCACATGGCCCTGTCGCCCCAGGCCGACCTCGCGACCGAGCCGCGCTGGGGACGCATCCCGGGCACCTTCGGCGAGGACGCCGCGCTCGCCGAGCGTATGGTCCGGGCGTACGTCTCGGGCTTCCAGCACGGCGAGACCGGCCTGGACACGGGAAGCGTCGTGACGGTCGTAAAGCACTGGGTGGGGTATGGCGCCGCAAAAGATGGTTTGGACAGCCACAACTACTACGGCCGCTTCGCCACCTTCACCGGCCCGAACCTCGAATACCATGTGCAACCCTTCCTTGGCGCGTTTACCGCCCATGCCGCCGGGGTGATGCCGACCTACTCGATCCTCCAGGGCGCCACGTGGGACGGCAGACCCATCGAGGCCGTCGGCGCGGGCTACAATCGCCAGCTGCTCACCGACTTGCTGCGCGGCCGCTATGGCTTCCGCGGCATAGTGGTCACGGATTGGTCGATTACCTGGGACTGCAACGCGCGCTGCAAGGACGGGGCGCCGGCGGGTGAGCGCCCGTCGTTCGCCGACGTGGCGATGCCATGGGGCGTCGAGGATCTCTCGATGCGCGCGCGGTTCGTGAAGGCGGTGCAGGCGGGCGTGGACGAGTTCGGGGGCACCGAGCGCGCCGACATGCTGGTCGACGCAGTCCGGGCGGGCGAGCTGACGGAGGCGCAGCTCGACAGCTCGGTGGTGCGGATTCTCACACAGAAGTTCGCGCAAAGTTTGTTCGAACATCCCTACGTCGATCCCGATGCCGCGGCGCGGGTCGTGGGGAACGAGGCGTTCCGCGCCGCCGCGCTCGACGCGCAACGCCGCGCGCTGGTGCTGCTCGAGAATAAGGGCCGGATATTGCCGCTGCGTATGCCGCGGGGTCGCGCGCTGCGGGTGTATCTGTACGGCATCGACCCGGACGCAGGTGCACACGAAGGGTGGACCGTCGTCCAAGATCCGCTCAAGGCCGATATCGCCATCGTGCGACTCACCGCGCCATTCGAGCGGCTGCACCCGCAGTACGTCTTCGGCCAGTTCTTGCACGAAGGCAGTCTTGCCTTCAAGAACGGCGATCCTGATTACGAAGCGTTCAAGCGGGTGAGCGCGGTCGTGCCCACGATCGTGACCGTATACCTCGATCGACCCGCGATTCTGACGCCGCTCCAGTCGAAGGCGCGGGCACTCCTTGCCAACTTTGGCGTAAGTGATGAAGCATTGATCGATGTGCTGACGGGTCGAGCCCGGCCCGAAGGCAAGTTGCCGTTCGAGCTGCCGTCATCGATGGAAGCCGTCGCCGCCCAGCGGCCGGACATGCCGCACGACAGCGCGCGCCCGTTGTATCCGTTCGGGTTCGGGCGCAGCTACTGATGTTTTCCTTCATTGGAGGTGCACGATGCAGGTTCGACCCTATGCTCTCATGATGGCGTGCGCGGTGCTGCCCGCCGCGCTCGCCGCACAAGGCACGACCGCGATGGCCGCCCCCGCGGCGTCGACGAGTCCTGTGGCCGACGCGCTGCGCCAAATGGAGCAACGCTCCGCGCGCACCCTGATCGCCGCAGCCGAGGCGATGCCCCCGGAGAAGTACGGCTACCGGCCGACCCCGGCGCAGATGAGTTTCGCCGCGATTCAGGTCCACCTCGCCAACGAGGGGAATGACTTCCTGTGCGGCAAGGTCGGGGGCGTTGCGTCGCCGCAGCGGCCGGCGGTGGACACGACGATGACGAAGGAGCAGCTCGTCGCCCGGCTCAAGGAAACGTTTGCGTTCTGCGAGCAGGCCTTCGCGCATCTCGACGACTCGAAACTCAGCGAGCAGATGACGTTCTTCGGCACCAACACCGTGTCGCGGGCGACCGCGATTCTCATCACCGTAGGTGACTGGGCCGATCACTACAGCCAGGAATCCAACTACCTGCGCCTGAACGGCGTGCTGCCGCCCACGGCGCAGCGCCGGGGCATGTAGTCCGCAGCGGTAGGGGCGCAGCATGCTGCGCCCCTACCTCCGGGCCCTATGGAAGTCATCGTCCAACGCGACTACGAGCAGATGAGCAAGGCCGCGGCGCAGATCGTCGCGGAATTGCTCAACACCAAGCCGAGCGCGGTCCTCGGCATGGCGACGGGGTCTACGCCCCTGGGCCTCTATCAGGAGCTCGTGCGGCTGCACAAGCGCGAGCAGCTCGACTTCTCACGCGTCACGACGTTCAATCTGGACGAGTACGTCGGCCTCCAGATGAATCACCCGCAGAGCTACCACTTCTTCATGCACGAGCACTTCTTCCGTCATGTCAACATCCCGCCGCATAACATCAACATCCCGTCAGGGACGACGAGCAACTATCCGGCCTTTTGCGAGTGGTACGAGAAACGCATCGCGGATTGCGGCGGGATCGACTTGCAGATCCTCGGCATCGGCACGGATGGGCACATCGCCTTCAACGAGCCCACCAGCTCATTGAGCTCGCGCACGCGGCTCAAGACGCTGTCCAAGCAGACGATCGACGACAACGCGCGGTTCTTCGACCGCCGGGAAGACGTGCCGGTGTATGCCATCACCATGGGTGTCGGCACGATCCTGGATGCGCGCAAGCTGCTCCTCGTCGCGAGCGGCGAAGCGAAAGCGAAAGCGGTGGCACAAGCCGTCGAGGGCCCGGTGACCAGCATGGTGACCGCCAGTGCACTGCAGCTCCACCGCGACGCGATCGTGCTCGTGGACGAGGCGGCGGCCGCGGGCCTGACGATGCGCGACTACTATGAGTTCATCTACGAGGCAAAACCCGCCGCTCCTAGGGCTTAAGCGCCGTGACTTGCTTCTCCCGGTCGAAAGTGAATGTTGCTGTGTCCATTCAGGCGATTCTCCGTGAGCATCTGGGAGCAAACCATCCGATCGCTGCGCACGCTGCGCCTCGACACCATGCGGGGCAAATTTGTCGTGTTCGCGGTTGTGGCGACGCTGTTTGCAACGCTCGCTATGACCGTGATGTTGTACGGAGGCAGCCAACGCGCGCTGGGTGACCGCGTCGCGCTCGAGCTCCGTGCCATAAGCTCGGACGGGGCTCGGGAGACGAGCGTGTGGCTCGATCAGCGGTTGTACGACTTGCGGCTCAGGGCAAGTCCCTATGTGGTGTCGGATAATCTCGCAAGAACCACCGGGCGCGCGGCAGCGCAATCTCTCGTTCGGCTCCGCGACTACCTCAATTCCATCCGCCAGAATCTCTCGGGCCACGAAGGCCTCGCCATCCTCGGCCAAGATGGTCAGGCGCTGACGAGCAGCGGCAGCCGGACCGGTTTTCGACTGTCCGCGGACCGCATGAGCGACCTGCGGGCTCGGGACGCGCTCACGGGCGAGCCCTTCTGGGACGCCGCCGCCGGCAAAGCGGTGATCATCCTCGTCGTCCCAATCCGTCGGGATGACGGAGCATTTCTGGGCGCGTTGGCAGCCAAAGTCAATCTCGACGGCGTCAAGGACCTGTTCGACCAGCTGTCCGGCAACGGCACGCGCGAGCTGTACTTGATCACCGAGCAGGGGCACGTCGTGATCAGCTCGGCAGGCAGCTCCGCCGATTTGATGAAGACGACGTTGCCGGAGGCGACGACCCGAGAGCTCGTCGAACGCGAAGGCCAAACCGTCGTCCAGTCACGTCTCAAGGGCCGTGAGGTGGTGGCGGTGCTGCGCCGGATTCCGCAACTCCACTGGGCGGCCGTTGCGGAAGCCCCCCGTGCCGCAGTCTCCAGCGAGGCCGGCGCGCTGCGGATCCGCACGGTACTGCTGCTTTTCGGGCTGGTCCTGGGCGTGGGCCTCGTGGCGGTCGCGGTGGGCCTGTTCATCACCCGCCCGCTGGAACTGTTGACCGCCGCGGCCGCCCGCGTCTCGGCCGGCGACCTTGGCGTCGAGCTGCCCGCCGCCGGAAGCGGCGAGGTCGGGTACCTGACGCGGGCGTTCAACACGCTCGTCACGCGGCTCCGCGAGAAAGAAAGTCACGGGGAGTTGGAGAAGCTGTCGCTCACCGATTCCCTCACCGGGCTGTACAACCGCCGCCACCTCATGGGGACGCTGGCGAGCGAAGTGCAACGCTCGCGCCGCCTGCGCCGCGCATTCTCGGTGTTGCTGGCGGACGTCGATCATTTCAAGCAGTACAACGACACGCACGGCCACCTCGCCGGTGACGCGGCGCTCGTGAAGATCTCGGAAGTCTTTCGCCGCACGACGCGCCAGGTGGACTGCGTGGCGCGCTACGGGGGCGAAGAGTTCGTGGTGATGCTGCTCGAGGCGAACATGGCGACGGCCCTGCTCGTGGCCGAGCGTATTCGCGCCCGGGTGGCGGCAGAGGACCTCGGCGAGGGGAATCTCACGCTGAGCATCGGCCTGGCCGAGTATCCCGACGGCGGCGATACGCCCGAAGAGCTGATCGCGAGCGCCGATGCGGCGATGTATAAGGCAAAGAATGCCGGCCGGAACCAGGTCGTGGTCGGCGGCACGAGCGAGCAGCGCGCGCCGGAGAAACGGTCGCGGCGCAAACGGGAGGCATGAAGTAGATTTTTCCGGCTTGAGCGACCATCCGATCATTCGCGTCCAACACGTCGTCAAATCGTTCGGGAAGGTCACGGCGGTTGACGACGTCTCCTTCGATGTGCATCCCGGTGAGATCTTCGCATTCCTGGGCCCGAACGGCGCCGGGAAGACGACGACCATCAAGATGCTCACGACGCTCCTGCACCCCACGAGCGGGGCGCTCGAGCTCGACGGGCTCGATCCCACCACCCACGCCACCGAGGTGCGACGGCGCTTCGGCGTCGTGTTCCAGGATCCCAGCCTCGACAGCGAGCTCACGGCGTGGGAAAACATGGACATCCACGGCGTCCTGTATCATGTGCCGCGCCAGATCCGGCGGGAGCGGGCCGAGACCCTGCTCAAGATGTTCGAGCTGTGGGACCGGCACGCCGACCTCGTGAAGACCTTCTCGGGCGGAATGAAACGCCGCCTCGAAATTGCCCGTGGGCTGCTGCACACGCCGAGGGTGTTGTTTCTGGACGAGCCGACGCTCGGCCTCGATCCGCAAAGCCGCAATCAGATGTGGACCCTCGTGCGGAACCTCAATAAGGCCGAAGGCGTCACCGTGTTTCTGACGACCCACTATATGGACGAGGCGGACCGCGTCGCCGACCGGATCGCCGTGATCGACCACGGGCGCATCGTCGCCACCGGCTCCTCCGCGGAGCTGAAGCAGCAGACCGGCACCGATTCGCTCGAAGCGGCCTTCCTCAAACTCACCGGCACGACGATTCGCGACGAGAGTGCGACCGCGGCCGATCAGATGCGGCAAGTGTCCCGGGTCTGGAGGCGATAGGCGCATGAGCGTCATCTATGTCCTGTGGTTGCGCGAGGTGAAGAAGTACCTGCGCTCGCGCGTGCAGATCGTCGCGTCCCTCGGCTCGCCGCTGATGTACCTGGGCGTGCTCGGGTTCGGCCTGGGCCCCGTCTTTCAGCGCGCCGGCGAGGGCAAGTACCTCCAGTTCATGGCGCCCGGCGTCATCGGCATGACGGTGCTGTTCACCGCGATGTTCTCCGGAATCGCCATGCTGTGGGACCGCCAGTTCGGATTCCTGAAAGAGACGCTCGTCGCCCCGGTGCCGCGCCTGCTCATCATGATCGGCCGCACCCTCGGCGGCGCCACCGTGGCGGTCCTGCAGGGCGCCCTGATCTTCGTGGTCACGCTCATCGCCGGGTTCCGCCCGGAGAGCCTGCTCGCGGTGCCCCTCGCGTTTCTGGTGATTGCGCTGATCGCCGTGATCTTCTCCGCGCTGGCGACGGCGATCGGATCGAGCATCAAGGAGATGCAGGGTTTCCAGATGGTCATGAACTTTCTCGTGATGCCGCTCTTCTTCCTCTCCGGCGCGATTTATCCCCTCGAGGGGCTGCCGCGGGTCCTCGCGGCGCTGACGCGCGTCGATCCGCTCACGTATGGCGTCGACGGCGTGCGCGGTGTGCTGACCGGCAGGACGCATTTCGGCGTCCCACTGGACGTTGCGGTGTTGCTGGGAGTTGGGATTCTGTTCGTCATCTTCGGTGCGTGGCGATTTTCCAAACTCGAGGCCTAACGTGATCCTTCTCACCCTTCTGGCGCTGGTGCAGCAGCCCAATGCTCCGAGGCGCGCCCTTGTCTACACCACCGCCGAGAGCACCAGCTTCCGGCTGACGCCCACCGACACGGTGACGTTCACGCCTTCAGAACCGACCTCGGAAGGCAAGGTGTACGTCTTCGTGGATCCGCGGAAAACGTTCCAGTCGCTGATTGGGATCGGCGGGGCGTTGACCGATGCCGCAGCGGAGACCTTCGCGAAGCTGCCAGCGGCCCGGCAGGAGGAGCTGATCGCGGCGTATTACGGCCGCGACCACGGGATCGGGTATACGCTGGGTCGAACCAACATCAACAGCTGCGATTTTTCGAGCGACATGTACACCTACGTGACGGAGGGCGACTCAGCGCTGAGTTCCTTCTCCATCGCGCACGATCTGCGCTACAAGATTCCTCTGATCAAGCGCGCGATGGCGGCGAGCGGCAACAGCCTCAAACTGTTTGCCAGTCCCTGGAGCCCGCCCGCGTTCATGAAGGACAACAACGACATGCTCCACGGGGGGCATCTGCGCTCCGAGTACGCGCATTCCTGGGCGGGCTATTACACGAAGTTCATCCAGCAATACCGCCGAGCAGGCGTGCCGGTGTGGGGCATCACGATTCAGAACGAGCCGATGGCAACGCAGACGTGGGAATCATGCATCTATCAGGCAGCCGACGAGCGCGACTTTCTGAAGAATCATCTCGGTCCGGCGATGTGGCAGCAGGGACTGCGCGACGTCAACATCATGGTCTGGGACCATAACCGCGACCTCATCATCCAGCGCGCGCTCGCGATCTTCGACGATTCGGCGGCAGCGCGCTACGCCTGGGGCATCGCCTTCCACTGGTATGAGGACTGGTCGGGCGGGACGCAGATGTACAACAACGTCGCGCTCGTGAGCCGGCTCTACCCCCGCAAACACATCCTGTTTACCGAGGGCACGCCGGCAAACTTCGACTCCACGGCGTACGGCCGCTGGAGCCTCGGCGAGGCGTACGGCCGCTCGATGATCAACGACTTCAATTCCGGGGCCGAGGGGTGGACGGACTGGAATATCCTGCTCGATGAGCGCGGCGGGCCGAATCATGTCGGGAACTTCTGCATGGCACCGATCCATGCCGATACCCGCACCGGCACACTGATCTACACGAACTCCTACTACTACATCGGCCACTTCTCGAAATTCATCCGCCCCGGCGCGAAACGGATCCTGGCGGCGCCGAGTCGCAGCATGCTCCTCACCACCGCGTTCGTGAACCCGGACGGAACGGTCGTCGTGGTTGTCATGAACCCGACGGAAAAGGGGGGAGACTACAACGTCGCCGTCGGTGCTGAATCGGTGCAGATCCGCTCGCGGCCGCATTCCATCCAGACGGTGGTGTTCGCGCGCTAGAGCTGTGTTGATTATCCTCGCTCGACCGGAGAAACCATTGTGATAATGCAGCGCGTCTCGGGACTCATCCTCGCGTCCTCGGTCCTCCTCACATCGTTGTTGTCCGCGCAGAATCGGGAACCCCCACCGCCCCGCGACCCCAGAGTGGGTCTCAAAGCGGGTTGGTGGGATGCCGCGCAGGCCACGTGGAATCTTCGACTCGTCTCGACCAGCCGGCCCCCCGCGAACTTCATTCCCGCCGAGCCGGGCGATTTCAGCTACATGAACTCCGACCTGGCGTTCCGCGGGACGACGCTCTTCCAGGGCAACTTCCAGGGGTACTCGATCTGGGACGTCGCGGATCCGTTCCACCCGCGGCTGATCCATCCGGAGATGTGCCCCGAGCAGCAGAACGACTTATCGGTCTACAAGAACCTGCTGTTCCTCTCCGGTGAATCCGGAAACGGACGCGTGGATTGCGGCACGCAGGGAGTGACCGAGCACGCCAGCCCGCTACGCTTCCGCGGCGTGCGCGTGATCGACATCAGCGATCTCACGCATCCGCGTATCCTCGCAAACGTGCAGACGTGCCGCGGCTCGCACACCCATACGCTGGTCGTCGATCCCAAGGACACGACCGTCGTCTACATCTATGTCTCCGGCCAGGCGGGCGTGCGTCCCGCCGAAGAGCTCGCGGGCTGCTCGTCCGCGCTGCCGGAGCAGGACACCGCGTCAGCGCGGTTCCGGATCGACATCATCCGCGTGCCGCTCGCGCATCCCGAGCAGGCCGCGATCGTGAGCCGGCCGCGGATCTTCGAGGCGCTGGCCGACCCCGCATCCCATGGCGCCAGCCCGGCCGATCTGGCGGTCGCCCAGCGCGAGGCTGATTCCGCCCGGGCGACCGGCGCGTTTGTCGTGACATTCCAGGGGTCGCCGGTCGTCGCGCCGCCGCCCTTCGTCAACGAAATGCTGGACAGCATGGTGAAGAGTCGCGGCGGCACCGGCGCGCCCACGGGCGCCGACAGCACCGCGCTGCGCGGCTCAATCCAGGGCATCGTCGATGCGATGTTCCAGGCGCCGATGGGCCCGGGCGGCGTACGGCATGGCCCCGATCAGTGCCACGACATCACCGTCTACCCGGCGTTCGGCGTCGCGGGCGGCGCCTGCGCGGGTTACGGCCTGCTGCTGGACATCAGAGATCCCGCGCACCCGGTGCGCGTCGCGGCCGCGTCCGATTCGAACTTCGCCTACTGGCACTCGGCGACCTTCAACAACGACGCGAGCAAGGTGATCTTCACCGACGAGTGGGGCGGCGGCGTGGCGCCGCGCTGCCGCGTGACCGACAAGCCCGAATGGGGCGCCGATGCGATCTTCACGATCGAGAACAAGCGCGCCATGACCTTCCGGAACTATTACAAGGTTCCCGCGCCACAAACGACCACGGAGAACTGCGTGGCGCACAACGGCAACCTGATTCCCGTCCCCGGCCGCGACATCATGGTCCAGGGCTGGTATCAGGCCGGCGTCTCGATCGTCGACTACACCGATGCTGCGCACCCGGCCGAGATCGCCTACTTCGACCGGGGCCCGATGGATTCGACCAAGCTCGAGATCGCGGGGAGCTGGTCGGCGTACTGGTACAACGGGTACATCTACAGCACGGAAATCATGCGCGGGCTCGACGTGCTCGAGCTCCGGCCGAGCGCGCTGCTCACACAGAACGAAATCGACGCCGCGAAGCTCGTGAAGTTTGCCTATCAGAATGTGCAGGATCAGCAGCGCGCGACCTGGCCCGCGAGCTTCGTCGTGGCGGCGGCATACCTCGATCAGCTCGAGCGCTCACACGGTCTCGCGGCTGATCGCATCACCGCGGTGCGGGCGGCGCTGACGAGTGCGGAACGGGCCGGCGGCACGAGCCGGCGGAGCGCGCTGAACACCCTCGCCGCGCAGCTCGATCACGATGCCGCAGGCGCGGCGGATGGCGCGAAAGTGCGCGTCGTGGCGGGCCGATCGTCGTCGCCGCGACGATCGGCATCGCGAGCGCTTGGGCGCCATTGGCGCTGGGCACGGGGCGGCTGCATGTCCCACCGCTGCCCGCCGCCGATCTGTCCATCCGGTTGCCCGAGCCGGTCCTCACACCGTCCGATCTTCAGGCGCGCGGCATCACGACACTGAGCGGGATGAATGTCGTGCTCGCGAGCGGCGCCCTGCTCGCGTGCTTCTGCACGCTGGTGCTCTTCGCGGTGACTCGGGCGACTCAGCGACGCACCGAGATGCTCATCCATCGGGCCGTGGGAGCGTCACGGAAGCGACTCGCGAGCGCGGCGCTGCGTGAGGGCGTCGTCATGGCGTTGGTCGGGCTGGTCGCCGGCTCAGCTCTCGGCCTGGCGTTCCTGGAATACGCCCGCGTCACGTGGCCTGGTGGGCTGGACGCGCCGGGTTGGCTTCTTCCCTCCGCCATCGCCGCCGCGATAGGTGTGACCATCGTGCTCGGCGTCCTGATCCCGCTCCAGGCGCTCGGGCCGATGCGGCCGAGCGTGCCGCCGCTCACGCCGTTGCTCGCCCCCGCGGTGTGTGCCGTCCAGCTCGCGGTCTGCTTCGCCGTGTTGGTCGAGGCTCACCAGGTGCAACGGGAAGGGATCGCGCTCGTCGCTGACGCTCCGCAGATCACGTCGCACGATACGGTGTTGCAGTTGCAGATCAACGCCACTCCCGCGGGCCGGGCGCGCCAACTGGCCGAGCTCCTCGGGCGATCCGGCCTTTCGGGACTGTTCGAGGTCGTGAGTCTCAGCGCCCCCGGTGCGCTCGAGGGTCTCGGGACGGTGAGCCTCGCGATCGCCGAATGCGGTGCCTGCTCCCAGGGCGGAATCGGCACGCCGCTCCGACCCGTTGCCGTGTCGTTGCGCACCGTCAGCGCGGACACCTTCCGCGCCCTGAACACGCATTTGGTCGCGGGCCGCCTGATCGCCAACGGCGACGACTGGCAGGCCACGCGCGTGGCGGTAATCAGCCAGGGCCTGGCTCGAGCGCATTTCGAAAACGGAAACGCCGTGGGCAGACGAATTCAGCTGGGCCTGGGGAGGAGCCGCGCGTTCACCGTGGTGGGTGTCGTCGAGGATCAACCGGCGCATGGCTTGGGGGCGGCGCTGCAGCCGCCCTACGCCGTGTACGCGAGCGTCCTGCAACTGGCTCCCAGCGTGGTGGATTTCCTGGTACGACCACGCGGCAAGCTCGATAGCGCGGCCATCCTGTCCTGGATCCCCGCAGCCAGTCTCCGGGAGATGCGATCCGAGACCGAGAGGCGCGCCATGCGGGCGGCGCCGGTCCGCTGGTTCGGGGACGCGCTCTCGGTCGAGGCGATAGCGGTGGGGGTGATAGCCCTGCTTGGAATCGGGCTTTCGATGGCGATCTGGGTCGGCAGTATGGCGCTCGAGTTCGCCGTCCACCGTGCCGTCGGCGCTAGGCGCCGGGACGTGCTGAGGCATATCGCCACCCGCTGCGGCGCGGTCATTCTCGCGGGGCTGATGCTCGGGGTTCTCATGGCGTACGTCGGCGCCGGGCCGCTCTCGTCCATCGTCCCCGGGGTGGACACCCTCGAGACCAGGGGCCTGCTGGAGGTCTCGATCCTCGTACTAGTTGTGACGGCGCTGGTCACGAGTCTTCCCGCATTCCGCCTCACGCGACACCAGCCTGGGGAGCTTTTCGCCAAGCACGGCGAGTAGCATTCCGCAACATCAGCGTCTGAAACAACCTTTTTCGGGGTTGCGTCATCCAACCAGGAAACCACCCCGGGATCTGCCATGCTGTTTGCCGCACCGCTCTTGGCCGCCGTCACCATTGCCGTACAGTCCCCCGATCACGCACCGGTCCGTGTCGCCGCCGATTCTGCGGCAGCCGCGCCCAAGAGCGTCCGGGCGGTACATGCAAGCCAGCAGCCGGTACTCGACGGCCGCGACGACGACGCCGTATGGCGGGATGCGGTGCCGATCACGCAGTTCCAAGAGTGGCGGCCCAGTGAGGGCGGGGCCCCGAAGCTGCCGACGGAAGCAAAAATCGCCTACGACGCCGCCAACCTGTACGTCTTCGTCCGCTGCTTCGATCCACACCCCGATAGCATCATCACGGTGCTCGCGCGCCGCGATTACTTCACACCCTCCGACATGGTGTGGCTGTTCCTCGACTCCTACCACGACCGCCGCACGGGGTTCGAGTTCGGCGTCAATCCGTCGGGCGTGAAGCTCGATGCCCAGATCTACAACGACGGCAACGAGGACTTCGCGTGGGATGCCGTGTGGGACGTCGCGACCCGCATCGATTCGGTCGGGTGGACGGCGGAGTTTCGCATTCCCCTGTCGCAGCTCTCGTACGGCCGGCAACGCGCCCACACCTTCGGCTTCACCGTCGACCGCGATATCTACCGGTACGCGCAGCGGGTGAGCTGGCCCTTGATCCGCCAATCGCAGGCGGGATTCGTCTCGCAGTTCGGCGAGATCGTGGACTTGATGGACCTCGAGGCGCCGCGCCGGTTCGAGGCGGCGCCCTATTTCGTCACCAAAAACGTCTCCCAAGTCACCAACAACACGCTCGAGCGCGGCCAGGACCTCACCGTCGGCGGCGATTTCAAATACCGGGTGGCGTCGAACCTGAAGCTCGATGCCACGATCAATCCCGATTTCGGCCAGGTCGAGGCCGATCCGGGAGTGCTGAACCTCACCGCCTTCGAAACGTTCTTCCGCGAGCAACGGCCGTTCTTCGTGCAGGGCGCTGGACAGTTTCAGTGGAACGTCAACTGCACCGCGGTCAACGACTGCTCGACCGGCGAGGGTCTGGTGTATTCGCGCCGCATCGGCCGGGCGCCCGAGCTGAAGGGCGTCTATTCCGATTCGACGTCGCCGTCGTTCACGACGATCCTCGGCGCCGCGAAGCTCACCGGCCGCCTGCCCGGGGGCCTGACGATCGGGGCGCTGGACGCCGTGACCGGTCATGAGGTCGGCGTGGGCGGCGTGACGATCGAGCCGGCGACGAACTACGGCGTCGTGCGCTTACGGCAGGATCTGCGGGGCGGCGAGAGCAGCATTGGCGGCATCCTCACCGCGGTGAACCGGGACAATGATTCCTGGAGCAACGCGTACCTGCACTCGAGTGCGTACGTCGGCGCCCTGGACTTCCGGCATCGCTTCCCTGGCGGCCGCTACGAGCTGTCGGGAACGGTCGACGTGAGCCGCGTCGTAGGCACCGCGCAGGCAATCGCCAGCACACAGCAGAGCTCCACGCACTACTACCAGCGGCCCGACGCCCTGCGGTTCGATTCGACGCGCACCTCACTCTCCGGCGACGCTGAGGGACTTCAATTCGGCAAGGTCGGCGGCAACCATTTGATTTTTCAGACGAACGTCGAGCGTCGCTCCCCGGGGTTCGAGATCAACGACCTGGGCTACCTGCGGCGTGCCGACCAGCTGGCGTGGAGCACCTGGGCAGGATACTTCGACCGGCACACGCGGGCGTTCTACAACCGCTTCCAGTGGAATTTCAACTGGTGGCAGTATTGGACGACCGCGGGGCTGCCTGAGGAGCGGGCGTTCAATACCAACACGCACACGACCTTCCGCAACCAGTGGTCGCTCCATGTTGGTGGAACGGTGGGCCAGCTCGGCACCACGTACTGCTACGACTGCGCGCGCGGCGGCCCGGCGGTGCGCCAGAATTCCTACGTTGCCCCATGGCTCGGTATCAACGGCGACGACCGCAAGGCGATCGTGCCGTACCTCTGGTTCAACTGGTCCCGTAGCGATGGCGGGCGCTCGAGCAGTTTCAGCTTCTCACCAGAGGTCGATTTCAAGATTGCGTCTCGCGTGACCGCGGCGATCTCACCCAGCTTCTCGCGCAACCGCAGCGACGTGCAACCGCTCGGCGCGGACACCGGCGCGCATTATCTGTTCGCCCATCTCGAGCAGAAGCAACTCGCGGTGACGATGCGCATGACGTACCCGTTCGCAGCGAACGCGACCCTGCAGGTGTATGCGCAGCCGTTCGTCTCGAAGGGGACCTTCAGCAACGTTCGAGAGCTGTCGGCGACGCCGCGCGCCGAGGACTATGCGAGCCGCTATCAGCCGTACCCGCGCAGCTTCGGCGGCTTCAACTTCAAGCAGTTCCGCTCGAACGTCGTGTTCCGGTGGGAGTACCGGCCGGGGTCCACGCTCTTCGTTGTGTGGAGCCAGGGCCGCATCGGATCCACCGGGGCCGAAGGATCGCAGAGCTTCCGCGGGGATATCGGCGATCTATTCGACTTGCATCCGGATAACAGCTTCCTGGTGAAGCTGTCATACTGGATCAACCGCTAGGCGTCCGGCAGGTCGGGAGAAAAAGAAGCCCCGCAGCGACGGCTGCGGGGCTTCTCGGTTACGATCGGTTTAGTGACCCTCCCCCTCCTCTTCATGATCGTCGTCGCCGTCGTGGTTGTCGTCCTCGAACGCGTGGAATGAGGCGCGAATCGCGTGTTCAATCGCCTCCTGATTCAACGCATTGTTCGGATCGAGGATTGCGCCCGACGCGTCCTTGAACCAGCTGCCCACGTCCACGTCGACGGTGAGATTCGAGGTTCCAGCGCCGACCGTGATGGGCGTTGCAAAGTCGACCGACACCTCCGCGTGGGCATCGGACGTAAACGTGAACGTGTGGTCCGTGCCGCCCGCGTCGGTGAACACGCCGACGACATTGACGCGCTCGAGCCTGGCCCGCAGCCCCAGGTAGGTACCAGCGGGGACCAGGGCATCGAGGATCACCTTCGTTGTCCCGTCGAGCGGCAGGTTGACCTGGACCGGATCGACGCGGATCGGCTCGCACTCGTGCCCGTCGCTGTCGTCGCCCTCGTCGTGGTCGGCGTCGGTCTCGTTGGTGTCGGCCGCCGTCTCGTTGCTGTCGGCGTGCTCGCGTTCGTTGTCGTCAGCCGCGCACGCCGTGTCGCTCGCCAGCTTGATGTGCGACAGCGTCATCTGCGCCGACGTGATGCGCACCGAGCCGCCGGTGCCGCTGACGATGAGGTCCGCGACGATGCCAGGTGTTGCGGAAGGCGCCGCCGAGCCGATCGTCGTCGACAGGTTGATGCGTTGGAGTGGTCTTGGGGAAGTTGAGTCGCAGGCAGTGAGCAGAAGCGCCACAGGGGCGAGGCGCAGAACAGATCGTGTTGCGTGCATGACACCTCCGGAGTTCTGGACTGAGTGCTGATCGATCTCGATACTACACCGACCAGCCCGGCGCGGCAGGTGTCACGCGCATCGAATTCGCCGACGCGCGGGCCAACGGAGTGTGACTCGTGTCACGCGAGCGCGGCTCAGGGCCCTCCGCACACCGGCACCGTCAGTGCCCGCGGCGCCGCCGGGATCGGCTTCAAGTTGTTGCGCGTGAGCTCGGCGTTGAACGCGGCGAGCGGCGCGGCGTTGATGCCCGTCCACGTCGCCGTGGCGGTCTTCAGGTCCGTACACGCCGCGCCGTAGACGCGCTGCATTGCCGCGGTTGGCGCCAGGTCGCCGTTCTCGAGCGCGTTGATCTGGTTTGCAAGATTGCCGTTCACGCGCACGAACGTCGGCGCCGGCGCCGGCCCGCCGCCGAACCCACCGAACCCGCCGCCCCCGCCACCCGGATTGCCGCCTACCGCCGCCAGCGTCGAATCGAACGCTTTCGCAGCCGGTAGCGCCGTATCCGCTGCGACCAGTGCGCGCATCGCCGCGACCTGCTGGTAGCCATCCCAGGACAGCTGCATGGCGGCCACGATCTTTGTCTGCAAGCCGTACTGCGCGCGCACGTCGGCAACGGTCGCGGGAGAGCGCGGATCATTGACGACGGTCACGGGCTGCGTGTAGCTCTTGCCGGCGGCGGTGAGCCGCAGCGTGTACAGGCCCGGCGGCACGAGGGGGCCCTCGGGCGACGGCGGCGTGAGGCCCGGGTTGGCGTTGATCTCGAACGAGTGCGAGAACGCCGGCGGATCATCGGCACGCAGATCCCAATTCACCCGGTTGGCCCCCACCGCGGTGGGCAGCCGCAGCGGCGTCGCGATCCACCAGTTGGGCTCGGGCGGCTGCTCTGCTTCCTTGACCGGCGCGATCACGGCGCTCGTCATGTGTCGCACGACCACGCCGCCGGCATCGAGCACATCCAGCGTAATGTCCCCCGCGGGCTGCGCCGCCAGCCAGTAAGAGATGAGGGCGCCATCGGGCGGGTTCAGCGCGTGCGGCACCTCGGGTTGGAATGGCGTATCCGCACCGACGTTGCGGCGCACACGCACCGCCTCGCCGGGAGCGAAGAGATGCACCGGCTCGGCCGCGGTCGCGGGCGTGATCTGGCGCAGCGGCGAAAAGTCGTCGAGCACCCAGATGCCACGACCGTACGTACACACCACGAGATCGTTGCCCTGCACCACGATGTCGCGATAGGAGCTGTTGGGCAGGTTGAGCTGCAACGACTGCCAGTTGTCGCCGTCGTCGAACGAGAGGTACATGCCGCTCTCGGTGCCCGCGAACAACAACCCGGCTTTCTTGGTGTCGTTGCGGATCACGTGGGCGAAGCTGCCACTGGGCTGATCGATTGGCAGACCCGTCACGATCGGCGTCCATGTCTTGCCGTAGTCGCGCGTGCGGAACAGATACGGCTTATAGTCGCCCGTGCCGTGCAGGTCCACGGAGGCGTAAGCGGTCGCGGCATCGAAGTGCGACGCGTCGATCGACTGGACGTCGGCGCGGGTGGGGTTGGGCAGGCCGGCGATGGTCACGTCCTGCCACGTCTTGCCCTCGTCCGTGGTCAGCTTGATCAGGCCGTTGCCCGTGCCGACCCAGATGACGCCGCGCTTCACGGTGGACAGGGCCATGGACTGAATCGCGCCGCCCAAGGGCGAGCCCGGCGCGCCGCGGCCGCGCACGCTGTCGGGCGGCGGCGTGACGTCCTTGGGATACCCCAGGTCGGGCGACAGCTTGGTCCAGTGCATGCCGCCATCGGTCGTCGCCATGAGGAACTGGAACGCCGCGATCAGCTCGTGCTGGTTCCAGGGCGCGAAGGCGAGGGGCTGCGAGATCGTGGTACGTCCGAAGAGACCGGGATCGACGTTGGGGCTGACGTTGATCCACTGCTCGCTGGGGTAGGTGATCTTCAAGATCCCGGAGCCCGAGGCGTAGACGATGTTGGGGTTCAGTGGATCGGCGATCGTCGTGCCCCACTCCCAGCCCGGTACAGGGTTCCAATCGAGCGGCGTGACGGCTCCCTGGTTGCCCCGACTCCGCGTGCGGATCGCGCCGGCGTCCTGCTGCGACCCGTACACCCAGTAGGGATACGAATTGTCGACGGTGATGTGATAGATCTGGTCGGTGGACTGATTGAACCACGAACTCCAGGTGGCGCCGCCGTCCAAAGTCACCACCGCTCCCTGATCGAGCCCCATGAGCATGCGCTGGCCGTTGGTGGGGTCGATCCACATCTGCTGCGGATCGTCGCCGCCGGGCGCGCCCTTGAAGCCGGTGAACGTGGTGCCGCCATCGGTCGACTTGTACATCGCGGTGTTGACGGTGTACACGACGTCGGGGTTTTTGGGGTCGACGTAGACGCCGCAGTTGTAGCCGCCCTGGCCGTTGGCGATGCGGCGGTCGGCGGCGTCCATCTGCCGCCACGTCGTGCCGCCGTCGTCGGAGCGGTACAGGCCGAAGTTGCCGATCAGGAACATGCGCTGCGCGTTGGTATTCATCGCCACGGCGACGTACGTGCGGCCGAAGAGTCGCGGCAAACCGCCGCCGCTGATCTCGTGCCACGTCAGGCCTTTGTCGCTGGACTTGAACAGCTTGGTCTGCGTGGGTCCCGTCTGCGGCGCTGCTCCACCCGGACCGCCGGCCGCGGGGACAACGAGAGGACCGGTCGGCGGCGGGTTGTAGTGCCGCTGGCTGACAGCGAGGATCACCTCGGGGTGGTCGTAGGCCCAGGCGAGCCGCTGCAGTCCGGTCGTGTCGTCCACGTACAGCGTCTTGGCCCACGTCTGGCCGCCGTCGGTGCTCCTGAACACGCCGCGGGTCTCGCTTTTCTTGTGGGCGTCGCCCAGTGCCGCGATGAGCACGAGGTTGGGATCTTTCGGGTCGACGAGCATCGAGGGGATCTGCCTGGTGTCGTCGAGACCCAGGTGCTGCCACGTCTTGCCGGCGTCGGTCGACTTGTAGACGCCGTTGCCGTCGTTGAAGAAGTTGATGGCGTCGCCCATGCCGACGTAGACAACGTTGGGGTCGGAGGGAGCGACGGCCACAGCTCCTACCGACGAGACCGCCGTCAGCCCATCGAGGATCGGAGTCCAGGTTTCGCCGGCGCTAGTGGTTTTCCAGAGGCCGCCCAGGGGTAGTCCGATGTAGAACGTGCCGGGCTGGCCGATGACGCCGGAGACCGCGGCGATGCGGCCGGCGCGGAACGGGCCGAGGTTGCGCCAGACGAGGCCGGAGAGGAGGCCGGGGGCAACGGGGGTGGGGACTGGTCTGGGCGCGGGGACGGCGAACGTGCCGAGGGCAACGAGGAGAACGGTTGTGCGTGCCAACATGGTCGACGAACTCTCAGGTTGGGGATGTGGCGGCATGTAATGATACGGGCGGTCGAGGCTCGGCGTTAGTATTGTAACCCATGGCCATGAACTTCCAGCGTCTCACCGAGCCCCTGGTTCGCGCCCGCTCCGGCGCGCTCCGGACCGCATCCTGGTCCGCCGCGCTCGACAGCGCCGCCGAAGGGTTTGCGCGCCTGAAGACGCAGCATGGGGGCGACGCGCTCGGCATCTTCAGCTGCTCCAAGGCCAGCAACGAAATGAATTTCCTGGCCGCGAAGCTCGCGCGTGTCGCCTTCGGCAGCCACAACGTCGACAGCTGCAACCGAACGTGACACGCACCTAGCGTCGTCGGTCTGGCGACGGTGTTCGGGGCTGGCGGCGGGACCAGCTCGTATCGCGAGGTCGAGGAGACCGATGTCCTCTTCCTCTGGGGCGCGAACGCCCGTGACGCGCACCCCATCTTCTTCCATCATGTGCTCAAGGGGGTCTACCGCCGTGCCACCCTCTTCGTCG
>WNFK01223264.1_pt1 | contig 37751 bp, 31 predicted proteins | sample 5400281 | NCBI WGS metagenome assembly WNFK01 (sample SAMN13153350, study PRJNA577476) | soil metagenome | isolation source: 20 cm soil on Douglas fir-dominated hillslope | place: USA:California | collected 2013-09-17
ACTCGTTCAGATGGCTGGCTCGGATCGCCGTGATCCCACTCCCCACGGCCGGATCGGTGTATGTCGGCACCGCTCGTCCCGCGGCCTGGTACGCTTGGTTGAGCGCCGTGCGGAGCTCGGTCAGATGAACGGCCCGGACGGTGGTGACGCCAGGCGCAATGATGGCATCGGTCCACGCGAAGGGCGCAAGGCCCCGCGAGGCACGGACGGTATTGATCGCCGCCCGCAGCTCGAAGACATGGATCGCTTTGACGACGGTGATCTGGGCCGCGACCGGATCGTCCGTGAACGTGAACGCTGTGCCGGTCAGGGTGACTCTGAGGGTCCTGGTCGTGCGGTTGTTGGCGGCGTCTCGTGCTGTCACCGACAGGGTGTTCAATCCCGACTGCAAGGTGATCATCCCGGTCGTCCAGATCGTGGTCCCGGTGGCCACGCCGCTGCCGCCGCGATCGTTCGCCCACGTCACCTGAGTGACTCCGATGTTGTCCGACGCCGAGCCGCCGAGCGTCAGGGTTGGACTGCCGGTGACGAGCGTTGAATTCGCGGTGGGCGAACTGATGGTGAGGCTCGGGGCGATCGTATCGGCGGCGGTGCCGATGCCGACGCCGGTGACGAGGCGCGAGACGACGTCACCGTCGGCAGAGAAACTGAGGCTCGTGCTGGCGGTCGCCGTCGTCGTTGGGGTGAACCGGACGGTCACTGTCTGCGTCGCGCCATTTCCGATCAAGGTGAAGGGGCTGCCGGAGACGATGCTGAACGGCGCGGCCACGGACGCGGTGCCCGTCACGGTGCCACTTCTCGTGCTCTGCACGGTAAACGCTTGCGTCGCGAAGCTGCCGACGTTCACATTCCCGAAATTCACGCTGCCGGTCGGCGTCACCGAGAAGTCGATCTGCGCGGTCGCGCTGGCGACGACCGAGCACGCGCTTTGATTGCCGGTGGCGTCGACCGCAGCGACCGCGACGTTGTAACGCGTGCCGGACGTCAGGCTGGTCAACCGAACCGCGACGGTCGAATTCGGCGCGGGGCTCGGCGAGGGGGAAGCGATTTGCACGAACGTCCCACTGGGACACGGCGTCGCCGAGGTTCCGAAATAGACGCGATACGCGGCCAGATCCGTCAGCGGCTTGCCGTCCGTGTTGGTGGTGGGGGCGACCCAGCTGGCATCGAGCACCCCGGGCTCCGCCGGGCGCGCGATGAATCCGCTCGCGCCGAGCGCCAGGCTTGACGCCAGCAACCAAAGAGTGCCACCCGTGTCGAACTCTCATCGGCGCCCTGCGCCTGCCGAGCACGCGGCGACGGTGCCGGCGAAACCGCTTACGTCTCGAGGCCGCGTATCTGTGTGGGTGGGGTCGGTCACGCCCACCGGGGCGCCACGCCGCGAAGACGGCGCACGAGCGGCGGCTTGCTGCTGAGCTCCCGGGGACTACACCGTAGGATGAACCGACCAGAACCGAGGACCACATGCGCAGATCGCACGGTGTTGACGTATCACAAGGTGCATAGTCTGCGCAAAGGCTTTCAGATATCGGGGGGGTCGCGCGCCCCCTGGTCGGTCCGCAAATCTTTCTATTCCGGAATTATGCGGCCGAATGGGGTGCGGTGGCGTGAAGCTTGCTATTACGGTGTGCGAATTCGCGTATGCAGGATCTCATCGTGAGCGCAACACGTGGTTTCGGCCCACTCGCCGGCGGCGGCTGGCTGGTGGACGAGCTGATGTTTCGTTTTCTGGTCGACTTCGAAATTCAGAAGGCTCAGCGGCTGCGCTATAGCGTCTCGCTCGTCTGTTTCGCGGTGGAGCCTGAGTCGACGGGGAATGGAGGCACCTGGCGCGCCTCGGTCGCCGACGCGCTCGCTCGGTACCTCCGGAGCACCGACGCGGTCGCGCTGTCGACTCAAGGCTGGCTCTCGATGCTCCTGGTCGATGCCGAGACGACTCACCTGCCCTCGATCGTCGATCGGCTGGCGACGCGTCTGGAGCGAGTGGCGTGGAGCGCGGGCGGCGCGTGCTATCCGAGGACCGCGGCGCGTGCAGACGACATGTTGCGCCAGGCCGCTGGGCTGCTGGCGCGAGCCAAAGAAGAGGGCGGCAACCGCCTCTACGTCGCGTCCTGAGTCTTGTCGCGGTGAGCGATGCGCGCGAGCGCAGCGCCGAAGTGCTTCAACACCTCGGGCTTCTCCACGATCTCGGTCACGCCGAGGCGACGAATCTCCGCGAGCTCACCCTGCGTCGCGAGCCCCGTCATGATGATCACGGGCAAGTTGGGATCGGTCGAGCGGATCTTCCGCAGGACGCCGACACCATTCAGTGTCGGCAAGCGAACGTCCAGCACGACCGCGTCGGGACGTTCGCGCGCGAGATACGCGAGCCCGTCCTCGCCGGTGTGCGCGATAGCCGTCTCGTGACCGTCGACCGCGAAGGCGTCGGCCAGTACCTCCGCGACGTTCTCGTCGTCCTCGATCAACAGGAGCTTCATCCCCTTCTCCTCCGTTGATCCTGCGACATCCTATCATTGCATCAGTAGGAAAATATTTTCCACGTGACAGCAATCCTGGGTAATGGCATACTCAGTTTCCCTTTGGAACGAAAGGTACCAGATTTCCAGAAACTCCTGAGATTCTGGGGGCTTAGGTGGCTACGGATCAGGTCGAGTCAGCGGCGCTTCCGCTGGCGCGGTGCGATGTGAAAGACTCCGTCACTCCCCTTCCGCTTTTCGATGGTCATCCCCAGATGCGCGCCATCGGCGGCATCATCGAGAGCATTTCCGACACCGACACGACCGTCCTGATCAGGGGTGAGAGCGGCGTCGGCAAGGATCTGATCGCGCGCGCCGTCCATCGCGCTTCAACTCGGCGCGACGGGCCCTTCGTCAAGGTCAACTGCGCGGCGATTCCGCAAGATCTGCTCGAATCCCAGCTATTCGGCCATGAGAAAGGCGCCTTTACCGGCGCGCATCGCCGGAAGTTCGGTCAGTTCGAGTACGCGAACAAGGGCACGCTGTTCCTCGACGAGATCGCGGAGCTCCCGCTCGCGCTGCAGGCCAAGCTGCTCCACGTGCTGCAAGACTTCCGGTTTTCGCGGGTCGGCGGTCACGGAGTGATCGACGTGGACGCGCGTGTGATCGCCGCGACGAACCGCGATCTCGAAGCGGCGATGACGCGAGGCCTGTTCAGAGAGGATCTCTACTACCGGCTCAACGTGGTCGAGATCCGTGTGCCGCCGCTGCGCGAGCGGCGCGACGAGATTCCGGCTCTGGCCGTGCACTTCCTGGCCAAGTTCAATGCGCAGTACGGCCGGAAAAAGCAGCTCTCGCCCGAGACGATCGCGCGGTTGCAGGAGTACCCGTGGTCCGGCAATGTCCGCGAGCTCGAGAACGCGGTGCGGCGCCTCGTCGTGCTGACCGACGGCGAGCAGGCCGTCGAGGCGTTGGTCGCCCCGCGCCGCAACAGCGCTATCGCCGAGGCGGCGCGCGCGACGATCAGCGAGGGCCTCAGGGACATCGCGCGCCGCGGGGCTCGCGAGGCGGAGCGCAAAGCGCTCGGCGAGGTGTTGGACCGCGTGCACTGGAATCGCGCAGAGGCGTCGCGCATCCTCAAGGTCAGCTACAAGACGCTGACCGCCGATTCTTTCTCCAAGAGCCGCGGACGACCTGACGCCGGACCGCGCCTGATGCTCGGCGTCGCCCTGAAGACCCTCACGAAGCGCTACGGTGACCTCGCGGCCGTCGAAGGGCTTTCGCTCGACGTCGCGCCCGGCGAGCTCGTCTCCCTCCTCGGCCCTTCCGGATGCGGCAAGACGACGACCTTGAGGCTGGTCGCGGGCTTCCTCCAGCCCGAGGCCGGCGAGATCTGGGTCGGTGAACGGTGCCTATCGTCACCCGCGAGCGTTGTGCCGCCCGAGCGCCGGCGCATGGCGATGATCTTCCAGAGCTACGCGCTCTGGCCGCACATGACCGTGGCGCAGAACGTCGCCTATGGCCTGCGCTTCAAGTCGGGCATCACGCGGGCCGACCGGGACCGTCGAGTGGCGGAGATGCTGCGCGTCGTCCAGCTCGCCGGATACGAGCCGCGCTATCCGGGAGAGCTCTCGGGTGGCCAGCAGCAGCGGGTCGCGGTCGCCCGCGCGCTCGTGGTCGAGCCGGAGATCCTCCTGCTCGACGAACCCCTGAGCAACCTCGACGCAAATCTTCGCGAGGAAATGCGATTCGAGATCCGGCGGCTTCACGAGGCGTTCGGGATCACGACGCTCTACGTGACCCATGACCAGGCGGAAGCAATGGTCATCTCGGATCGTGTCGCGGTCCTGAACCGCGGACGCGTCGAGCAAGTAGGAACGGCGGAAGATCTGTTTCGCCGTCCGCGCACGCGTTTCGTCGCCGAGTTCATCGGCCGGACGAACTTGATCGATGCGGTGACGGCGGAGCCTGGTATCGCGGCGTGCGGCTCACTCCGATTGCGCCTGGCCTCGCGCGATGCGGCCATCGCAGCGCCGATTGTCGTGTCGATCCGCCCCCACGAAATCGAGCTGCTGACGGCCGGCCGGACGGCGCCGGCCGGAGCGAACGTGCTTGCCGGTACCGTCCAGCGAACGAGCTACCTCGGGGCTCGCCGCCGCCGATGCGCGTCGCCGCCGGAGATTCGGTCACCCTGATCGTCGCACCCGAAGCCTGCGTTCCCCTGGCCGGCGGCGACGGCGAGCCGACACGGGCCGCGGGATAGAGTAATCTGGTCGCGGACGAGGAGCCCGAGGACGGGAGCGCAACCGTGGACGAGTTTTTCGGAGCGGCGATCGAGGAGGCGGAGCGGGGCCTGGCCGAGGGCGGGATTCCTATCGGTTCCGTCCTCGTGCATCGCGGTCGTATCCTCGGGCGCGGCCACAATCGGCGTGTTCAGCGCGGGAGCGTCGTGCTCCACGGCGAGATGGACGCGCTCGAAAACGCCGGCCGCCGGTCGGCACAGGTCTATCGCGAGTGCACGATCTACACGACACTGTCGCCCTGCGCGATGTGCAGCGGCACGATTCTCCTCTACGGCATCCCGCGGGTCGTCGTCGGCGAGAACCGGACCTTCCTCGGGGAGGAGGAGCTTCTGCGATCGCGCGGGGTGACCGTCGAGGTTCTGCAAGATGCGAGGTGCCAGGCGCTGATGGCACAATTCATTCAGGCGCAACCGACGCTGTGGGCGGAGGACATCGGGAATGGTGACGATCGAATCGACCGCTGAAATGGCCGCCAAGATGTACGAGACGATGGAGCGGAATCTCGCGATCGTCCGCCGACGGCTCGGCCGGCCCCTGACCCTGGCCGACAAGGTGTTGCTGGGGCACGCCGACGATCCTGAGCGTCAGGAGATGGAGGCCGGCAAGAGCTATCTGTTCCTCCGTCCCGACCGGGTCGTGCTGCAGGACGTGCTCGGGCAGACCGCGATGCTCCAGTTCATGCAGACGCGCCGGCAGCACGTGGCGGTGCCGACGACGATCCACTGCGATCACCTCATCCAGGCGCGCGTCGAGGGCCAGGTCGACCTGCGCGAGTCGCTCGCCGAGAACCAGGAGGTCTACGACTTCCTCAAGTCGGCGGCCGCCAAATATGGCGCGGGATTCTGGGGACCGGGCGCCGGAATCATCCACCAGGTCGTTCTCGAGCAGTACGCGTTTCCGGGCGAGCTGATCATCGGTACCGACTCGCACACGCCCAACGCCGGCGGGCTCGGCGCTTGCGCGGTCGGCGTCGGCGGAGCGGATGCCGTCGAAGTCATGGCCGGGCTGCCCTGGGAGGTCCTCTATCCTCGCCACATCGCGGTGTACCTGACCGGCAAGCTGAGCGGCTGGACCGCCCCCAAGGACGTCATTCTTTACGTCGCGGGCCAGCTGACGGTGGCCGGCGGGACGAACGCCATCGTGGAGTACATCGGCCCAGGCGCCAGGACGATCAGCGCCACCGGCAAGGCCACGATCACCAACATGGGCGCCGAGCTCGGTGCCACGACGTCGATGTTCCCGTTCGACGACCGGATGTCGACGTACCTGAAAGCGACCGGACGCGGCGACCTGGTGCCGCTCGCGGAGCGCTATCCGCAGCTCCTGGCGCCGGACAACGAGGTGGAGGCCAACCCGGAGAAGTACTACGAGCGCGTGGTGAAGCTCGACCTGTCCACCCTGGAGCCGTACATGGTCGGGCCGCATTCGCCCGATCGGGCGCGCCCGATCGGGAAGCTCGCCGCCGAGATCGCCGACCCGAAGAACGCGTTCCTCGACAAGATCGCGACGACCTTGATCGGGAGCTGTACCAATTCCTCCTACGAAGACATGAGCCGCGCGGCCGACGTCGCCGAGCAGGCGAAGGCGCACGGCCTGAAGACGGCCGTGCCCTTCCTGGTCACGCCCGGCTCGGAGCAGGTACGCGCGACGATCGAGCGCGACGGACAGATGCAGTCACTGAAGGACATCGACGGCGTCGTCCTGGCCAACGCCTGCGGACCGTGCATCGGCCAGTGGCGCCGGGCCAAGGAAGCCTCCGAGGTCCCAAACACGATCGTGACCTCGTACAACCGCAACTTCCCGCGGCGCAACGACGGTCAGCCGACCACGATGAACTTCATCGGCAGCCCGGAGATCGTGACGGCGCTGGCGTTGGCCGGGAGGTTGTCGTTCAACCCCCTCACCGACTCCCTCACGGGCGCCGACGGCAAGACGTTCAAGCTGTCGCCGCCCAAGACGGCGCCCGAAGTGCCGGCGCGGAATTTCGACCGCGGCCGCCCGACGTACGTGACGCCGCCCGCGGACGGTAGCGCGATCACGCTGAGCGTCAATCCCAGGAGCGAGCGCCTGCAGCTGTTGGAGCCGTGGCCCGCCTGGGACGGCCAGGACTTCAAGGACATGCCCGTGCTTCTGAAGGCCAAGGGCAAGACCACGACCGACCACATCTCGCCCGCCGGATCCTGGCTGCGCTATCGCGGGCACCTCGACAAGTTCAGCGACAACATGTTCATGGGCGCGACCAACGCGTACACGGGCGAGGCCGGCAAGGGAAAGAACGTGCTGACGGGACAGACCGGGCAGTCCTTCTCGGCGATTGCCCGCGACTACAAGTCGAAGGGCGTCAAGTGGGTCGTCGTCGGCGACGCGAACTACGGTGAGGGCTCGAGCCGCGAGCACGCCGCGCTCTCGCCGCGCCTGCTCGGCGGCGCCGCCGTCATCGTGCGCAGCTTCGCGCGGATTCACGAGTCGAATCTGAAAAAGCAGGGACTCCTGGCCCTGGCGTTCCAGAATCCGGGCGACTACGACAAGATCCGGGAGGATGACCGGATCAGCCTGGTCGGCCTCCGCGACATGGCGCCGGGCAAGCCGGTCGAGTGCGTCGTGAAGCACTCGGACGGGACCAGCGAGACGTTGCGACTGGCCCACTCGTTCGCCGCCTCGCAGCTCGACTGGTTCAGGAAGGGCTCGGCGCTGAACCTGTTTCACGGAAAGTAGTCGCGTTCAGATCTCCCACGGTGGGTCGACCGCCACCCTCAGCTCGAGGACGGTCGGCCCGTCGGCAGCCAGCGCCGTCTCGAGCGCGGCACCGAGCGCGTCCACGCCGGCCACGCGCTCGCCGCGGGCCCCGAAGGCTCGGGCCAGTGCCGGGAAATCGGGGTTGGTCAGATCCGCTTCGCCCCACCGCCCGTCGAAGATCGTCTGCTGGAGCCACTTGATCGCCCCGTAGCGGTCGTCGTTCATGACGAGGAACACGACCGGCAAGCGGTATTTCACGGCGGTCGCCAGCTCGTTCACCGCGCGATCTTGGCGCCGATCGCGGCGGGCACGCCATAGCCGAGCGTGGCCGAGCCCACCGGATAGAGGAACGTCCGCGGCATCAGCACTGGGAAGCGCCATTCCATCCAGTAGTTGATGCCGGTCTGGTCGTTCACGACGATCGCATCGTCGGGCAGCGCCGCGCGCAAGGTCTCGATCAGGTGGGCGATCTCGCGTGTGTAGCGCGCGCTCGCCGCGGGCCGGAGACTCTCGCGCCAGCGATGATCCCAGACGGAACGCGCCGGTCCGGAGCCGAGACCTTCGAGCAGCCGCGTCAGCCCGTCCTTGGCGTCCCCGACGATCGGAAGCTGCGCCTTGAAGAGACGCCCGATCACGGTCGGATCGAGGTCGAGATGGATCAGCGTTTGCGACGGCTCGAACGAGAGGTTCAGGAGTAATCCCTGCGTCGAGCGGTGAGCGAAGCGGCAGCCGACCGCCAGGATCACGTCGGCGGCCTTGATGACCGCCTCGGTCGCGCGACTGTTCGGCAGGACGCCGTGCCACAGCGGATCGCGCTCGCTCACCGCTCCCCTGCCCATGACCGTGGTGATCACGGGGGCGCCGAGCCGGCGGGCGAGGCGCGCGAGCTCGGCCTGCGCCTCCGCGGCGATCACACCGCCGCCGGCGATCAGAAGCGGCCTGGACGCTCCGGCCAGCAACCGGAGGGCCTCGCCGATCGCGTCCACGTGACACGGTGGTCGCCGGCCGTGCCCGCCGCCACCGGGCTCGGCGTCGAAGCGGGCAGTCAGGAAGTCGTTCGGGATCGAGATCGCGATCGGCCCGGGACGCCCGGTGCGCAGGAGATCGAACGCTCCGTGTACTGTCGCCGGCACCGCCGCCGCCTCGGTGACCGCCTCCGCCCACCGCGTCACCGGCTTGAAGCAGTCGATCTGATTCGGGACCTCGTGCAGCGCGCCGATGTCGCGGCCGACCAGCGGCGACGCGACGTCGGACATCACCACGACGACGGGTATCGATCCCGCATAGGACTCCACGAGCGGCGTCAGCGCGTTCGTCGCTCCCGGGCCGGTGGTGACGACGACGACACCCGGCGCGCCCGAGGCGCGCGCATAGCCGTCGGCCATGAAGGCCGCACCGGCCTCGTGACGCGCCAGCACGTGCGTGACCTCCGACTGTCGAATGAGCGCGTCGTAGATCGCCAGGTTGTGGACGCCGGGGATCCCGAACACGTGTCGCACGCCCTCGGTGCGGAGCGCGTCGACGATCCACTCGCCGCCGGTGCGCGCGGCTCGACTATTCATAGACTCGCCTCGCCTGCGGCTGCAGCTCGCACTACCGCCCATAGACTCGCCTCGCCTGCGGCTGCGGCTCGCACTGCCACTACATCGCCTTGAAGCCGCGGTCGATCGCGACGTCCACGAGCGTCGGTCCGGGATGGGCGAGGCACGAGGCGAGCACGTCGCGCAGGGCTGCGGGCTTCTCGACGCGCTCGGCCCGGACCCCGAGCGATCGTGCGAGGCCGACGTAGTCGATCGTGGGTTCGACCAGGTCCATGCCTGGATAGATTCCACGCTTGGCCGACGCGAGGTCGAGACTGAGCATCCCGGATTTCAGAATCGCGTAGGACGAATTGTTCGGGACGACGTAGGTGACCGGCAGCTGGTAGTGCGCCGCCGTCCACAGAGCCTGCGGCGCGTACATCAGCGAGCCGTCGCCGATCGTGGCGACGACCTTGCGGCCCGGCGAGCCGAGCTGCACGCCGATCGCGGCACCCATTCCCCATCCGAGAGTGCCGGTCTTGCCGCCGTAGAACGAGCCCGGAGTCGAGAACGGCACGTAGCGGAGGACGAACGGGAGCGAGGTCGCCGACTCGTCGACGACGACGGCGTCGCGCGGGAGCAAGCCCGCCAGGGTGTGCATGAGGTGCGCTTGGCCGATCGGCGTCCGCTCGGCCTCGGCCTGAGCGGCGGCTCCGACGCGCGCCATCACGTCGGCGCGCGCCTTGCCGATCCTCTCCAGTCGCGCGGCGGCGGCCCGGTGCTCGGCCTCCGTCATCCGGTCGCGCAGCGCAGTCGCCAGCTCCCCGAGGGTCGTCTTCGGGTCGGCGGCGATGCCGAGCGAAACCTGATAGCTGCGACCGATCTCCCAGGGATCGTCGTCGATCTGGATGACGCGCAGCCCGCGCGGGAACGGCACACCCTCGGTGTGCAGGAACCAGGTGAACACGTTGGCGCCGGCGATCAGGAGCACGTCGCACTCCTCGAGCGCCTTTCTCACGGCTCCCGGCGAGGGAAAAAGACCGCCACGCCAGAGGGCGTGATCGCCCGGGATGTTCGTGCGCCGGTACACGGGCTCGCCGTGCACGCGAGCACCCACCAGCTCGGCCAGCGCCGTCAGCTCGGCCACGGCGCCTGAGCGCGCGACGCCGTCGCCCGCGATCACGATCGGCGCCCGGGCACTCGCGAGGAGCTCCGCGGCTCGCGCGACGGCTCCGGGATCCGGACGGCTGCGCGCGGCGATCGGCGTCGGTCCCGCGCCCGTGTCCTCCACCGCGGGGCGCATGAGGTCCATCGGCAGCGACAGGAAGACCGGCCCCGTCGGCGGCGTCAGCGCGACTTTCAGCGCGCGCCGCAGCGCGACGGGAGCCTCGTCGGCCCGCCGGATCTCGTACGACCACTTCGTGAACTGCTCGGCCATGCGGACGAGATCGCCGGCGAGGATCGGCTCGTCCATGAGAAAGCGGGTGTCCTGCTGCCCCGCGGTTACCAGGAGCGGCGTCTTGGACCGCGCCGCGTTGTGCAGGATCGACAGGCTGTTCGCGAGCCCGGGCGCGACGTGGACGTTGACCACGCCGACCTGCCCGGACGCCTGCGCGTAGCCGTCGGCCGCTGCGACCGCGGTCGCCTCCTGGAGCCCGAGCACGTACTCGAGACCGGAATCCGGCAGGGCGTCGAGGAAGGGCAGCTCGGTCGTGCCGGGGTTGCCGAACAGATAGCGGACACCCGCCGCGCGCAGGATCTCCATGAGGACGGCGGCGACGTTCATGCGCCGAGCATACGCCTGTTCATGAGTCGCCTCGTCTCGGGATCCCCGGCGCTAGTTCGGACGCGCGGTCGGTGTCGCCGGGCCGACGCGCAGGTATTTCTCGTCGATGGCGGCGCGTATCGCCGTCAGCGGCTTGCCCTCGCCCTTCATGCGCATCACGTCACGCGTGATATCCAGGCACACGGTTCAGGTGGCGGCGTGGCTCGTGAAGGTGACGCGGCCGGCCGATTCCGCTTTCACGTAGCAGGATCGGTTCGAGGTGTGGCCGAAGTTGACGCAGCCGCACGTGCACGGCATCCAGCGGAGCGTGTCCGCCTGGTCGGCGGCGAACGCGTAGAGCCGGGCCCCGTCGCCCTTGGCCGCGAAGAGCGGCAGCTGGCCGCGCGGCACCGTCTGATTCTCGTCGCCGATCTCGTCGACGGTGACGGGCTGCGCGTCGGCGCCGATCCACCAGGCCACGCCGAGCGCGGCCACCCCGACGACCAGGAGCCGGGCGATGGTCTTCGTCATGCGCTGCGACGCAACGGATATTCGCGGCCGCCCAGTCGCAGCGCGCCGCGTCCGCTCGCCTCGTCGTAGTCGGCCATCGCGAGCAGCTGGAACGCCGCCGCGCGGGAGAGCCGGGCCTCGAAGGCGTCGCTCTTGACCGCGCAGTACGGCACGTCGTCGGAGCCGACCCGCAGGCTCGACGGATCGACGTCCGCCTCGGTGCCGTCGTTCAGGAACGCGTGCAGGGTCTCGCCGCGGCGCTCGATCCGGCTGACCACGAACGGGACGTCCTCGACCTCGACCGGAATGCGTACGCGGGTCTGGATGAAGTAGCCCTGGGCGTCGCGCTTGAGGAGCGACCGGAGGTTGGCGAGGATCCCGGCGTGGGTGATCGCGACGTCGTCATCGAGCCAGTCGCCGTCGACGTCGACCCGGAGGCGGGGCAGCTGCCACTCCGACAGCAACGGCGCGTCGGGCTTGTCGACTCGAGCGCTGTCGTCGGTCGCCATCACTCGAACACCACGCTAGCGAAGGACACCACGCCGTTGGGATCGGGCCACTGACCGTAGCGCTTCACGTGTCCGGCGGCGGAGCCGAGCGAACGCAGGAGGGCGTAGATGGGCGAGTAGCCGCAGATGCGGCGCCGGTCGCCGTCGCTCGCCACCGACTCGAAGAACGCGTCCGGATCACCCGCCGCCACCGACTCGAGCATCGCGGTGTCCTCGCGCTCGATCTGGGCCAGCTCCGGCGAGCCGACCGGCTCGGGGTCGCCGAAGCGCGGCCCGACGTGGGCCAGATCGGCGCCGGCGATGATCGCGACTCGCTGCCCGCTGGCGGCGATCGTCTCGGCGAGCGCCTCGAGAAATCTGGGGACGCGCGGGTCGTCGTCCGGGCGACGGCCGCGGTGCATCGCCTCGTGGGCGAAGCTGGCCAGCACCGGCACGATACGGACGTCGTGCCGCTCGGCGAAGAGATGGCGCAGGAACACGGCCTGAAGCTCGATCGAGTGCTCGACGCGGTGGGCGAGCTCCGAGCCGAAGCAGTCCTGACGCGCGCGCTTGGCGAGGGCGTCGACGAAGTCGCGGTCGACCGCGAGGTCGCCCAGCGGGCTCGCGTAATCCTTTCGGGTGAGCGCGAACGGGTGCTCCATGCCGGCGTGGCAGGTGCCGAAGATCACGAAGAGATCGGCCCGGCTCCGCTCGGCCAGCTCACGATAGGCCCACGCGTACGCGGGACCGCCCCGATGGTAGTCGATGTGGGGCGCGATCATCCCCCGCACCTCGGAGGGCGCCGCCGCGGCCCGGTCGATCGCCCCCGGCCCCTGCGGAGGGGTGAAGAATCCGTCGAGCATCGCGCGCAGCTCCCCCGCATCCGCCGCGTAAGCGCCGCCGGCGTGGGCGGCGGGACGAATCGGCGAGGCGAGGAACCCGCCATCGATGACGGCGCGCCGATCGGCGAAGGCGGGGCTGTCGAGAAAGCCCTGCTGGTCGAGGGCCTCGGCGATCTGCTCGATCTGCCGGCGCTCGACGAGCTGACCGTGACGGCGCATCACCGCGGCCTGAATGTCCGCGATCGTGTGCTCGCCGTCGAACAGGGACACGATCTCGAGCAGAGCGCCGTGGAGCAGGACGACGGCGTCGGTGTAGCCGCCGGGATCACGGAGCGCGACGCAGGACCTTCCTTCGTGCTCGACGGGGAAGGACTCCACCATCCGTAGCCGGGGAACCGCCTCGCTCATGTGAGGAAATTCAGAACCGAGGCGACGTAGATCTTCGCCGCGTCGACGAGCTCGCTCACCTCGACGTACTCGTCGGCCTGGTGGGGAATGAGCCGATGACCCGGGCCGCAGGTCACGATGGGAATGCCGAGCTGCATCCGGAGGATCGTGCCATCGGTCGAGCCCGGGACGCCGCCGAAGACGGCGCGCCGTCCGGTGGCCTGCCGAACGCCGGCGACCATCGCCTTCACCAGCGGCTCAGCGCGCTCGACCCGCGTCGCCAGGCGGAATCCGTTCACGGGCGCCCACTCGATCGTGCTCCCTGGGCAGCGCGCCATCGCCTGGTGGCAGGCAAGATCGATCTCGCGCGCCACGGCCGCCTCATCGGGGCCCGGCGTGAGCCGCACGTCGAGGACCGCCCGCGCGCTCGAGGGAATCACGTTCGACTGCTCGAGGCCCTGTCCCGGTGACCGCGCGACGGTCGGCGTGACCGTCGGCGGGCGAAGGTGCGGGCTCGGACGGCAGAGCTTCCGCAGTCGTCGCTCGAGCGCCGGGACTTCCTGCAGGAGCGCCCCGAGCGCCGTGATCGGATTCACGCCGGCCTCCGGCATCGCGCCGTGGGCCATGCGGCCGCGGATCGCGATCCGCGCCCACACCACGCCGCGCTGCTCGAGGCACAGCTCGTTCTGCTCCGGCTCGCAGATGATCGCCGCGTCGAGCTCGCGCCCGATCGGCGTCGTGCACAGGTGCTTGACGCCGATCATGTCGCCTTCTTCGTCGACCAGGGCGCCGACGACCAGACGCCCGTTCAGTGATGCGCCGCTTCGCTTGATGGCGGCCGCCGCGACCATCGCCGCCGAAAGGCCGCTCTTCATGTCGGCGGCGCCGCGACCGTAGATCCGCCCGTCGACCAGATCGGCGCCGAACGGCGGATGCGTCCACTCGGCGGGATCGCCCTCCGTCACGACGTCCGTGTGGCCCTCGAGGAGCAGGCTCTTGCCGCTGCCCTTCTCACCGAGCCAGGCGACGACGTTCGGGCGTCCGGGCGCGACGTCCTGGATCTCGAGCTCGAACCCCTGCTTGCTGAGCCAGGCCTCCACGTGGCGGGCCACGGCGGCCTCGGTGGCATCGGCATCGCCCGGACGGACGACGCTGGGCATCCGGATAAGGGCTCGGGTGAGGTCGATCAGCTCAGCTTCGTCGAGACACGCCAGCGCCGCTTTGACGGCCGTGGCGCCAGCGCGGGCCACGGAGACTACTCGTGAGGAAAGGACAGGATGACTGCGTCGAGCCGGATGACGCGATACTCCTCGCCCGCGATGTAGAAGTAGTGCCCCTCGACCTCCTCGGCCGACTCCTCGAACGCCACGACCGCTTTGAGGTCCGGCATTTCCCGGAACGCATTCGCGCCTTCGTCGAAGCCGTCGCCACGCGCCGTCACTTCGCCGTAGCGGATCGGCGAGCCCTTCGGGCAGTGCACGCGGACGTCGGCGGGTCCCTCTGCCATCAGTCGCACCAGGAGGTTGATTCCGTAAACCTGGATCGGGATGGGCGGGGTCATGGCCCGATCATACCACGCGTGATTTCATCGCTCGGGTCCGAGACGCCGCGCAAAACTACGCGCGCCCCTCCTCGGTGGTCTCGCTGGTGGTGAGCTGTCGCGGATACTCCGGTGCATCCGGTTGTCGCGGCGCTTGCTCGACGGGAGCCAGCTGCGCGAGCTCGTCGCCGGTCGCGGCGCCGAGGTCGCGGAAGCGCCGCGCCGAGGGCAACACACGCGTCTCCATCGATCCGACGAACGCGTTGTACGCGTTGACGGCGCGGCCGAGCGCCCCGCCGACCGAGTCGAAGTGGCCGGCCAGGGTGCGCAGGCGATCGTAGAGCTCGCTGCCGAGCTTGCGGATCCCCTCGGCGTTGGTCGCGACCTGCTCCTGTCGCCAGCCGTACGCGACGGCGTGGAGCAACGCGACGAGCGTCGTCGGGGTCGCGACGACGACGCGCCGGTTCATGCCGTCCTCGATGAGCGCGGGATCCGCCTGGGCCGCCGCGCTGACGAACGATTCCCCGGGGATGAACATGACCACGAGCTCCGGCGTGGTCGTGAACTGCTCCCAGTACGCCTTGGCCGCGAGCGCGTTCATGTGATCGCGGACCTGACGGGCGTGGCGCACCATGGCGCCGCGTCGCTCGTCGTCGCTCGCGGTGGACGTCGCCTCCAGATACGCGGCGAGCGGGACCTTTGCGTCGACGACGATCGTGCGCCCGCCCGGGAGCTTCACGACCATGTCCGGCCGCAGGCGCCCGCCTTCGGTTTCGATGGTCACCTGCTCGACGTAGTCGCAGTGCTCGGTCATTCCCGCGAGCTCGACGACGCGGTGCAGGGTCACCTCACCCCAGCGCCCCCGGACTTGAGGCGAGCGGAGCGCGTTCACGAGATTGCCGGTCTCGCCCTGGAGCCGCTCGCTCAGACGCGCCAGCCGTTCGACCTCGGTCCTCAGGCTGCCGTACGCCTGATCGCGCGCCTGCTCGAGGCCGCGGATCCCGCCCTCGTAGCGTTCGAGCGCGCTCCGCAACGGCGTGAGGCTCGCGTCGATCTCTTTCTGGCGCTGACCCAGCCGCTCCTCGGCGAGCTTCAGGAACTCGCTGTTGCTCGTGCGGAGCGCCTGGTGGCTCAGCGCCTCGAACGTCTCCTTGAGGTTTACCCGTGCCTCGTCGAAGACGCGGCGCTGCTCGTCGAGGCTCTTGCGCGCCTCGTCCAGGCGCGCGTCGGAGTCGGCGCGCTGGCTGCGCTCGGCCCCCATCTCGCGCCGCACGCTCTCGACCTCCGAGCTCTTCTCGGTCAGCTGGCGACGCAGCTCGTCACTGCGCGCCTCCAGCTCCGCGATCCGGACATCGCGGGCGCGACGCTCGGCATGGCCGCGCGAAGAGAAATGGGTCCAGAGGGCGAGCCATGCCACCCCGGCGCCGACGGCGAGCGCGACGACGACGAGTGCCGCCTCAAGCACGGGCCGCTCGCCCGCGCCAGTGTCGGCAGACGGTCTTGAAGCCGCAGGGGCCGCACACCTTCGCATCCCGCCGATCGAGGCAGTCGCCCGACATCCGCTTGTGGCACAACGCGAAGTCGAACTTCACCGGGTCGGCGGCGTCGACCAGCGCGAGCCGCTGGGTGATCTCCTCGGCCATGCGCCAGTTGCGCGAGCGGCGCTGCGTGAGCCCGATCGAGCGGCTGATGTTCTCGATGTGGGTGTCGATCGGCATCAGCAGACGCGACGGCGCCAGCGACGTCCAGAGCCCGAAGTCGGGCGGCTCGCGCCGGACCATCCAGCGCAGGAACAGATTCAGCCGCTTGCATGGGCCGCCGAGCGAGGGCAGCGGGAACAGATGCCGATAGCCGCGCGAGATGCGGCCCCACGGAAAGACCTCGCGCAGATCGGCCTCGAGGAACGCGCGGGCGAACCGCTCGAGGGCCGGGCCGATCGGGCCGGCCGCCGCGGGGTCGCCGGCCAGGAAACACTTCTCGAGGGTACCGAAGCGGGCGAGGAGATCACGGGCCGCGATGCAGAAGGCGACGAGATCGCGCGGCCGATTGAAGCGATACCAGAAGTCGTCGAAGGCGACGGCGTCGCGCCGCGGGTCGAATCCGGCGACGAACGCGGCGGGCGACGGCCCCATGCGCGCCAGGATGCCTTCGAGCTGGCCGCTGAACAGGTCGACGCGGCCGTACGCGAGGCACGCGGTCAGCAGGCCCACGAGCTCGCGATCGCGCGGGGGGTCGTAGCGAAGGGGGAATCGGATGGCGTCGAGCTCGACACGGGCGCCGTAGTCGAACTCGCGATAGAGCCGCTCGAGCGGCTGCCGCAGACGCTGCGCTGCCGTCATTCGAGTGCCTAGCGGCATGATACCATGCGCGATCATGGAGGTCGGCGTCGTTGGGCTCGGCGCGATCGGCCGGCCACTGTGCCGCGCGCTCGACGACGGCATCACGGGTCTCCACCTCGCCGGCGCCACCGCGCGCGATCGCGAAAAAGCCGAGCGTTTTCTGAAGAGCCTCGGCTCCCCCGCACCCCTGCTGTCGCTCGACGAGCTCATTCGCGCGTCCGACCTGGTGATCGAGGCGTCGACGCAGGCGCACCTGCGCGACGAGATCGCCCCCAAGACGCTTGCCGCCGGCAAGGACCTCGTCGTGCTTTCATGTGGCGGGCTCATCGGCCGTCAAGACTGGATCGACCTGGCCGCCGCCAACCGCTGCCGCATCTACGTTCCCTCGGCGGCGATCGCGGGGCTCGACGGCGTCAAGGGCGCGAAGGTCGGCGCGATCGACTCGGTCACGATGGAGACGCGTAAGCCTCCGCGCGGCCTCGCCGGAGCACCGTGGATCGAGTCGCAGAAGATCGATCTCGATTCGATCACGCGGGAGACGTTGATCTTCGAGGGCTCGGCGACCGAGGCGTGCCGCGCGTTCCCAGCGAACGTCAACGTGGTGGCGGCGCTCTCGCTGGCCGGCATCGGGCCCGAGAAGACGCGGATCCGCATCTTCGCCTCGCCGGAGCGGCCGCTGAATCGCCACCGGATCACCGTGCAGGGGGAATTCGGGCGGCTGACGATCGAGATCGAGAACGTTCCGTCGGAGAATCCCAGAACCGGGAAGCTATCCTACCTGTCGACGATCGCGTTCCTGCGCGATCTCTCCGCGACCCTGCGCGTCGGGACCTGAGCGGCGCTAGGCGCCGCTCGTCGGCCCGGTCTGGTGCCGGTCCAGCACCTTCGCCATTGCGCGGCCTTTGTCCGGATGCTCGTCTTTCGTGATTCCGTAGGCGTCGCGGCCCTCGTGGTCTTCGGGCAAGTATTCGGTGATCGGCAGCCCGTCAGACCTGACGAACAGCAGGCAGTGGCAGTACTTGTACTTCTGCATCTCGTCGCAGGCGCAGATCCAGCGGCGCTGCTTGGCCTCGGCGGCCGGATCCGGATAGAAGTTACAGGGACAGAGCGGCTTGCCGACCTGCTCGATGTGCCGGGCGAGCCCGGTCACCACGGTCTCGGTCACGGCCCGGTCGGGATGGAGCGACGAGCCCGACTTCTCGGCGTACTTGCGCGCATACGCCCACATCTTGTCCACGTTGGCGGCCGAGGGTTCTTGCATGCCGTCTCCTCGACTACGGCGCGCCGAGCGCCGCGTCGATCGCCTTCGGGTTGAAGCCGGTGAGGCGCTTGTCGCCGATGATGATGACCGGCAGCGACAACAGGCCGAGCGCCATCAGCTCCTCGCGCGCCTTCGGGTCCTTCCCTACGTTGCGCTCCGTGAATGCGATGCCCTTTTGCGATAGATACTCCATCGCTTTGTGGCAGGGCCCTCAGCCGACGTTGCTGTAGACAGTGACCGGGACGGCCATCTGTTCGTTCCTCCCTGATCTAGCGTTCGCGTCTGGCGTTCGCGCCGCGCGAAGTATGATAGCGCACCTAGCGAGCTTCCGTGGCCTCGAGGTAGCGCTCGGCCTCGAGCGCGGCCATGCAACCGGTAGCGGCCGCCGTCACCGCCTGACGATACGTGAAGTCTTGCACGTCCCCGGCCGCGAACACGCCCGGCACGCTCGTCTCGGTGCTGCCTGGCTTGACCTTGACGTAGCCGTTCGGCAACAGCTCGACCTGGCCCCGGAAGATCTTCGTGTTCGGCTCGTGGCCGATCGCCACGAAGAGCCCGTCGACCGCCTTCTCCTGCTGAGCGCCGGTCTTCACGTTCTTGAGGCGCACGCCCGTCACCTTGCCGGCGTCGGCCCCGAGGACGTCCTCGACCACCGTGTCCAGGATGAACTCGATCTTCGGGTTCTTGAGCGCGCGGTCCTGCATGATCTTCGAGGCGCGGAGTGGGTCACGCCGGTGCACGACGTCGACGTGGCGGCCGAGACGCGAGAGATAGAGCGCTTCCTCCAGCGCAGAGTCCCCGCCCCCAACGACCATGATGTTCTGGTCCTTGAAGAAGAAGCCATCGCACGTCGCGCAGGTCGAGATACCGCGCCCCATCAGCTTCGACTCCCCGGGCAAGCCGAGGAGCTTCGCGGTGGCGCCGGTGGCGATGACGACGGTCTGCGCTTCGAACGTCTGCTTGTCGGCCGTGACGACGAAGGGCCTTCGGCTGAAGTCCACCGCGGTCACGTCCTCGTTGTTCATCTCGGTGCCGAAGTGAGCCGCTTGCTTCTGCATCGTCTCCATCAGCTCCGGGCCCTGGACCCCCTCGACGAAGCCCGGGTAGTTCTCGACGAGCGTCGTCAGCATCAGCTGGCCGCCGTACTGCAGGCCCGTGAACATGAGCGGAGCCAGATTGGCGCGCGCCGCGTAGATCGCCGCGGTGTAGCCAGCCGGTCCGGATCCGACGATGATGATTTTTCGAGTAGTCATATGGTTATTGTAGTGGGTCTGTTGTAGCGGGGGCTTCGAGGCCGCCTTGGTCCGGGGGCGGCCTGAGCCAGGCGTGACCCGGCTCCGCACGCCCGATCTCCCGCTCCTCTTCCCCGCTGCTCATTAAGATGTGCGCGGGTGGCTCAGAGCTTCAGGATCGTGGCTAGCTCGGCCAGGTCGCGGATCTCGTAGGTCGGCTTTGCGATCCCGGCAGGCAGCGGCTCGGCGTCGCGGTTGATCCACGCGGCGTCCATGCCGATCTGCTGCGCGCCCAGCACGTCCATGTCGGCGCGGTCCCCGACGAAGAGCGCTTCGTCCGCCCGGACGCCCAGCCGGCCGAGCGCGGCGTCGAAGATATCGCGCCGGGGCTTGCGCCAGCCGATCTCGTCGGAGACGACGATCGTGTCGAAGAGCCCGACGACACCGGCGCGCTCCAGGATGTCGAGGGCGGTCGGCGTGTAGTCGAAGTTCGACACGACCGCGAGCCGGTAGCGCTCCGCGAGCCGGCGCAGGAGCGGGCCGTGGTGGGCCGGGAACTCGGCGGCGCCCCCGAGCGCGTGGCGGTGGGCGTCGATCAAGGCGCGGCAGAATCCGCTGGGCAGCGCGGCCTCGTCGAGCCCCAGAGTCTGGAAGAAGTGGCCGAATCGCTCCGAGGCCGATACCTCGCGATGGTCGATCGATCGCAGTCGCTCCGCTTCACGCCAGCTCTCGCCGAGCGCCTCGTAACACCGCTCGAGGCCGACCTGGGGCGCTTGCGTTTTCAAGATCGCGTGCAGGAGACCGGCCGAGGAGCGCACCGTCTTGCCGTTGATCTCGACCTCGGGCATACGCTCGCGGTCGAAGCGGACCAGGGTGTCGAAGAGATCGAACAGGATGGCGGCGTACGGCATCAGAGTGGCTTCCTCCCGGCGTAGCCCTCGTCCAGGCCGTGCCAGTGGCGAATCTCGCGCTCCCCATACTTCCAGCAGAGGTTGACCTCGCGCCCGTTGCGCAGGTGCAGGAAATCGACGAGGCCCAGGCTGAGATCCTTGGGCGCGCCGCCGAGCTCGGCGATCGCGCCGAGCCCGCGTTGCATCTCGGCAGTCAGCCGCTCGATCCGGTCTTTGTCGGCGCGCCACGCTCTGCGGTCGAGGATGCCCCCGCCGGCCAGATCGATCCGGCGCTGCTCGGCTTGCAGCCGCTCTCGTGCCTCGCTCACCTCGACGTTCGCGGACATCACCTGTTTCATGACTCGCGTCAGCTCCGGGATCAGCGCCTCCACGTCGGCGACCGAGAAGTAGCGTTCAGCCACGGATCGGCTGGTCCACGAAGATCGCGTGCACTTCCTTGGGTCCGTGAACGCCGCGCGTGAGGGTGAGCTCGATGTCGGCGGTCCGGCTCGGACCGGTGATGAAGTTGATCGAGGCGCCGCCGGACGGCGCCCGGCCGTCTCCGTGCCAGGCTTCGAGGAACACGCCGACCTGGCGCAGCGACTCGACCAGGGCCGTCCGGTCGAAGACCGCGATGTGACACGGCGGCAGCAGCGACGTCGAGCGCGGCCGCCCGGAGCCCGACACCAGTACCAGGGTGCCCGTCTCGGCGATGGCGAGGTCGACACCGGTCAGCCCGAGATCGGCCCGCGCGGCGGCCGCCCGGAGCCGCTCGCGCTCGGCGGCGCCGGCCGGCTCCGCCGCGGGCATCTGCTGGACGTCGAGGCCGCGGGCGCCGAGCGCGGGCGCCAGGTCGGCGCCGAGCGCCGTCGAGTGCCAGGTGACCAGCTCGCGCGCTTGGCGTTCGTGCGCGATGCGGAATACGACGGCCGGCACCATGTCGATCGACGCGACCCGGTGGAAGACGCCGGCCACGCCTTCGAACTCACGGCGGAACGCCTCGAGCGTTTCGGGCCGGATGCTGGGGGCGTCGGGCGGAAGATGCCTGAAACCTTCCGGGCGCCCGCTGCACCTGCTCGCGAATACGAGCGAGGAACTCGGCCCTGGTCGTCACGCCCGAAGATCCTTGTCCGAGGCCCAGCGCTCCTGGAACGTGCGCGCGGCTATGGGCGGTAGATCGCGCGTGCGCGTCCACTCGCCGAAGAAGAGCGGGAGCCGGCCGATGCGCCCGTCGCGGGCGAAGGGCCGCTGCAAGAGCCGGCCGACTTTCGCCGCGAACCCGTAGATCCGCGGGCGCTGGAGCAGCATGGCCAGGAGCTTGAACGCGACCCGCTCCGTCCACGGCGCGATCTTCTGGTCGTCGACCTCGCGGCGCAGCTCGATCAGCATGCGCGGAATGTCGATCCGCACGGGGCACGCATCGGCGCAGGCGCCGCAGAGCGAGGAAGCGTGGGCGAGGTCCCGGACGGCGGGCGCGCCCTCGAGCATCGCGGTCAGGAGGATGCCGATCGGGCCGGGATACGTGTAGCCGTAGGCGTGGCCGCCAATCTGCCGATACACGGGGCAGACGTTCAGGCAGGCGCCGCAACGCAGGCACGAGAGCGCCTCGCGCAGCGGCCCATCGATCTGCGCGATCCGACCGCCGTCGAGCAGCACGAGATGGAATTCCTCGGGACCCTCGAGCTCGCCTGCCCGCCGTGGCCCCTGGACCAAGGAGGTATACACGGAGAGCTTCTGTCCTGTGGCGCTCTTCGCCAGGATCGCCAGGAACACCATCAGGTCGGTGAACGAGGGCACGATCTTCTCGACGCCCATGACCGCCACGTGGACCCGCGGCAGCGAGGTGACCATCCGGCCGTTGCCCTCGTTGGTCACGAGAACGATCGTGCCGGAGTCCGCGACGGCGAAGTTCGCGCCCGTGATTCCGAGGTCCGCTTGCAGGAACTTCTCGCGCAGCTCGCCGCGGGCGATCCGGGTCAACGCCTCGGGATCAGGCTCGGCCGGGCGCTTGAGCTCTCGGCTGAAGAGCTCGGCCACCTGGCCCTTCGTCTTGTGGATTGCGGGCGCGATGATGTGCGAGGGGCGTTCGTGCGCCAGCTGGATGATGTACTCGCCCAGGTCCGTCTCGACCGGCGTGACCCCGGCCGCTTCCAGCGCTTCGTTGAGATGAATCTCCTCGGTCGCCATCGACTTCGACTTCACCGCCATCTTCGCGCCGGTCCGTCGCGCGATGTCGACGATGATCGAGCGCGCCTCGGCCGATGTCGCCGCGTAGTGGACGTGCCCGCCGAGGCGCTCGACGTTGCCGATCAAGGTCTCGAGGTGCTGATCGAGGTGCTGGAGAGTCGCCTCCTTGATCGCGCGGGCCTGGTCACGAAGCGCCTCGCCCTCGGGGAAGCCCGCGAACGCGTCACGTCGGAGGTCGATGAACTTGGTCGTCGCGATCGTCAGGGCTTCCTGGAGAAACGTGTCCTTCATTGCGCCGCCGGCGCGCTGCCGGAACGGAGTCGCCAGCTCCGCGTCGCTCACCGCCCACCGTCCAGGAGCTCGGCCAGATGGACCGCGCGCACCCGCGACTTCGCGCGCGTGAGCCCGCCGCTCATCTGCATGAGGCAGCCGGCGTCGCAGGCGACGAGACAGCCGGCGCCGGTCGACTCGACGTTCGCCAGCTTCTTGGCCAGGATCTGCGAGGAAACCTCGGGCAGGCGGACCGCGAACGAGCCGCCGAAGCCGCAGCACTCGTCGGCGCCCGGCAGCGGGACCAGCTCGGCGCCCTTGAGCTTGCCGAGGAGTGTCCGGGGGCTCTCGGACTCGTGGAGCCCGCGCAAGAGGTGGCACGAATCGTGGTACGTGACGCGGCCGGGCACCGCCGCGGTGAATTCGGTCACGCCGAGCACGCGGACCAGGAACTGCGAGAACTTGTGCGTGCGCGCCGCCAGCTCACTCGCCGCGCCCGCGAGCGGTGTGTCGGCCAGGAGTCCGGGATACTCGTGCTTGACCATCCATGCGCAGGAGCCCGATGGGACCACGACGTGCTCGGAATCCTTGAACAAGGTCACCGTGCGTCGGGCGACCGCCGCGGCGTCGGCATGGTAGCCGGAGTTGAACAGCGGAAGTCCGCAGCACGTCTGGTTGGCCGGCACGTCGATGGTGACGCCGAGCTTTCGCAAGAGCCGCACGATCGAGACGCCGACTTCGGGGAACAAGAGGTCGCCGAGGCACGTGACCATCAGCGACGCGCGCCGATCGGTCATGCGTGCGGCGGCGGTGGCGTCACCAGGACGACGACGAGCAGGCGTGCGTCTCCGTCGTTGACGAGCCCATGCTCGACACCGGCGGGCGCGACCAGTGCGTCCCCGGCCTCCAGGGCGTGCTCGGCGGCGCCGAGCCGGAATCGCCCGCGCCCCTCCAGGACGACGTAGAACTTGTCCTGGTCCCCGTGGGTGTGCGGCTTCTGCTCCTGACCGGGCGCCACGCAGTAGAGATCGAGCAGCGCGCGCGGCGTGGCGGCCAGGGCGACCTTCGCCATCTTGTCGGGCTGGAGCTTCGCGTGGTCCTTAAGCCTGATACGCATCGGCGGCTCTTGCCAGCAACTCTACGGGATGAACGATCGTCACGTCCAGACCACGCTCGCGACACCCCCAGGCGATCTGGAGCAGGCAGCCCGGGTTTGCGGCCGCCACCACCCGCGCGCCGGTCTCGCCGATGCGGTCGAGCTTACGGTCCAGGAGCTCGCGCGCCATGCCGGGCTCGAGGAGGTTGTAGATGCCGGCGCTGCCGCAGCAGAGATCGCTCTCGCCGAGCTCGACGAGCCTGAGGCCGGGGATTCGCGCAAGGAGCTGCCGGGGCTCCTGCCGCAGGCGCTGGCCGTGCACCAGGTGACACGCGTCGTGGTACGTCACCGTCAGGTCGAGCGGACCGAGCGGGAGGTCGGCTCCGGCCAGCACCTCCGTGACGTCGCGGACCCGTGACCCGAAGGCCGCGAGATCCGGGGCACGGTGGCCGTACTCCTTCATGGTCGAGCCGCAGCCGGCCGCGTTGGTGACGACGAAGTCGAGGTCCGCAGGAAACGCATCCGCCAGCGCCCGGGCGCGCGCGTCATACGCATCGGACCGCCCGGCATGGAGCTCGAGGGCGCCGCAGCAGCCTTGCCTGCGCGGGATCACGACGTCGTAACCGGCGAGTGAGAGCAGACGGGCGGTGTCTCGGTTCACGTTCGGGTAGAGATAGCGCTGGACACAGCCCGTGAGGAGCCCGACGCGTCCGACCGCTCGCCCGCGTGCCGGAACGATCTCGGGCATCGGCGTCGCCGCCGGGACGTCGTCGAGCAGCGCCTCCATCGCGGCGAGTCGCGGCAACCTGCGCAACAGGCCGCTCGCGCGAACGAGCGTGCGAACGCCCGAGCGCTTGTAGAGCTTGAACGCCGCGAGGGCGACGCCGAGCCGGGCGGGCTCGGGGAAGACCGCGAACACGAACGCTTCCAGGAGCCGATGCTTCGCCGGCGGTCCGCTTCGCCGCAGCTGGGCACGCGTGGCTTCGAGGAGTGACCCGAATTTGACACCCGACGGGCACGCCGTCTCGCACGCCCGGCAGCCGAGACAGAGATCGATGTGGCGCTGGAACGTCTCGGTCAATCCTACCCGGCCCTCGGCGGACGCGCGCATCAGGTAGATGCGGCCGCGCGGGGAGTCCATCTCCTCGCCGAGCACGCGGTAGGTCGGGCACTGCGGAAGGCAGATGCCGCAATGCACGCACTTCCTGATCTCGTCGAGATCCGGCCCGCTGGTGTGGGGCGCGCCCGAGGCCATCAGAGGCCGCCGACGTAGCGGCCGGGATTCAGCACACGTCCGGCATCGAACTCGTCGCGCAAGGCACGCATGAGCGCGAAGGCGCCGGGCTCCACCGGCCCCCAGGCGTCGACTGCTCTGCGCAGCTCGGCGGGGCCCTGAGCGACGACGACGCTGCCTCCAACCTCGTCGACCAGCACCCGGATCCGCGTGGTGACCGCGGCGATCTCGGCGATCCGCGCGCCCGTCACGAGGACACGAAGCGTCCCCAGCGCCGCGGAGCCGCCCAGCCGGACCTCGGCTCCGGGCGCTGCCACCCGGAACGCGTCCTCGACTGCGCCGATGGTGCCCGCGAGCCGATCGGCGAGCGCGGCCACGTGGAGCACCGTCGAGCCCTGTGGAGATGTCATCGCTGACTGCACTCGGCCCCAGAATCCATCGGGCAGCGGGACGATGCGCCGCCCGCTCGACCTCGCGATCTCCGTCAGGCGCTCGCCCTGCTCGCGCACGGCCTCCGCTACGCTGCCGATCGAGACCGCTACTCCGACGCCGGAGGACTCGGCCGACACGAGCCGGAGGGCGCCCTCGTTGAAGATCTCGAGCCGGTTCGGCTGAAGCGCGGAATCGACGATTCGCTCGACGAGGGCCTGCGCCGCCCGGGCGGAGTCGAAGACGATGAGCCACGTGCGTTCGGTTTCCGGGAGCGGATGGAGCCGGAGCGTCATCTCGGCGAGGACGCCCAAGGTCCCGAGCGCCCCGACCATGAGCTTGGGAACGTCGTAGCCGCTCACCGACTTCACGACCTTCGAGCCGCCCCAGGTCACCACGCCGTCGGCCTGTACGAAGCGCACCCCGAGGAGCAAATCGCGTGAGGTACCGTATCGGGCGCGCAGCGGGCCGCTCGCATTGGTCGCGGCGATGCCGCCGATGGTCCGCGCCGCGACACCGGGCGGGTCGAGCGTCAGCCACTGTCGATGGGGCGCGAGCACCGCGCCCAGCGCGCCGGCGGTGATTCCCGCGTGCACCGTGATCGTGAGGTCGTCCGGGTTGTACTCGATGACCTGATCGAGGCCGGAGAGATCGAGCACGACGTCGACGCGCGCCGGCGGGTTGCCGAGCTGGAGCGAGGTTCCGGCGCCGCGCGGGATCACCGCGAGTCGACCGTCGCAGGCCAGCGCTAGCACACGGCTCAGCTGTTCGATCGAGGCCGGCCGCACGATCCACCGAGGCTCGAGACCGTCGATCGCGGCGGCAGCCAGCGCGTCCGCGTCATCGCGCACCCGGTCGCGACCGGCGATCGCGACGAAGGCCTCGCCGATCGAGCGTGCCGCGACGGACATCGCGGCCCTAGATCCAGGCGCCGGCGGGCACGTGGGGTCGTGCGGGACGGAATCCCTCGCCGCAGGCGGGGTGCGAGGGCAGGAGCTTGCCGGGATTCATGATCGAGTCGGGGTCGAACGCGCGCCTCAACCGATACATGAAGTTCAGGTCCGCTTCGGCGTACTGGAGCGGAAGATTCTTCGCCTTGTCCATGCCGACGCCGTGCTCTCCGGTCACCGTGCCGCCCATCTCGATGCAGGCGCGCAGGAGCTCCTCGTTGGCGGCTTTCGCGCGCTCGAGCTGGGCCGGCTCCCGGTCGTCGTAGAGGATGAGGGGATGCAGGTTGCCGTCGCCGGCGTGGAACACGTTGGCGATCTGCACGCGGTGGCGAGCGCCGATCGCGATCAGCTCGCGCATGATCGCCGGCAGCTTGGAGCGCGGGACCACGGCATCCTGCAGGAGATAGGTCGGCGCCAGGCGCCCCACCGCCCCCGCCGCCTCTTTGCGTCCCTTCCAGAGGAGCGCGCGCTCCGCGACGTCGGCGGCGACGCGCACCTCGAGGGCGCCGCGCTCCCAGCAGATCCGCGCTGCCCGCTCACCCTGCGCCTCGACTTCGGCGGACGGACCGTCCAGCTCGATCAGGAGAACGGCCGCAGCGTCCTTCGGGTAGCCGGCGCCGGTGCCCTCGTTGATGGCGCGGATCATCAGCTCGTCGAGCATCTCGAGCGCCGCGGGGACGATGCCGGCCGCGATGATCGCCGAGACCGCTTCGGAGGCGTCCTCGATCGCCGTGAACGACGCGAGGATCGTCTTCACCGCCTCGGCCGCGTGCAGGAGCCGCACGGTGACGGCCGTCACGATGCCGAACGTGCCTTCGGAGCCCACGGCCGCGCCCAGCAAGTCGTAGCCAGGCCGATCCGCGGCCTTGCCTCCCAGGCGGACGAGCTCGCCGGTGCCGGTCACCAGCTCGATGCCGAGGATGTGGTTGGTGGTGATCCCGTACTTGAGGCAATGCGGGCCGCCGGCGTTGGTCGCCACGTTGCCCCCGATCGACGAGACCATTTGACTCGATGGATCCGGCGCGAAGAAATATCCGCGGCTTGCGACCGCGCGGGTGAGAGAGAGGTTGATCAGCCCGGGCTGAACAGTGGCGCACCGGTTGGGGAAGTCGACCTCCAGGATGGCGTCCATCCGGTTGGTCCCGATCATGACGCCGCCGACGGGCGCCATGGCGCCCCCGATCAGGCCGGTGCCGGAGCCGCGCGGCACGATGGGCACTCGCTCGCGCCGGCAGAGGTTGACGATCTCGACCACCTCGTCGGAGCTCTTCGGCAGGGCGACGGCGTCAGGCGCGCCCTTGTAGAAGGTGTGCATGTCGCACTCGTAGACGAGGCGACCTTCGAGGGTACGCACCAGCCCCCCGGCGCCCACGATGCGCTCGAGCTCCTGGAGGAACGCGCCACTCAGGGGCATGCCGGACGCCCCGCGCGGCGGGCTACGAGATCTTCCAGGTGTCTCCCGAGATCAGGAGCTTGGCGATATCTCCCGGCCCGCGCTCCGAGATCGCCTTCTGCTCTTGCTCGAGCATGAGGTCCTCGTAGACCGGCGCGGCGACCGCGGTGAGCACGCCGACCGGGATCGGGAAGTCCGGCGCGAAGAGGTCGGCGAGAAGCTTCGCGGCGTTGACGTTCTTCTCGTCGTGGACCCAGAGAGCGCTCTCCGGTACGTCCTTGGCGCGAACCACTTTCGGGGTCACGCCCTCCATGATCAGAGCGCGACGGTCGTCCGGCGGGCCGAAGAGCAGAGGCTTGCCGTGCTCGAGCCGGAGCTCGTGCTGAACCTTCGACTCCCGGTCGTAGATCACGTTCCACGCCAGATCGTTGTACACGTTGCAATTCTGGAGGATCTCGATGAATCCGGTGCCCCGGTGGCTGGCCGCCCGCTTGAGCATCTCGTCCATGTGCGGGATATTCCGGTCGACGGTCCGCGCCACGAAGGTCGCGCCGCAGCCGAGCGCGAACGCGAGCGGATTGATCGGACGGTCGGCCGAGCCCACCGGCGTCGACTTCGTCACCTTGCCGAGCTCGCTGGTCGGCGAGTATTGGCCCTTCGTCAATCCGTAGATCCGGTTGTTGAACAGCAGGATCGTCAGGTTCACGTTGCGGCGCAGGACGTGGAGCATGTGGTTGCCGCCGATCGAGAGCCCATCGCCGTCGCCGGTGACCACGAAGATCTTCAGCTCGGGCCGAGCCACCCGGAGGCCCGTGGCGATCGCGGGCGCGCGGCCGTGGATCGTGTGGAAGCCGTACGTGTTCATGTAGTACGGGAAGCGGCTGGAGCAGCCGATCCCCGAGATGAACACGATCTCCTCCTTCGGAATGCCGAGATCGGGCATCGTCTTCTGGATCGCCGAGAGGATGGCGTAGTCCCCGCAGCCGGGGCACCACCGTACATCCTGGTCCGACTCGAAATCCTTCTTCGTGTACTTCGGCGCTTCCTTGGCTCCGGCCCCGCTGGGGGTCATGGTTTGCTCCCGAGAAGCTGGATGATGGCTTCGTAGATTTCCTCGGACGCGAGCGGCAGACCGCGGACACGATTGAACCCGACCGCGTCCACCAGGTATTCGGCGCGGAGTACCCTCACGAGCTGTCCGCTGTTGATCTCGGGCACCAGCACCTTACGGTATTCGCGCAAGATGTGGCCGAGATCCGGTGGAAGTGGATTGAGGTGACGGAGGTGGACCGAGGCGACGGACTTCCCGGCCGCCTGCGCTTGCTCGACCGCAGCCGTGATCGCGCCGTAGGTGCCGCCCCACCCGACCACGAGCAGATCGCCGGTCGCCGGACCGTTGATCGACGTCGGCGGGATTTCCTGGCCAACGCGCCGCACCTTCTCGGCGCGTGTACGCACCATGTGGTCGTGGTTCTCCGGGTCGTAGGAGATGTTGCCCGTGACGTCCTGCTTCTCGATGCCTCCGATACGGTGCTCGAGACCGGGCGTGCCCGGCCGTACCCACGGCCGCGCGAGGGTGGCCGGATCGCGGAGGTACGGGAAGAAGCCTTCCTGCTCGGTCCTGAACGTGATCTCGATCGGCGGTAGCTTCGTCGTGTCGGGGATGAGCCACGGCTCTGAGCCGTTAGCCAGAAACCCGTCGCTCAGCACGATCACCGGCACCATGTACTTGGCGGCGAGCCGAACGGCCTCGTAGGCGATGAAGAAGCAGTCGCCGGGCGTGGCCGGTGCCAGCACGACCACTGGCGCCTCGCTGTTGCGGCCGTAGAGCGCCTGCATGAGGTCGGCCTGCTCGGTCTTCGTGGGCATCCCCGTCGACGGGCCTGCGCGCTGGACGTTCAGGATGACGAGCGGCAGCTCGGCCGTGACGGCGAGGCCGATACCCTCACTCTTCAGCGCGATCCCCGGACCGCTCGAGGCGGTGACGCCGATCGCGCCGCCGAACGAGGCGCCGATCGCCGCGGTGACGGCGGCGATCTCGTCCTCGGCCTGGATCGTCCGCACACGGAAGCGCTTGTGCATGGCCAGCTCGTGAAGGATGTCGCTGGCGGGTGTGATCGGGTAGGCGCCGTAGACGACCGGAACCTTGGACTGTTGAGCGGCCGCGAGAATGCCCCACGCGAGGGCGCGGTTGCCCGTCATCGCCCGGTAGAGTCCCGGCGCCATCTCCGCGGGCTCGACCGCGTAGTGCTCGCCGAAGATCTCCGCCGTTTCGCCGAAGGCATGACCGGCCTTCAGCACCCTCGTGTTGGCTTCCGCGATGTCCTTGTTCTTCGCGAACCGCTTCTCGATCCAGACCAGGGTCGGCTCGAGCGGGCGCGTGTAGATCCACGAGACCAGGCCGAGCGCGAAGAAGTTCTTGGTCCGGTCCTTTTCCTTCGTGTTGAGCGACAAATCCTTGATGGCCTCGTGCGTGAGGCCCGTCATGTCGACCTTGTGCAGACGGTACCGCTCGGCCAGCGCCGGCTCGTCGAGCGGATTCGCGGCGTAGCCCGCCTTGTCCAGATTGCGCTTGTCGAATGCCTGCGTGTTCACGATCAGCAGACCGCCGGTCTTGAGGTCGCGCAGGTGAACCTTGAGCGCCGCCGGGTTCATCGCGACCAGACAGTCGAGCCGATCGCCCGGCGTGTAGACGCGCGTGCTCCCGAACTGGAGCTGGAAGCTCGAGACACCGAACAGGGTGCCGGCCGGCGCGCGAATCTCCGCCGGGAAGTTCGGCAAGGTGGCGAGGTCGTTTCCCGCCACCGCGGATTCGGTCGTGAACTGCTCGCCGGTCAGCTGCATGCCGTCGCCGGAGTCGCCGGCAAACCGGATCACCGCTCGATCCAGCGATTTGCGCGACTTCTCGACGCCGGTGGCGGGAGTCGCTATCTGGCCCATCTCGTCGTGTCTCCTCGCTCGCCTTGCGCAGTCATATCCCGCGAGCCTGGCACGGGGAATTCGCTACAGAGGCTGCCCGCCGACGGCGTCAGGTCACGCTCCGGCAGACCAACGCTCATTCTATCGGACCCGAGCGGCACGGGCAAGATTCCACGGCCGGCTCCCCTGGCCGGTCCGACCAGCGATGCTTCCGGGAGCTCCATCAGCCCGCGTCGACCTCGTGGGGGCGCTTGAGCGCGTCCCCTGGTCTCAAGTTCAGGACCGCCTCGGGGAACAGGCCGGCGAGCCAGCGGACCACGTCGCTGACGGTCACCACGCCGATGGGCCGGCCCTCGGCGTCGACCAGCGGGATCGTCCGGTAGCCGGCGACGCTCATGCAGTGGATGGCGAAGGCCACGCGGTCGCTCGCGGCCAGCGCCTGCGGCTTGCGCGTCATCACCTCGCCGAGCGCCGTTCGCCGGGCATCGAGATCGCGGCCAACGACGCGCGTGAGCACGTCGCGCTCGGTGAAAATTCCGGCGAGCCGGCCTTGTCCGTCCGTGATCAGCACGCCGGCCTGCCGGTGAGCGAGCATGGTCCGAACGGCGTCGTGGACGGTGGCCGTCTCGCCGAGGCACAGCGGCTGGGCCGGGGCCAGGACGGCGATGGTGTCGTTCAGGAGCGCGTCGCTGCTGTCGCGCAGGTCGTCGGTCTTCGTCAGCGATTCGTCGATCGTCGCGGAGTACTCGTCTTCGAACTCACCACTCATGACTGCCCCCTCGAATCTGATCCTAACTCCTCAATCCGAGCCCGGCAATGGCCGAGCCCGGCAATGGCGGTCCCCGAACACCTCAGGAGTGTGCGGGCGCGCGCGCCGGCTCTTCGCTGGCGTCCTTCAGGAGCTGGATGAACCGGCTCACCGTCGGCGTCAGCGGCTTCTGCCGGCGATGGATCAGGCCGACCGGTCGCACGAGATCGGCGATCGCCATCGGGACGACGGCGAGCGTACGGATCGACGCCTCGTTCTGCACGGTGTGACGCGGGAGAATCGACACGCCCGCCGCGATGAAGATCGCCTGCTTGATCGTCTCGATGTTGTCGAACTCCATCACGGTGTTGACCTTCACGTTGTGCTGGCGGAGCGCGCGGTCGATCGCCTTGCGGATCGTCAACCCGGCGTCGAAGGCGATGAACGTCTCGCCGTTGAGGTCCGCGGGCATGACCACGCGGCGCCGGGCCAGCCGGTGGTTGGGATGGCACACGAACGCCATCGGCTCGGAATGACCGCCTCAACCACCTTGTGCGGGTGCAGGCACTCGAGCTGAACGCGCGCTTCCGGATAGAGCGACATGAAGCGCTGCATGTGACGACTCACGTCGTGGAGGCCGACGGAGCAGATCGCCGCCACCCGCACCGTTCCGTCGACCCGGGCTTTCACCGCCGCGACGCCGGCCTTGGCCTTGTCCCACGATTCGAGGAGATCCCGGCACGCCGCGTAGAAGGCCTGGCCCTCGGGTGTCACGACGAAGGGCCGTTTGGTCCGGTCCAGGAGCGCGACCCCCAGCTCGGCCTCGAGCTGCTGCATCGCCTGGCTGGCGGCCGACTGGGAGACGAAGTTTTGAGTCGCGCCGCGCGAGAACGACCGGAGCCGAACGACGTCGCAGTAGAGGCGGAGGGTCTCGAGATGCACGCCCAGATTATAAGAGTTTCTGATACTTACTATCCAGCTTTTTGGGGGTGACTAATAGTGGGTTTGTCTGTAGTATCGTGCAACTGTTTTCACAAAAGGGGATGCAGATGGCTGAAGCTCAGCGTCGACCAGTCCTGCCCGGACCGCCTCCCGCTCAGGGGCTGTACGACCCCAGCCACGAGCACGACGCGTGCGGCGTCGGATTCGTCGTGGACATCAAGGGACGGCGCTCCCACACGATCGTACGCCGAGCGCTCTCGGTGCTCATCAACCTGCTCCATCGAGGCGCGTGCGGCTGCGAGGCGAACACCGGCGACGGCGCCGGGATCCTCATCCAGATTCCGGACAAGTTCCTCCGCCGCGAGTGTGGGCGCCTGGGCATTCCCCTGCCGCCGGCCAAGGACTATGGCTGCGGATTCGTGTTCCTGCCGCGCGACGCCGAGCAACGCGACATCGTGCGCGCCCTCCTGCACTCCATCGTCGACGAGGAGGGCCAGCGCCTCCTGGGCTGGCGCGAGGTCCCGACCGACGACCACCTGATCGGGGCCAGCGCCCTGTCCGTCGAGCCGCACATCATGCAGGTGTTCATCGGGCGCGGGCCGGCGGTGCGGGACCATGCCCACTTCGAGCGCAAGCTCTACGTGATCCGCAAGCTCTTCGAGAAGGCCGTGGCGGCGCTCGACATTCCGGAAAACAAGTACGCGTACATGCCGAGCCTGAGCTCGAACACGCTTATCTATAAGGGCATGCTCAGCGCGGACCAGATCGAGACGATGTTCCCCGATCTGACCGATCCCGATTTCGAATCGGCGCTGGCCCTCGTGCACCAGCGGTTCAGCACCAACACCTTCCCGTCCTGGCCGCTCGCGCACCCGTACCGCTACATCGCCCACAACGGCGAGATCAACACGCTGCGCGGCAACATCAACTGGATGAAGGCGCGCGAGGCGCTGTGCCGCTCGGCGGCGCTGGGCGACGACCTGAAGAAGGTCCTGCCGGTGACGCGCGACGGCTTGTCGGACTCCGCGACGTTCGACAACGTGCTCGAGTTCCTCGTGATGAACGGGCGGTCCTTGCCGCACGCGATCCTCATGATGATCCCCGAGCCGTGGCAGAACCACGAGTCGATGAGCCCGGAGCGCCGGGCGTTCTACGAGTATCACTCGTCGCTGATGGAGCCCTGGGACGGCCCCGCGTCGATCGCCTTCACCGACGGCACCGTGATCGGCGCCGTGCTCGACCGGAACGGACTGCGTCCGTCGCGTTACTACGTCACCACCGACGACATGGTCGTCATGGCCTCCGAGGTCGGCGTGCTCGATATTCCAGCCGAGAAGATCCTCATGAAGGAGCGGCTGCACCCCGGGCGGATCTTCCTGGTCGACACGGCCAAGGGACGGATCGTCGACGACGAGGAGATCAAGGCCCAGCTGGCCGCCGAGCATCCGTACGCCGACTGGCTCCGGGACAATCTCGTGCATCTCGAGGAGCTCAAGGCGCATCCCGTGCCGGCCCCGGACCACGCGACGGTGCTGACCCGGCAGATCGCGTTCGGCTACACGCACGAGGATCTCCGGATCCTCCTGGGCCCGATGGCCAAGAACGGTGAGGAGCCCATCGGCTCGATGGGCACCGACACGTCGCTGGCGGTGCTCTCGAACCGGCCCCGCCCGCTCTACGACTACTTCAAGCAGCTCTTCGCGCAGGTGACCAATCCGCCGCTCGACCAGATCCGCGAGGAGCTGGTGACCTCGATGGAGTCGACGGTCGGCCCCGAGCGAAACCTCCTCGTGCCCGAGCCCGCGTCCTGCCGCCAGATCGTGCTGAAGGACCCGGTCATCACGAACGAGGAGCTGGCCAAGCTTGCCCACGTCTCCGAGCGCGGCTTCAAGGCGCTCACCTTGCCCACGCTCTACGCGGTGGCCGACGGCGCGGCGGGCCTCGAGCGGACCCTCGAGCTGCTCCAGCGGCGCGCGAGCGAGGCGATCGCCGAAGGCTACAACGTCATCATCCTCTCGGACCGCGGCATCAGCCGTAAGACGGCGGCCATCCCGAGCCTCCTGGCCACGGCGTCGATGCACCACCACCTGGTCCGACGCGGCGAGCGCACCCGCTGCGGGCTCGTGATCGAGACCGGCGACGCGCGCGAGGTGCATCACCTCTGCCTCCTGATCGGCTACGGGGCCGGCGCGGTCAACCCGTGGGTTGCCTTCGAGACGATCGACGACATGATCAACGAGGGGCTGCTGCCCGGCGTCGACCGCGCGAAGGCGATCAAGAACTACATCAAGGCCTTGAACAAGGGAATCCTCAAGGTCATGGCCAAGATGGGCATCTCCACCCTGCAGAGCTACACCGGCGCCCAGATCTTCGAGGCCATCGGCCTCAACGGCGATCTGGTGCATCGCTACTTCACCGGAACCGTCTCGCGCGTCTCCGGCATCGGGCTCGACGTGATCGCGGACGAGGTGCGGCGGCGCCACGAGCACGCGTTCCCGGAGCGGCCCCTCGGCGCGGAGCTCGACTGGGGCGGCGAGTACCAGTGGCGGCGTGACGGCGAGCACCACATGGTCAATCCCGACATGATCGCCAAGCTCCAGCACGCCACGCGCAGCGGGAGCTACGCGCAGTTCAAGGACTTCACGCGTCTCTGCGACGACCAGAGCAAACGCCTGGCGACCTTGCGGGGGCTCATCGAGCTCCGTCCGGGCGCGGCGCCGGTGCCGATCGAAGAGGTCGAATCGGTCGAGTCGATCCTGAAGCGCTTCGCCACCGGCGCGATGTCCTACGGTTCCATCAGCCAGGAGGCTCACGAGACGCTGGCCATCGCGATGAATCGTATCGGCGGGCGCTCGAACACCGGCGAGGGCGGCGAGGACGCGGCGCGCTATCAGCGTGATCCCAACGGCGACTGGCGGCGGAGCGCGGTCAAGCAGGTCGCGTCCGGACGCTTCGGCGTCACCAGCGAGTACCTCGTCAACGCGACGGATCTCCAGATCAAGATGGCCCAGGGCGCCAAGCCCGGCGAGGGCGGCCAGCTTCCCGGAGGCAAGGTCTATCCGTGGATCGCGAAGGTGCGGTTTGCGACGCCCGGCGTGCAGCTCATCTCGCCGCCCCCGCACCACGACATCTACTCGATCGAGGACATCAAGCAGCTCATCCACGATCTGAAGAACGCCAACCCCGAGGCGCGCGTGCACGTAAAGCTGGTCGCCGAGATCGGCGTCGGCACGGTCGCGGCCGGCGTGGCGAAGGCGTTCTCCGACGTCGTGCTGATCTCCGGCCACGACGGCGGCACCGGGGCCTCGCCCCTCACCTCGATCAAGCACGGCGGCGTGCCGTGGGAGCTCGGGCTCGCCGAGACACAACAGGTCCTGGTGCTGAACAAGCTTCGCGATCGCATCGTGGTCCAGGTCGACGGCCAGATGAAGACCGGACGCGACGTCGTCATCGCGGCGCTGCTCGGCGGCGAAGAGTACGGCTTCTCGACCGCACCGCTGGTCGTGCTCGGCTGCATCATGATGCGGGTCTGCCATCTCAACACCTGCCCCGTCGGCATCGCCACGCAGGATCCGGAGCTTCGCAAGCGCTTCGCCGGCCAGGCCGACTACGTCGTGAACTTCTTCCGGTTCCTCGCCCAGGAGGTCCGGGAGCACATGGCGAGCCTCGGATTCCGGACGATGAACGAGATGATCGGGCGGGCGGACCGTCACCTGTCCTCGATCCTCTACCAGCCGGACGTGCCCGCCGACGTGGCGCGCCGGTGCGTACGGCCGCAGGACCACGCGCTCGAGAGCTCGCTCGACAGCACGACGATCGTCCCGGCGTGCCGGGAGGCCGTCGAGCACAAGAAGCCGGTCGAGCTCAGGCTGCCGATCCGCAACGTTAACCGTACGGTCGGCACCACGCTCGGCTACCACATCACGAAGCGGTGGGGCGGCGAAGGGCTGCCGGACGACACGATCCGCATCCACTTCACCGGATCCGCGGGCCAGAGCTTCGGTGCGTTCGTGCCGCGAGGTGTCACGTTCACGCTCGAGGGTGACGCCAACGACTACTGGGGCAAGGGGCTCTCGGGCGGCAAGCTCACGGTCTACCCGCCCCGCGCGAGCACGTTCGTCCCGGAGGACAACATCGTCATCGGCAACGTCGCGCTCTACGGCGCGACGAGCGGCGAGGCCTACGTCCGCGGCGTCGCCGGCGAGCGCTTCTGCGTCCGCAACAGCGGCGTCCACGCCGTCGTCGAGGGAGTCGGCGATCACGCCTGCGAGTACATGACCGGCGGCCGGGTCGTCGTGCTCGGACAGACCGGTCGAAACTTCGCTGCCGGCATGTCGGGCGGCGTCGCGTACGTCCTCGACCGGGACGGCGACTTCAAGCGCCGCTGCAATCTCGGGATGGTGGACCTCGAGCGCCTCGACCAGCCGGAGGAGATCGCGCTGGTCCGTGACCTGATCCGGCGCCACGTCGAGTACACCGGATCGACCTATGCGGCGGCCATCCTGCGCGACTGGATCGACGTGCAGCCGCGCTTCGTGAGGATCATGCCGCGGGACTACAAGCGGGTGCTGCTCGCGGAGGCCCGCGCGCAAGCGGAAGGGCGCCAGCCGACCTTCGCCGAGCTCGTCGGGACCAGCGGTGGGTAAGGTCACCGGGTCGACGAGCTCACGAAGCAGGCCGCGCGGTGCATGGACTGCGGCATTCCGTTCTGCCACCAGGGCTGCCCGCTCGGGAACATCATCCCGGACTGGAACGACCTGGTCTACCGGAACCAGTGGCGCGAGGCGATCGATCGCCTGCATGCGACGAACAACTTTCCGGAGTGGACGGGCCGCCTCTGCCCGGCGCCCTGCGAGGGCGCCTGCGTGCTCGGCATCAACGACGATCCGGTGACGATCAAGGGCGTCGAGGCCGCGATCGTCGAGCGCGCGTTCCACGAGGGCTGGGTCGGCGTCGAGCCGCCGCTCGCCCGTACCGGCAAGCAGGTCGCGGTCGTCGGCTCCGGCCCGGCCGGCCTCGCCGCCGCCGACCAGCTCAATCGCGCCGGTCACCTGGTGACCGTCTTCGAGCGCGACGACCGGATCGGCGGCCTCCTGCGCTACGGCATCCCCGAGTTCAAAATGGAGAAGCGCTTTGTCGACCGGCGGCTCTCGCTGATGGAGAAGAACGGCGTACGCTTCCGCACGGGCGCGCACGTCGGCATCAACGTGCCGACCGGGACCCTGCGGCACGAATTCGACGCGGTGGTTCTGGCCGGCGGCGCCTGCTGGCCGCGGGATCTGGCGATTCCCGGGCGCGAGCTCGGCGGCATCCA
>WNFK01127691.1_pt2 | contig 37729 bp, 35 predicted proteins | sample 5400281 | NCBI WGS metagenome assembly WNFK01 (sample SAMN13153350, study PRJNA577476) | soil metagenome | isolation source: 20 cm soil on Douglas fir-dominated hillslope | place: USA:California | collected 2013-09-17
GTGGTGCGCGCGGGTGGGGAGAAGAAAACGCTGGCCGTGCGGCTCGCCGCTGCGCCGAGCGCCGACGCGGATAGCGGAGACGTCGCGTCGGCCGACGACGGCACCCCGAAGCGTGGGCTCTCGGCGAAGGAAGAAACACTGGGCATTTCGGTCGAGCCGCTGTCGCAGGAAGACGCGCGCGAGCCGAGCCTCCGGGCCGTGGCGCGCGCCGGCGGTGGGCTCGCGGTCACGTCCGTCTCACCGGATGGGCCGGCGTATCAGAAGCTCGTGGATGCGACCGGTGGGGGCTACCCCGACATCATTCTGAAGATCAACGCGCAGCCGACGCGCACGCGGGCGGAGTTCCGCGCAGCGCTGGCGAGCGTGAAGTCGGGCGACATCGTGACGTTGGCGGTACTGCGGTACGGCCCGCCCGACGGCTGGACGCAGTGGATGGTGCGGGTCCGCGCCCGCTAGACGGGGCGCCGCTCCGACAGCATGACCGCGGCCGTCGCGACGAGCCAGGCGACGAACAGGGCCTGGCCGTAGTAGAGGTTCGGCGAGAACTCGTCGAACACTACCGCGACGGCCGCGTTCGTTACGGCCACGGCGAAGGCCGCCCACCCGAGCCAGCGCGGGTATAGCTGCTCGGCGGCGAGCCCCGCGGGATGCAGCATGTCGTACACGAATACGGCGTGGGTCGCGGTGAGCGCCTTGTCGGAGGTCGTGAACGCGTGGGCGAGGCGCCACCCGGCCCCCACCATGAACAGCACGTTCAGCGCCCACACACCGAACGCGAACCCGGCGAGCATGACCCCGGCGCGGGCGGGCGCCGAGCCCGGCGTGTCGCTGTGGCGCAGCGCGACGCCGATCAACCCCATGTACATCAGCGGGAATCCGAACAGCACGGACCAGTGAATCGCGCGCCAACCGGCCGTCCCGGCGATGGTCGCGAGCTGCTCGGCGCCGTCGCCCTTGAGCAGCGGATGCATGAGCCCGGCGGCACTCACGAGCAGCGAGCCCGCCAGGAGACAGAGTCCATAGAACAGGGGACGGCGCGTGAGAGCCATGCGCTAATCTAGCACCGCCCGAGGCCAGCGATATATTCTCGGGCATGCAACTCAACCGAATCCTGCGGGAAGGCTTCATCGCGGGTTGTATCGGCGCGGCGATCGTCGCGGCCTGGTTCCTCCTCATCGACGCGGTCAACGGCCGGCCCTTCTTCACACCGGCGATGCTCGGCAGCGCCGTCTTCTGGGGTGCCCACGACCCCAGCGGCGTGGTCATCGAGTACTCCCGCATCATCGGCTACACGATGATCCACATCAGCGCGTTCGTCGTGGTAGGGTGCATCGCGGCCGCGCTCGCGGCGGAGGTCGAGGTCGCCCCTTCGACACTGTTCCTGGTCGTCGTCGGATTCTGCTTCTTCGAGGTCGGGTTCTACATCCTCGTCGCGCTGCTCGCCAAGCCCCTGCTGGGATACCTGGCGTGGTGGAATGTGGCGATCGGCAACTGCCTCGCCGCCCTCGCCATGGGATACTACCTCTGGCGCGAGCATCCCAAGATCGGGGAAGAGCTGCGGCGCCACCCGCTGGGGGAAACAGAGGACGGCGAGTAGCTCAGCGCGGCGTGACCGCGTAGACCTCCAAGGGGACGGCCCGCTCGGCGTCCCCTTGTCGTTCCCGCACCGCCCAGCGGAACCACACCACCGTCATCGCTCCCCACAGGGCCAACCCGCCGACGACCCACATCAAGAGCCCCCCGATCTGCTGATCGCGGAGCACGTCAACGTCCTTCCAGACTCGCGGCGCCTCGGCGTAGAACGGGTACAGCACGGCGTCCGAGAGCGTGATCAGGGCCCCCGTGATCGACATCGGGAGACCGAGGAGGAACAGGTACAGCATCTGACCCGGATAGGGGATGCGGGGCAGCTCGGGAACGGGGGACAGCACGGGCCACCACATGATGACGGCCGTTGCGAGAAAGACGAGGTGCTGAACGATGTGAAGGTTGTGATTGCGCAGCGCCGCCTCGTAGAAGACGGGCACGTGCCACAGCACGATCGGCGCCGTGAAGACCGCCGCCGCGACGATGGGGCGTGTGAGCACACGCGCCAACGCCGTGACCCGCCGCGGCGCGAGGACGCGCCGGACCACCCAGGCGGGCGTCCCGTACAGCAGCAGCGGCGGAAACAGCAGCGTCAGGAGCAGGTGCTGCGCCATGTGGGCGCTGAAGAGGTATCTGTCGGAGAGGTTGTGCAGCGGACCGTTCAATGACATGAAGATCACGAGCAGACTTGCAGCGAACGCCACGACACGACGGCGATCGGCCTGTAGACCCCCCCAAAAAACGTAGAGCCCGCCTAGCAGGACGAGCCCGATCACGACGCTGGGGTGCAGGTCCCAGCGGTTCCACGGGGTCACGTGCCGGTCCGCAGCCGCACCGCTCCGAAGAAAAGGAAGAGCAGGCCGATCATCACGCCGACGGCGAGGAGCAGCGGGCCGCTGAACAAGAACGCGAACAGGCGGCTGTCGAACCGGAGGTGCATGTAAAACAGCACTACCAGCACGAACTTGACCAGCGACAGCACGAGCAGGACGGGCACGAGGACCGGTTGGAAGGCCGGGACGTAGAACACGCCCACCTCGATCAACGTGATCATCACGAGGATCGCGGCGATGCGCAGGTAGGTCCCCGTGGTCGCGTGCGCCTGCTCGCTCATCGGGCCTCCGTCACTGAATCAGGTACACGAGGGTGAAGATCACGATCCACACCACGTCCACGAAGTGCCAATACAGGCCGGTGATTTCCACGGTGATCGCCTGCTTCGGCCCCAACTTGCCGCGCAGCGCCTGGACCCAAAGCGTGAGCAGCCAGATCACGCCCACGGTCACGTGTGCGCCGTGCGTTCCCGTCAGCACAAAGAACGTCGAGCCGAACAGGTTCGTCGTGAGCCCCAGACCCTCATGGACAAACGAGCTGAACTCGTAGTACTGGCCGCCCAGGAACACCAGACCGAGCAGCGCGGTGATCAAGAGCCACAGCTTGCCCTGTTTCATGTCGCCGCGCTGAATGGCCGCGAGCGCGAGCACCATGGCGAGGCTCGACATCAAGAGGTCGAACGTGCTGAACGACGTGAACGGGATGTTGAGAATGTCGTGCGGGAACGGCCCGACGGTGCTCTTTCCCTTGTCCATGAAGGTGGCGTGGCCGTGTGCGACGGCGACGGCGTGGGTGTCGGTGTTATATGCCATCTACACCTCGAACGGCTCGTAGGCCCATAGATAGATGCCGGCGATCACGACGGCCAACCCCACGAACTCGAGCCACAGCTGGTGCGACAGTGCGGCGATCGCGATGATGGGCAACCCCACGGCCGTGACCAGCGGCCACCACGACCCGCCAGGCACGTGGATCGGCGCTGGAGGCGTCGCGGGCAGCGGCGTCATGGGGGCGTGGTGCTCCGTCTGCCACAGCGGGAGTCGGTTCTCGACGCGCGGGATCACCGTGAAATTGTAGACCGGTGGAGGTGATGGAATCGCCCACTCGAGCGTCGCGCCCTTCCACGGATCGTTGCCGGCCACTTCCCCACGCCGGCGGCTCCACCACAGGTTCACCAGGAACACGAGCACGGCGACACCGATCAGGAACGCGCCGACCGTCGAGATCTGGTTCAGTCGCGTGACGCCCAGCTCGGGCCCGTACGTGTAGATGCGGCGCGGCATGCCGAGCAACCCGCTGAAGTGCATCGGGAAGAATGCCAGGTTCATGCCGATGAACGTCAGCCAGAAGTGCCACTTGCCCAGGGTCTCCGAGAGGAGCCGCCCAGTCATCTTGGGCCACCAATAGTACATGCCGGAGAAGAGGCCGAGCATCGTGCCGCCGAACAACACGTAGTGAATGTGCGCCACGACGTAGTAGGTGTCGGTCTGCTGCAGGTCCGCGGGGGGTGAGGCGTGCGTCACGCCCGAGAGACCGCCGATGATGAACATGCCGATGAATCCGACCGCGAACAGCATCGCCGTCGTGAAGCGGATTTGGCCGCCCCACATGGTGCCGATCCAGTTGAAGATCTTCACGCCCGTGGGCACGGCGATGAGCATCGTGGTCGCCGAGAACACCGAATCGGCGATCGGCCCAAGGCCGACGGAGAACATGTGGTGGGACCACACGCCCCACCCCATGAAGCCGATCAACACGCCCGAATAGACGACGACCGTATACCCGAAGAGCGGTTTGCGCGAAAACGTGGGGAGCACCTCGGACACGATGCCCATCGCCGGCAGGATGAGGATGTACACCTCGGGGTGGCCGAACAGCCAGAAGAGGTGCTGCCACAGAATCGGATCGCCGCCACCCGAGGGGACGAAGAAGTGGGTCCCGAAGAATCGGTCGAACATCAGGAGGACGAGCGCCACGGTGATTACGGGGAAGGCGGTGATCACGAGGAACTGGGTGATCAATGTCATCCACGAAAACACGGGGAGGCGCATTAGCCTCATGCCCGGCGCGCGCATGTTCAGGATCGTGACGATGAAGTTGAAGCCCGCGGCCAGCGACGCGATGCCGAGGATCTGCAGTCCCAGAAGCCAGAAGTCGACGTTCGGTCCCGGAGAGTATTGCCGTGACGTCAGGTTCGCGTATCCGAACCAGCCGGCATCGGGCGCCACGGAGAGATGGCCGGTGCCGAACAGCGGGCCCGCGACGAAGCTCGCGTTCAAAAACAGCCCGCCCAGGAGGAACACCCAGTAGCTGAACGCGTTGAGCCGCGGGAACGCGACGTCGCGCGCGCCGATCTGGAGCGGGATGATGTAGTTGAAGAACGCGGCCGAGAGCGGCATCAACGCGAGGAACACCATCGTCGTGCCGTGCATCGTGAACAGCTGGTTGTAGGTCTCGGCGCTGACGCCGATGCCCTCTGGCCTGGCCAACTGCGCGCGAATCACCAACGCCTCGAGCCCACCGATCAGGAAGAACACGAGCGCGGTCCAGAAGTACAGCGTGCCGATGCGCTTGTGGTCGGTGGTGGTGAGCCAGCTCTTCATCGCAGGCTCTGGAGATAGGCGATCAAGGCGGCTACCTGGTCATCGGGCAACGGCATCGCGGGCATCAGCGACCCGGGTTTGAGGTAGGGCGCGTTCGTGATCCAGCGACGCAGCCACTCTTCGGTGTTGGGGAGCGTCGCCCCGGCCAGCATCGTGCGGCTGCCCACGTGGGTGAGGTTCGGCCCCACGGTGCCGCGCGCCTGCGGTACGCCGGTGATCGTATGGCAGGCGATGCAGGCGCCGTGCGCAAACAATTCCTGGCCGCGCTCCGCGGGCGACCCGCGTGGCGGCACGACGGCCCCGGTCACCTGTCGGGCCGCCCAGGCGCGGAACGCCGAGTCGGATTCGACGAACACGCGCAGCCGCATGTTGGCGTGCGACGCGCCGCAGAACTCGGCGCACTGGCCGGCGACTTCGCCGGTCGCGCTTGCCGCCGAGGCCCGGCGCCCAGAAGCTGTGAATCACGTCGGCCGAGGTCATCTCGAGCTGGACCGGCTTGCCGACCGGCAGGTGCAGCTCGTTGGCCGTCACGATACCGAGCCCGGGGTACTTGAACTCCCACCACCACTGGTGCCCGACGACCTCGACGCGCAGAGCCCCCTCGGGGGCGGGGGCCGCGGTGGCGAAGATGGTGCGCATCGTGGGCACGGCGATGAAGACGAGGATCAGCGCGGGCGCGAGCGTCCAGCCGATCTCGAGGGCGGTGTGCCCGTGCAGCCGCGAGGGTTGGCCGCCCCCCTTCCGCTGCCGGTACCGGACAATCACGAACAACAACAGCCCCTCGACGATCGCGAAGACGACCACGGCCCACCAGAAGATGTCAGTGAAGAGGCGATCGACCGTCACGCCCAAATCGGAACGCGGAGCCAGCGTGGTTTGGGAAAAGGGTCCGCCACAGCCGGCGACGGCGAGCAGAATCGCGGTGAGGAGCCTCGGGGTCGGTCGCATGAGCGAAGGCCCCAGAAAGTAGGTTATCTTGGGCCGCTATGGAAGAGTTGTCGGGCCGCCTGCAAGCCGCCCTCGGGGCGGCGTATCGCGTCGAACGGGAGCTGGGGGGCGGCGGGATGAGCCGCGTGTTCCTCGCCGAGGAGACGCGGCTCGCCCGCCGCGTCGTCGTGAAGGTGCTGCCGCCCGAGCTGGCGGCGGAGATCAGCGTCGATCGCTTCAATCGCGAGATCCAGCTCTCCGCTTCGCTCCAGCACCCGCACATCGTCCCGCTGCTCGCGGCCGGGGGCTCGGCCGACGTGCTCTACTACACGATGCCCTTCGTCGAGGGCGAGGCGTTGCGCACGCGGTTGGCGCGCGATGGTGCCCTGCCCGTGCGCGACGCCGTGCGCATCCTCAAGGACGTCGCCGACGCGCTCGCCTACGCCCACGCGCGCGGCATCGTACACCGCGACATCAAGCCGGACAACGTCCTCCTCTCCGGGAATCACGCCGTGGTCGCCGACTTCGGCGTGGCGAAGGCCGTGAGCCAGGCGAAGGGCCAAAGCGGCCTCACGTCGGTGGGCGTGGCGCTCGGCACCCCCGCGTACATGGCGCCCGAGCAAGCCGCCGGGGACCCGAACATCGACCATCGCGCGGACATCTACGCGCTCGGCGCGATGGCCTACGAGATGCTGACTGGGCGGCCACCCTTCACGGACCTCTCGCCGCATCAGATGCTGGCGGCGCACATCACGGAGCCGGTTGTGCCGATCACTGATGCGCGGCCGAGCCTGCCACCGGCCCTTGCCGAGCTGGTGATGCGCGCGCTCGAGAAGAACCCCCCCGACCGCCCGCAGACCGCCGCCCTAGTCTATCAGGTGCTCGAGTCACTCGCATCGACGAGCGGTTCGGCGACGGTGACGTCCGCGGGCGCCACGCTGCGGCACGTCCTGCGCCGGCCCCGCAACCGTCGCGTGGCGCTGGGCGTGGGGGCGGCGGTGGTGGGGCTCGTGGCGTGGCTGGCGTTGCGTCCGGCCGCCCCGGAGGCGCTGGATCGAAACCGCATCGCCATCGCGCCGTTCGACGTCCTGGGCGGCGGTCCGGAGCTCGCACTGTGGCGCGAGGGATTGGTGGACGTACTGTCCCGCAGTCTCGACGGCGCCGGCCCGTTGCGCTCGGCATCGCCCACACTGATCGTGCGTCGCTGGAGCGGACGCGCCGATGCCGCGTCCGCAGAGGCCCTCGGCCGCGCGACGGGCTCGGGGACGGTGGTCTTCGGCGGCCTCGTGCAAGCTGGCGTCGACTCGGTGCGTCTTACCGCCACGGTCCTCAACGTCTCCGATGCGGCATCGCTGGGCGAGATCGATCTGCGCGAAGCGTCCGAGCGCATGGACCAGCTGGTCGACTCGCTCACGGTGCGCGTGCTGCGCGAGCTGGGACGGACGCGCGCTATCGGGTTGGTACGGAGCTCGTCGCTCGGATCGCCGTCGTTTCCGGCCCTCAAGGCGTTCCTGCAGGGCGAGCAGTTCCTGCGCCGGTCCGAATGGGATTCGGCCCTGGCCTACCACCAGCGGGCGATCGCCCTCGACAGTGACTTCGTGCTCGCGTGGAGCCATGCGGGGATGGCGGCGGGGTGGCAGCACGCTGGGGGCGACTCGCTCTCGGTCACCTACAAGCTGCACGCGGGGGCCCTGAATCATGGCCTCGCGCCGCGCGAGAGTCTCGTGGTGGCGGCCGAGTCCCTCGCGGCGGTCGTCTATGCCGGCCCCGGGCCGATCGGCGGGCGGTGGTGGACCTACGGCCGCCGCCTGATCGCGACCCTCGAGGAGGCGGTGCGCCGTTACCCGAACGACCCCGAGCTGTGGTACATGTTGGGCGACGCCCGATTCCATGCGGGTGGTCTCGCGGAGAGAGCATCCCGCACCGCGCTCGACGCGTTCGACCGGTCGATCGCGCTCGACTCGGCGTTCACGCCGTCGTACGTGCACGCGGTCCCGCTGGGTCTCGAGCTGAACGGCACGGAGTCAGGGCGCCGCTACGCCAAAGCGTTCCTGGCAGCGGGAGGGATGGGCCAGTACGCGCTGAGCACCACGCTGGTGCTGCGCCTCATCGATCCCGCTACCCGCGCGGGCGCCATCAAGTACCTCGCCGACAGCGCCGACACGCACATGGTCCAGACGGTGTGGTTCGCGATAAACCGCTGGACCGACTCCGCCGAGGCGGGGGTGGCGCTGCTCCGTGCGCGGGCGAGCGCAGAGCAAGCAGCCGGCAAGCCGTCCAACTTCTCGACCTTCGCCCTGCCCGTAGCGCTCGCGGGTCGCGGCCATATCCGCGAGGCGTACTCGCGCACGACGTTATCCGGTCTCCTCGCGCAGTTCGCGGCGGTCGGCGCGATCCCGGCGGACAGCGCGCTCCGGTTGGCGCGCCAGTGGGCGTCCAGCCGCGCCCAGGAGATTCTCTTCGCCGCCCCGCTGCTCGCCGCGGGGCACGACACCGCGAGTCTGGTGAAGATGAGCCGTGACCTGGACGCGGTGCGGCAGCACCCGCCACCCAACCTTCCCCAGATCGCCCGGGACTTTTTCGGCTACATCGCGCCCGCGGCCCACGCCTACCTCGCGCTGGCTCGGGGAGACAGCACCGAGGCGCTGCGACTGTTCGATGCACTCCCTGACACCGCGTGCTTCGGCGCGTGCGTCATCGACGACCTTGTGCACGTGCAGCTACTCGCGGCGCGCGGACGGTACGTCGATGCGCGGACCCGCCTCGAGCGGCCGCCGGTCGGGTTCTCGCCGGGGTTGCTCCCGGTCGAGGTGCTGCGCGCGCTCGAGCGGGGTCGCGTGTACGAACGCCTCGGCGACCGCGAAGGGGCGATGGCGGGGTACAGCCTGGTCGTGGATGCGTGGCGCAACGCCGACCCGGAGCTGAAGACCTACGTCGACGAAGCACGCGCGGCGCTGGGGCGCCTGGGTGGGGAGAAACGGTCGAGCTGATGAGTTAGATTCTGGGCGCCTCGCGACCGTGGCGGAACTGGCAGACGCGCCAGCCTTAGGAGCTGGTGGGGCAACCCGTGGGGGTTCGAGTCCCTCCGGTCGCATCCCCTTCCCCCCGGGTTAGATTCCAGACCGCATGACGGACATCCAAATCACGAAGACCCACGCCGAACCGGGGGAAACCTCGCTCGCCGTCAGCGTCCCGCCCGAGAGCGTGCGCGCGGCTGAGGAGCGGGCGACGCGCGTATACCAGCAACGCGCCCGGCTCCCCGGCTTCCGTCAGGGGAAGGCGCCCGCCGCCGTCGTTCGCAAGAAGTTCGCCGAAGACATCCGCCAGCAGGCCCTGCAGGAGCTGGTGCAGGAGAGCTGGCGCGCCGCCGTCGAGCAAGAGAAGCTCAAGCCGATCGCCGACCCGCACATCCACAACCTCAAGTGGGAAGAAGGGTCGCCCGTCACCTTCGAGCTGCACGTCGAGGTGAAGCCCGAGCTGAAGCTCGCCCGTTTGGGGGGGTTCCGGCTCACGCGCACGCTGCCGGCGGTGACGGAAGCCCAGATCGACGCTCAGCTCAACGAGCTGCGCGAGCAGCGGGCGGCGTGGACGCCGGTGACGGACGAGAAGCCGAAGCCCAAGGACCTGGTGCACGTCACCATCGCGACGCGCGAAGGCGCGGAGATCAAGGATCCCCAGCCCTACCAACTGGTGTTGGGTGAAGGGCGAGCGATCCCCGAAGTCGAGGAGAAGATCATGGGGCTCCTGCCGGGGGAGACCGTGGACGCCATCGTTCGCTTCCCCGACGACTTCGCGGAAGAGGCGAAGCGCGGCCAGACGCGGGATGTTCGCATCACGCTGCACGAGGTGAAGCGGCAGCAGCTCGCCGAGCTGGACGACGCCTTCGCCCGTGAAGTGGGGGACTTCGAGTCGCTCGCGGCGCTGCGACAGGCAGTCACCGAGGATCTGCGCAAGGAGGCCGAGCGCGACGCCGACGCGAAGGTGCGCGCCGAGCTGGTGGAGCAGATCGTGTCCGCCAACTCGGTCACGGCCCCGCGGCCGCTCGTGGAGCGGGCGCTGTATGTGTACGCCCAGGCGTACGGCGTGCCGGAGGAGCGGTGGCCGAAGTTCGCCGAAGAGTTCCGCCCGGTGGCCGAGGCGCAGGTGCGGCGCGACCTGGTGCTCGACCACGTGATGGAGGCGCAGCAGCTGCGGGCGACCGAAGCCGAGTTGGACCAGCGCATTCAGGAGCTCGCCGAGCGGCGCGGCATGCCGCCCGCGCAGCTCTATGCTTCGCTGGAGAAGGCCAAGCGGCTCCGCGACGTCGAGCGGAGCATCACCGAGGAGAAGGTGTTCGCCTACCTCCTCTCGCAGTCCACCGTGGAGCAGCCGTGAGCCAGAGCCAGATTTATCCGCCCTACATCATCGAACGCTCGAGCCGGGGCGAGCGCACCTACGACATCTTCAGCCGTCTGCTCATGGATCGCATCGTGTTCCTCGGCACGGCGATCAACGACGACGTGTCCAACATCATCATCGCGCAGCTCCTGTTCCTCGATGCCGACAATCCCGAGCGCGACATCTACCTGTACGTGAATTCTCCGGGCGGATTGGTCTCGTCGGGGATGGCGATCTACGACACGATGCAGTTCCTGCGCGCGCCGGTGAACACGATCTGCATGGGCATGGCGGCCTCGATGGGATCGTTCCTGCTCACCGCGGGCCGCAAGGGGAAGCGTTCGGCGCTGCCGCACGCCCGCATCATGATGCACCAGCCGTCGGGCGGCACGCAGGGCACCGCGTCGGACATCGAGATCCAGGCGCGGGAGATTCTGTACCTGCGGGGCAAACTCAACGAATTGTACGCCAAGCACACCGGGAAGGCCGTCGAGCAGATCGAAAAGGACATGGATCGCGACCGCTTCATGTCGGCCGAAGAAGCGAAGGAATACGGCCTGATCGACCACGTCATTTCCAACTTCCAGGAGATGGGCGACGGCAAGAAGGCCAAGTGATCCCTTGCGCCGGCCGCACCTGCTTCCCATGTTAGGAAGACATGTCTCACGATAAGCACCTCCGCTGCTCGTTCTGCGGCAAGTCCAAGGATTCCGTCCGGAAATTCATTTCCGGGCCCTCCGTGTACATCTGCAACGAGTGTATCGCGCTCTGCAACGAGATTCTGGCGGAGGACGAAGAGCGCGAAGTCGCAGAAGCCATCACGCAGGTTCCGACGCCCGCCGAAATCAAGGACGTGTTGGACCAGTACGTGATCGGGCAGGAGCGGGCCAAGAAAACCCTCGCCGTCGCGGTCTACAACCACTATAAGCGGATCAACTCTCACTCGGGCCGTGAGAACGAGGTCGAGCTCGACAAGAGCAACATCCTCTTGATCGGTCCGACCGGGGTGGGCAAGACCCTGCTGGCGCAGACGCTGGCCCGCATCCTCGATGTGCCGTTCACGATCGCCGACGCCACCACGCTCACTGAAGCGGGATACGTCGGCGAAGACGTCGAGAACATTCTGGTGCGGCTGCTGCAGGCGGCGGACTTCAACGTCTCCGAAGCCGAGCGCGGCATCGTCTACATCGACGAGATCGACAAGATCGCCCGCAAATCCGAGAACCCCAGCATTACGCGCGACGTGTCGGGCGAGGGCGTGCAGCAGGCGCTGCTCAAGATCCTCGAGGGCACGGTGGCGAGCGTGCCGCCCCAGGGCGGTCGCAAGCACCCGCAGCAGGAATACATCCAGGTCAACACCAAGGACATCCTCTTCATCTGCGGCGGGGCGTTCGACGGTCTCGAGAAGATCATCGAGTCGCGCACCGGCCGCCGCCAGATCGGCTTCACCAAGGAAGAAGTCGCCCAGGGCGTCGCCGACAAGCTCAAGAAGAACCCCTTCGTCGACGTCGAGCCGGACGACCTGCTGCGCTACGGCCTCATCCCGGAGCTGGTGGGCCGCCTGCCGGTCACCGTCCCGCTCGATGCCCTCGACGAGGACTCGCTGGTCCGGATCCTGGTCGAGCCGAAGAACGCGCTGGTGAAGCAATACCAGAAGCTGTTCGAGCTGGAAGACGTGCGCCTCACGATCGAGAAGGAAGCCCTGCGCGCGATCGCCCAGAAGGGCATCAAGCGCGGCACCGGCGCCCGAGGCCTGCGCGCCATCCTCGAAGAAATGATGACCGAGATCATGTTCGAGCTGCCCAGCCGGGACGACGTGCGTGAGGTCGCGATCAACGCCGAATGCGTCACCACGGGCCGCGCGCCCCTCCTCGTGACCGAGCGCCCGCGCCAGAAGAAAGAAGCCTGACCGACGCGATCTTCCGCGGCTCGTTCCCACGGGCCGACGTTGTCCTCGATCCCCCGCTACCCGAAGTCGCCTTCGTCGGCCGGGCCAATGCCGGCAAGTCCAGCCTGCTTAACGCCCTCGTCGGCCGGCGTATCGCCAAAACGTCCGGCACACCGGGGAAGACGCGGGCATTGAACGTGTTCTTCGTTCCACCCCGGGCCGTCGGCCCGGGGTCAGCCGAGCCGCGAGCGGCTGACCCCGGGGCGGTGCCCCGGGGTTCCGTCTTCTTTCTCGACCTGCCGGGGTACGGATACTCCCGAGCCGCCAAGTCGGATCGCACAGCCTTCCGGCGCCTCGTGAACCATACGCTGAACCGGGAGCGGCTGGCCGGGGTCGTGTGGTTGCTCGACATCCGGCACGAGCCCTCGGCGGACGATCTCACGATGCAGGACCTGCTCGCCGAACGGGAGACGCGCGCGCTTGCGGCGCTGACCAAGGGGGACAAGCTTCCCCGGAGAGAACGTCAGCGCCGCGAGCAGGAGCTGCGGGCGGCGCTCGGCCTCCCGGACGATCAGGTGATCGTGACGAGTTCGAAGACTGGCGAAGGGATCGCGGATCTGCGGGAAGCGATCGTCGGGCTGATTGGAGAACCGAATGCGTAGCAGTGCATTGCTGTTGATGGTTACGCTCGCGGCTCCGTTGGCCGCTCAGGACACCGTCCCTCCGGGCTTCGGCACCTTAAAGCGCGACGACATCGTCGTGCGGTTCGCGACCGGCACCGTCCAGATCCAGTGTCTGCCGCTCGACGAGCAGGTCATCCGCCTCCTCGCCCCCGACACGTACCGATCGCTCAGCGAACTCATCCGCAGCCGCCAGGACGACATTACCGCCGCGGCGCAGCGCTCCGGCGTGGACGAGCCGACGCTCGTGCTGGTGACGTTCTACGGGCTCGTCCCGCAGGCGCGCTTCAACCCGGAGGACCTGAACATCTCGAGCCGGGGGCGCCTGTTTCGGCCCGCGGGCATCGTGCCCCTGTCGCCGACGTGGGGATCCTACCAGCTCGACGCCCGCCAACAGGCGGTCGCGATCTACCTATTTGAAGATGGGATCACGTTCCGCGAGAGCATGGCGGTGAGCTACCAGGGGCTCACCAACGAGTCCTGGGGCCGCGCCCTGCGCCTCCTCGATCAGGAGCGTTCGCGGGTGCGGGCGCGGGCCCAGGCCTCGCCGCCTACCGGTTCGCCTTGAGCAGCTCCGGCGACACCTTGGTCGCCGCGACGGCCGGAGGCGAGTTGCGCTGACCGCGCGGAATCATCCCCGTCAGGTTCGCCAGCTCGAACGCCGACACCGCCATCACCGTCGATGCCTGCCGCAGATCCCAGTCGATCGCCTTGTCCCAGGTGTCCGACTGCGAGTGATGCGTGTGGTTATAGCCCCGGGTGATCTGATTGAAATTGAATCCCGGCACGCCGTAGGGGAGAAACGACAGGTGGTCAGTGCCGCCCTTGAAGGCGTCGTTCACGGTGTCGGCATTGAGCGAGCGGACTGGGAGCAGAATCGCGCGCCACAGGCCGTACAGCTCGGGCCGGCCCTGAAGCGCCTGGCCGGTCACGGCCCCTGCCCCGTTGTCGAGCACGATCACCGCCTGAATCGAGTCGGCCTCGGCGGCGTGCTGCTCGGCGTACTTGCGGGATCCGATGAGCCCCTGCTCTTCACCGGTGAAGAGAATGAAGCGGATCGTGCGCTTGGGCTTGAGGCCCGACTGCGCGATGATGCGCGCCGCCTCGAGCGTGGCCATCGAGCCCGTCGCGTTGTCGGTCGTGCCGGTGCCCAGATCCCAGGAATCGAGGTGCGCGCCGACGATCACGACCTGCCCCGGATGCTCCGTGCCGCGGATCTCGGCGACCGTGTTCCACTGTGGCACCGAGTCCTTCATGTTGAGCGTGTTCTGAATGCTGGCCTGCAGCTGCGGCGTGACCCCCAGCCCGATCAGGCGATCGAACATCGCGTATTCCTCATGCGCCACGACGACTTGGGGGAGCGGCAGCACGCGGTTCGGTGAACCGCTCATGTTGAGGAGGTCCTGCTCTTTGCCGGCGTCGAGCAGAATGCCCAGGGCCCCCGCGTTGCGCAGCAGGAACGGCTGATCGTTGTTGAACTGTTGTTGCCGCGCCCGGGCCGCGGAGTCGCGCACGGGGGCCTGCTGGAACGCGGCGAACGCCGCGCGCTGGCGCTGTGAGTCGGCTGCAGTCATCGCCGGACCGTCGTTGTTGAACACGTTCGACGGCGCCCGCAACATCACCCACGCGCCTTTGACCTTCGCCCGATACGCCTCGAGACTCTCGGGCGCGCTGGCATCGATGCGCACGACGGGACCGGTCACCGGTTTGCCGCCTGTGCCGGGCGCCCACGCCCAGCTCGCCGCGACGACGTCGTGCGAGCGCGGGGCGACCATGCGCATCCACATCGGCCCGCGCTCCCACGCGCCGCCGAAGTTCCACTGCTCGAGGCGCGCCTCGAGGCCGTAGCCCTGGAACTGCTTCATCGTCCAATCGTTCGCGGCGCGGGCCGCGGGCGACCCCGTCAGACGCGGGCCGATCACATCGGCGATGTACTGCAGGTTCTTCATGACCTGGGACTTGTTCATCCCCTGGTCGATGAGGGCGCCGACACCGGTCGTGTCCACGGTGATCCCGGGGACGCCGGTGCCGCGCTGCGCTCCGCCCCCCCCGCCTTGGGCGGCGAGAGGTGAGGCGAGCAGCATGGCGGCGCAAAGGAAACGGTTCACGGTAGGCAACTCCTGTTTGATGAATACGGTATTGAGGGGACCCCTTAGGGTACGCGCGATCGCGGGCATACGTTAGGGGCGATGGCGAATCGCCACCCGTCCCTTCAGGTCCGGGGTCCAGCGCACCCGGCCCCCTCCGGAATCGGCGCACACCATGCTCGCGTGCCAGGCGGTGAGGCGCGGGGTGAGCGCCAAGGCACTGTCGCAGCCGAGCGACAGGAGCGCGGTGGACCACGCCTTGGCCACCGTCCCGCTGGGCGCGAGCACCGTGACGGAAACCGAGCCTGCGCTCCCGGCGTGCGCGGATGTGCTCACCGAGCCGCCGCGCATCTCGACGGTAGCGAGCTGGTTCAGGGAGCTCGCGGGATCGGCGATCCCGACCGTCCGTCGCGTCGCGCTGGGGCCAACCCACAGGAACTGGCCCCCGAGATCGAACAGCGCGCTGTCCGCCACGCCCGCCAGGACTCGGGCGGCGCGGTCCAACGCATCGCCTTCCTTGAGATCGTCGGCAGCGAGTGCGACGCCCGTCTCCCGTCGGATGTCATGCCGCAGGGAGTCGAGCGCAACGGGGCCGGTCCGATCGGCCGTATCGTGGGCCGCGCCCAGGGCCCGCCCGATCCGGGCGGTGTCGACGCCCCACGCCGCTGCGGACATCATCGTGCCCAGCACCGGCCACACCCGCGAGACGGGCGGCTGGGCGGGGGGGGCGTCGCCGCAGGCGGCGACGAGCACGAGGAGGAGGACCGTTTTCATTAATCGGCACCATAAGATACTTTGGTCCAACGTGGAATCCCTACTCCAGCACCCGATCCTCCTCGCGGCGGTTGGCTTCGTCACGCTCACGCTGGCGGCGGCGCTGTGGCGCCTGTGGGTGCGCCTGGTGCGTTCGGAGCGCGAGCGCCGCCGCGCGGCCGACGAGCTGAACCGCAGGCTCTCGGAGCTCTTCTCCCTCCAGGAGCTATCGTACGTCCTGTCCGATTCGCTGGAGCTCGACCGGATCGTCGAGCAGGTGGTGCGCTACGCCGTGCGCTTCCTCGACGCCCAGGGCGCGCTCCTCGCCTTGGCGGGCGAGGCCCCGGCCGATGCGCTGCGCGTGGCCGCGGCCGAAGGGACCCTCGCCCCGCTGCGCGGCCGGACGATTCCCGCCGACGACGCGGGGTTGGTGGCTCGCTCCACCAGCCGGGAGCACCTCGAGCTGGTCCGCAACTCGGGCGGCGCACCGATGCGGTTGGCGAGCGACGTCGAGGCGGGGGCGGCGGCGGCGGTCCCGCTGCGCGCCCACGGAGTAGTGGTCGGCACGCTCGTGATCGCGGACCCCCGCGAAGGCCTGTTCGTGGCGGACGATCTCCGGCTCCTCTCGACGCTCGCGACGCATGCCGCGGTCGTCATTGCCAACGCGCGCTTCTTCGAGATGGTGCGCCACGCCAAGGAACAATGGGAAACGGCGTTCGACGCGCTGAGCGAGGGGATCGCCGTCGTGGACGCCGAGGGGCGGGTGCGCCGGGCCAACCGCGCCCTCGCCGGACTGCTCGGCAGCCCGGTGCCGAGCGTCATCGGCACGCATCTCTGCCACGCCCTGCTGGGCAAGTCTCACGCCCTGCTGGGCCTGCTCGAGGCGGCGCGGCGCGGCGACCACCCACCGCCGCTCGTGGCGCGCTCCGAGCGCCTGGGCAGCACGATGCGGGTGAACGCCGCCCGCATCCCGACCGCGACCCGCGACCAGAGCGTCGTCGTGCTGGTCGAGGACGTCACCGACCAGCAGGCGATGGAAACTCAGCTGATTCAGAGCGAGAAGCTCGCCGCCGTCGGTCAGCTCGTGTCGGGTGTGGCGCACGAGCTGAACAACCCGCTCACGTCGATCGCGGGGCTTTCGGAATTCCTGCTCGAGCAGAAGGAGATCTCGAAGAAGGACCGCGGCCACCTCAAGGTAATCCACGAGCAGGCGGAGCGTGCCGGCCGCATCGTACGAAACCTGCTGACCTTCGCGCGCAAGGAACCGGCGGAGCGCACGCCGGTGGACCTGAACGAGGTGGTCCAGCGGACGCTGCAATTGATGGAGTACGACCTGAAGCTCAAGGACATCGAGGTACGCCGCGACCTGCGGGCGGCCCTGCCGCACGTGCTGGGCGACGGTCACAGCCTGCTGCAGGTGGTGCTGAACTTGCTCACGAATGCCGCGCAGGCGGTGGCCGAGAACGGCGCCGGCCATCCGCGCGCGATCACCGTCTCCACGTGGTTCGACGACCACGTGCACTTGCGCGTGGCGGACACCGGTCCCGGCATCAACGACATCGTGGCGCAGAACGTCTTCACGCCCTTCTTCACGACCAAGGAGCCGGGCAAGGGCACGGGCCTCGGCCTCTCGATCACGTACACGATCGTCGAGAACCACGGCGGCCGCATCACCGTGGAGCGCCCAGCGACCGGTGGCGCGGCGTTTCGGGTGGATCTCCCGCCGGTGCCCCCCGACGCCGTCATCCCTACGCCGGCCGCACGGCCAGCGGCGCCGACGCCGCCGTCCGCCAAACGCACGATCCTGCTCGTGGACGACGACCCGGCGGTCCGGCGGATGGTCAAGGCGCTGTTCGGGCGCGACGGGCACGCTGTGGAGGTGGCCCGCAACCCGCAGCACGCGCTGGAGCTGGCGCAGCGGGGCGGCTTCGATCTTATCATCGTGGACGCGCGAGCGGCGACGCGCGGCGGAGGAAAGTTGTTCGTGGAGGAGCTGGTGGCGCGGCTCCCGACCCTGCGGGATCGGACGATCGTGGCGACGGGGGACGTCGGTGCGGCGACGGAGGAAACGCTGACGCGCTTGGGCCTGCGCTACGTGCGCAAGCCTTTCAACCTCCGCGATCTGCGGGACGAAGCCGCACGTTTGTGGGCCGCGACGGCGCTGTCGTAAGCTTCAGCGGGCCAACCGTAGGTACTGAGACTCACCGCGCCGCCCGGCGCGAATCTCACGCCCTCGCGCAGCAAGAGCGCGCGTTGCAACACCGCGCCGTGATCGTGACTCGAAAGAGAGATACGGCCGGCCGCATTGATGACGCGCCACCAGGGCACGTCGTTCTCCTCCGGCAGCGCCGAGAGCGCCCACCCAACGGTGCGCGCCGCGCCGGGCCTGCCGGCGAGCCGCGCGATGATCCCGTACGTAGCCACCCGCCCCTTCGGGATGTGCCGCACGACGCGATAGATGCGGTGATAGAAGGGGTTCACGAGGGCTTAGGATACTCTCAACACGTCTTCCAGCAAGCCAGCGTTTCCACCCCCCAGTATTGACAAAATGTCATCCAGTGCTCTGCGCTCGCGGGGCCAAGCGAAGCGTCGCGCGGCCTCTCGAGGCCCGAGCCACTCGGCACGGTCGTGTTCCGATGAGAGTCGTGGCGTGGAATTCGTCGCGACGAACGCCGCGAACACGGGGATGAGCGCCATTTCGTCGCTCTTGTGTTGGTAGAACGCTTCCGTGCGGCTCAGGTTGTAGAATCGCTCGGGCACGAAGCCGGTTTCCTCGCGCAGTTCGCGCAGCGACGCCTGCACCGGCGTCTCACCCGGCTCGATCGTGCCATGCACCGTCTCCCACGATCCGGGGCAGCGCCCGTGCGGGCCGCGGCGCAGCACCAGAACCTCCAGCTGCCCGCCCGCTCCGCGCACAGCGTAGGTATCCACGAAGCAAACGCGGATCGACGGGCTAACGGCGCCGTCCCAGCACCGCTTCGAGCCGCGCCGAGAGGGCGCGGGCGCGGAACGGCTTGGTGAGGAAATCGTCGGCGCCGAGCTCGAACACCCGGACTTCGTTGTCTTCGTCGCCTTTGGCCGTGAGCACGATGACGGGAATGCTGGCGGTGGCCGGGCGCGACCGCAGGTGTGACAGCACGCCGTAGCCGTCCAGACCGGGCAAGTTCAGGTCGAGGACGATGATGTCGGGCCCGACGCGATCGACCTGGTCGAGCGCTTGCACGCCGTCCCGGGCTTCGGTCACCTCGTAGCCGTCCCGCTCGAGCAGATCCTTCATCACCTTCCGGAGGCTGTCCTCGTCGTCCACGAGCAGCACTTTGCACAGCGGTTGCCCGTGGGCCCCCGACGCGCGGCTCTTCGCCGCCGGTTCCTCGAGCAGGTCGAAGTGGGTGGGGACGGGCTCGGGCGGAACCGTCGCGGTGCCCGGTGCGACCGTCAATTGCGGCCCGTGGGCGCTGCTCGAGCGGCGTCCCGGTCCTGCGGCGGGCGACGCGGAGGCCGCGGACGCGCCGTCGTCTTCGGACGGCACATCCACAACCCGCATCAGCTCGTCGAGCGTGGACTCGCCGCGGATCACGTGGGCCAGCCCGGAGTCCCACAGGGACTTCATCCCCGCGTGGCGGGCCGCCTCGGCGATCCGGGACGCCGGCTCGCCGCCGGCGATGCGCCGCTCGACCTCCGGCGACACCGTCAGCACTTCGATGATCGAGAAACGACCGCGGTATCCCGTCATCGCACAATCGGGACATCCCGCCGCGCGATACATCGGCGTGCCCTTGGCGATCCACTTCCGAAGCTTCTCGGGGGGCGCCTCCATCCACACCTCTTTACAGGTGGGACAGAGTTTGCGCATCAGCCGCTGCGCGATCACGCCGCGCAGCGCCGCTGCGATCTTGTAGCCCTCGACGCCGATGTCCACGAGCCGTGTGACGGCATTGGCGGCGTCGTTGGTGTGCAGCGTCGAGAGCACGAGGTGGCCCGTCAACGACGCCTGGACGGCAATCTGCGCCGTCTCCTTGTCGCGGATCTCGCCGACCAGAATCACGTTCGGGTCCTGGCGCAGAATCGACCGCAGCGCCGACCCGAACGTCAGCCCCGCCTTCTCCTGTACCTGCACCTGCACGATCCCCTGCATCCGGTATTCGACCGGGTCTTCGACCGTCACGATGTTCACGCCCTCGGTCTTGATCTGGTTGATCATCGAGTAGAGGGTGGTGGTCTTGCCGGAGCCGGTGGGGCCGGTGACGAGGATGACGCCTTCTTTGTTCTGCAGCAGCTGATTGATCGAGGCGGTCTCGCCTGGGTTGAACCCGAGCGAGTCGAGCGACTTGACTGTCGCGCGCGAGTCGAGGATGCGGATGACGACCTTCTCGCCTTGGGCCGCAGGGAGGGTCGAGACGCGCAGGTCGATCGGCTGGCCGTTGACGGCCACACGGGCGCGGCCGTCCTGCGGCCGCAGCCGATCGGCGATGTCGAGCGACGACATGATCTTGATGCGCGAAATCAACGGCAACCCCGCGTTGCGCGGGATCTTCATTATCTGGCGCAGCACACCGTCGATGCGGTACCGCACCGCGACGCCCCCTTCCTCGGGCTCGATGTGAATGTCGCTCGCTCGAGACAGGATCCCTTCCGAAACGATCATGTCCACGAGGCGCACGATCGGCTTGGCCTCGGCTTCCTGCGCCGAGAGGTTGAGGTCTTCCGGCGCGGCCTGGTCGGACAGCTGCACGAGGTCCCCCGACCCCTCCATGCCCTCGAGCAGCTTGTCCAGCGCTTTCTCGGGCCGATACATCTCGTCCAGCTTCTCGCTGATCTTTGACGGCGCGAGGAGCAGCATGCGAATCTCGCGGGCGGTGGCGAACGCCAGCGCCTTCTCGGCGTCCAGGTCGAATGGGTTCGCCGTGGCGAGCTCGAGGAACGAGTCGGTGAGTCGGAGCGGCAGCACGCGGTAGCGGCGCGCCAGCTGCTCCGGCACGCCCTCACGCACCTTGAGATCGAGATGTGCGACGTCCGCGATCTTGAGGCGAAAGCGGGTGGAGAGTTTCTGGAGGATCTGCTCGTCCGTCGACACCTTCTGCGCGACCAGCATCTCCCAGAGGGTCCGGCCGGACTCCGCCTTCGCGCGGAGGTCGGTCAGGAGCTCCGCGGTGATCAGGCCCTCGAGCGACTGGGCCAACCACTCATCGGGAAAGCTGGTGACAGGCATGGTGGGTCTCGAAACCTAGCCCCGAGGGGTCTGGGCGCCTAGACGCCTAGTTCTTCACAGGATGTCCCAAAAATCGCGAGTCACGTCGAACGCGAGACGGGCGCGCCGGCTCTGCACCCCGTACCCCGCGTCGAGACGGAACACCCCCAGCCACTCGAGTCCAACGCCCAGCGTCACGCGCGCGCCAGGACCCGGCGTCGCGCGCCACGGCGTCCCGGGAATGGGGCGATCGCTCCAGCCCGCGGCCACATAGGGAGCGAGCGTGATCGTCCCCGGCGTGCGCGCGTACGGCCCCGCCGCCATCCGCACAAAGGGCACCGGCGCGCGCCACTCGAGATGCACGAGCGCGGCGCGGCGGCCGCCCCATTCGCGGAACTCATCGCCCAGCAGCGTGCCGCGCCCGCCGAGCACGAAGGCGCGATGCGGCGGGAGGCCGTCGCCGGCGGCCCCACCCTGCAGGCGCACGAGCACGCGGCTGCCGCCGACCGGCACGAGCAGGTGTCCCGCCGCCGCGACGCGGACATACGCCGGCCCGCCATCCATGCGGCCGCCCTCGACGGAGAGCTCGGCAGCGAGATCGCGACGCACGGCGAATCCTTCACTGTGACGCCGCAGCGTGAGAGACGCGACCGAGAAATCCCCCGCGCGTACGGAGGGGTTGGGGCGGAACTGGCCGGTCGCTGGTGCCGTGCGCACCGGAAGCGACGTCACGCGCTCACGGGCGGCGGTGGCGCGCCACTCGCCGCGAACGCTGAGGCTGTGCCGCAGCGCCACCCGCGCTCCGGTGGCGAGGTAGTAGTCGCCATAGTCGTCGCCGAATTCCTGTGACGCGATGGAGTTGAGGAGCGGGGCGATGACCGGCACGTCCGACACGTCTCGCACCTGGCGGTAGCCCGTCACTTCGATCGTGGGGCCGGCAGTAAGGGCGACCGCGCCGCTCACGCGGCGGTCCCCGAATCCATAGCTGGCGAGGGCACGCGCCTCGAGTTGATCGCCGGGGACTCGCACCACGACCCCGGCGCCGGCGGCGAGCCCTTCGACGCGGTTGGCCCGCAGCACGTCGCTCACGCGGCGGACGCCGAGCCGCTGGGGCCGGAGTCCGGAGAGCGCGCGCCGACCGGCGATGCGCGCCACCTCGGCGCGCACCGCCTGGAGGTCGCCCTGCCGCACGGGCTCGGCGATGTCCTGAATCGCCGCGGCGAGTGGCCCGGTCCAGGGAAACGAATCGCGCTGCGGCTTAGGTACCGCCACGATCTCTTCGCCGGCGAACCAACTGTCGGCGAGCCCGAGATTGAACACGTACCCGTCGATCTCCCAGCGGCCGCGGATGATGCCGCGCGCGGGGATATCGAGCCAGGTCGCGCGGCGCCGGATCTCGACTTCTTGCCGGTTGGGGAGCCAGAACCGCCCCTCCCACAGCGCGTTTTCGAGCACGATGCTCACGTCCTCGAGCTGGGGATCGAGGTAGGCGTGGGGCGTGAAGTTGAACGCCAGGCGCACCAGATCGGCGGTCTCGGCGTCCAGGAACAGCGTGCCGACCAGCCGTGCCTGGCCGAAGTCCTTGGGGCGCACGCGCAGCGCCACGACGCGCACGGCGCGCTGCGGCAGCGTCAGGGTCACGGTGTCGCCCAGGGCGAAGTCGTAGAGGTCGGTCCCGCCGGGAGCGAGCGGATGCGGCACGTCTCGCACCTCGTCGCCGTCGCCGAGCCGCACGACCCGCCCGAAGTTGTTCTGGACGATGCCGAGATGGTCGCGGTGGTAGTTGATGTCGGTGGGCAGCTCGGCGCGGTCGCGCCAGCCGATGATGCGCTGCTTGCTGAGCTGCGGCGCCTTCCAGTACACTTCCAGCTCGAGCTGATCGGCTTTCACGAGCCGGGGCGGCTCAGTCAGCCCTTCCCCGAACTGCCCGAGGAAGAAGAGAAACCCGTGAGCCTGAGCCTTGTAGTCGCGCAGCACCGTGTCGTTCACCGTGCGGTCGCGCCGCTCGATGGCGCGGCGCGCCAGCGCGAGCGCAGCCTCGCTATTCCACTCCTGGGCCGCGAGGGGGGCGAACGTCAGGCCGAGAACGGCGACGGCGAGCAGCGGGCGCATCGGCGCGAAATCTAATGAGCACACCCGATCGCCGCGCCGAATTCCTCGACCGCGCCGAACGGCGGGGGGGCGGCATCGTCCCCGTCATGCGCGAAGTCGTGCTCTTGAATCGCTCGTCGGGGGTGAGCGGTGGGCGCGCTACACGTTCATGGGCACGGAACCGCGCGAGGTGTGGCGCTACCGCGGCGCGACCGTCGACCGGTGGACGCCCGCGGCGGGATGGGGAAGCGCGGGCGAATCGCCGGATCCGATCGGCCACCTCGCGACGCGGCTGCGCGCGCTCCCGACGCTGCAGCTGCCGGGACTACCGCGCTTCACGGGAGGGGCCGTAGGCTATTGGGGCTACGATCTGGTCCGTTCGATCGAGCGCCTCCCGACGCCACCCCCCGACACCCTCGGCGTGCCGGACGCGGTGTTGATGATCGCGGATTCGCTCGTGATCCTCGACAATCTATTTGGCCGCGCGATCGTGCTCGCCAACGTCGAGGTGCCGGCCAACAGCTCCGCCGCGCAACGCGTGCGTCTCTACGACTTGGCGGAAGAACGGCTCGACGCGCTCGTGAAACGGCTGGGGGAGGCCCATACGCTCGCGCCGCTCGGACTGGACGGGGGCGGCGCGCCACTGCGCACCGATTCGCGCTATCCGCGGGCCGCGTTCGAGCGTGACGTGGCGAAGATCGGCGCCTATATCGCGGCGGGCGACACGTTCCAGACGGTGCTGTCGCGCCGCCAGGAAGTGCTCGGGGCCGTGGATCCGCTGCGCCTATACCGCTACCTGCGCGCGTTGAACCCGGCCCCCTACCTCTTTTACCTGGCGCTCGACGACGTCGCGATCGTCGGCAGCTCCCCCGAGGTCCTGGTGCGCGTCGAGGGCGACGAAGTGACGGTGCGGCCGATCGCCGGCACGCGTCCGCGCGGCGCCAGCCCCGAGGAGGACGAGGCGCTCGCGGCCGCCTTGCGCAGCGACGCGAAGGAGCTCGCCGAGCACCGGATGCTGGTGGATCTGGGCCGCAACGATGTCGGCCGCGTGGCGCAGTTCGGATCGGTGCGGGTGACCGACGCGCTTACCATCGAGCGGTACTCCCACGTGCAACACCTGGTGAGCGAAGTGCGTGGCCAGCTGCGCGCCGGCTACGACGCGCTCGACGTGTTCCGCGCCTGTTTCCCGGCAGGCACCGTGACGGGCGCCCCCAAGGTCCGGGCGATGGAGATCATCGACGAGCTCGAGCCGGAGCGGCGCGGGCCCTACGCGGGGGCGGTCGGGTACGTGGGGTGGGGTGCGGCGAGCCTCGACACGGCGATCACCATTCGCACGGCGCTCGTTCTCAAGGACCGGGTCGTGGTGCAGGCGGGCGCCGGCATCGTCGCGGACTCGGATCCGGCACGGGAGTTCGAAGAGTCGGAGGCCAAAGCACAAGCCGTGCTCCGGGCGATCGCCTTGGCGTCTTAGCGTCTTAGCGTCTTGGCGTCTATATTTTCGCCTGTGTTCAAGCTGATCAGCACCGCCGGCGAACAGTCGATCGATCTCCAGCTCGGGCGCACTGTGGTCGTGGGGCGCGCGGTCACCAGCGACATTCCCATCTACGATCCCACCATCTCCCGGCGTCACGCCGAGGTGTCCCTCACCGAGAACGGTGTGCTGGTGAAGGACCTCGGCTCCTCCAACGGCACGTTCCTGAATGGCGCCAAGATCGCCGAGGCGGAGGCGGGGCCCAACGACGTCGTCACCTTCGGGAAAGTCGCGTTCCGGGTCAAGGAAGTGACCGCCCCGGCCCCGCGGCCTCAGGTCGTCCCGACGCCCGCGGATTTCACGAATCCCAGAGCCCCGGTCCCGGGCGGCACAATCGTGCGCCAGCTCCCCGTGAGCGGCGGGGTGCCGGCGATCGTCATCGACCAGCCGCTGCCGGGGGGCGCGTCGCACCTCAAGGTCAAGGCGCAGACCCAGGAGGAGCGCCGCGAGAAGAAGCTGTCGCTGCTGCTCGAGGTGTCGAAGGAGCTGTCGAAGCAGCAGGAGCTCGACCGGCTGCTGGACAAGGTCGTGGACTTCACGTTCCAGATCATGAACGTGGACCGCGTATCGATTTTGCTGCTCGACCCCAAAACCAACGAGCTGGTGCCGCGGATCTCGAAGAGCCGGACCGGCGACGCGAGCGCCGCTAAGCACGTGCCGCAGTCGATCGCCCGCAAGGCGGTGGAGGAGCGGGTCGCGATCCTCTCCGACAACGCCGCCGCCGACGAGCGCTTCAAGGGTAAGTCGATCCTCATCCAGAGCGTGCGCAGCGCGATGTGCACGCCGCTGATGGGCTCCGACCAGAAGGTCCTCGGCATTCTGTACGTGGACAACCTCACCGCCACGCACTCGTTCGCCGACGAAGATCTCGAGTTCCTGATCGCGTTCGGCGGGCTGACCGCCGTCGCCATCGAGAACTCGCAGCTGTCCGAGCGGATCCGCCGCGAAGCCCTGGTGCTGTCGAACTTCCAACGCTACTTCGCGCCCAACCTCGCCTCCCAGATCGCCCAGCAGGAGGGCGCCGTGCAGCTCGGCGGCACGAAGCGACCGGTCGTGATCTTCTTCTCCGACATTCGCGGCTTCACGCCGATGTCGGAGGACATGAGCCCGGACGACATCGCGAGGCTGCTCACCGAGTACTTCACCGAAATGGTGGAGATCGTGTTCGAGCACTCGTCGCCCACGCCGACGACGCCGACCGCGCCATGCAGTGCGCGCTCGACCAGCTCGCCATCCTCGAGAAGATGAACGCGAAGTGGAAGGAGCAGGGCCGTCCGCCCGTCGCCGTCGGCATCGGCATCAATTTCGGTGAAGTCTTCGCGGGGAACATCGGGTCCGATCGGCGGCTCGAGTACACCGTGATCGGCGACGCGGTGAACACGGCGAGCCGCCTCTGTTCGTCGGCGGGGCCGAACGAGATCCTGATTTCCGAGCCGTTCTACAAAGAGCTGAAGAAGCCGCCCAAGGTGGAGGCGCTCGAGCCGATCCAGGTCAAAGGGCGGGCGAAAAAAGTGCCGGTCTACCGCGTGAAGCGGTAAGGCCGGCCGAACTTCGCCAAGAGATCGAGCGCGAGCCGCAGCGGCAGCCCCATCACCCCAAAAAAATCGCCCTCCACCCGCTCGATGAGCGGCGCGCCGAGTCCCTGAATGGCGTAGGCGCCGGCCTTGTCCATCGGCTCTCCGGTGGCGACATACGCCTCGAGCGTGGCGCGGTCCACGGGCCGGAATGTCACGCGCGACACGTCGAGCGCGTGTGCGACGTCGCCGTCCTGCGCGACCGCGACCGCCGTCATCACCTCGTGGGTGCGGCCCTGCAGGCGCGACAGCATGTCCACCGCGTGGGCCGGCGAGGTCGGCTTCTCAAAGATCGCGCCGTCCAGGACCACGGTCGTATCGGCCGCCAGGACTACCTCTCCCGGCGCGCGCCGCACCACCGCCTCGGCTTTGGCGCGAGAGAGACGCGTCACGTAGTGCCCTGGCTCCTCCCCGGACTGCACGTGCTCGTCGACATCGGGCGGGATGACGCGGAACGGGATGCGGAGCATCTCGAGCAGCTGCTTGCGGCGGGGTGAACCGGAGGCGAGGACGATCGGGTTCATTTCTCGAGCAACAACGTCACGGGACCATCGTTGACCAGCTCGACCTCCATCATCGCGCCGAACTCGCCCGTCGCGATCGGGACCGTGCCGGCCTTCTCCCGCAGCAGCGCGACGAAACGCTCGTACAGGGGAATCGCGATTTCCGGCGGGGCGGCGTCGATGAAGCTCGGCCGGCGGCCCTTCCGCGCGTCGCCGTACAGCGTGAACTGCGAGACCACGAGCACGCCGCCGCCCACCTCGGCGAGATCGCGATTCATCTTCCCCTCATCGTCGCCGAAGACCCGTAAGCCGAGGATCTTGTCGGCCATCCAGTCGAGCGCGGCGTCGGTATCGGTGGGCGCGAACCCGGCGAGCACGAGGAACCCGCGGCCGATCTCCCCGACGGTCTTGCCGTCCACTCGAACGGCGGCGCGGGAGACGCGCTGGAGAACGACTCTCACTCGACGGTGACGCTCTTTGCCAGATTGCGCGGCTGGTCCACGTTGCATCCCCGGCGTACCGCGATGTAGTACGCGAGGAGCTGGAGCGGTAGCACGCTGAGCACCGGCGTCAGGAGGTCGAGCGTCTCGGGAATCTCGAGCCGGTGATCGGCGAGCTTGGCGAGGGCGGCGTCGCCTTCGGTGACGATCGCGATCACGCGCCCGCCCCGCGCCTTCACCTCCTCCACGTTGCTCACCACCTTCTGGTGCACGGCGTCCTTCGGCGCGATGAACACGACCGGCATCAGGTCGTCGATCAGGGCGATCGGGCCGTGCTTCATCTCGGCCGCCGGGTACCCCTCGGCGTGGATATAGGAGATTTCCTTGAGCTTGAGCGCCCCTTCGAGGGCCACGGGAAAATTGTAGCCGCGTCCCAGGTACAGCACGTTGGTCGCCCGCTGCAGGCGTTCCGCGATCTGCTCCACCTGCGGCGCCTTGGCCAGAACCTGCGTCACGAGCTCCGGCAGACGGGCCAGGGCGCGCACCACTTCGCGCCCCTGCAGGATCGAGAGCGCGCGCAGCCGGCCCATCTTGAGGGTGAGCAACGCCAGGGCCGCGATCTGGCTCGTGAACGCCTTGGTGCTCGCGACCCCGATCTCCGGCCCCGCGTGCAGATAGATGCCGCCATCCACCTCGCGCGCGATGGTGCTCCCCACGACGTTGACGAGACCGAGGGTGCGAGCCCCGCGCCGTTTTGCCTCGCGCAACGCCGCGAGCGTGTCCGCCGTCTCACCCGACTGCGAGATCCCCACGACGAGCGTGCGCTCGTCCACGATCGGGTTGCGGTAGCGGAACTCCGATGCGTACTCGACTTCGGTAGGGATGCGGGCGAGCTCCTCCATCATGTATTCGCCGATCAGGCCGGAGTGCCACGACGTCCCGCAGGCGGTAATCACGATCCGCTGGACTTTGAGCAGGTCCTCGTCGCTGATGTTGAGACCGCCCAGCCTGACCGTGCCTTCTTCTTCGAGCAGGTGGCCGCGCAGCGTGTTCCGGATGCTCTCCGGCTGCTCCATGATCTCCTTGAGCATGAAGTGCGCGAATCCGCCGCGCTCGATCGTGGCGAGATCCCAATCCACCTGCGTGACCGCCTTCTCCTTCTCGACCGCCGCCGGGTCCATGATGCGGTAGTCCCCGGGGCGCACCTCGGCAATCTCGCCTTCGTCGAGATAGACGACCGAGCGGGTGTGCGCCAGAACCGCCGACGCGTCGGAGGCGACGAAGTTCTCACCGTTGCCGATCGCGACCAGCAGCGGGGAGCCGCGCCGCGCCGCCACGATCGTCTCCGGCTCACGGCTCGACACCACCGCGATCCCATAGGTGCCCTCGACCTGCCGCAACGCCCCGGCCACGGCGTCGACGAGGGGCCGGCCCTGGGTGTGCAGCTCCTCCACCAGGTGCACCAGCACCTCGGTGTCGGTCTCGGAGCGGAACACATGTCCGCGCTTGGTGAGGGCCGTGCGCAGCACACCGGCATTCTCGATGATGCCGTTGTGCACCAGCGCCAGGGTGCCGCCGCAATCGGAGTGGGGGTGCGCGTTGATCGTGGTGGGCGCGCCGTGGGTGGCCCAGCGCGTGTGGGCGATCGCCGTGTGACCGGGCGGCGGCGCGGAGGCCAGCTCCCGCTCCAGCATCGCGATCTTCCCCGCCGCCTTGAAGATCTCGACGCGCCCCTCATGCACGATCGCGAGCCCCGCCGAATCGTAGCCGCGGTACTCGAGCCGCTTCAAAGCGTCGAGCACCAGGCCGGCCGCCGCACGCTTCCCCGTGTAACCCACGATGCCGCACATGGGCACCAGCCTAGCGGGCCCTCACGGGAATGGCAACTCCTTGGCGAGCGGCAGCCCGATGATGCATCTTCGACCAAGCATGCGACGACTCTCCATCATTGCCATCGGCGTCCTGGCGGCAGCGGCGTGCGGCGAGAACGGGCCGGGCTTCTCGGTGCACGCGGTCGTGACCGTGTTGCCGACGGTCGCGCCCTATACCTGCGCGTTTGGCTGGGAGGGATTCGCTTCGGATACGACGACCCGCGCCGACGTGACGCTGTTCGAGCTGTACGCCGATAGCGTCTCCATGCTCGTGCCGCTGGGCCCGAATTATCTCTATCAGAAGACGTTCTACGGGTACACGGACATTCGCTGGGCCGGAGGGCAGCGCCGTGCCCCGCCCGCGATGACCGGACTTCGTTGGATGGTGTGGAAAGACGGAACGATCCTGATCGCGGATGACACGGTGGCCGTGCATGGATGGCCCACCTGCACGTCGCCCTAAAGAATCTTCTTCGCCTCGTCGATCAGTCGCTCCGCGTCGGCTACCGTCGGACCCTCCGCAATCAGCCGGATGATCGGCTCCGTGTTCGAGGGCCGCACGTGCAGCCAGCGGTCGGGCCACGCCAGTCGTAGCCCGTCCTGCGTGTCCACCGTGGCCTCGGCGAAGGCGCGACGCAGACCCTCGTACACCGGCTCGAGGCGCGGGCCGCGCGACACCTTGTCCTTCACGATCGAGTAGCGGGCCGCGCTCGCGACCAGGTCGCTCACGCTGCGTCGCTCGCGGGTCAGCAGCGCCAATACGAACGCGGCCGCGAGGGGCGCGTCCCGTCCCGCGTGGAGGGGCGGGTACATCACGCCGCCGTTGCCTTCGCCACCGATGACGGCCTTGTGCGCGATGATCGTGCGCGCCACGTGCGCCTCGCCGACGGGGGAGCGAACGACCGTCGCGCCGCAATCTCGCGCGGCGTCTTCCACAACGAGTGACGTCGAGAGATTGCACACGACGATCTTGCCCTTCCCCCGTCCCCCGTCCCCCTTCCCCAACACCGCTCTTACCGCGAACGCGAGGGTATAGTCCTCACCGATCGCTTTGCCGCGCTCGTCGACGAGCGCCAGGCGATCGACATCGGGGTCCACAGCAATGCCTACGTCGGCCTTGTGACGCCGCACCAGGGCGCCGAGGGGCTTCAGGTGTTCGGGAAGGGGCTCGGGCGGGCGCGGGAAGCGGCCGTCGGTCTCGAGGTTGATGGCGGCGACGCGGCAGCCGAGGCGCTCGAGCAGCTCGGGCATCACGACGCCTCCCGCCCCGCGCACCGTATCGAGCGCGACCCGAAACCGGCGCCGCCGGATCGCCTTCACGTCGAGCCCCCGCAACGCGAGCAACGCATCCAGGTGACGCTCCACCGCATTCGCGTCGACCGACACCTCACCGACCGCGGCGTAGCCCGCGCGTTCGATCTGGCCGTCTCGGGCGATCGCGGCGACGCGCCCGCCCTCCTCGACACCCAGGTAGATGCCGTCGGAGCCGACAAACTTGAGCGCGTTCCACTCGATGGGATTGTGGCTCGCCGTGAGGATGATCCCACCCGCGGCGCGGGCGTGCTCGACGGCGAGCTGCACGGTGGGGGTCGGTACGAGTCCGACATCGATGACCCGGCAGCCGACCGACATGAGCCCCGCGGTCGCCGCGCGCGCGAACATCGGGCCCGAGGTGCGGGAGTCGCGGCCCAGGACAACCTTCCCCGCCTTCGTCCACGTTCCGAACGCCGCAGCCCAGCGAGCGACGGCCTCGGGGGTGAGGTCGGTGCCGACGATTCCCCGCACCCCTGCAACCCCGACCATGAGGGTATCGGACATCAGACCCGGCGAGCCTCCATCGCGCGGACCGGCAGGCGCAGGGGCTGCAGTTGGGGCGTGGGAATCGGGAGGCTCCCCAGCTCGGGGAAGGCGCGCTTGAAGGCATCCACGACGGCGGCGTCGAACTGGATCCCTTTGTTGTCCTCCAACTCCTTCATGGCGACCGCAACCGGCAGCGACGGGCGGTAGGGACGCACGCTCGTCATCGCGTCGAATGCGTCGGCAACGGCGACCACGCGCGCCTCGAAGGGGATCGCGTCGCCCGCCAGCCCGTCCGGCACGCCTTGGCCGTTCAACCGCTCGTGGTGCGACCGCACGATCGACAGCGCCCCAGGGGCGTCCCGCATCAGGGGACCGAGGATGCGGAATCCGATGACGGTGTGCTCCATGATGTGGCGGTATTCCTCCGGGGACAGTTTCCCCGCCTTGTGGAGGATGCTCTCGCTGACGCCGATCTTCCCCACATCGTGGAGTTCCGCGCCCAAGGCGATCGTATCGACGAGGTCTTTGTCGAGCTCCAAGGCCCGGGCGATGCTCACGGAGTAGTTGGACACGCGCATCGAGTGGCCGCGCGTGTACCCGTCCTTTGCCTCGAGCGCGTACACCAGCGCGTGGACCCCCTCGAGGAACAGCTCCTCGATGCGCCGTGCCTGCGCCTCGACGCGCTCCTCGAGGTGGTGCTGGTAGCTCTTGTTCTCCTGGATCAGGCGCCGCTTGTCGAGGGCCTGCGTCACGCGAGCGCGCACCTCGTCCAGATGGAACGGCTTGGCGACATAGTCGAGCGCGCCCATCTGGAGGCAGGCGACGGCGCTCTCGACCTCCGCAACGGCGGTCACGACGATCACCGCGGTCTCTGGCCAGCGGGTCGTCACCTCGCGCAGCAGCGCCACGCCATCCATTTCCGGCATGCGCAAGTCGGAGATGAGAAGCGGCACCGGCTCCTGTTCGAGCTGGGCAAGGGCTTCGACCCCCGAGCCCGCCTCGCGGCACACGAACCCCTCCCCTTCGAGCAGGCGGATCAGCACGCGGCGGAGGCGCGGCTCGTCATCCACGACGAGGCAACGCATTCCAGCGAAAGGCGACATCGTGCGCTAACAGTATGCGTCGCTTGCCCCTGGCGGAAGGCGCCCTTACGTTCCGATCATGACGCGAATTAGCGACGGCGACTTAACGCCGCGTTTCGCCACGCGCGCCGTGCACGCCGGTCAGGTGCCCGAGCCGCTCGCGGGTGCCGTGATGACGCCGATTTACCAGACCTCGACGTACGTTCAGCAAGGGCTCGGCAAACACAAGGGCTACGAATACGCGCGGACGAGCAATCCGACGCGGCAAGCGCTCGAGCGGAACATCGCCGCGCTCGAAGGCGGCCTGCACGGCTTCGCGTTCAGCTCGGGCCTCGCCGCGCTCGACGCCGTGATCAAGCTCCTGTCGGCGGGCGATCACGTGGTGAGCGGCGAGAACGTGTACGGCGGCTCGCACCGCCAGATGACGCACATCTGGGCGCGGCTCGGCCTGACCTTCACGTTCGTGGACGGGGGCGATACGGCGGCGGTGGCGGCGGCGGTGACGCCCAAGACCAAAATGATCTACGCCGAGACGCCCACCAACCCGATGATGCGCTTGTGCGATCTGGCGGCGACGGGGGAGATCGCGCGCCAGGCCGGCGCCTTGTTCGTCGTGGACAACACCTTCGCCACGCCGTTCTTTCAGCAGCCCCTCCAGTACGGCGCCGACATCGTCCTACACTCGACCACGAAATACCTGAACGGGCATTCCGACATGATCGGAGGCCTCTTGGTGACGAGTCGCGACGACCTGGCCGAGCGCCTCGCCTTCATTCAGAACGGTTCGGGCGCCGTGCCCGGGCCGTTCGACTGCTGGCTCGCGCTGCGCGGCGCCAAGACGCTGGCGCTGCGCATGCGCCAGCACGACGCGAGCGGGCGCCGCATCGCGGAGTGGCTCGGCACCAAGCCCCGAGTCAAGCGGGTCTACTATCCCGGACTCCCCTCGCACCCGCAGCACGACCTGGCCCGCCGGCAGATGAAGGGGTTCGGCGGGATGATCAGCATCGAGCTGGGGGATGCGGCATTCGCCCGCCACTTCGTGGAGCGCACCAAGATCTTCGCCCTTGCCGAGTCGCTGGGCGGCGTGGAGAGCCTCATCGGCCATCCCGCGTCGATGACCCACGCGAGCGTGCCCCGCGAGATGCGGGAGCGGATGGGCCTGACCGACAGCCTGGTGCGCCTCTCGGTGGGGATCGAAGACGTGGAGGATCTGATGGCCGACCTCGAACAGGCCCTAGCGGATGATTGACCGAAACCCGGGCCGTTACGGTGCGTACGTGATGGCATCCCATTGTAGGAGAGACACATGACCGGACTCCCCGCCGCGCGCCCGCGCAAGATTCTGACCCAGATCGCCCCCGTGACGTGGGAGCACCCCGCGGATCGCGCCGCGTTGCAAACCCTCCGTTCCGTCCCCGGCTTCGACGAAGTGGTGAAGAAGATCGTTGGATTCTTCGGCGAGCGCGGCTTCCGCCTGTTTTTCCAGGCGAACGCGGTGCGCGTCGGGCCGACGCAATTCGCGCGCCTCAATGCCCTGTACACCGACGTCCTCACGTCGATGGACTGGTCGGTGCGCCCCGAGCTGTTCGTGTCGCAGACGCCGTTCGTCAACGCCGGGGCCTACGGCATGGACCGGCCCTTCATCGTCATCAATTCGGGGGCCGTGAAGCTGCTCGACGACGATGAGATGCGGACGCTCCTGGGACACGAGCTCGGTCACGTGATGAGCGGCCACGCGCTGTACCACACGATTCTCGTGTTGATCGTGTTCGTCAGCTTGAACTTCCTGCCGTTTCTCACGAGCATCGTGCTCGCCCCCATCCAGCTGGCGTTGCTCGAGTGGGCCCGCAAGAGCGAGTTGTCGGCCGATCGGGCCGGGCTGCTCGCGGCGCAGGACCCGCGCGCGTCGATGCGGATGTTCCTCAAGATGGCGGGCGGCGGCACGATGAGCGAGATGGACCTCGACACGTTCCTCCAGCAGGCCAAGGAGTACGAGGAGACGGGTGGCGCGGTCGACCGCATATTCAAGATCCTGAACACGCTGCCGGAATCGCATCCGTTCAACACGCTGCGTGCCGCCGAGCTGGAGCGCTGGATCGCGGCCGGCACGTACGAAAAGGTCATGGGTGGCGAGTACACGCGGCGCGGCCCCGAGGCCGAGCAGCGGCCGATCGACAAGGACATCGACGAAGCTCGCGATCACTACATGGACGAAGCCAAGGCCGTCGTGAACGACGTGGTGGACACCGCCAAGCGGGCCGCTCAAGCCTTCTCGGACGCCTTCAAGAAGAAGTGAGAATCCTGGTCGTCGGCGGGGGAGGCCGCGAGCACGCGCTCTGCTGGGCGCTGCGACGCGACTCCCCCGACGCCGGCCTGTTTGCCGCCCCCGGCAACCCCGGCACCGCCACCCTCGCCACCAACCTCCCGATCGCGGCGACCGCCGTCGATGAGCTCGTCGCCGCCGCCACGCAACACGACATCGATGTCACGATCATCGGTCCCGAGGCGCCACTCGCCGCGGGCTTGGCCGACAAGCTTCACGACGCCGGCCGCGCGGTCTTCGGACCGAGCCAGGCCGCGGCTCGGCTCGAGTCGTCGAAGGCCTACGCCAAGGAAGTGATGCGCCGCGCCGGCGTCCCCACCGGCGCGAGCGCCACTTTTACCGACCTCGCCGGCGCCCTCGAGTACATCCAGGCGCACGCCGAACCGCTCGTCGTGAAGGCGTCGGGGCTGGCCGCCGGGAAGGGCGTCGTCGTGTGCGTCACGCGCGCGGAGGCCGCGGACGTCGCGCGCGCCATGCTCGCGGGCAGCGCGCTGGGGGAGGCCGGCAATGAGATCGTGGTCGAGGAGTTCCTGGCCGGCGAAGAGCTGTCGGTGCTGGCGCTCACGGACGGCGAGCACATCGTCATCCTGCCGCCGGCGCAGGACCACAAACGCCTGGGCGACGGCGACACCGGCCCCAACACGGGCGGGATGGGCGCCTACTGTCCCGTGACCCTGACGACGGCGCCACTGCTCGCGCGCGTGAGACAGGACGTCTTCGAGCCGGTGCTGCGCGAGATGGCGGCCCAAGGCGCTCCCTACGAAGGCGTGCTGTACGCCGGGCTGATGCTCGCGGCGGATGGCACGCCGTACGTCCTCGAGTTCAATTGCCGCTTCGGCGATCCCGAGGCGCAGGCCATTCTCCCCGGGTTGCCCAAGGGCGCCACCAAGCACCTCCTCGACATCGCGCGCCGCCGCTGGCGGCCCAAGCGCCAGGTCATCGCCCCGACGCGCGCGGCCGTGACCACCGTGCTCGCGGCGCGCGGCTATCCCGAGAAGCCGGAGCGCGGAGCCGCGATCCAGCTCCCCAAGGACCTGGGACCCGACGTGGTCGTTTTCCACGCGGGGACAGCGCGCGACGCCGACGGGACGATCCGCACCGCGGGGGGCCGCGTGCTGAGCGTCACCGGCCTCGGCGCCGACGTGCCGGCCGCGGCGCGCGCGAGCGCGGCGGCGTGCGAGCGGATTGCATTCGAAGGCAAGACCTGGCGGCGCGACATCGCCTGGCGCGAGCTGCAACGTGCCGGAGCTGCCTGAAGTCGAGACGATCGTTCGGGAGCTCGCCCCGCGGCTCGAGGGCTATCGCATCGTGCGCGCGCGGTTGATCAAAAGCGATGTGTTGCGCCGCGTCTCGAAGCCCCGGTTGTTGCGCTCCCTGCGCGGCAACGTGTTCGAGGAGGTCAGCCGCCGCGCCAAGCACGCGGTCTTCCGAATGGCGAGCGGCCACCGGATGATCGTGCAGCCGCGCATGACGGGCTCGCTCGTCGTCCACGAGCGCGCGCTCACCCCCGCAGAGAAGAAGTACGCGGTGCTGGTCTGCACGCTGGACGACGGCCGGCTGTTCGTGTACCGCGACGTGCGGCGTCTGGGGACTGTGTGGCTGCTGGACGAACCGGGCTGGCTCGCCTACACGGGCCGCATCGGCCCCGAGCCCCTGGATGAGACCTTCACGCCATTCGTGTTCGCCGACCGTCTGAAGGGCACACGTACGGCCGTGAAGAAGGCGATCATGGATCAGCGCCGCGTGGCGGGGGTGGGCAACATCTACGCCAACGAGGCCCTGTTCGACGCTCAGGTGGACCCGTCCAAGCCCACAAACCAGCTATCGCTCGAGGAGTTCGCGCGGCTGCACGCCGCGATCGTAGACGTCTTGCAACGCGCGCTCGCAGCATCGGGAACGACGCTGCGCGATTATCGCACCGGAACGGGCGAGCGAGGCAACTTCCAGTTCGAGCTGCGGGCGTACGGCCGCGGCCGCCAGCCGTGCGTGCGCTGCGGCAAGAAGATGGTCACGACGCATACGATCGATCTGCGCGCGACCACCTTCTGCCCGTACTGCCAGCGCTAGTCCACGAACGCCCACAGCAACGCCCGGCTGTGCCGATCGAGCGCCGCCGGTTTCCCGAGGTGATACAGGTCCCCGGTCACATCGCGGATGAGCAGACCGCCGTGTGGCAGCGAGCGCGGCCAGTCATCGAGGCGCGTCTGGAATGCCCGGCGCCGGATCTCGACTTCCTCCTCGATCTCCAGCACCCGCGTGATCTCGAACACGAACCCGGCTAGGGCGAGCGCCGCGTCGAGCGCCTCGCGCGACACCGCGTCGAGCTCCGCGGGGTCCCGCACCAGGGCGAACTCCTCCTCGTCGCCGTCCCGCAGCGAGAGGTAGCGCCCCGGCTCGGACCACGGGAAGCAGCGCCGCACCCACACGGCGCGTTCCTCGTCGCCCCGAATGGCCCACAGGCGGCCGTCGGCGCGCTGCTCGAGACTCGTCGTCGCTTCCATGCGGCCTCCTTTCATTGGAGCTGCAACTGCAGCTCGTAGAGACGGCGGTACATGCCGTCCGGTTTCTGCAACAGCTCGTGATGCGTGCCGTCCTCGATGAGACGCCCGTCGTCGATCACGAACAGCCGCGACGCCTTGCGCAGCGTCGAGAGCCGGTGCGCGATGGCGAAGACCGTCCTTCCCGCGATGAGGCGCTCGAGTGCTTCCTGGATCTCCCGCTCGGTCTCCGTGTCCACGCTGCTCGTCGCCTCGTCGAGAATCAGGATCCGCGGGTCGTGCAGGATCGCCCGCGCGATCGATACGCGCTGGCGCTCCCCGCCCGACAGCGTGTGCCCCCGCTCCCCCACCACCGTGTCATAGCCGTGCTGCAACCTCGTGACGAAGTCGTGCGCATTCGCCGCCTGCGCCGCCGCGATCGCCTGCCCGAGCGACGCCTCGGGAAGACCGTAGCGGATGTTCTCCAGGATCGTCCCGTGGAACAGATACGGATCCTGGAGCACCATGCCGATCTGGCGGCGATAGTGCCCGGTATCGAGCCGCCGCAGGTCCACGCCGTCGATGCAGATCGCGCCGCCCGTCACGTCGTAGAACCGCGCGATCAGGTTGACGATCGTCGTCTTGCCGCCGCCCGACGGGCCGACGAGACCGATCAGCTCTCCGGGGAGGGCCTCGAAGCTCACGCCGCGCAGCACCTGCCGGACGCCGTCGTAACCGAACGTCACGTGCTCGAACGTGACGCGACCGTGTACCGGCCGGAGCTGCACGGGCTCCGGATCGTCCCGCACCTCGGGCTCCGTATCGAGCACCTCGAACACGCGGTGCGCCGACGTGGTCGCCCGGTTCATCGTGCGAGCGATCTGACCGATCACTTCGATCGGCCCGATGAACATCGTCGTGTAGAGCAGGAACGAGACGAACGTCCCCACCGGCAGCGCCACCCCGCTGCCCAAGAGCCGCGGCAGGGCGAGGCCCCACACGACCACCGTCGTGCCGTGCACCGCCAGCATCAGGAGCGGCCAGAACGTCGTCCACGTTTCGTGGATGCGGTTGAACTCCGCCGTCACGTCCTGGTTGCGCTCGCCGAAGCGC
>WNFK01088830.1_pt1 | contig 37701 bp, 33 predicted proteins | sample 5400281 | NCBI WGS metagenome assembly WNFK01 (sample SAMN13153350, study PRJNA577476) | soil metagenome | isolation source: 20 cm soil on Douglas fir-dominated hillslope | place: USA:California | collected 2013-09-17
GCCGAGCATCACCAAGGTCGGCGGCATCTCGGAGTTCAAGAAGATCGCCGCGCTGGCCCAGGCCGCGAACCTGCCGATCGCGCCGCACTCGTTCTACTTCGGGCCCGGACTCGCCGCGACCCTGCACGTGGCCGCGACCTTCGGCGGGCCGCTGCCCGTCGAGTTCCCGACCGGCGACCAGGAGACGCCGTTCCTGGCCCGGCCGATCCAGGCGCGCGACGGCTGGATGGAGGTGCCGAAGGGCCCCGGGCTCGGGGTCGAGCTCAACCCGGAAGCCCTGCGCCGCCACCCCTTCGTGAAGGGCAGCGCCCAGATCTTCGACCTCCGATGAGCGCGCAGGGCGAGGAGGCATTCACCGAGCGCGAATTGATGGTCATCGCGGCGGCGCGGGAGATCCGCGATGACGAGGTGGTCTTCGTCGGCATGCGGCTGCCCCTGATCGCGTTCGCCTACGCCAAGCGCACGCACGCCCCCGGAGCCACCGGGCTCTTCGAGAACGGCATCGTGCGCGATCAGCCGGCGCCCGAGACCCTCCTGACCATGAGCGACACTCCGAACATCCCCGGCGCGCTCTGGTGCACCGGCACCCTCGAGATCATGGCGTTCCTCCAGCAGGGGCTCGTGGATCTGGGCTTCATCGGCGGCGCCGAGATCGACCGGTTCGGCAACCTGAACACGTCCTACGTCGGCGACTGGCGCCGCCCCAAGGTGCGCCTGCCCGGCAGCGGCGGCGGCGGCGACATCGCGAGCCTGGCCCGGCGCTTCGTGGTGATCATGCCGCAGGAGAAGCATCGCTTCCGCGAGCGCGTGGACTACATCACCTCGCCCGGCTTCGGCGACGGCCCGGGCTGGCGCGCGCGCGTGGGGCTAGCTGCGAGATGTACCTGGCCTCCTATCATCCCGGGGAGAGCGTGGACCGCGTCCGGGCCGCCACCGGATTCACGCTCGCGACCGCGCCCGACGCGGGCCCGACGCCGACCCCGACCGCGGCGGAGCTCGCCATCGTCCGCGCGTGCGATCCCGCCGGCTTCTGGACGCGCTCCGCGTGACCGCGGCCGATCCCGCCGTCCCGGCGCCGGCACCGGGACGGTGGCTCATGTGGGGCATCCCGGCCCTCATCTTCCTCATCGCCTTCCTGCATCGCGCGGCGCCCGGGGTGCTGGCCAAGGAGCTCATGCAGGCGTTCGGCATCACCGGCACGGTGGTGGGGCTGCTCTCCGCGATGTACTTCTACTCCTACGCGGGCTTCATGGTGCCCGGTGGCGTGCTGCTCGACAGCGTCGGCCCGCGCTGGGTGATCGCGGCGGGCGGGGCGGTCATGGGCCTGGGCTCGCTGGCCATGGGACTCGCGCTCAGCCCCGCGGTCCTGTTCGCCGGCCGCCTGCTCGTGGGCCTGGGCGCGACCGTGACCTTCACCGGGGCGCTGAAGATCGCGGCGAACTGGTTCCCGCGCTCGCAGTTCGGGATGATGTCCGCCCTGACCGCGACGGTGGGCGTCCTCGGGGCGCTGGTGGGCAGCGCACCCCTCGCCGCGCTGGCGGTGAGCGTCTCCTGGCGTGGAGCCCTCGTCATCATCGGCGCGGTGACGCTCGCGGCCGCGCTGCTCTGCGCGGCGGTCGTCCGCGACCGGCCCGCCGGCGTCGGCGACGCATCGCCCGGCTCGGCGTCGCTCCGGCACGCCCTGACCGGAACCGCCCAGGTCCTGCGCAATCCGTATACCTGGCCGCCCTTCCTCTGCTTCTTCTTCCTCTACGCGGCCTTGGGCAACTTCTTCCTGTGGAGCGTGCCGTTCCTCCGTGACGTCTACGGTCTCGCCACCACTCCGGCCGCGCTGTACGCCTCGCTGCCCTCGGTCGCGCTCCTCGTCTCCGCACCACTCACCGGCTACCTCTCCGACCGCGTCCTGCACCGCCGGAAGCTCCCGTACATCGTCCTGGTCTCCGGGCAGTTCGTGGTCTGGCTCGCCTTCGTGCTGACCCTCGGCACCCTGCCGCTGCCCGGCGTCTGCGCCCTCTTCGTGTGCATCGGGATCATGGGCGGCGCCTTCGTGCTCACCTGGCCGATGGGCGCCGAGGTGAACCCGCCCGGGCTCGCGGGCAGCGCGGTCGCGGTGACCAACCTGGGCGGCTTCGTGGGCGCCGCGCTGACCCAGGGGCCGGTCGGCGCGGTGCTCGACGCGCGGTGGACCGGCGCGGTGGTCGAGGGCGCCCGCGTGTACCCGGTGACGGCCTACCGGGACGCCTTCGCGATCTGCGTGCTCTTCGTACTGGTCGCCGCCGCGATCAGTCTCCTGCTGAAGGAGACGCGGGGCGAGAACGTCCATCACCGGCTCCGTTCGCCCCGTCCGGCCGCGGGAACCGCGCGCCGTACGGCTCGTGGGGAATCCGGAGCGCGTTGGTGACGAACGAGATCAGGTGGTAGAACCCGGCCAGCGCGATCAGCTCGATGAGCTGCGCCTCGGTCCAGTGCGCGCGCAGGGCGGCCCAGAGCGCGTCGTCCACCCGGGCCCGGTCGTGGAGCGCGTCCACCAGACGGATGAGCAGGCGCTCGCGGTCCGGAAACGCGTCCGCTTCCGGCTCGGGCGCGCAGGTGGCGACGACCTGGGACGCGGTCAGGCCGACCCGCTCCGCGAAGAAGGCCACGTGGACGCCCCACTCGTACTCGGACCCGCAGCGGGCGCACGTGCGGTCGATGACGATCTCCCGCTCGCGCAGGCTGATGGAGCCCCGGTCCAGCAGGCCGCCCGCCATCACGCGCAGGAAGACGCGCTCGTTCACCGCCAGGGTGCGGAACAGGGCGAGCGGCGGGACACCCGGCGGCATGATCCGGTCGAGCGCGGCCTGGACCGGCGGGGCGTAGGGGGGGTCGAGGGGGGCGATGCGGGCCTGGGTCATGGCGGACCTCCGTGAACCGCGTGCTATCATTTCCGTAGCAGATATCCTAACGCTACTCATTCCGTAGCACAAGGGAGGCGCGCGATGGCCGGAACGCCCAGGCCGGGACGGCCGGTGCGGGGCTCGCGGAGCGGCCGGCCGATCATGGCCCTCCTGGATCTGCTCGGCCGGCGCTGGACGCTCCGGGTGATCTGGGAGCTGCGCGGGGGCCGGCTGACCTTCCGGGCGCTCCAGGAGGCCTGCGGCGGCGTGAGCCCGACCGTGCTCAACGAGCGGGTGCGCGAGCTGCGGGAGAGCGGCCTGCTGGAGTCGGCGGGCGCGGCGGGCTACGGCCTCACGCCGCGGGGGCGCGAGCTGATCGAGCAGCTCGTGCCGCTGGTCACCTGGTCGGCCCGGTGGGCCGCCGCGCTCACTCGCGGTCGAGGAACCCCTCGGTCATCGCGTTGACCTCGGGGATGCCGGTGCGCGCGATGGTGTTGATGCGGGCCTTGACCTCGGCGAGCGGGCGGAACGGCTTCTTCGCCATGAGCTGCGCGTAGTCGCGCGCGGCCTGGGCCAGCTCGGCTCCGGGCACCACCCGGTTCACGAGGCCCCAGGCCTGGGCCTCGGCCGCCGAGTAGCGCGCGCAGCCCATGATGATCTCCTTGGCCCGCGCCGGGCCGACCATCCGCACGAAGCGAGTGGTCGTGCCCACCCCGAGCGGCACGCCCAGGTCCACCTCCGGGATCCAGAACTGGGCCTCCGCGGCCGCGATGCGGAAGTCGCACGCGAGAGCCAGGCCCCAGCCGCCGCCCACCGCATGGCCATTGACCGCCGCGATGGTGGCCTGCTCCAGATTCTCGAGCAGCGCGTTCGAACGCTCGAAGAGGCGGCGGAACTGCGATTTGCGCGCGAGGAAGAGCCGGCGGCGCTCCTCCGGGGTCGCGGCCTTGGCGTGGCCGGCGTCGGCCCCCGCGGAGAAGACCGGCGGCGCGCCGGTCACGATGACCACGCGGGTGGACCCGTCGTCGCGCAGCCCGGCGAAGGCCGCGCCCAGGTCGGTGAGCATCTCGTCGCTCAGCGAGTTACGGCGATCCGGGCGATTGAGCGTGACGGTGGCGATGGGGCCGTCGCGGGTGAGGAGCACGTGGGCGGCCATGTCGGGTCCTAGCCTCTTCCGTGAGGGGTGAGGGATGAGGCGTTCTCGTCGGCGAGGAGACGGTGGCGGCCGGCGCGCACGAGCTCGGTCGAGCGGGCGAAGCCCGCGCCCGCGCGCCGGTCGGCCTCGATGGCGGGGCGCACCCCACCGTCGAGGAAGCGCTCGAGCGCGCCGGCGAGACGGCGGCGCACCTCACCGTAGCCCTTCACGATATTGGCCAGCTCCGCCACCTCGACGGCCAGGCCCTCGTCGAGGGCGGCGGCCGCGAGCACCGCCTCCTCCCAGCGATGCATGAGCGCGAACTCGCGCTGGCGGCGCAGCGACGACGGGCGCAGCCCGCGGAGCCGGGCCAGCAGCCAGACGCGCAGGAAGCCCAGCACCGAGGTGGTCTTGACGTGCTGGCCGATCGTCGGGCGCCCGTCGGGCCAGCGCCGCTCGGCCCAGCGCGCGATGGGGCCGCCGATCGCGGCGGGCAGGATGCCGTAGAGCTCGTCGAGATCGGGCTTCAGGTAGTCGGTCACCACGACCACCGAGCCCGCGGGCGCCCCGTTCTCGCGGCGGATGCGCTCGAAGCGGCCGCGGCGCGTCTTGAGGTCGGCCACGCGGATCGCGTCCTCGTAGCTCATCCACACCGCGAGCCGCCGGGCGAAGACGCGGGTCAGCCGCGCGCCGGGGTCGAGCACGCGCACGCGGCGCACGCGCTCGAGGAACAGCTCCGCGTAGCGGGCGTCCTGGTAGTCGACCAGGCGCGCCAGAGCTTCGCCCAGCGTCGCATGCAGGGCCTCCGGGAACTCGGCCTCCGCGCGATCGGCCAGCGCCAGGAACGCGGCGCCCCGCCGGCCGAGCGCGGCCGCCCGCTCGCCCTTCACCGCCGCCCACGGCCGCTCGGCGGCAGGCGCGTCCGCGCCCGCCGCCCCGGCCGCCACCAGCTCCTGGCCCGCCTTCAGGCCGCGGATGTTGCGATCGACCGCGACGCCCCCTTCGCGGATCGCGGCCTCGAAGTCGGTCGCGGTCATGGGCAGGACGCCGGTCGCCGACAGCGCGCCCAGCAGCAGGGCGTTGACCTCGGTCTGGTGCCGGCGCGCCTCGGCGAGGGCGTCGAAGCCAATGAAACGCCGGCTGAGCTTGCGGGCGGCGGCCTCCAGACCTTCGCTCGGGTAGATCCCGTCGCCCGGCACCGACTTCTCCGAGATCGAGAACAGCCGGTGCGTGCTCGCGACCAGCGTGGTGCGGCCGGGGGAGGCGTAGTCCATCTCGATCGTGCGGCCCGCCTCGAGCAGCTCCGAGGCGATGATCACGTCCACGTCGCCCGGCGTCGGATAGAGCGAGAAGACCGGCTCGGCGCCACCCGCCTCCACCCGCTCGGGAAACACCTCGACGTAGTAGGTGGTGGCGCCGGTGCGCTGGGCCACGCCGGGGATCGAGGTGGCCTGCGCCGGGTAGCCCGCATGGCCGGCCGCGCCCACGAGCCACTCGGTGAGCACCCCGCCGCCCTGTCCGCCGAGCGCAGCGATCAGGATCGAGACGGGGCGGCGCGCGGTCATCACGCCGGCTGGAGCCACCCGATGACCCGGCGCCGCAGCCCGTCGAGCGCGCGCGATCCGGCGCCCGGGTTGTGAACGACGCGCGTCTCGTAGAACGACGGGCACAGCACCGCGGCGTGAGCCACCTCGCCGCAGAGGCCGCAGCCCACGCAGCTCGCGTCCACGTGGGCCACCGGGTCGTCGCGCAGCGGATCCGGATTGTCCTTCAGGGTGAGCGACGGGCAGCCGTTGAAGCGCATGCACGACTTGTCGCCGGTGCAGACGTCGGGATCCACCCCGAACCGCGGCACCTCGACCCGCGCGCCCGCCTTGAGCTGCGCCGCCACCTGGGGCTTCACGCGCCGCTGGCGCTCGAGCTGGCACTCCGCGCGCGCGATGATCACCTTGAGCCCGCCCGCCGCGGTGGTCATGGCCTCCTTGACCACCTTCAGGGTGTCGCCGACCCGGTACGGATTCACGGTCTTGATCCAGGACACCCCGAGGCTCCGGATGGTGTCGGCGATGGACATCTTCACCGTGTCCCCGCGGGGGTTCTTGCCCGACGAGGGGTTCGCCTGCTGGCCGGTGGCCGAGGTGTAGAAGTTCTCCAGCACCACCACGATCGAGTCCTGCTTGTTGAAGACCGCGTTGGCCACGCCCGCGGTGAGCCCCGAGTGCCAGAAGCCGCCGTCGCCCAGGATCGAGATCACGCGCTTGTCGAAGTTGGGAGCCACCGCGCTCGCCGAGGCCAGGCTCATCCCGTAGCCGAGGATCGTGTTGCCCTGGTTGAACGGGGGCAGCGTGGCGAACGCGTGGCAGCCGATGTCGGCGGCCACGTGGGTCTCGCCGAGCTCGCGCTGGGCGATCTTGAGCGCGCTGAAGACCGGCCGCTCCGGGCAGCCGGTGCAGAACGCGGGCGGACGCTTGGGGAGCGGCGCCCGCAGCAGCGCGCGGCCCCGCCCCACGTGCTCCGTGAGCGCCTGCCGCCGCCGCTCCGCGTCGGCGCCCAGGAAGCGCGCGACCGCGGCCAGCACCACCTCCGGGACGTACTCGCCCTGCGCGGCCACCACGTCCTTGCCGTGGATGCGCGTGGTGATCCCGTGCTCGTAGGCCAGCGCCTTCAGCTCCTGCTCGATGAAGCTCGGCATGCCCTCTTCCAGCACGAGCACCCGCTGCTTGCCCTCGAGGAAGGAGACGAGCTGCTCGGGCACGAGCGGGTGGATCACGTTGAGCACGAGCATCGGGACGCGGGACTTGCCGAACGGATCGGCCATCCCCAGGAGCTCGAGCACCCGCAGCGCGGTCGGAGTCAGCCCGCCCTGGAGGATGATGCCGAGCTCCTTCTCGTCGCCCGGGATCACCTCGTTGAGGCCGCGCTCGACGATGTAGCGCCGGGCCGCGGGCAGGCGCCGCTCGAACTTCTGCGCCTCCTGCGTGTAGGTGGACGGCGGGTGACTCAGGCGGCCGTAGTCGAAGGAATGACGCTCGAGCGGGGTCTTCATCCCGACGGCCGGCCGGACGTTGTCGCGGCAGACCAGGCTCCCCCGCATGTGCGCGGCCCGGATGCGCAGGCTGATCACGGTGGGCAGGTTGGAGGCCTCGGACAGGCCGAAGCCTTCCTCCACCATGCGCGCGAGGTTCTGGAGCGTCGGCCGCGGGTCGATGAGCGGCAGCGACGACTTGAGCGCGAAGGAGTGGGTACGCTCCTGGATGACACTGGCCCCCGCGCCGTAGTCCTCGCCGACCACGATCAGGGCGCCGCCGATGACGCCCGCCGAGGCCAGGTTCGACAGCGCGTCGGCGGCCACGTTGGTGCCCACGATGGACTTCCACGTCACCGCCCCGCGCATCGGGTAGTTGATGGACGCGCCGAGGAGCGCGGCGGCGGCCGCCTCGTTGGCGGAGGCGTCCAGGTAGACGCCCATGGGCTCGAGCAGCGACTCGTTGGCGTCGGCCAGCACGTCGAGGAGGTGCGAGACCGGCGCGCCCGGGTAGCCGCCCACGTAGGAGACGCCGGCCTGCAGCAGCGCCTTGGTGATGGCGAGGATCCCCTCGCCCCGCAGCACCTGTCCGTCACCCAGGGCGAGCTGCTTGACTTCCTCGGCGAACGACCGTTCCATAGGACCCTCTTGTACCACAACCTCCCGGAAGGAGGGGCCCATGGCGCACTTCACCACCAGCGACGGCGTCCGGATCTACTACGAGTCGCACGGCACCGGCGACCCGCTCCTTCTCGCCTACGGCATCGGCGGCAACGCGGGGATGTGGCAGCCCAACGTCCACGCCCTCTCGGCGCGGCACCGGCTGATCCTCTGGGAGCCACGGGGCCACGCCCGCTCGGAGAGCCCCGCCGATCCGGGCAAGGTCACCTTCGGCCACTGGGTGCTCGACCTGCGCGACCTCATGAGCCACCTCGGCCTGGTCCACGCGGTGGTCGGCGGCCTCTCGCTCGGCGCGGGCATCGCCACCCGCTTCGCGCTCGCGCACCCGGAGCGGGTGCGGGCCCTGGTCGTGGTGGACTCCTCCTCCGCGGCGGGCCTACCCCTCTCGGTGGAGAACCTGGTGATGCGCGCGAAGTCGATCGAGGTGACGCTCAAGGGCGGGATGAACGCCATGGCCGAGTTCGCGATCGCGTCGAACCCGAACGTGGCGGGCCGGCTCAAGCTGGACCCGGGCGCCCGCCAGGAGATCTTCGACTACTACCGGAAGCTGACCCCCATCGGCTACGCGAACGCCCTGCGGGCCCTGCTGCAGATGGACTACATCACCGAGCGGCTGCCCGAGATCAGCGTACCGACCCTGCTGATCTGCGGCGACGAAGATCCCTCGCTCGAGCCGATGCGGGTGATGGAGAAGAAGATCAAGATGTCGCGCTTCGTGCTGCTCTCCCCGGCCGGGCACTTCGGGAACCGCGATCAGCCGGAGGACTTCAACCGCGCGGTGCTGGACTTCCTCGACGCGCTCGAACCCGCGTGACCGCGACGTCCGTGCCGCGGACACCTTCCTTGCAATCCGGGCAGTAGTAGCCGACCGACACCGGGTGCCCGCACCCGGCGTGCACGAGCTGGGTCTCCCGGTGCACGTGGCGGCCTCCCCACGCGGCGAGGGCCCCCACCACCATCCCCAGCTCCCGGCCCCGGTCGGTGAGCGCGTACTCCGCCCGCGGCGGATGGTCCGAGTAGAGCGCGCGGCGGATCAGCCCGTGCTCCTCCATCAGCTTGAGGCGCGCGGACAGGATATTGGGGGCGATGCCGGGCAGGCTCCCGAGCAGGTCCTGGAAGCGCTGGGTGCCGCGCAGCAGATCGCGCACCACCAGGAGCGTCCACCGGTCCCCGATCACCTCGAGTGTCTTGGCCACCGGGCAGGACTGGTTGTATTGCTTCGCCATATCCCGAGTATAGCGGGGCTCTTGACAAGAAAGCAAGTCACTAGTATTTTAATAGTCACCATGACCAAGGCGCTCGATCTCGTCCGGAAGGTGCAGCGCGGAGAAGCGGCCCCACCCCCCATCGCGACCCTGATCGGCTTCACCCTCGCCCTCGTGGACCCCGGGCGCGCGGTCGTCACGCTCGACGCGGGGCCCCGGCATCTGAACCCGATGGGCACGGTGCACGGCGGCGTGCTCTGCGACATCGCGGACGCGGCCATGGGCATGGCCTACGCGGCGGGCCTCGACGAGGGCGAGACCTTCACCACCCTCGAGCTCAAGATCAACTTCCTCAAGCCGGTGCGGGCGGGCCGGCTGGTCGCCACCGGACGCCTCGTGAAGGGCGGCCACACGGTGGGGCTGCTCGAATGCGACGTGGTGGACGAGAAGGATCGCCTGGTCGCGCGCGCCTCCAGCACCTGCATGACGCTCCGGGGCGAGCAAGCGGTGGGACGCTGATGAGCTCGGTGGTCGCCGCGACGGTCCCGGTTGCCGCCCCCGCCTTCCTGTCCCCGCGTACCCGCCTGCTCCTCGAGGGTCCGGTGGCGCGCACGCTGTTGTGGCTGGCCGCCCCCAACGTGCTCGTGATGGTGCTGCAGGCCGCGGTGAGCACGCTCGACGCGGTCTTCGTCGGCTGGCTCGGCTCGGCCGCGCTGGCCGGCGTCTCGATCGTGTTCCCGCTCGTCATGCTGATGCAGACGATGTCGGCGGGCGGGATGGGGGGCGGCGTGGCCTCCGCGGTGGCGCGGGCCCTCGGGGCGGGCCGCCGCGCCGACGCCGACGCGCTCGTGATCCACGCCATCGTGATCGCCCTCGCGATGGGCGGGGCGTTCACCCTCACCCTCGAGCTGGCCGGCCCCGCGCTCTACCACGCGATGGGCGGGACGGACGAGGTCCTGGCCGCCGCGGTGGCCTACTCCCGCGTGCTCTTCGGCGGCGCCATCGCCTACTGGCTCTTCAACATCCTCGGCAGCGCGATCCGCGGCAGCGGCAACATGGCGCTGCCCGCCTCGGTGATGGTAGCGACCGGGCTGTTCTACCTGGTGCTCTCCCCCGCCCTGATCCTCGGGTGGGGGCCGCTGCCCCGCCTGGGAATCGCGGGCGCCGCCACCGCGAGCGTGCTCTCGTTCGCGCTCGGCAGCCTCGTGCTGCTCGGGTTCCTCTACTCGAGCCGGAGCCTGGTGCGGCCCGCCCTGCGCGGGCAGGGTCTCCGGCGGCGGCTCTTCTGGGAGATCCTGCGCGTCGGCGCCCCCGGCTCGCTGAACACGGTTCTGACGAATCTCACCGTGGTAGTGCTGACCGCGCTGGTCGGGCCCTTCGGGGCGACCGCGCTGGCCGGCTACGGCCTGGGCGCGCGCCTCGAGTATCTGCAGATCCCGATCGTCTTCGGCCTGGGATCGGGGCTCGTCACCATGGTCGGCACCAGCATCGGCGCGGGCGATCGCGCGCGCGCGGTGCGCGTCGCGTGGGTCGGCTCCGCGATGGCCGCGGGCATCACCGGCGTGATCGGGATCCTGGCCGCGCTCTTTCCGCTGGCCTGGCTCGGGCTCTTCACCACCGATCCGGGGGTGCTGGCCGCGGGCACCCGCTACCTCACGATCGTGGGGCCGTTCTACGGCTTCTTCGGCGCGGGCCTCGCGCTCTACTTCGCCTCGCAGGGCGCGGGCCGCCTGCTCTGGCCGCTGCTCGCCGGCTTCACCCGCCTGGTCACCGCAGCGGTGGGCGGCTGGCTCGCCACGCGCTGGCTCGGCGGCGGCCTCGAGGGCATCTTCGCGGCCATGGCGGCCGCGCTCGTGGTGTTCGGGATCATCAACGTCGCGGCGGTGCGGCTCGGCGCCTGGCGCGCCCGCGGAGGACGCTCGGCATGACCCCCCAGCAAATCTTCGGACTCCAGGTTCTGTTGAGCTTCCTCGTCTACGGTCTGGTGGCCCGGTGGTACGTGACGCCCCGCCTGGCGCCGCTGCCACTCCACGCAGCACTCCAGCCGCTGCTCGTGCTCCACGCCACGCGCCACCTGGGGATGGTCTTCCTGGTGCCGACCGTGGTCGGGCCCGCGCTCCCGGCGGCCTTCGCGGTCCCGGCGGCCTACGGAGATCTCCTGGCCGCTCTCCTCGCCCTCGCCGCGCTCGTCGCGCTGCGCGCACGCTCCCCGATCGCCCTGCCCCTGACCTGGCTCTTCAACGTGGTCGGCCTGCTGGATCTGATCAACGCGTTCTACCAGGGCCTCCGGAACGACGTGCAGCTCGGCCCCGCGTACTTCATTCCCACCTTCGCGGTGCCCGCGCTCGTGATCACGCACCTCATGATGTTCCGGATGCTGGTCCGCCATCCCCGGGGCTGACCGGCCGCTCGAGCATTTGCCCGCGTCGTCACAGATGTGAAACAATCGCGGCGATGATCCGTCGCGCCCGCGCCGTCCTGGCCGTCGCCTGCGGGGCGCACTTCATCCACGACGGCTTCTCCGACATCCTGTACGTGCTGCTCCCGGTCTGGGCGACCGAGTTCGGCCTGAGCTTCGCGCAGGTCGGACTGCTCAAGACGCTCTACACCGGGGGGATGGCCTCCTTCCAGGTGCCCGCGGGGATTCTCGCCGAGCGGCGCGGCGAGGCGCGGCTGCTGGTGGCGGGCACCGCGGTCACCGCGGCGGGCTTCCTGGTCGCCGGCCTGACCGGCAGCTTCGTCGCCCTGCTCGCCTGTCTCCTGCTGGCCGGCCTCGGCTCCGGCTGCCAGCATCCGCTCTCGTCCTCGCTGGTGGCGAAGGCCTACGAGACCGGACCGCGCCGCACCGCGCTCGGTACCTACAACTTCTCCGGCGATCTCGGCAAGGTCGCGGTGCCCGCCGCGGTGGCCCTGGCATTGCCCTGGCTCGGCTGGCGCGGGGCCGTGCAGGTCTACGGCATCGTCGGGCTGGCGGCCGCCGCGGTGATCCTGGTGCTGCTTGGACGCCTCGGCGCGGGACTGCCCGCGTCGTCGCCGGCCGGCGCCGCGCCCGAGCGTGCGACCGGCCCGGGAATTCGCGACGTGCGCGCCTTCACCGCGATCTCCGCGATCCACGTCATCGACAACTCCACGCGTACCGGCTTCCTCACCTTCCTGCCCTTCCTGCTGATCGGCAAGGGCGCGACGGTGCCGTCGGTGGGGCTCGCGCTCATGCTGGTCTTCATGGGCGGCGCGGTGGGGAAGTTCGCCTGCGGGGCGCTCGCCGACCGGGTCGGGGTGATCCGGACGGTGGTGGTCACCGAGCTCGTCACCGGCGCGGGCATCCTGCTGCTCCTGACCCTGCCGCTGGGCGCCTGCCTCGTCGCGCTGCCGGTGCTCGGGGTGGCGCTCAACGGCACGTCGTCCGTGCTTTACGGCAGCGTGGCCGACCTGGTGTCGAGCGAGCGGCGGGCGCGGAGCTACGCGATCTTCTACACGCTCGGCATCGGGGCGTCGGCGCTGTCGCCGTTCCTGTACGGGCTGCTCAGCGACTGGGGGGGCGTCCGGGTCACGCTCGCGGTCGCCGGGGGCGTCGTGTTCCTCACGCTGCCCTTCACGCTGCCTCTCCGCGCGGGGCCCATCGCCGTCGCGGCGCCTCACTCCGCCGCGTAGCGTCTCGCGCGCCAGGCGAGAGGTGGCGGGGGCGGGCGGCGGCCGGTCTACCGTGGGACGCTGGGGATGGAGATGCGCTCGGTGACTGGCGTTCGGTCTTTTCCTTGCAGCCATGTGAATGTCAGGCGGCCGTCGGGGTCGAAGTGCAGGTCGGTGATTGCGTCGTGGAGCGATGGGCTCGTCCAGTCGCGGGTGATGCGGGCGACTTCGCGGCCGGAGAAGATCTGGTGGACGGCGAGGTCGCGGCCGTCGGCCTGGGCTATGAGAAGGCGGCGGAGATCGACGTCCAGGACCTGATTCCTTGGGGAGGAGAGGCGGCGGCGCTTGGCTTCGAAGAAGTAGCTCGTGTGGCAGGTGGGGCCGCAGGGGAAGCGGATCTCCGCGAAGGTGGCCGCGCGCCAGATGACGTCGGGTTTCGGTAGGGTCGGCCAGCTCGGGGGCGGGTCGAGCCAGACCGGCTTCTCGGGGTCGCCGTAGTAGTAGCCGACTCGGCAGTCGTGGTCGGTGCGGCAGACCGCGACGAGGCCGGTGCTGGGGAACGCGGACCGGTAGAGGCACCGGGAGGGCTGCTCACCACCCGATCCGGCGCAGTCGCCCGCGACCGGCGGAGGCGAGGAGGCGGCCGCGAGGGAGAGCAGGCCGGCCAGCAGGAGCGGCGGAACCGTGAACAGCGCTACGCCGGCTTGGACGTGAGCAGCTCGGTCATGCGGGTGAAGAACTGATCGAGCATCATCTTGGTGACCCCGCCCAGCATCCGCTGCCCGACACTCGCGATGAGCCCGCCCACCTGCACGTCGGCGTCGTAGCTCACCTTGGTGCCGCCGTCCACGTCGGACATCTGCATGCCCGCGTCGCCGCGCACGAAGCCCGGCCCGCCGCTGCCCTCGACGGCCATGCGGTAGCGATTGGGCGGCTCGAGGTCGCTCAGCTTCACCTTCCCCTCGAAGGTGCCTTTGATGGCGGCCACCCCGACCTTCATGGTGGCCTTGTACTCGTTCGGCCCGATCGCCTCGAGCTTCTCGCAGCCCGGCAAGGCCTGCGCCAGGATATCGGGATCGAGGAAGGCGGCCCACACCTTCTCGCGGGGGGCCGGGATGTCCGCCGAGCCTTCGATCTTCATGTCAGCCCTCGAGGGTGCGGACGGCGGCGACCATGCGCCGCAGGCCTTCCTTGATGGTGTCGAGCCCGGTCGCGTACGAGAGCCGGATGTGGGCGTCGGAGCCGAAGTCGACTCCGGCCACCGTCGCGATGCGCGCCTCGTCGAGCAGGAACGCGCACACGTCGGCGGAGCCGCGGAGCACACCGGCCTTCGCGCGCTTGCCGAAGAGGCCGGAGACGTTCGGGAAGGCGTAGAACGCGCCCTTCGGCATCACGCAGGTCACGCCGGGAATCGCGTTCAGTCCCTCGATGATCACGCGGCGGCGGCGGTCGAACTCGCCCGCCATCTTGGCCACCTCGTCCTGCGGGCCGCCGAGCGCCTCTACCGCGGCCCACTGCGCGACCGAGGTCGGATTGGACGTGACCTGGCTCTGCACGTCGGTCATCGCCCGGATGACCGGCTTGGGCCCGGCCGCGTACCCGATGCGCCATCCGGTCATCGCATAGGCCTTCGAGCAGGTGTTGACCACGATGGTGCGCGCCTTCACCTCGGCCGAGAGCGAGGCGATCGACACGTGCCGCCCCTCGTAGGTGAGCGACTCGTAGCACTCGTCCGAGATGATCCACAGGTCGCGCTCCACCGCGAGCTTGGCCACCGCGGCCAGCGCCTCCGCCGAGAACACCGCGCCGGTCGGGTTGCCCGGGCTGTCGAGGACGACCAGCTTCGTCTTCGGGGTCACCGCGCGGCGGAGCGCGGCCGGATCGAGATCGAAGCCGGTCGCCTCCTGCGTCACCACCGGGACCGGCACCCCGCCGAGCAGGCGGACCTGCTCCGGGTACGAGACCCAGTAGGGGCTCGGGATCAGCACCTCGTCCCCCGGGTTGACGAGCGCCATCACGATGTTGTAGAGCGTGTGCTTGGCCCCGCAGGAGACGGTGACCTCGTCCGGCGCGTACTCGAGCCCGTGGTCGCGCTTGAACTTGTGGCAGACCGCGGCGCGCAGCTCGGGGATGCCCCCGACCTCGGTGTACTTGGTCTGCCCCTGCTCGATCGCGCGGATCGCCGCGTCCTTGATCCGGGTGGGCGTGTCGAAGTCGGGCTCGCCCGCCCCGAAGGAGATCACGTCGATGCCCTGCGCGCGCATCGCCCGCGCCTTGGCCTGCATCGCGAGGGTCGGCGAGGGGGCCAGGGTCTTCATCCGGTCTGCCAGCATGGGCTCCTGCCTTTGACTATCTGGGCTTCGAGAACTTCTGAGCCAGGCGCTCCTCGACCGCGGGCGGCACCATGCCGGTGACGGGCGCGCCGAGCGAGGAGACTTCCTTGATGAGGCGCGAGGCGATGTAGGTGTAGCGCTCGTGCGGCATCATGAACACGGTCTCCACCGTGTGGCGGAGCTTGCGGTTCATCAGGGCCATCTGGAATTCGTACTCGAAGTCGGAGACGGCCCGGAGGCCGCGCACGATGCAGTCGGCGCCCTCCCGCTCCACCAGGTCGATCAGCAGGCCGTCGAACGACGTGATGCGCATCCGGCCCATCCCGATGCCGGCGGTGCACTCGTCGATCAGCTCGAGGCGCTCCTTGACCGTGAAGAGCGGCTCCTTCGAGGGGTTCGCCACCACCGCCACGATGAGCTCGTCGAAGATGCGCAGGCTGCGCTCGATGAGATCCAGATGGCCGTTGTGCATCGGATCGAACATCCCGGGATACACCGCCCGCTTGCCCACGCTCGCCCCCGTCACCCCATCGTGAGATCGAAAGTCTGGGAAATGCCCGAAAACGTTGCTCAGTCTACGCGCCGGCGAAAGAAAGTCAAGGTGGTCTCCCCGAAGCGGCGCGCCTTCCAGAGCGCGAGCGCGCCCGGCGCGTCGGGGGGCGGCGTCTTGGTGCCGTGCTGGATCACCACCACCGCGCCCGCCACGAGCACGGCCCCGGCCGCCACCGCCTCGAGCGCGGCGTCGGCGCGCGGGGAGTCGTACGGCGGATCGAGGAAGACGACGCCGAAGCGCTCGGCGGCCGCCTCCAGATCGCCGACCGCGCGCGCGGCGTCGGCGCGCACCACGCGGGCCTGGCCGGTCAGGCCCAGGCGCTCGACGTTGTCGCGCAGCGCACGCAGGGCCGCGCCGTCCTGCTCGACGAACACCGCCGACGGCGCCCCGCGCGAGAGCGCTTCGATGCCGACCCCGCCCGCCCCCGCGAAGAGATCGAGGAATGGGCCCATATCGAGGAACGGCATCAGGGTGTCGAGGCACGCGATGCGCACCTGATCCGCGGTCGGCCGGGTGGTGCGGCCGGGTGGCGTGGTCAGCCGCTGGCCCTTGAGCGCGCCCGCGAGCACCCTCACGGCGTCGTCTCCGACTGGCCCACGCGGCGGCCGTCGATCTTCCACTGCTCGCCCTCGCGGAGCACCGCGTACTCCACGCGATCGGGCAACCCGTCCTTCGCCCCGGCCCGGGTGGCCTCGACCACGAACACCACGCGCGAGGGGCTCCGCCGGATCTGCTGCACGCGGAAATCCGCGTAGCGCGGCTCGGCGGCCGCCCGTGACTCCGCGTACTCGGCCACGGATCCACGTCCCTGCCGCGCCCACTCCGCGTGGACGCGCCTGGAGAGGCGCGGCCAGCACGGCGCGAAGCGCAGCGTGCGCTCGCACGCGAAGTAGTCCTCCAGCGCCTGGCGCGCACGGGCCACCTCGACACTGCCCTGGCCCGCGGCCGGCGCGGGCGCGCCGGCCGCGCCCAGCGCGAGCACGCCCGCCAGCAGGGTCCATCGCGCGCGGCCGCGCATCAGCCCACCCCGGCCAGGTCGAGCTTGCCGCGCCAGCGCTGGAGCAGCGCGGTCCGGAGCGCCCGGTGCGGGGGCGCGAGGAGATTGGGATCCTCGCGGATCAGCGCGACCGCGTCGCGCCGCGCGGCCTCGAGGGCCGCCGCGTCGCGCAGGAGATCGGCCACGCGGAACTCGGGCAGGCCCGACTGGCGGGTGCCGAAGAAATCGCCGGGGCCGCGCAGGGAGAGATCCGCCTCCGCGATCTTGAAGCCGTCGTTGGTGGCGGTCATCGCCTCGAGCCGGCGCTTGGCGTCCTCCGAGGAGGCGCCCGAGAGCAGGATGCAGTAGCTCTTCCAGGGGCCGCGTCCGACGCGCCCGCGGAGCTGGTGGAGCTGGGAGAGGCCGAAGCGCTCGGCGTGCTCCACCAGCATGACCGAGGCGTTGGGCACGTCGATCCCCACCTCGATCACGGTGGTGGAGACCAGCATGTGGATGGCGCCCGCCTTGAACTCCCGCATCACGCGGTCCTTCTCCGCGAAGGGCATGCGGCCGTGCAGCAGGCCGATCGCGAGATCCGGGAAGACCTCGTGCTGCAGGCGCTCGGCCATCTCGGTTGCGGCCTGCAGGTCCAGCACTTCCGACTCCTCCACCAGGGGGCAGACCACGTAGACCTGGCGGCCGTCGTTCACCTGCTCGCGCAGGAACCGGTAGATCTTCCCGCGGCCCGACCCAGAGCGGGCCCGCGTGAGCACCGGCTTGCGGCCGGGCGGGAGCTGGTCGATCACCGACACCTCGAGATCGCCGTAGAGGGTCAGCGCGAGCGTGCGCGGGATCGGGGTGGCGGTCATCACCAGCACGTCCGGGCTCTCCCCCTTGCGCTTGAGGGTGGCGCGCTGGTGCACCCCGAACCGGTGCTGCTCGTCCACCACCGCCAGGCCGAGGCGCCGGAAGGCCACCGCATCCTGGACGAGCGCGTGCGTGCCGACCAGGCAGCGGATCTCGCCCGCCGCGGCGGCCGCGAGCACGCGCTCGCGTGCCTTGCCCTTGATCGCGTTGGTGAGCAGGGCGACCTCGACGTCGAGGGGTCCCAGGAGCTGGGTCAGCGTCATGAGGTGCTGCTCGGCCAGGATCTCGGTCGGGGCCATGAGGGCGGCCTGGTAGCCGGCCTCCACCGCGGTGAGCATCGCGAGCGCGGCGACCACCGTCTTGCCGGAGCCCACGTCGCCCTGGATCAGGCGGTTCATCGGGTACGGCTCGGCCATGTCCTGCCGGATCTCGCGCCACACCCGCTCCTGCGCCTCGGTCAGCGCGAAGGGGAGCGAGGCGAGCAGCCGCCGCGCGAGCGCGCCCGGCGGATTCATCGCGAGCCCGGGCTGACGGCCCTGGCGTTGCCGGCGGATCGCGAGCCCGAGCTGGAGCAGCAGGAACTCGTCGTAGACGAGCCGGCGCCGCGCGCCCGCGTAATCGCTGTCCGTCTTCGGGAAGTGGCCCGCGCGCAGCGCCTCCGGCAGCGCCGCCAGGTGGTGCTTGGCGCGCAGCGCGTCGGGCAGCGGGTCCTCCAGGCCGTCCACGTAGCCGTCCACGAGGCGCTTCATCAACGTGCGCATGGGCCGCGCGGTGAGCCCGCGGGTCAGCCCGTAGACCGGCACCAGGCGGCCGGTGTGCAGCGCCTCGTCCGAGGCCTCCCCCGGGCTCTCGCCCGGCTCGTCCTCGACGATCTCGTAGTCCTTCACGTTCATCTGCAGCGGCCCCGAGCGGTAGCGCTGCGCCTTGCCGTGGACGATGAGGCGCTGGCCGCGCTGGAAGAGCCGCTCGAGGTACGCCTGGCCGAACCACACGCAGGTGAGGAAGCCGGTGCCGTCGCTCAGCAGCACCGACAGGGGCACGCGAGGCCGGTTCCGGGGCGGCGGGCTGATGGCCCGGATGGTCCCCGTCACCGTGGTCACGTCCTCGGGCTTGAGGCTCCGCAGCGGGGTGAGCTGGCTCCGGTCCTCGTGCCGGACCGGGAGGTAGTAGAGCGCGTCCTCCACGGTGTGAAGGCCGAGATTGGCGAGGAGCTTGGCCCGCTGGGGACCGACGCCTTTCAGGAACTGCAGCGGCGTGGCGAGGGGATGAGTCGCCGGCTGGCCCGCGCCTCCTCGCGCGGCGCCGGCCGGCCTAGGCGGGCCATTGGTCTGCCTCATGCCGTCCTTCATCCTAACGCACTCCCGTCGCTACGCCACCGCCCGGACTGGCCTGCCGCGGCCGCGTGCGCTACCATCCGCATGGATGACCCCGCCGACCCGCTCCGGTCGCGAGGCAACGCGAGCCCTACATTGATGCGACCGCCCCGCGAGCGAAGGAGTCTCGCCGCAGCGCTGGTGGCCGGACTGGTGTGCGGCGGCCTCTGGACGCTGTTCGTGAGCACGATCCTGGCGGTCGCCCGGCCGGGGATGACGAGGGTTCCGGTCACGCTCGGCGTCTGGACCGTGACCGGCCTCGCGGTGTCCGCGCTCTTCCGGAGCCCCGGCACGCCCAGGCAGATCTGGGGCCGCGTCGCCCTCACCGCGGGTCTCCATGCCCTCGCCCTGCCGGTCGCGGCCGCGATCTCGTTCGGAGCGACCGGCATCTGGCCGCCGCCCGAGACCGCCGACCTGGGCCTCAACCTGCACGTCTTCGGGGTGCGGCTGGTCGGCACCCCGGCGACCGTGCGCCTCGCGGTCGGCGGCTTCGTCGCCGGTCTCCTCCTCGTCTCGATCGGCGATCGAGCCGTGAGGGGTCGTGCCATGACGACCCGGACTCGAGCCGGCGGTTGGCGCCTCTTCCGCTAGGACCGAGCTGACCGCCGGGGTATCGGTCTCGTCAATGAGCATCCCGCGGAACCCACGACCCGGGTCCAACTCCCGAAGGGTCCGCCGATTGGTCGATGCCGCCCTGCCCGTGATCCTCGTCGTCTCGTGTCTCTCGCTCCATCCGGCCGGCGCGCGCGCGGAGTCCGAGCGCGCCACCTTTCACCTTTCCACGGAATTCCACGGTCCTCACGGCTACACCGATCCGGCCGCCGCCATGAACCTGCAACACGGCATGGCCAACATGATCGCCTTCTGGCCGCCCGCGAACGACGACATGCGTCGCTTCGTGATGAGTCGCGACGTGAGGCTCAACTTCCACCTGCAGGGCGCGAGTCACGTCAAGAACGACCCGGTCGCCGCGATCGAGAGCCAGCGCCTCGCGGCCGCCCGGATCTGTGCCGCGCAACCGAACAAGCACCCGGTCTGGACCCTGATGATCGAGTGGGATCAGAGCGGCGGAGCCTGGGTCCCGAAGGGCCGGCCACGGTACGGCGGCCCCGGCGCCTACCTGCGCCAGCCCTCCTCGGCCCGGCCGTGCCGCCTCGGCGCCGTCACCGATCATTCCCCGAACGCGTTCGACGCCTACGAATTCGGAGTCGACGTCGGCCTGCTCGAGCGGGGCGTCGACGAGCTGGGCGACATCGCCACCGGCGTCGCCTTCATGCGCGGCGCCGGCCGCCTGCACGACCGCCCCTGGGGCATCGACCTCTCGACGTGGCGAACCGCCGCGGACTCCGCGACCGGCTTCGACGCGGAGGGCCGACAGACCGGCGGCTGGTCGCCGAGCTACCTCCGTCGGCACATGTATGCGGCGTACATGGCGGGCGCGCACATTCTCCAGCTCGAGCCGACCCTCTACTACCTGCCGGGAGGGGCGGCCCTCAATCCGTTCGGACTGGCCGTGAAGCAATTCGCGGACTTCGCGCTGCGGCGTCATCCCGACGTCGGCGCGCCCGCGGTCCCGATCGCGCTGATGCTGGACGCTCACAGCGGCTTCGACACCAAGCACGGGCCGTACAATCAGCAGGACGCGGTCTGGTATCAGGACATCGCCTATTCTTCCGGCGACTTCATGATCGACAACTTCCTGAAGCTCGCCTATCCCGATCACTGGCGGCACGGCACCACGCCCGGCGCGCCGTTCTCGAACGCGGCGGGCTACCGGCGATTCCTCGCGTCCGGCGGCGATCCGAGGCCCTACGAGCCGATGCCGCTCACCCGGTGGGGCGACACGCTCGACGTGACGCTCAACCGCGCGACGCTCGATTCGCTGCGGCGCTACAAGGTCGTCGTCCTTCTGGGCGACGTGGTCATCGACGCGCGACTACGCCAGGTTCTCGAAGCCTGGGTGCGGGCGGGCGGGACCCTCGTCGTCAACGCCCGCCAGGCGACGAGCGCCGACGAGGCGCTGCTCGGGGTTCGGCTGGGCGCCGCCTATCTGAGCGGAACGGCCTCGAGGTGGTCGGCCGACAATACCGCGTACCCGGAGCGGCCGTTCAGGTACAAGCCGGTGGCGCCCGTCTCCGCTCGCGTCCTGGCCACCGCCGGTGACGGCGCCCCCCTGATCACCTCCAACGCGGTCGGCGCGGGTCGCGTCATCCTGACCACGCCCGATTACCTGCAGACGACCGCGCGCGATCGACTGGTGGAGATCGGCGTCCGGCTGTTCGACCAGCTCAACCGCGAGTACGCGCCGGCCTTCGTGTCCGGTCCGGGCGCCCACTACATGTTCTCGACGGGGCCGGGCAAGCTCATCACCACGATCATCAACAATTCGGGGGTGGCGTGGAACGGCTCGATCACCGCCAATATCCCCGGCCCCGTGGCGACGGTCCGCGAGTATACCGCGGACACCGCGGCCGGTTGTCGCCGCGCCGGGCCCAGCGTATCGGTCACCGCCAGCGTGCCCGCCTACGATCTGCGCGTGTTCGCGATCGAGTATGCGCCGGGGGCGCCGGGGCCGGGGGCGGCCTGCTGAGCCGGGCTCACAGAGGCGCCCGATAGGCGGGAAAGTAGTCGCCGCACGCCACCTGCTCCACCGACACCTCGGCGGCCCGCGCCCGGCGGGCGGTCAGCACGCGGTACTTGGCCTCGTCGGTGACGAGGCGCAGGGTCGAGAAGGGAAACAGCAGCTGGGAGAACCCGCGCTTGAACTGCAGCAGGCGGTCGTTGGAGCCGCCGACGCCCCCGCCGAGGTGAAAGTAGCGATTTCCACGGGACTTGGCCCACATCGCGGCGAAGTACAGGAGTAGGTGAAACGGCGACTTGTCCAGGAATTCCGACCGGGTGCCTCCCAGGTGGGCCTGGACGATTCCTCCGCATTCAAAGAAGATGCAGGCCGCCGCCTCCTGACCGCCCGATTCCGCCACGCCGCAATGGACCCGTCCGGGCATCTCCCCGAGCCGCTCGAAGTACTCCCGGCCGAAATAGTAGGACTTCTTGGCCTGAACCCGATCCATCGTCTCCCGGTAGATCTCCATCACGCGCTCGAGGTGCCCGCGAAGCGGCACCATCCGGGCCGTGAACCCCAGCTTCCGGCACTTCTTGATCGTCCACTGGTGCCCTTCCCGGATCCCCTTCCACAACTCACCCTCGTCCCGGCTCAGATCCATGGCCACCGTCTCGCCGCCCGCGGTGAAGAAGTCCTCCGGAAAGAGCTCCGACAACCCGTCGCTCAGAAGGGGGTGCATGCGGAAGAACGCGGAACACGCTCCCATCTCGCGGAGGGTCTCGCTCAATCGGTCGATCGCCTCACGCGCGAACTCCGGGGATCGGCGGGCCGCGTCACTCAGCAGGAGCCCCGGATAGCCGTAGGGCGACACGACGTCGTACACTCTCTCGCCGCCGACCGCTTCCGGGAACAGGTCCTCGCAGTCCCGCAGCAGGTACGGGATGAACAGCTCCCGATCTCCCGCCCTCGCCAGGAACGCCTTGGGCTGAGCCCGGTTCCACTCGCCGTCCAGCCTCACGTACTCGGGAAGATGGTACATGTCGTGCCGAAGCCGACCCAAGGCGTCGCCCCATTGCGGATCGTCGATCTCGAGATGGGTGACGTCCATCAGTGCCCCTCCGCCCAGACGGTGGGGAATACGGCCGGGTCGCTGAAATCAGGATCTCCGTTGGGCAGCCTCCGGCACAACCGCTCGTCGATTATGTGGATCTCCCTCCCGTCGCGGTTTCGATACGGACGGTAGTGATTGTCGCCGTCCTGCAGGTGGACCGCATACGACACCCGCGGCCGGCCGCTCGTATTGGGGTAGCTGGCATGGACCGTCCACCCGTGATGAAAGCTCACCTGCCCTTTGCGCAAGGTCATCGGGACAACGCGGACCTCGCGGCCGTGCGCGCGGAACCTCTCCTCGATCTCGCGCAGGTCGTGATGGTTGAAGAACCGCACGTCCTGCAGGTCCGGCCAGCGGTGGCTCCCCGCCATCACCACGAGCGGGCTCCGGGTGATCTCCACCGAGTGCAGGGGGATCCACACCGAGATCATCTTGTCGGAGCTGCAGGTCGCCCAGTAGGCCCGGTCCGCGTGCCAGCCCGTCACCGTGCTCGATGCGTTCCCCGCATCGGACGGCTTGTAGATGAGCTGATCGTCCAGCACCCGGATCGCGGAGCTCCGGGTCAACCTCGCCGCGATGGCCCCCAGGAGCGGGTAGATCGCCAGCGCCCTCAGCTCCCTCTTCTGCAGTGATACGAACTCGTTGTTCCGCGGGCCGTCGCCATCGGCGGGCGTCCAGTTCGAAAAGCCGCGGTCGACCGGGAGGGCGCCATCCCTCTCGCCCCGGTAGAAGCGCTGCGTCCCTTCCCAGGCCGCGTCGATCAGCGCCTCCGGCACGACGCCCTCCTTCGAGACGTAGTAGCCGTTCTCCTCGTAGGACACCACGTCCGACTCATCGGGCAAGAGCGCCAGCTGCTCGGACGTCAGGGCGGACCGAGGGCGGCTCATTGTTCCAACGCACGGGCGGGCACGCCGACGGCCACCACCCCATCCGCCACATCACGAATCGCCGCCGCTCCCGCTCCGAGCGTGCTCCAGTGCCCGATCCGGACCCCGGGAATCACCACGCTTCCGATCCCGAGAAAGGCGCCCTCGCCGACCTGCACCGAGCCGGCGAGGTGAACGCCGGGCGCGAGATGCGCGTAGTCCCCCACCACGCAGTCGTGGTCGACGGTGGCCCCGGTGTTCACGATGACGTGGTCGCCGATCACCGCGTCCGGCTGCACGACCGCGCCCGCGAACACCACGGTGCCCCGCCCGAGCTTCGCCGACGGGTGCACGAAGGCGGACGGGTGAACCACGGTCCGCCACTCGAAGCTCAGCGCCCTCGCCATCTCCCGGCGCTGCGCGTTGTCCCCGATGCCGATGATCCCGTTGCCGCCCCGCTCGCGATCGATCCGGCTCACCCGGGTTCCCTGGGCGTCCAGGCCCCACTTGGTGTCATCGTCGTCGAACACCGCCGCGATCGAGAACCCGCGCACGGTGAGAGTGCTGATGAGCACCTTGGCGTGGCCGCCCGCGCCGATGACCACGATCTCCTCCTTCCCGCGCGCGGGCACTCCGGAACCTCGGCGGGCGCCCTTCAGCACGCGGAATCGCGGGGCGGGTCGAATCATGCCGGGGCCGCCACGCTATCGAATCGCTCCCGGCGGCACGCGGCACACCCGCTCCGCGCCGGTGCCACCGCGGCCATCCAGCAAGCGCACGTACTCTCGAACCAGACCCTCGCGCAGCGTCCCGGGATCGAACTCGCGCAGCGCGCGCCGCCGCCCGCTGGCCCCGTGCCGCCGCCGGAGCTCCGGGTCGCCCAGGTACACCCGCATCGCGGCGGCCAGCGCCTCCGCGTCCCGCGCCGGGACCAGCACGCCGGTCTCCCCGTCACGTACCGCGTCGACGCATCCGGGAATCCGCGTCGCGATCACCGGCAGCTCCATCGCGGCCGCCTCCAGCAGCGCGGTGCCGAAGCCTTCCCGATACGTCGGCAGCACGAACAGATCCATCGCGCGATAGATGCTCGCCACGTCGTGCACCATCCCGGCGAGATGGACGCGCGGGTCGGTCCGCAGCGCCGCTTCCACGTCGGCCGGAATCGGGTCCTGGCTCTCGAACGGGCCGGCCACCAGCAGATGCAGCGACGGGTACTCCTCGCGCAGCGCGCTCCAGGCTCGCGTCAGCTCGATCAAGCCCTTGTCGCGGACGACGCGCCCCACGAAGCCGACCACCAGCGCGTCCGGCGGAATCCGGTAGCGAGCGCGCACCCGTCCGCGCGCCTCCGCGGAGACGCGCGCCGGATCGAACGTCCGGTCCGCCTCGACCCCGTCGATGCTTCCGTGCTCGAGCACCCGGATCTTCGACGGCGCGCACAGTCCTTCCGCGATCAGGACGTCACGGAGCGATCCGCTGATGCAGATGACCTGATGCGCCAGGTAGCACGCGGTCCGCTCCGTCCCGCGCAGGATGCGCCGTCTCAGTCCGGTGGCGGTCATGAGCGGCAGCCCATGCTGATGGTAGATCCGGACCGGCACCCCGCAGAGCGCCGCCGCCATCATCCCCAGGAGGCCGCCCTTCGGGGTATGGGCGTCCACGATCGTCGGTCGAACGTGCCGGATGACCCGGACGATCCGCCACAGCGCGGCGAGATCCGCCAGCGGGGTCATCCGCCGGGACATCGCGGCCGGATGCACGTCGATCTGCATGTCACGGCCGAAGGCGTCGAGGGCCTCTCCGGGCGACGACAGGGCGTGGACCTCGAACCCCCTGCTCCTGGCGTGGACCACGTGGCCGGCCAGAAAGCGCAGGGTCAGCGGGACGGTGGTCACGTGCAGCACCCTCGGGCTCGAGCCGTCGCCGCGCGGCGGCGCGGCCGATCCGCCGGGGGGACGAGAGCCCTCGGCCTCCAGGCCCGGTACCGTCGTCCTCCGGATCGCGGACAGCACGTCGCGCCCTTCATCCATCTCCGCCGCCCCGAGCGGGCGGTTCCGCCGCCCGATGAGACGGCCCTGCAGCCCGAGCCTCGTGCCGATGAGGTAGGCGGCCGACTTCAGTCGCGAGCGCCCTACCCAGACCCGGGAGCGCCATGGCCCGACCCGCGGCGGACCGTAACGACGAAGGATGGCGCGTACCGTCCTCTCGGTCCGAAGATAGTTCCCCAGGTTCCCGGCCGGGCTCTCGCGATAGAAGAGCAGCGGCTCGCCCAGCCGGGCGAACCTCGCGGTCGCGCCGGCCCGGATCCACAGCTCGCGGTCCTCGGCCCGGACGTAGACCGGATCGTACGGATTTCGGCGAAACCACTCGGTGCGCCCCATGACGGTCGGATGAATGAGCAGGCCGTTCCGCAGCACCGCCTCCGGCCGCGCGTCGAGCGGGCGATCCCCGCGAATGCCCAGCGGCGTGAGATCATCGTCCACCGTGCAGATCGCGGTGTCCACGAGATCGACCTGCGGATTCGCCCGCAAGAACGCGAGCTGCCGCTCCAGACGCTCGGGATGCATGAGGTCGTCGGCGTCCATCCTCGCCAGATAGGCGCCCCGGGCCAGCGACGCGATCTGGTTCAGGCGCGCGCAGAGCCCCAGATTCCTCCCGTCGCGCAAGACGCGCACGCGCGGATCGTCGAGCCGTCGCACCACGTCGCTCGTCCCGTCGGTCGACCCGTCGTCGATCAACACGAGCTCCCAGTCCGAACACGTCTGGGCGAACACGGAGCGCACCGCATCGGCAAGCCATCGCCGCCCGTTGAAGACCGGGAGGCCGATGGTGACGGACACGCGCTCGCTCACGGGACTCAGCTCGCGCTCCGATACAGCTCGTCACACGCGTCACAGATGCGCGCCCAGTCATAGGTCTCCGCGTTGGCCCGCGCGTTCGCGGAACAGGCCGCGTAGAGACCCGGATCGTCCAGCAGCCGCTCGATCGCGTCCGCCGTTCCGGCCGCGTCGCCGACCGGGACCCGCGCTCCGCAGCTCGAAGGCACCACTTCCCGCAGGCCGCCCGAGTCGCTCGCGACCACCGGCTTGCCGCAGGCCTGCGCCTCGACCGCGGCCATGCCGAACATCTCGTAGGCGCGGGGGGGCATCACGAACACGTCGGCGAGGTTGTAGATCGCGCTGAGCCGGCTTTCCTCGACCGCGCCGAGGTAGAGGCCGCCGACCGCCTCGATGCGCTCGATCCAGCGGTCCGGATCGTCCCGGAAGCCGAACTGCCCGATCGGGCCCGCGATCACGAGCTGCACATCGCGGCGCCGCTCCCCGAGCGTCCGGGCCGTCTCCAGCAGCACGTCGCTCCCCTTCTGCTCGCAGACCCGGCCGACGTACAGCATCACCTTCCGGTCGATGCCGAGCCGCTCGCGCTCGCGGGCCCCCGCGCCGGGGTCTGGCCTGAATTGCCGCACGTTGACCCCGTTGTAGAGGATCCGCAGCTTGCTCGGGGGCACGCCCCAGAAGTTCCGCGACTCCTCCAGACAGTACTGCGAGCAGGGCAGGAGCAGGTCGAAGCGCCGGAGCGCTCGCTTGTACAGGTGATAGAGGGGCGTCTCGCGCCCGCCGCGGAAGTGGAAGAAGTCGTAGGAGAGCACCTTCCGGGCCGCCACCGCCCGGCTCATCCAGGCGCCTTCCGGCTGGCTGTGGAAGTGCAGCACTTCCTCCGGGTGCCTCTTCAGCTCGCGCACGACTCGATACTGAAACTCCAGGTGCCGGAGCGGCATGCGCGTCCGGCACTTCAGGAAGTGATAGGTCACGCCGTCGACTTCGCGCGTGTGGGTGGTGTCGCCGACCGAGTACACGCGGACGCGATGCCCCCGCCGCGCCTGCTCGCGCGCGATCTCGACGATCCGCCGCTCGATGGCGCCGCCGAACCGGTGCAGAACCGGCAAGGTGCTCACGCTGATGTGGCTAATGCGCATCGACCGTCGCCTTCTCGGGGCCGCCTCGCCGCCGGTCCCCACGGTGGCCCGGGCCGCGGCGCCAGTACCCCTCGATGGCCAGGCGTACCGCCAGGTCCACCCAGAACGCTCCGCGCTTCGCCGCCACCCGGTCGCCTCGCCGCAGCTCCTCATACATTGCGAGATGGCGGGCGACCATCGTCTCCGGCTTGAACGTCCGCTCCGCGTACGCCCGCATCTCGGCCGCCGCCGCCCGCCAGCGAGGCCGATCGGCGAGTATCGCGTCCATGGCGTTCGCCAGGGCCACCGCATCCCCGGGCGGTACGGCCAGGCCGTAGGCTCCGACCTGGTCCGGGACACCGCACACCCCGCCCGCCACCACCGGCGTGCCGCACAGGAGCGACTCGGTCACCACGCTCGGGAGACAATCGGCGAAGCTCGGCAGCACCAGCAGGTCGGCCTGATGGTACTCGCGGGCCAGCTCGATCGGATCGCGAATCCCCACGAATTCCACGTCCTCTGCGATTCCCAGGTCGACCGCCTGCCGTCTGAGCTCCGCTTCCAGCTGCGCGTTGTGGTACACGAGACGAAGATGAACGTGGCGCCGACCCCGAAGCTGCCGCATGGCCTCGAGCAGGACGTGGACCCCCTTCCACTGGATGAGCTGGCCAACGTAGAGCACGTCATAGCGGTCCTCGTCGGACCGCTTCCCAGCATCCCCGTTGGCCCGAAACACGTCGGCCGGAATGCCGTTGGGAATGGTGTGGATCTTGTCCGCATTCGTCACGTCGGCGAAGTATCGGGCTTCGGCATGCGACAGGGCGACGAAGGCATCCGCCCTGTCCACCACATACCGAAAGAGGTAGCGCCGGAGGCGCGATCGTTCCCACCCGGTTGGAATCGTCCCGTTGTGGCCGGTGAAGACTCTCCGCGCCCGGCCGCGCGCGGATGCCATCTTGAGGGCGGCCCTCCCGAAGTGATGGACGTGAATGATGTCATAGTCGTCCGACGGCTCGAACCTGGCGTGTCCGACCGCGTCGACTTCGACGCCGGCCTTCCGGAAGCCGTCGAGCAAGACCGTCTCCGGCGTCACCAGCTGCTTGGACCGTACCGCCTCCGGCCGATCGAAGATGCCGCCCACCAGGCAGATTCTCACCCGTCGCCCCTCACGAGTACCGAACCGCCTCGGGCTCACCATCTGAGACCCTCTCCGCGCTCCACCGCAAAGCCCTCTTGATGATGAAGTACGTATAGATGGGCCAGAACGAATACATGTATATCTGGCTGGTGACGGACAGGCTGCCCGGGAACACCGTCCACAGCGCCATCATCGCCCACGCGTAGGTCTCCACCAGATTCGGGGCGGCGATGAACTTGCCCTGCAGCCAGACCAGGAGCCCACCGAGCAGCACGTTCCCGATGATCACGCCGGCGAGGTGCAAGTTGATGTAGAGCTCCCCGTTCAGGGGAATGACCTGATCGAGGGGCTCCGACTTGCCGTAGATCGCCTCATTGAAGATCACGGGGCCGCTGGCGTCGCGATACGGCTTGCCCAGCACGGGAATCGGGTAGGCCAGCGACGGGAGCACGGTCTTACCGTAGTAAAAGGTACCTTCGAGCGCCTCGATCAGGTAGGCGGACAACTGCGGGGCCGAGGCGTAGATCTGCACGAACTCGACGATGTTCTCGGCGTTCCACATCTCCCCGCTCACCGAGGCCGACATCTCGGTGACGTCGACGCCGCTGGCCCGGTACGAGCCGAACGCGAACGCGATCGACAGCGCGAGCACACCGGCCAGGACCACCCCCTTGAACGGAATGCGCCGCACGAGTAACGAGAAGGCGGCGGCCATGCCGACGACCGGTCCAAGCATGGTGCCCCGGTTGTAATTGAAATTGGCCACGAGCAGCATGACCACGACCGCGGTCGAGACCAGCACGATCGGGACCATCCGGCGCCGTGCCCGGCCGTGCCACGAGCTCCAGGCCAGCACCACCGCGAAGCCGAGGAAGTGCTTCAGAAAGTTCCCGGCCGCCCCTTCCAGCGTCGTCGCTTCCTCCTCCCGCAGGCGCTGCTCGATCGGCGACGAGACATAGTCGAGGAACCCCCCGAGGCCGCCGTGCGCCAGCAGGAACCCGACCACCCCCACCACCGCGAACGGCACGATCAGGAACGCGGTCCCGGGCATCGATCCGCGGGATGGGTCGCGTCGCGCGGTCCCGGGACTGAAACACTGGTACGCCACGCAAAACGACAGATACCCCACGACGTGAACCGCGATCGCCAGGTTGAGAGAGTCCTTCGACGGCAGATACGGCAACACTCCCTGGCTGAAGCCGAAGTGGCCGACCAGGACCGTCACGAGCACGAGCTGGATCCAGTAGTAGCCCTGGGCGATGTTGGCAGGGCACAACGGCGCGGCCATCTGGATCCGGCACGCGGGCAGACACAGCTGCGCGAACAGGACGGCCAGGATGCCGGCGGCGGCGAGCGGATACTCCTCCGCGGTCGGCCCGCTCGCGAACGCGATCAGGGCGGCCGTGTTGATCGCGAGCACCCAGAGGGTGCCGCGGGGCATCGGGTTCCCGCTCCCGATCGTCATCGCGGGCTCCCGTGCTTCTTCATGAGGTAGGCGGTCGTCGCGATCAGCGCCGCCGACGTCGCGGCGAACGCGATCAGGCTGCCGAGCGCCATCCCCTCCTCGCGATAGACCGGGATGAGCTGCCACGACGCCAGGGCGAGGATCCCGGCGAGCAGGACGTCGAGGGCGAAGCGTCCCGCGATGGCCCCTCGGCTCACCAGGATCTGGCCCAGGAGATTGTTGAGCACCACCGCGATCGTCGACGCGGACAGGATGACCAGGGTCGTCCCCCCCTGGCGATACTCGTCGCCGAACAGGGCCATCGCGGATGGCGCGCACAGCATGACGCCGATCGACGGGATCACCACCACCGCGGTGCTGACCGCCAGGTTGAGGCCGAAGAGTCGCCGGTAGGCGCCGGGATCGTTCATGCCGTGCAGGTTGCTGAGCATGGTGAGGATCACCGGCGAGAACGACGCGGGCAGGAACAGCAGCAGCTGCCGCCACCGCTCGGCCGCGCTGAAGACGCCGAGCGAGGCGTAGCCGTCCGGCTGCGCGACCAGCATCACGTTGGCGAACCACATCGCCGACATCGTGCAGATGCTCCCCAGGAGGCTCAGACCGCCGAACCGACACAGCGTCAGCAGCTCGCTGCGGGTGGCCGCGCGATCCCTCCAGACGGCCGTCCCGGGGAGAAAACGGCGCAGGGCGACGTGGTTGGCGAGCACCGCGCTCGCCTCGGCCAGCACCAGGCCGATGACGCCGCCCCGGACGCCGCCGAGCTCGATACCGGCGGTCAAGGCCACAGCCAGGCACGCGCCGCGGATGCCGCTCAGGACGGCCAGGGTGCGAAAAGCCCCGAAGCCGACGAGAGCCCCGGTCTGCACGCCGTTGATCGTGCCGAAGAGGACCAGGCCGGCCGCCACCTGCAGCTCCAGGGTCAGGTGCGGGGCGTTCAGCACGCTCGCCGCGATCATTCCGGACAGGGCAAGGAGTACCACCGCCATCAGGGTGCCGGACACCAGGGCGATCGTGCCGGCCAGGGTGACGCAGCGGGCCGCCCTCGCCGGATCGACCGAGCGAGACTCGGCGACGAACTTGGTCGCGGCCAGCCCCAGCCCCGCGCCCGCCACGATCCCAAACAGGCCCTGCGTGCTCTGAATCATGCCGATCTCGCCGAAGCCCGTCGTTCCCAGGAGCCGGCCCGCCACCACCGAGGAGACCAGCGTCAGGCCGCGCGACACCACGGCGCCGACCAGGGCCCAGAACGCGCCCACCGCGAAGCGCATCGCGGTCGAATCCCCGCGCATCGCGGCGATTGCCGGCCCGCTCTTGGTCGCGGTGGTCACGCGCGGACCTCCCCCCGCCGCCGTCCGGTCCGGTCGCGGGGACGGAGCGACCGGGGAGTCGAGAGATTCGTCGGCATCGCCATCGGCCCTCAGCCCGGACTCAGGCCAGGAGGCACTCGACCTCCTGGCACACCCGGTCGATCTGCTCCGGCGTCATGTGCGAATACAGCGGCAGGGCCAGGGCTTCCCGGCTCGCGGTGACGGTCCGCTCCATCCGGTCGCTCACCCGATGCGCCACGCCTCGGAGCAGGGTCTGCTCGTGGACCGGCGGATAGAAGTACCGCTTGGTCTGGATCCCGCGCGCGGCGAGACCCGCGTACACGTCGTCCCGGCTCGCGCGCGCCCGCGCGGTCATGAACAGCACGAAGTAGTTTCCACTGGTCGTCCGGTCCGGGGGGAGCTCCTGCACGCGGCATCCGGGAAGCGCGCCGAGCCGCGCCTGGTACATCTCGATGAGCTGGCGCCGCGCCTTCACCAGCTCGTCGATGCGCCGCAGCGAGAGTAAGCCCACCGCGGCGTGGAGCTCGCTCATCCGGGCGGAGAGACCCAGGTAGAGCATGTCCTCCCCCTTCTGCGCGTCCTTGCCGTAGTCACGCATCGAGCGCAGGCGCGCCGACAGCCGGGGGTCGCTGGTGCAGATCACGCCGCCCTCGATCGCGGTGACCACCTTGGTCGGGCTCAGGGAGAAGATCTCGCAGGCCCCGAAGCCGCCCGCCTTCCGGCCCCGGTACTCGGCGCCCAGTCCCTGGGCGCTGTCGAAATACACGGGCAGACCGCGGCGCTCGCCGAGCTCGGTGAGCTCCTCGATATCCGGGGGCACGCCGTAGACATACGCCGCGCAGATCGCGGCGGTCTTCGACGTCAGGTTCCGCTCGACGTCGGCCGGATCGAGCGTCAGGGATTCCGGCCGGCAGTCGCAGAAGACCGGTACCAGGCCGTTCCACAGCAGGGCCTGCGCGGTGGCCGCGAAGGTGAAGGACGGCACGATGACCTCGGCGCCCGCCGGCAGGTCCATCGCCTTCGCGGCCAGCATCAGCCCCGCGGTGCACGACGACATCGCGACCGCTTCGCTCGCGCCGGTCTGCCGGCGGATCTCCTCCTCGAAGGCGCGCACGATCCGCCCGGTGGTGACCTGACCCTCGTCCCAGCTCGGGCGCACGAGCTCCTCGAACTCGCGGAAGTCCGGTAGGGTCGGGCGAATGATCGGCATCATCTCCATCAATGGGCCTCCGCGGCGGCCAGACGCCGCCGCACGTGCGGGTTCACGGACATCCCGGCGCTCCGGATCTTCACGAGCGCGACCCGGCTCACCGGGCCACCTCGACGTCCGGCGAGGGGGCGGCCGGCGCCGGCGTCTCGCTCCCCCAGAAATGCTCCTCGGTCCCTTCCCCGGGCTGACTGACGCCGGCCTGCACGAGTGCCCTCCAGACCGTCAGCAGAAGGATCCGGGCGTCGAGCCGGAACGACGGGTGGTCCACGTACCAGACGTCGAGCGCGAACCGATGCTCCCACGGCAGGGTGTTACGGCCGTTGAGCTGAGCCCACCCGGTGATCCCGGGCCGCACCTCGTGCCGCCGGGCCTGCTCCCTCGTGTAGCGCGGCAGGTACTCCATCAGGAGCGGCCGCGGCCCCACCAGGCTCATCTCACCCCTGATCACGTTGATGAGCTCCGGCAGCTCGTCGACGCTCGTGCGGCGGAGCAGCCGCCCCAGACGGGTCAGCCGCTCGCGGTCCGGCAGGGGCCGGCCGTCGGCCGCGCGCGCGCCGCTCATGGTGCGGAACTTGTACAGGGTGAACGGCCGCGCGTGCCGGCCGGGCCGCCGCTGCGCGAAGATCACCGGCCGGCCGAGGCTCAGCCGGATCGCCAGCGCGGTCAACCCCAGCAGCGGGGCGAGCACGATGAGGCCGACCGACGCCGCCACCAGGTCGAACGCGCGCTTGGGCCAGCCCGGCCATCCGGCCGGTGGCGCGGACGTCTCCACCCCGCCTCTCACGCGGCACCTCGCGCCTCGCCGATCACCGCGGCGGGCGCCTCCACGTCCAGGGGAAGGACGGGTCCGCCGTTCGCGACCTCCGGGGCTTCCGCCAAGACCGGCCGGAACATCGGAAGCATTGCGCCGAGCTGCTGCATGACGGCGCCGGCCGCGCCCTTCTCGGCGAAGCGCTCCAGATCCGCCACGCTGAGCTCGAGGCTCGCGGCCGACCGGTCCCCGGCCGAGCGGACCCGCCTGATGCCTTCCAGGCGCGACGGCTCGATGGTCTCGTCCGAGGCCACCAGCTCCTCCGAGAGCTTCTCGCCGGGCCGCATCCCGGTGTAGACGATCGCAATCTCCCGCTCCGGGATGAAGCCGGACAGGCGGATCAGATTCCGCGCCATGTCGACCACCCGGATCTCGTCTCCCATGTCGAGGACATAGAGCGCCCCGGTCTCGCCGAGCGCGGCGGCCTGCAGCACGAGCTGCACCGCTTCCGGGATCAGCATGAAGTAGCGCCGCATCTCCGGATGCGTGATGGTGACCGGCCCCCCGCCCTTGATCTGCTCGAGGAACAGCGGGATGACACTGCCGTTGCTCCCCATCACGTTGCCGAAACGCACCACCACGAACCCGGTCGAGCCTTGCTCGGCCAGGGCCATCGCGAGCAGCTCCGCGACCCGCTTGGTGGCCCCCATGACGCTCGAGGGGTTGACCGCCTTGTCACTCGAGATCAGGACGAACCGCTCCACCCCGTGCCGGACCGCGGCCTCTCCGACGATCCGGGTGCCCCTGACGTTGTTCTTGATCGCCTCGCAGGGATTGAGCTCCATGAGCGGCACGTGCTTGTGGGCGGCCGCGTGGATGATCAGCTCGGGCCGATGCTCGCGCAGCACCTCGTCCACCCGGCCCTCGTCCGTGATGTCCGCGATCACCGGGTACACCGGCACCCCGGTCGCGAGGCCGGCCACCGAGCGCTCCACCGCCCACAGCGCGTTCTCGTATCGGTCGAGGAGCACCACCCGGCTGGGGGCCAGCCGCGCGACCTGCCGGCTCATCTCCGAGCCGATCGATCCGCCCGCCCCGGTGATGAGCACGCGCTTGCCCGCGATCAGACCGCGGATCCGCTCCGCATCGAGTCCGACCGGAGCCCGGCCGAGCAGGTCCGCCACCGCCAGGTCCCGCACGTCGTTCAGGGTGACCCGGCCGTCCAGGATGTCCCGGACGTTCGGGAGCGCCTTGATCGGCAGCTTGTAGGGCTCGAGGGCCTCGACCACCCCCCGGAGCGTGCTGGGGACGGCTCGTGGAATCGCCACCAGGAGCTCGTCAGGCTTCGTCTGTCCGATGACGCGGGCCAGGTCCTGACGCGTGCCCAGGACCGGCACTCCGTGGATCCGCCCACCCACCTTGGCCGGATCGTCGTCGACGAACCCGACCGCCCGGTAGCCGTGCTCGCCCGCGTTCCCGATCTCCCGGACGATCATCTCGCCCGCGTCACCGGCTCCGTAGATCAGCACGCGCCGGATGCGGGCCGCGGGCCGAGAGGTTCGAAACAGCCGTCCGCTCAGCCCCACCGCGCCCATGAGCAGGACGAGGAGCCCCGCGTCCATCACGAATACTGCCCGGGGGTAGGCGCTTCGCCCCAAGGCGCCGTAGACCAGCGCGAAGAACACTGCGCTGCTCGCCACCACCGCGGTCAGGATCGCGCGGAGATCGGGCAACCCCACGTACTGCCACATCCGCTCATGGAGGTGACCCCTGACGAAGAGAAGGGTCCGGATCGCCACCAGCCACGGCACCGTCTCGAGCCAGACCGCCCAGTACGCGTCCGGGATCGCCCCGTCGAATCGGAGCCAGAACGCCAGATAGTTCGAGAGGATGATCAGCCCCGCGTGGACGAGGATCACCAGGACGCGCCGGTGGCGGAAGAGGGCTTGCGTCACGATGGTCGCCGCCTACGGCCGGTCCCATCGATGCCCGCGGCCCGAGCCCGAGCGATCACCCTCCGCCCGGCCGGCGGACGCCGACTCGCTGTCGTGGCGGTAGTAATATCCGTAGCCTTCACCGCGGAAGCTTCCCGCGTCCACGTGGTTCAGCACGACCCCGAGGATCCGCGCCCGGATCGCGCCCAGCATCTGGACCGCGCGCTGCGCCGAGCTCCGGTTGGCCCGCCCGTGCCGGAGCACGAGGATGACCCCCTCCACCCGCGGGGCGAGGACCAGGGTGTCGCTGATCCCCAGCATCGGCGGAGTATCGATCACGATGTGGGCGAAGCGGCTCTCCAGCGAGGCCAGCGCGTCGGTGAGCCGACCGGACGCGAGCAGCTCGGTCGGATTGACGGGCACCGGGCCGGCCGGGATCACGTACAGCCCCGGGATCTTGGTCGGGCGGATCACCTCGTCCATCTCCACGCCGCCGGCCAGGAGATCCGAGAGCCCGGGGACCGGCGTCACCCCGAGAATCTCGTGCAGGTTGGGATGCCGCAAGTCCGCGTCGATCAGCAGCACGTCGCCTCCGAGCTGGGCCAGGCTGATCGCGCAGTTCGTCGAAACCGACGTCTTCCCGTCCTGCTGCTGGAGGGACGTCACCAGCAGGGTCTTCGGCGGCCGCTCCGGCGTCGCGTAGACCACGCTCGTGCGGAGGCCGCGGAACGCCTCCGCGAGCATCGAGCTCGTCGAGTCGTGCGCGACCAGGGCGAAGGGGCCGTTGGCCCGGCGCTCGAGGGACTGGCTGGAGAGGGCGGCCCGCGCGGGCACCAGACCCAGAGTGGGCAGCCGCAGGAGCGCCTCCACCTCGCGGGGGTCCCGGATGCTCGTGTCCAGGTACTCGAACAAGAACGCGACCACGACACCCCCGAGGATTCCGATGAGGCCGCCCAGGAGGAGGTTGAGGACGGTGCGGGGGCGCGTGGGAGTCACCGGGACCTCCGCGCGGTCGACGACCGAGATGTTCGACGCGAGGAGGGTGCCCGAGATGCGGGTCTCCTTCAGCCGGGTGGAGAGCGTGGCGTAGAGCTCGCGATTGGCGTCCACCTCGCGCCGCAGCAGGTTGTAGCGGGCCATCTGGGCATCCACCGTCTTGACCCGCCCCTGTTGCTCGTCCATGAGCTTGCGCAGCTCGGTCTCGTTCTGCAGCGCGCTGCCGTACTCGCTGCGGATCGCTTCCACCACCCGCCGCACCTCCTCGCGAAGCTGTCGGCGGATCTGGGCGATGTTCTCGCCGAGGCGTTGCAGGCGCGGATACTCCGGCTTGAAGGTCTGGCTCAGCTCGCGGTATTTGCCCTCGAGCGCGGTCACCTCCTGCTTGAGGTGGGTGATGAGCGGGTTCTGCAGGACCGCGGGCAGGGAGTCCGCGTCCGGTCGCCCCGCCTGGGCGACCAGGCTCTGCTTGGCGATCCGCTCCGCCCGGGCCTTGAGGAGGGCCTCGGACAGGGTGACGAGCTGCTGCCCGACGAGCGACTGGCGCTCGCCCGAGCGGTCGTTGACCCGGTCGCTGGCGACGAACAGGATGTCGTTCGCCTCGAGAAAGCGGGTCAACTGGGTTTCCGCCCCCTCGAGGGCTCGGCGCGCATCCTCCACGTGGGTCGAGAGGAAGTCCGAGGCGTGGCGAGTCGCCTCCACCCGGTGATCGAGCTGCTGCGCGATGAACGTATCGGTGACGCCGTTGGCCACGCGCGCCGACAGATCGGGGTTGCGGCTCTGGAACGACACCTTGACCAGCCGTGAGTTGCGGATCGGAGCGACCTGCAGGCGATCGACGAACGCGTCCAGCAGCTCGCCCCGCTGCGGATCGAGCCCCCGGAACTCGGGCTGGTCGGCCAGCCCGAGCCGGTCGATGACCCGGGCCGCGAGCGCGCGGCTCTGCAGGAGGTTGAGGTAGGTCTGCAGCTGCATCTGGGCCGAGTCCCCCTCGGGGTCTTCCCGCACGACCTGCTCGAACTTGACGACGCGCGGCGCCTCGCGATCGATGCGGAGGGTCGTGCTCGCCGAGAATACCGGTCGCGAGGTGAACGTCCAGGCCGCCGCGGTGAGAAGGACACCCAGGGAGACGAGGAGCACCGCTCCGCGATGACGAACGAGGACCCGCCAGTAGTCCCAGAGGTGCGCGTCGCCCCGCCCCGCATGCACGTGGACCGCGAAGGGATCGAGCGGGCGCAGGGCGGTCGGCGGTACTTGAAACGCGCGCAGCGGCGGTGGCGGCAGCTCGGAAGGCATGATCAGATTCCCTTTGCGACGCCGAGGGCGCCCTTGAAGAAATCGATGAACCCGTAGAAGAAGGCCTTCCCCGCGTGCTTGCCGATGATGACCACGTCGTTGCGCTGTAGCTCCGGGGCCGCCTGGCCCTCCTCGAACTTCTCGAGATCGTAGTTCGACACCGAGACCTTCCCGGACGCGTCGCGGCGGTACAGGCGGATGTCCGACCAGTCGGCCACGTCCTTGACCCCGCCCGCGGCCAGGACCGCCTGGTGGAGCGTCGTGCGGCCCCGCAACACGAAGGAGCCCGAGCGCTCGACCGAGCCACCCACGTAGAAGGATCCGGCCCGCGGGACGTGCACCACGTCCCCGGGCTGCAGGATGACGTTCAGCTCCTCGCGCCCGTCGGCGATCGCGGCCAGGTCGATCGGGGTCATGATCTCCTCGGTGGCGTCCGGGGC